>Ga0116184_10003557_pt1 | contig 12684 bp, 12 predicted proteins | sample AD_JPNNA5_MetaG_FD_89886 | JGI IMG/M metagenome (GOLD analysis project Ga0116184, IMG submission 89886) | Active sludge microbial communities of municipal wastewater-treating anaerobic digesters from Japan - AD_JPNNA5_MetaG | ecosystem: Engineered > Bioreactor > Anaerobic > Digestate | place... | reverse complement strand
CCGCCAGCGCCACGGTGCGGTTGATGTCGTCGGATGTGTGTGCCGTCGAGACGAATAGGGCCTCCATCTGTGAGGGAGGCAGGTAGACCCCGGTGTCGAGCATGTGGCGGAAGAAGCGCGCGAAGGCCTGGCGGTCGGACTGATCGGCGGTCTCCCAATCGGTCACCGGGCCCGCGCAGAAAAAGGGTGTCATCATGGAGCCGACGCGGTTGATGGTCATTGGGACGCCAGCGGCCTTTGCGGCCGACGCCAACCCCTCGGCCAATGCCGCCGCCCGGGCCTCAAGCCTCTCATAGACACCCGGCTCCCGCAGAGCCCGCAGCATCTCGAGTCCCACAGACACAGCCACGGGGTTCCCGGCCAACGTCCCCGCCTGGTTGATGGAGCCCACAGGCGCCATGTGCTCCATAATGTCGCGCCGGCCACCATATGCCCCGATGGGGAAGCCTCCGCCAATGATCTTGCCCAGCGTGGTCAAGTCCGGTGTGACGCCATACAGGCCCTGAGCACCCGAGTAGCCCACGCGGAAGCCCGTGATGACCTCGTCAAATACCAGCAGGCAGCCGTGCTTCTGGGTGAGGTCACGAAGACCCTCGAGGTAGCCCTCACGAGGTGGCACGACACCCATGTTCCCCGCGATGGGCTCCAGGATCACGCAGGCCACTTCGGCGCCACATTGCCCCAGGACTGCCTCCACGGCCTCCAGATCGTTATAGGGGACCGTCAGTGTGCCCTCGGTATAGCCCCGTGGCACGCCGGCCGAGTCGGGCAGGCCGAAGGTGGCGGCGGTCGAGCCGGCCTTGGCCAGCAGGCCGTCGGAGTGGCCGTGGTATCCGCCGGCCATCTTGATGATCTTATCGCGCCCGGTGAAGCCGCGGGCCAGGCGCACCGCGCTCATTACGGCTTCGGTGCCCGACGTCACCAGGCGCACCATCTCGATCGAAGGCACCGCGTCGGCCAGGGCTTCGGCGAACTCGACCTCCATCCGCGTGGCAGCACCGAAGCTGGAGCCGCGCCCCACCGCTTCCCTGGCTTCCCTGACCAGCCGCTCCGGCGCGTGCCCGAGAATCAGGGGACCCCACGAGCCCACATAGTCGATGTACTCATTTCCATCGACATCCCAGATGCGACTCCCACGGCCCCGCTCGATGAACGGCGGATCGCCCCCCACCGCGCGGAAGGCGCGTGCGGGGCTGTTCACTCCACCGGGGATCACACGCACGGCTCGCTCGAAGAGCCGGACTGATGTATCACGGCGCATGGGGCGCCCCTCTCGCGTCACTCAGCGGACGGGCACGAGCGACTCAGCATTCAGATGGGTGATCCGTTCGAACGCCTCCGGAGAGAGGCCTGCCCCCCGCAGGAACTCGATGTGCGCCGTGTCGTGGTAGTCGGTCCCATACAGGATGCGATGGGAGTACTTCTCGAGAAACGGCGGGCCGAACTCCGGGTCGCGCCGGACGGCGTTCAGACCCGATCCTGCGGACAAGTCACAGTAGAGGTTGGGCCACTCATCGAGGAGCCTGGGCAGCAGGCCGCCAGGCGTCACCGGCCCGCTGGGGTACGCCTCTGGACTTGCCGCCGCGTCGCCGGAGATCTCGCGCCAGAAGGCGGGCCCGTGGCCGATGAATATGGTCTTCGGACACTGCTCCATCACCCGTGGGAGCCGCGCAAGGTCGACGTTGAACCACATGTCGCTCGACGGCAGCGGAACGTCCATGTGGAACAGCACGGGGAGACCCATCTCACCACAAGCCTGGAACACGCGCACCGAGTCCGGGTTGTCTATACACAGACGGATCTTGTGCTCGCCGTAGCCCCGGCATCCGAGCTCCACGAAGCGCTCGATCTGCTGGATGGCGTCGGCCTCCCAGGGCAGCACGGCGCAGAATGGGATGAAGAGGTCGGGGTAGCGCTGGGCGGCGTCCATGACGTCCTCGTTGGTGATCTCGGTGTCCATGGTGTTGCGCAGTACGTTCTGGCCAACGCAAGCCAGCAACCACACCCGGTCGACCCCGATCCGGCGGAAATGAGCGGCCCAGTCGTCCGTGGTCATGCCGAGCCAGTTCGTGTGGGCATGGACATCGATGAGCACCGGGAAACCTCCCTGGCGGAGCCGCCTCCGGATCGGGTCCATCGGACGCCGCAGGGAGCGCCCTCGGGCCCGACCGCGTCGACGGCACCGCTACGCACCGAACTTGTGCTGCACACCCATCAGGTTGGTCATGATCGGCATGACGTCGACGCCACGGATGCGGCCGAGGCCGCCTGCGGTCGCTGCGCGCTCGCTGAAGGTTGTCACGGCATCGGGCACGAGGCTTGGGCCCCAGATGACCACGGGCACGGGGTCACCGGTATGATCGCCGACCTCGCATGGGGTCGCGTGGTCGCCTGTGAAGAGTAGTGATACATCAGGTTCTATGTGAGCGTAAATGTGCGCGACGGCCGCATCGATCCGCTCAATCATCTTCGCTTTGGCCTCGGCCTGGCCATCGTGGCCGGCCACATCGGGTCCCTTGATGTTGCACAGAACGAAGTCATGGTCGGCCAGGGCATCCACAATGGCCTGCGCTGTGGCCATGACATCGGAGTCCAACCCCCCGTTGGCGCCCGGCACGTCGATGATGTCCATCGCCAGGTAGATGCCAATACCACGGATCAAGCCCGTCTCGACCAGGCACGCGCTCTTCACGTGCCACGCCTCATCAAACGGGGCGACGTCGGGCGCGACGCCGATCCCGCGAGGCAAGGCGATGTTCGCTGGATTCAGTCCCTGGCGGATACGCTCCTGGTTGATCGGATGCGCTGACAGCACCTCGAATGACCGCCGCACGAAGGTGTTCACCGCGCGCGCGGTCTTCTCGCTGGCTGGGTCACTGCCCACGGCCGTCCAGACCTTCTCGCCGGTGGCGTGGGGGTCCACGTCCGTCACGGCGGCTCCGAGCCCCTGTCCGCGCAGCACGAGTGCGCCACGATGGGCGACTGATTCCTTGAAGAAGGCGGTGACACCATCGCCCAGGTCCATGCCGTTGAGCGCCCGAGCGAGTTGGTCGGTGCCCGAGGAGATCCGGCCGGCCCGGCGATCGGTCACGACCAGATCGTCATCCACTGTCGAGAAGTTGACGCGGAAGGCCACATCGCCGCCCCGGACCTCCATGCCGATGCCGGCTGCCTCGAACGGCCCTCGGCCCGTGTAGACCGCATACGGGTCCATGCCCAGGATCGACAGGTGGGCCGTGTCACTGCCGGCCACGACCCCGGGTTTGATGGGATCCATCAGGCCGACGACACCCTCGGCGGCGAGACGGTCGAGCGCGGGTGTTGCGGCCGCTTCGAGGGGCGTTCGGTTCCCGAGTGCCGGGGCCAGCCGGTCCCCCAGTCCATCGGCGATCAGCACTACGGCTTTGCGCTTGACGCTCACGGCATTGCCTCCTGGGGATGGTCTCTCGGGGCGGCCCATCCGGGCCTGGGCGAGTGTACCAACCCGGCTGGAGGGTGTCAAAGACGTGGCGGCGCTCAACGGGTCATCTCGTCCCTCGCCGGCGTCCCGGGTGGCCTCAGGCATCGAGGGCGGTGGGCAGGATTGGGTCGCGCCCGCGTTCGGCCGGTTGTGTGTATGCGGTCCATCCGAGGATCCTCCGGACCATGGAAGGGGCCCAACGGAAGGGCCCCGCGATGCGGGAAGGGCCCCCTCCGGCCCGCACTCGAGCGCCAAACGAAGCAGGATTACCCGCCGCGTTCGTTGACAGTGCCGAATCCGCTGGGGTAACATTCGGCCGGGCTAGCCGAGCCCCAGTTCAGCTTCGGGGCGCCGCGGCCTCAAGCGGCCCCCGGCGGATAGCGAGGGCCGGTAGAGTGGCCGACGCGCTGGAGAAGGCTCCCTCTCGCACGGACGATTTCGACGAGCTGCTGGCCGCGGAGGCCGATACCGGAGAGCGCGGCTGTGCCTGGTTGGCGCCTTATGTGGCTGTTGCCGCCTTCGTGGTCTACATCATCTTCTTCGTCTTCCAGAACTCGGAACCGATTGACCTCGTGCTCTTCCCCAAATGGGATGTGAAGGTTCGGCCCCCTACGCTCGTGTTCACATCCATCGCTCTCGGCGCGGTGCTGACGGTGGTCGTGTCATGGCTGAGGAGCCGCGTCCGGCGCCAGACGGGCGGCTCGCAGCACGGAGGCGGGACCGATGCGGGCTAGCCGCGCCGCGCTCATCGCGGCGGTGTGTGCTCTGCTGGTGGGGTTCGCCTCTGGTTGCGTGGAGGTGACGACAACCATCACGCGCCGGGGCTTCATTCACCGCACGTTCCGCGTGCTGGTGAACGAGACTCACGCCGAGTCGGTGCGCATCGAGATCGCCAAGCGGTTCGGCCGCGAGTGGGAGATCTCGGAGAGTACCCGGAACTCGCAGACGGTCTTCACCATCGCGTCATCGCGCTCTCGTGCATCGGTGGACGACTACCCGGGCGTCGCGCTCGACCTGCAGTCCACGAGCTCGGAGCAGTCGTTCACGTACACGGAGACCCTGGACCTGGCGCGTTTCCTGCCCGTGCCGAGCGTTCGGAAGGACTTTGCCAACACGGAGATCGCGTTCCGGGTGAAGATGCCGGGCAAGATTACGAGCTACTCGCCGACCTTCCGCGGCACGCAGGAGAGCGACGACACGGTCCTGTTCACGTGGAAGGTGTCGGACCTCGACCGTGATGAGCCGAGGAGCGTGCGGGTCACGTCCTCAGCCAAACGCCTCGACCATGGCTTCCTGATCGCGCTCGAGACCATCGTGTTCGGCGGCGCTGTATTGTCCATACTTACCAGTAGCCGGGCAGTGCGGTTCTTCCGGCGGGTGTTCCTCGACGACGATGCGGCCGCGGAGGACATTATCGGCGAGCCCGGGTAGCCCCCCTAGCGATCAGTCCAGGTCCGCCAGTCGGGCCCGAGCCTTCCACTCCGCACAAAGCGTTCCATCGAGGTGTGGCACGCGCAGTCGGGCGCTATCTCACGCCAGGCGCGGGCCACGCTCCTCAGCAGGTCGGGGAGAGCCGACACGGCATCTCGGACACGCTGCCGCTCGTCGGTGGTCGCCAGTCCCTCGAACAGCGTGCCGGACTCGTAGGGCCGCTCGCGCACCCCTTCGGCGTAGTTGGTGATGTAGCAGAGGGGGGCATAGCCCATAGCGAGTTCGCGGGCAAGGAAGCTCTCGGGGATGAGTGTCATCCCCACCAGGTGCGCTCCCAGAATGGCGTACTGCCGGATCTCGGCCGGTGTTTCGAGCCGGGGCCCCTGGGTGCACACATAGGTGGCGCCATCCCGAACCGGTCGGCTCGTGGAGGCGCAGGCCGAGAGAAGGAGACTGCGGAGCACGGGGCAGAACACGGGATTCTGACGGATGAAGCCATGCCCTTTGCCTTCGAAGAACGTGCTGGCTCGGCCGCGCGTCGCATCGAGCAGGTCATCGGGCACCACGTACTGGCCGACCTCGAGGCTCGGGTCAATGGCCCCGGGACCGCTCCATGCCACGATATGAGAGACGCCCAGGCTCTTGAGCGCATAGATGTTGGCGCGGTAGTTGACGAAGGGCGCCGCCACCTCGTAGCCGCGTTCGCCGTGCCTTGACATGAACATCACGGCCGCGCCCTCACCGCAGTCGATTCGGCGCACGGGCGCGCTGTTGCCATAGGGGGTCTCGACGGGGCCGGCGCACGGCCCCTCGAGCGACTGATCGCGCAGCAGGTCATAGGCGCCGCTGCCGCCGATGACGGCGAGAACTCGTGCGTTCACCCCTAGCCCCCGATCCGCCGGTACCGGGTGTCACGCTGGCGCGCCGCGAAGCCCGCCGCAGTGATGAGGGAACTGATTCCGCGCCGGTCGAGCCGGAAGCTGACGCCGGCCGCGCGCACCACGTTCTCCTCCATCATCGTCGATCCCATGTCGTTGGCACCAAACCGCAGGGCCAGCTGAGCCACCTTCGCCCCCTGGGTCACCCACGAAGCCTGGATGTTTCGCACGTTGTCCAGAGCCAGCCGGCTGATGGCAAGGGTTCTGAGGTACTCGTGTCCGCCGAGTGTGGGCCGATGGGCCATGGCGGTGTTCGCTGGCTGGAAGGTCCAGGGGATGAAGGCCGTGAAGCCCCCGGTCCGATCCTGCAAGGCTCGCACGGCCAGCAGATGGTCGACGCGGTCGGCGGGCGAATCGCCGTGGCCGAACATCATCGTCGCGGTGGTCGGCATGCCCAGGGCGTGGGCTTGCTCCATCACTGTGAGCCACTCGCCGGCGGAGCACTTGGCCGGGCTCACCGCCTGTCGCACTCGGTCGGAGAGCACCTCGGCCCCGCCGCCAGGCAACGAGTCCAGTCCCGCATCGCGCAGCCGCCGGAGTGTGTCGGCCGTGTTCAGCCCCGAGACTCCCGCGATGTGCACGATCTCGGGCGGCGACAGCGAGTGGAGCTGAACAGCGAAGCGCTGCTTGATGAAGCGCAGCAGATGCTCGAAGTACTCGATGGTCAGCGAGGGGTGCAGGCCGCCTTGCATGAGCACCTGGGTGCCGCCGGCATCGCACAATGCTCGGATCTTCTCGGCGATGGTGTCGAAGCCGAGCACGTACGCTTCCGGATGCCCCTCGTCGCGGTAGAAGGCGCAGAAGCGACACCGCGAGACGCACACGTTCGTGTAGTTGATGTTGCGGTCGACCACGTAGGTGACGACGCGGTCGGGGTGCATCCGTTGGCGCACGCGGTCCGCCGCATCGCCAAGCGACAGCAGGTTGGCGTGTTCGTAGAGTTCGAGCAGTTCATCGCGCTCAAGACGCCCCCCGCCCACAGCCCGCTGGAGTACCCCATCAATCGGCAAAGCGGAGCCACCGCCCGTCCCGTCGCAGCAAGCCGTGAGCCTCGGCCCGTGTCGCGAACTCGCGCAGGCCGCGTAGGGCCTCAGGCGTCAGGTCATACCGGATCGATCGGGCCAGGTAACGCGTCATCTGCGCGGCATCGAGGCCGTGTTCGGCGGCCCGTTCCTCGGCGATCCGAGCCACGGCGCGCTTGCCATCACGCCACGCCGCCCGAAGCAGCTCGGCGAGAGCCGGATCCGGGCTCCGCATCCCCCACATCGCGAACACGAATGGCATGCCCGTCAGCCGATGCCAGGCGGCGCCCAGGTCTTCATAGGGTACATCGTCGCCCGCCCGGAGTGCCGGGTCGCCGATCAGGAGCGCCGCATCGGCCGCCTCGAGCATCGCGTCGCGGTCGGGATGAGCGCGAACCGCCTCCGGGGCACAACCGTAGGCGTCGCGCAGGATAACCTGAGCGAGGAGCACGGAGGTGCGGGAGCTGGTGTCGAGGGCCACGCGCTCCACCCGCTCCAGCGGGACCTTGTGGTAGAGCCGAATGCTCTCGACGGGGCCATCGCAGGCCACGCAGGGACCGGGCAGTACCCACAGACCATCGTTCTCGAGGATCTGGACGGCCGGCATGAGCCCGGCGTCCAGGTCGCCGGCGAGGACACGGTCTCCGATGCGCGAGGGTACATCGGTTTGTACATCGATCACCGGCTCGGGCAGAGACTGCAGGCCGTAGACCAACGGACGGCCGAGCAGGTACTCCATGACACCCACGCGGTACCTCACCGGTCCCTCACCTCGTTGTAGAGCGTGTCGCGCTCCACCGGCTCGCGCCCCGCCTCGCGGATGAGACCCTCGAGGTCCGCGCGCGTCAGGGCCTGGGGAGTGTCGGCACCCGCGGCGTGGGTGATCTTCTCCTCCACCACGGTGCCATCGATGTCATCGACGCCGAAGCTGAGGGCGACCTGGGCCAGCTTGGGAGTCAACATGATCCAGAAGGCCTTGATGTGTGCGAAGTTGTCCAGCGCGATCCGCCCGACGGCCAGCGCCTTGAGGTCGTCGAGGGCACTGGTGGGTGCCCACACCGGCATGTCGGTGTGGGCCGCGTGGAACGCCAGCGGGATGAACGACAGGAAGCCGCCGGTCTCGTCCTGGAGCTCGCGGAGCGCCAGCAGATGGTCGGCCCGCTCGGCCGCTGTCTCGATGTGGCCATAGAGCAGGGTTGCGTTCGAGCGGATGCCCAGCTCATGGGCCGTCCGCATGACATCCAGCCACGCGGCTCCGGGCAGTTTGTCGGGGCAGAGCTCCGCGCGCACTCGCTCGGCGAACACCTCGGCACCGCCTCCCGGAAGCGAGTCCAGCCCCGCCTCGCGGAGTGACCGAAGCGTGTCCCGAACCGGCATGCCGGCGAGACGCGACAGGTAGGCGACTTCGACGGCGGTGAACGCCTGGATGTGAACCTCGGGCAGGGCCGCTCGAATGGTCCGCAGCAGATCCACGTAGTAGTCGAATGGCAGATCCGGATGGAGCCCGCCGACGACATGGATCTCCGTCACGCCGGTACCCTGGCACGCCTCGGCCCGCTGGCGTATCTCGTCGAGGCTGAGTGTGTATGCGTCCGGGGCGTTGGCGCTCCGGCTGAAGGCACAGAACCGGCATCGGTTGATGCAGACATTGGTGGGGTTGATGTGCCGATTGATGATGTAGTAGGCGCGGTTGCCGTTCAGGCGCTCCCGCACATGGTTGGCCATGCGCCCGATGGCAAACAGGTCGTCCGATTCGTACAGCCGGATGATCTCGTCACGGGTCACACGGCCCCCGTCGAGCACTCTGGCCTCGATGTCCGCCAGACCAGGATCGGGCACAACCGTTGGGGCCCCCGTCATGGCCGCGGCACCGCCCTCCCGAGCACGTAGAGATCCACCGCGGTGGCTGCCAGGAACACCAGGCTCACGGTACCGTTCACGGTGAAGAACGCCGTGTTGACGCGTGACAGGTCCTGTGGGCCAACCAATGTGTGCTCGTATGCGATGAGGGCTGCCATCAGCAGCACCCCCACGAAGTAGGCCGTACCCAGGCCAGCGACACCGCCGAAGCCGAGCAGGGCCAGGGCACTCAGTGCGTGAAGCAGCCGCGCGATCCACAAGGCCCGGGCCGGGCCAAGTGCCGCCGGCAGTGAGTGCAGGCCGATGCTCCGGTCGAAGGCGAGGTCCTGAAGCGCATACAGGATATCGAAGCCCGCGACCCAGGCGACGACGCCGGCGGCAAGTACCAGGGGCGGAAACTCGATCTTGCCGCGGGCCGCGACCCAGGCGCCCACCGGCGCGATGCTCAAGGCAAGCCCGAGAACCATATGCGACCACCGCGTCCAGCGCTTGGTGTACGAGTAGCCGAGGACAACGAGAAGCGCCGCCGGGCTGAGGGCTAAGGCCAGGCCATTGAGCTGCCAAGCCGCAATCACGAACAGCGCAGCCGCGGTTGCCGTGAACCCGATGGCGGCCCCTCGAGTGATGACTCCCCGCGGGATGTGTCGTCCCCGGGTTCGCTCGTTGAGCGCATCCAGATGCGCGTCCACGATCCGGTTGAAAGCCATGGCAGCCGAGCGCGCGGCGGTGAGCGCCACTACGACCCAAACCACAAGCCGTCCAGACGGTCGGCCTCCGGTGGCGACCAGGAGCGCGCTCAGACAGAAAGGCGCGGCGAAGAGTGTGTGTTCGATCTTCACCATCTCGAGATACGCCCAGGCTCGCCGTAGGGCGTAGCTGATCACGACCGATCTTCTCCCCAGCGTACCGCCAGGTCGTTCTCGACACCCAGCACGTCGAGGATTCGGCCGACGAACCCGGCCACCAGATCGTCGAGGGTGGCCGGACGGCCGTAGAACGCGGGGCATGCGGGCATGATGGTCGCTCCCGCTTCGGCCAATGCGGCCAGGTTCCTCAAATGGATGAGGCTCATGGGCGATTCGCGCGGCACGACGATGAGTCTCCGGCGCTCCTTGAGGCACACGTCGGCCGCCCTGGCGATGAGGTCATTCGCGGTTCCGGCCGCCAGGCGGCCGATGGTGCCCATGCTCGCCGGAGCGATGACCATCCCGTCGAAAGCCACCGACCCGCTGGCGATGGGCGCCATCAGGTCATCGAAGTGGTAGCGTGTGACCGTCTTGGCCTCGGCAGGTACCAGAGGCGGGAGGCCGCGCCCCGTCTCCACAGAACGGCCCGTCTCCTGGGCGATGATCTCGGCGCCCGTGGGCGATACCACCAGAGAGACCTCCTGCCCGCGCTCCACCAGGGCATAGAGCAGCCGGACTCCGTACAACGCGCCGCTTGCCCCCGTGATGGCCAACACGAACCTCATCGCGTCTCCCATCCCTCACGACCGCGGGTCGCGTAGAACACGCTGCACACGCCCAGGGTCCGTTCTTCCGTCTCGACCGACTCGAAGCCGCAGTCGAGCAGTACTCGAACCAGCTCCGGCGGTGTCAGGAACCGGTCTATGGAATCCGGCAGGTAGCGGTAGGCCGACCATGAGCCCGACAGCACGCCGCCCAACAGGGGAATCGCCTTCTTCACATACCAGGATACCAGCCGGCGCGCCCATCGTTGGCCCGGGTTCATGAACTCCATGATCACCATCGATCCACCGGGCCGCAGGCAGCGTGCCGCCTCCCGCAGTCCGGCTTCGAGGTCCACCAGGTTCCGCACGCCGAAGGCGCAGGTGGCGACATCGAAGGATGCCGAGCGGAACGGAAGTCTCTGGCAGTCGCACGCCACGAAGGTCACCGGCAGGCCGCGCCTCGAGGCGGACCGGTGGCCCGCTTCCAGCATCGGTTCCGCGAAGTCGGCCGCCACCACCAGACGCGGCCGATGGGGCGCCGTGCAGCACGCCAAGGCAACCTTGCCGGTGCCGGCGCACAGATCGAGGACGTCCAGGCCAGGCCGTGCCAGGGCGCGCCGGACAGACCGGCGCCTCCACCCCTCGTCGAGTCCCAGGCTCAGAACAGTGTTCACGCGGTCGTAGCGGCCCGCGATGCGCGAGAACATGGCCCGCGTGTCGTGCCCTGGCATCAGCAGCGGATCCCCAACGTGGCCCACAGGGCGTCGATCCTGGCTACCACCTCGGCCGACATGGCGATGTCGGCCGGCCACTCGCGTGGATAGCCCTCCTCGGGCCATGACTTGGTGGCATCGATGCCGATCTTGCCGCCCAGATTCGGCGTGGGTGAGGCATGGTCGAGAACGTCCACCGGACCTTCGGCGATGACCACATCGCGCCGCCAGTCCACGTTGTTCCCCAGACGCCAGATGACCTCGCCCATGTCCTGCACGTTCACGTGCTCATCCAGCACGACAACCATCTTGGTGAACATCATCTGACCCGAGCCCCAGATGGCGTGCATGACCTTGCGCGCGTGCCCCGGGAACGCCTTGCGTATGCTCACGAATGCCAGGTTGTGGAAGATGCCCTCCACCGGGAGGTTGATGTCGACGATCTCGGGCACGACGGTCCGCAGCAGCGGCAGGAAGATGCGCTCGGTCGCCTTCCCGATGTAGCAATCCTCCATGGGGGGCCGTCCCACGACGGTGGCCGGGTAGATCGGGTCGCGCGCGTGGGTGATGCACGTCACATGGAACACGGGATAGTCATCGGCGAGTGAGTAGTACCCGGTGTGGTCTCCAAAAGGGCCCTCGCGCCGGAGCTCCCCGGGGTCGACGTAGCCCTCGAGGACGTATTCGGCCCACGCGGGGACCTCCAGGTCGCAGGTCTCGCACCGCACCGTCTCCACGGACCGGCGGCGAAGGAATCCCGCGAAGACCAGTTCGTCGAGGCTGGGCGGCAACGGCGCCGTCGCCGAATAGATGGTGGCCGGATCCGCGCCGATCGCGACCGCCACTGGCATCCGCTCGCCGCGAGCTCGGTACTTCCGGAAGTGCTCCGCACCCGTCTTGTGCACATGCCAGTGCATGCCCGTGGTGTTCCGGTCGTAGACCTGCATGCGGTACATCCCTACGTTCCGGGTGCCGGTGTCGGGGTCAGATGTCACCACCAGAGGGAGTGTGATGAACCGCCCCCCATCGCCCGGCCAGCAGCGGAGCACGGGCATGGCGAGCAGATCGACCTCGTCGCCCCGCTTGATCACCTCTTTGCAGCGCCCCCCGCGCACCCGGCGCGGGAAGAACTGCCCCAACCGGAACATCTCGGACAGAGTCTTGACCTTGTCGAGCAGGCCGTCGGGGGGCGCGCGCCGGACCATGTCTTCAATGCGCTGGGCGATCTCCTCCACGTCGGAGACCCCGAGGGCCATGGCCATCCGCCGGCGTGAACCCAGGGCGTTGGTGAGCACCGGGGTGCGGTACCCGGAGACACGCAGGAAGACCAGTGCGGGCCCGCCACGCTTGCACACGCGGTCGGTAACCTCGGTGATCTCCAGATCCCAGCTGACCTCGGCCTCGACGCGGGACAGCTCCCCCGCGTCATCCAAGGCTTTCACGAAGTCGACGAGGCTTTCGTACGCCACGCGTTGCCCGGCTCCCTCGCCCGCTGCCCGGACCCGGCCGGGCTAGTCCGCGAAGAACTGCAGGGTGATCCGGCTGATGCTCTGGATCACCGTCGTATCTGTCGCCACCAGGGCGACCCGTCCGCTCGCGTCCGCCGTGCCCTCCACCGTCGTTTGTCCCGCGCCGCCATCGGCGGCATAGGCCAAGCGCAGGCGAACTCGAGTTCCCCCGGGCAGTCCCGCCAGTGTGAGTGCGAGGTCGGAGAGCGGGCCGCCCTCCGAAGGCAGAGTCAGCAGGGGGACACTGGTCGGCAGACAGGGGGTACCGTCGCCGTCGATGTCGTACTCGATATAGATCATCT
>Ga0116184_10003553_pt1 | contig 12687 bp, 10 predicted proteins | sample AD_JPNNA5_MetaG_FD_89886 | JGI IMG/M metagenome (GOLD analysis project Ga0116184, IMG submission 89886) | Active sludge microbial communities of municipal wastewater-treating anaerobic digesters from Japan - AD_JPNNA5_MetaG | ecosystem: Engineered > Bioreactor > Anaerobic > Digestate | place... | reverse complement strand
GACGAGAGCACCCCGCTCGCGGCTGCCATCGCCCAAGATGTGCGCCGTCGGTCCACCCTCGTCGGAGCCCCCCTGCCGCGCCCCCCGGCCACCCGAGTTCTCACCGTCGCCAACCAGAAGGGTGGCGTGGGCAAGACCACCTCAGCGGTGAACGTCGCGGCCGCCCTTGCGCAGTCGGGGATGCGGGTTCTCGTCATCGACCTCGACCCCCAAGGCAACGCGAGCACGGCATTGGGGGTGGACCACCGGGCCGGCATCGACTCGATCTATGACGTCCTCGTGGACGGCCAACCGATGAGCGCGGTCGTCGTCGAATCCCCCACCGTGCCGGGACTCTTCTGCGCCCCGTCGACGATCGACTTGGCCGGCGCCGAGATCGAGCTCGTCTCACTCGTCGCCCGTGAGGGCCGCCTGGCGACGGCGCTCAATGCGCACCTGGCCGACACGGCATACGACTATGTCTTCATCGACTGTCCCCCGAGTCTCGGGCTGTTGACCGTCAACGCCTTCGTTGCCGCGCGCGAAGTGTTCATCCCAATCCAATGCGAGTACTACGCGCTGGAGGGCTTGTCCCAGTTGCTGCGCAACGTCGAGTTGATCAGGACGCATCTCAACCCCACGCTCGCCGTCTCGACCATCCTGTTGACGATGTTTGACGGTCGGACCCGGCTGTCGGCCCAGGTGGCCGAAGAGGTGCGAGAGCACTTCCCCGAGCAGACCCTGCGCACGACCATCCCCCGGTCGGTCCGGGTGTCGGAAGCTCCCAGCTTCGGCGAGACCGTCATGACCTATGACCCGTTGAGCAGTGGGGCGCTGGCGTATCTCGAAGCCGCCAGTCAGATCGCCCAGCGAGGTGCCGAATCGATGAACGAGGGAGCACATCCGTGAAGGAACGAGAGAAGCGACGCGCGTTGGGCCGGGGCCTGGGGGCGCTCATCCCCACGGCCCCCGCGGGGGAGCGGCCCGTCGACGTCTTCTTCGGGCCTGCGCCGTCAGCAATCACCGTCGACCTTGGCACGAAGCACGCCGCGGCCGACGGCGACCCGAGCGACCTGACTGATTCCGCCGAGACCACCGACCCGACCGACGCGGCTGCCGCGTCGTCGTCGAGTAGCCCCACGGACGCCCCCTCGGCAGGCACCGGACCGGCAGACCCGGACAACGACGCCCTGCGACCGGTCCCTGGGGCCACGTTCGCCGAACTCCCCGTCGAGTCGATCCGGCCCAACCCACGCCAGCCACGCACCGTCTTCGACGAAGACGACATGGCGGAGTTGGTCCACTCGGTGAGTGAGATCGGCATCCTTCAACCGATCGTCGTGCGCCGAGTCGACGATGGTGGGCCCCTCGGCTCGGGACACGACGCTGCTATCGCGACCTATGAGCTGGTCATGGGGGAGCGGCGGTGGCGAGCCGCGCAGGCAGCCGGCCTCGAACATGTGCCGGCGATCATCCGCTCCACCCACGACGACGACCTGCTGCGCGATGCGCTCCTGGAGAACCTTCACCGCAGCCAACTCAACCCGTTGGAAGAGGCGGCGGCCTATCGGCAACTCCTGGATGACTTCGGCTGCACCCAAGAGGAGTTGGCCACCCGGATCGGGCGTAGCCGCCCGCAGGTGAGCAACACCCTGCGGCTGCTCAAACTGCCACCGCTGGTCCAGCGCCGCCTCGCGGCCGGGGTGTTGAGCGCCGGACATGCCCGCGCCCTCCTTGGCCTCACCGACGCCGCGGCCATGGAGCGCTTGGCCCAACGGATCGTCGCCGAGGGCCTCTCAGTCCGCTCCGTCGAGGAGATCGTCGCCGTCGGGGCGGTGGGAACGGCTCCGGTCAAACCCAAGTCTCCCCGCGCCGGTGGGCGGCGGCCGCAACTCGACGACATGGCCGCGTCTCTGTCCGACCACTTGGACACCCGGGTGACGATCGCCTTAGGACAACGCAAGGGCAAGGTCGTCGTGGAGTTCGCCTCGGTGGAGGACCTCAACCGGATCCTGGACGTGATCGGCGTCGACCGACCCAAGCGCTGACCGGACATGGCCGCGACACCCAAGCGCCGCAAGGGCGGTCCGGAGATTGTGCCGGTGACGGCCGATGACGTGCCCGCCCTCGTCGAGCCGTGTCGTGACTGCGCCTTCTGGGAGCGTGGACCCGGCCTCGTCGCGGGGACGGCGAGCACAGTGAGCAGGGACAAGGCTGCGTGGGTGCGCAGAGTCGAGGCCGAGTGGGGCACCCCGGGGTGGCTGGTTCGGGTGGACGGTCAGCCGGCTGGTCACCTTCTCATCGCCCCGGCTCATCTCGCGCCCCGCTCCCTCGCCTTCCCGACCTCCCCGGTCGCCGACGATGCGATTCTCCTGCTCGCGGTGCGGGTCGATCCCCGGTATGCCGGTCAGGGCCTGGGGCGCCGACTAGTCCAGACCGCCGCGCGGGAAGTCCTCGCCCACGACGGCCGGGCGATCGAGGCCTTCGGGACCACCCGGGGCGATCTGTGCCTGACCCCGGTCGACTTCCTCACCGCCGTGGGCTTCTACGTTGTGCGGGAGCACGCGGCATACCCTCGGTTGCGGCTGGATCTGCGCACCGCACTGGCCTGGCGCGAGGACGTCGAGCATGCGCTCGATCGGATCCTCGCTCCGGTTCGGCGCCTGGGGGCCGGCAACCCCGTCGGCACCGCAAACAACGAAGCGCCCGGCGCTGGTCGGCCTTGAGGCCGCAGACACCGGGCGCTGCGATGAGGCTCAGCCGAGGAACTGCTCCAACTCACGCAGCAACAGCCGCTTGGGCTTGGCGCCGACGATGGTCTTGACGACCTCGCCGCCGACGTAAAGGTTCATCGTCGGGATGCCGGTGACGCCATAGCGCGCAGTCGTCGCCGGGTTGTTGTCGGTGTCGAGCTTGACGATCTCGATCTTGTCGCCGTACTCGGCGTAGATCTCTTCGAGGATCGGGGCGATCTGCTTGCACGGCCCGCACCAGGCGGCCCAGAAGTCAACGAGGACAGGCTTCGTGTTCGCGAGCACGTCGGTGGCGAAGGTGGAGTCGGTGGTCGCGGCAATGGCGCCCATGTGAGGTCCTTTCACGGTGTGCGGCCCACGGACTGGTATGCCGTGCGCCCGGTCTGGGTCTGGGTCATGGTCTGGTCGAAAACTAGCGCGGGGGTCTGACAGTCGGTGCTGGCTCAGTGCGCCGCAGCGACTGACTCGGCGACATCGGACAGAGCCTCGAGGTAGTGCTGGGTGTCGAGGGCGGCCGCACAGCCACTCCCGGCAGCAGTGATGGCCTGGCGGTAGGTGTGGTCGACGAGGTCGCCGCAGGCGAAGACGCCCGGCAGGTTGGTGCGAGTCGATCGGCCCTCACAGACGACGTAGCCTGCGTCGTCCAGATCGATGACCCCGCGGATCAACTCGTTGCGGGGGTCGTGACCGATGGCGACGAACAGGCCGGTGACTTGCAGGTCGCTGGTGGCACCGGTGACGGTGTCGGAGAGGGTCACGTGGGTGAGTTTCGGGTCGCCGTGCAGGGCGGTGACGGCAGCGTTCCACGTGAAACGGATCTTGGGATTGGCCAGCGCGCGGTCGGCCATGATCTTCGACGCCCTCAACTGGTCGCGCCGGTGAATGATCGTCACGCTCCGGGCGAACTTGGTGAGGAAGGTCGCTTCCTCGATCGCGGAGTCACCACCGCCGACGACGGCGATGTCCTGGTCGCGGAAGAAGAACCCGTCGCAGGTGGCGCACCACGACACACCGTGGCCGGACAAGCGCTTCTCCTCGGGCAGGCCCAACTCGCGGTAGGCCGATCCCATCGCCAGAATGACGCTCTTGGCGGGCCACACCCGGCCTTCACCGTCGGTCACCGTCTTGATGTCGCCAGCAAGGTCCATGGCAACGATGTCGTCGGTGACCATCTCAGTGCCGAACTTCTCGGCCTGCGCGCGCATGGCGAACATCAGGTCGGGGCCCTGGATGCCGTCCTCGAAGCCGGGGAAGTTCTCGACCTCGGTGGTGTTCATCAAGGCGCCGCCGGCGGTGACCGAGCCCTCGAAGAGCACAGGGTGAAGGTTGGCGCGGGCGGCATACACCGCGGCCGTGTAGCCCGCGGGACCGGACCCGACGATCACGACCTCGCGCACACCCGTGTCGGTCGCAGTCTCGACAGCGTCACTCACCGGAACTCCTCGATCGTTTGCGGCGCTTCACCGCTGTGGGCTCGCGACACGGCACATGTGGTGTCGTCGCGGGGCAGGAGACCCAAGATACCCGCCCAATCCCCCCAACCATCGCGGCGCACCGCAGATTCCCCGACGGTTCACCTCAGGGGTATGCCGTCCGCTCACCGACCGCCGTCGCGGAACCATTGGACGTCACGATCGCCCCTCATCGTGTGCCAGCAGGTCAGGGCATGTCGACGGGACCGAAGAGCAGCCCCGGGTCGCCCTTGCTGCAACTGCGACTAACGGCATACGCCTGCTTGAGCTCAGCGTCGACGACGACGATGACCACCGCGGGGGCGCCCTCGAACGTGGCCAGATCGGCGAACACCGCGTCGGCATCGCTTTCGCCCAGGGTGGTCACGCAGTCGGTCAGACCGATCAGGGTGCCGATGGGCCCCACCGAGGGCGCCTCGACGCCGGGTTGCCCTAACTGCCGGCCCGGCGCGTCGAGCATGTCCTGCGCGAGGCGGGCGAGGGTGGCCTTCGTGTAGGTGCGGGTGCTCAACTCGATGTGCATCGGCTGACCGGTGGAGCTGGCCGCCATCGGCACGTTCGCGCTGGCCGCTGAGTCGACGGTCGCACTAAGACCGCTGGAGTCCTTTGCGGCCCCTACGACCGACTCGGCACGCGCGCTCGACGCAGTAGGCGATGTGGCGCCCTGGTTGTTGAGGAGGGCGCCGACCAGGCCCAAGGCAGCAACGGAGGCGGCAACACCCCCGAGGACGGTCAACCGCCGACGATGATCGACGACCCGCCCGCGCATACCTGCGCCCGAGCGCGACCCCGAGCGCGACCCCGTGCGCACGTCGGTCCGAGCACCCGACGTCTCAGATGATGTTCCCGCTGGCTGCGTCCCACGCCCGACGAGGTGCAAAGGCACCGCCGGCCCGGACTCGTCAACTCCCGAAACCCCTTGGCCCGCAACAAGATTCGCAAAGTCGTCAAACGCGTCGGCACCCAGGCCGAGTTCGTCGCTCAACTCTTGCGAGCCAGTGTCGGCATCGAGGTCGGCGCGTCGACCGGCCTCGGCGAAGGCAGCAAGAATCCGGTCGGACACGTCCGCCGGCATCGGCCCCGGATCGGGCTGGGAGGCAAGCAGGATCCGCACCCCGGTCGGATCAGGGTCCTCGTCGAACCTGGTCGGCTCGCTCATCAACACTCCCTCGGGATGTGGCTCGTCTGGCCCGCCCCCCGACGGACCGGCCCGCAGCTGGGCATGGGTTTCAGGACTGAGACGCACGCCGGGACGCGCTGGTTCCCGCGGCATACCGTGGCGGTCATCGGCGAATCCCCAGCAAGTGCGCCATCGCGGCCCGCCCGCGGGCGCACCGTAACTTGATGGTCCCCTCGGCCACGCCGAGGATCTCGGCGGTCTCGGCGACGGACAGGCCGTGCATGTCGACCAGCACGAGCGCGGCTCGCTGTCCCTCCGGCAGTTGGTCGAGGGCGGCGCGCACGTCCAGGCGCAACTCGACGGCAGAGTGGGCGTCGCTGCGATCGGCCAGGTCGTAGTCGGGCAGCGGGCTCGTGGGCCGGCTCCGGCGCAGCCGGTCGAGGCAGGCGTTGACAACGATCCGATGCAGCCACGTGGTCACTGCGGACTCCCCGCGGAAGGACCCCGCTCTCCGGTATGCCGCGATGAAGGCGTCCTGGACGCAGTCCGAAGCGAGCTCGGGGTCACCGCAGGTGCGCACGGCGACCGCCCACATCCGGTCCTTGTGGCGTCTGAAGATCTCGGCGAAGGCCTCGCGGTCGCCCGCGCAGTGTGCGGCCAGCAACTCGGCGTCGGAGCGCCCGGCCAACTCCACTCGACCCGAGGTCACCGGCTGACCGCCACTTCGGACACCTGGGCCCGGAAGTTGCCCGCGCCGTCGGGTCCAAGCTTGGTGACGAAGACGATGACGAGTTGGCCGCTGGACACGGGCCCGGCCGGGGCATCGAAGACGAGTTGGCCGCTCTGGCCGGTGCTGGAGCCGATCGCCGTGGCCCCGTCGAGCGAGGCCCGGTTGGCGACGTAGACCGTGATGTCTTGCGGGGCAGGCAGCGTGACGGTCACCCGGCGGACCTCCGTCTGCTGGCCGAGGTCGACGATGTAGCCGATCCCGGGCACCTTGAGGCCGCCGAACTTCTCGTTGGAATACCACTTCGAGCGCCACATCGTCGCGGCGTTCCCGTCGTAACCCCTCGGTGCGCTGCTCGATGCCACCTGCCCGGCGCTCGCATCGAAAGTGGCGGCCCCGATGATGGCCACGGGGGTCAGCGAAGCAACAACCGCAGGGCCGTCGCCGGCCGTGGCCCCGGCTCCGGTCGCGCCCGCGCTCGACGTGACGGTCGCCGTCCTCGTGACCCTCGCGGTCGTGACCGACCCGCCGGTCGTCCCACCCGACGTCAGCTTGGGCAGCCCCCAGATCCCCAGCACCGCCAGGAGCACGACCAGACCGGCGACGATCGCCAGCGCGAGGCGGGACTCGTCGCGCCCCAACTCGCCGGTGATCGGAACGAGCGGGACCGCATCCTCGAGGGGACTGTCCACCGGAGCGAGGACCGAAGCCAGCGTCGCGTCCTCGCGGATCAGGTCAGGGGCCCGCAGCGTCCGCGGCGCGACCACCCTCGGCGCTCCAGGCGCCACGCGGGGCGCCGAGGGCCCAGGTGCCGTCGGCGTGCCGCTGCCGGGCGAGCCGGGAGGCTGCGCGGACGAGGCTTCGGGCGCTCCCGCTCCTGGTGCGGCGGGGGCGGACGCGATCCCCTCATCGGTGGCCGGTTCGGGTCGGGTTGAGAGCCGTTCGACGGTATGCCGTGCCCGCCCACCCAGGCGTGACGCGGCCTGAGACGCTGCGGTGCCAGCGGCACCGAGGGCCGACCCCACGCCCCGGGCTCCCTTGGCCATAGCGGCACTGACCGCGGCAGCAGTCGCCGCGGCACTCGTGGCACCTGCGCCTCCGGCGGCTCCGCCAGCCCCGGTGGCCAACGAGACGCCCTCGGCCGTGGCGCCACCGCCAGCACTGGACGACGGTTGCTGCTGCGACGAAAAGGGCTGCGCTGCAGGGCTATCGGGCTGAACGAGGCTGGGCGCTGCTGGACCCGCGCCTGCAGCTGTGCCTCCACCCGCAACTGCACCCTGCCCGGCACGGGGGCCTGCACCCTGGCCTTCGGTGGCGCTGGGAACCGCCGGTGGGCGCCGGTCACCCCAGAGATCGACCGTCGGCCCCTTGGGCCAAGGTCGCAGACCAGCCAAGACATCAGCGGACGTGCTGGGCCCGGCGTGCTCGACGAAGGTCGCTCGGGCCAACCGCTGAAGGTCGCTGCACGCGTCGGCTCCAAGCTCGTCGGCAGCCACGACCGTGCCGCCGACAACGGGCGCCCGCGGGAGCCCAGAGTCGGCACCGCCGAGCGGCCAGCGCCCGGTGAGGGCGGCATACCCGATGCTCACCAAGGCGGTCGCGTCCAGGCGCGCTCCGACGTCGGCGGGAGTGTCTTCCAGGCCGAGCAGCGCCGCCTCGACAGCGACTCCGCGGACCCGGACCGAGCCGTCGGGCAGCAGGAGCACGTTGCGCGGAGTGAGGACGATGTGGCGCAGGCCGCGGGCGGCGGCGGCATCCAACGCCATGGCGGCCTCGCCGGTGATGCGTCGGGCCTCGTCGGCGGGCAGGCCGCCCTGTTCAAGGATCCGGGTGAGGCTGCGGGAGCGCTCGACCGGCTCCTCGATGATCGCGCAGACAATGGCGGCGCTCGCCGGGCCTCCCGCGGAGCCTCCTGCCGCCTCACTCGGGCTACCGCTCGGGCTACTCGGAACCTGAGCGTCGGTGGTCGGCGGGGTGACGATGTCGAGCACCCGCACGAGCCGAGGCTCGGTCACCGCGGCGGCCCGCCTGGCCGCATCGACAGCGGCTGCGGCGGCTGGGGTGCCCCCCGCGAAGGTGAGGATGACGACATCGCGACCGAGCGTGGTGTCGTGTGCGGCCCAGCGCTCCCACCGGGGGTGCTGCTGGAGGCGGTGCGACACGGCATACCGATCGCCGATCAGGGTGCCGGGACCGACGTGCTGCATGGTCGCTCCCTCCTTGACGGGGGTTTGGCCCCCACCTCACTGCCCGCTCGGCTCATCCTATGGTGCGGTATGCCGTTGGACCGGCGCGACAACGGGCGCTTCGGGGGTGGGGTCAACGGGATCCAGACCACGGGTGTCGACGACCACCCGCGGCGGGCGGCGGACGGCTCGGACGATGCCGGCGATGAGGATGAGGCCGAACAGGACGCTCATGCCGATGTAGAGCCAGGCCCCGGGTGGGGCCGCGCGGATGGTCAGTTGTTGGACGGCGCCGATCCGGGTGCCGTCGGCTGTCGTCAGCCAGGCGTTGACCGGGACCAGACCTTGGGCCAGCACGGCCAGGCGCACGGACACGGTCGCCTTGGCATTGGCCGCGATGTCGACGGGTGCGCCGGGGTCGACGACGACGATCCGGCCATTGCCAGGTGCGAGCACGGCGCGCAGGCCGCGCACCGGCTCGTCGAGGGAGTTGACGACCGTGAGCTGCATGACGCCTTCGTCCGCAAGGAAATTCGTCGTCTGTGGGATGACCATGAGCCCGTTCGACACGGTCGCGGTCGACTGCTCGAGCCCGGCCAGCAGCGCCTCGCGGCCGGCGGGATCGGTGCGCCAGCGCGTGCTCGCCGCCTGTCCCGGCAGATCCGACCAGGCGGCGATCGTGGGGCTGCCCTGCGCCAGGACGCTGGAGAGCTGGTCGATGACGGAGCGCTGCTGGAACACTCGGGCGAGGAGGGAACGGCCGGCCGCCGGGCCGTTGGACGCAGCGGCACTGGCCGGGTCGGTGGGGGTGACCCGCGAAGCTGGCGCATCGGTCGGCAAGGGAGGAGCAGAATCCAGGCCTCGACCGGGGAGCATCGCGGAGTCCACCCCGACGGTGCGCAGCCACGGCACCTGCTTGGTGGCGTCGAAGAACGTGGACACCAGGTCGGCGTCGAGCCCGGCGTCGAAGCCGCGCGGTGGCACGGCGAGAATGGTGCGAGAGATCGACGGCCGCTCAGCGAGCAGCGCCGCGGTTTGCGCCACGAACTCCTGGGCGGCCAACACCGCCTCGCGCGGGGTCTTGAGGCGGGCCAGCAAGGCGCCGAGCCGGTCGTCCCAGCGCAGCACGGTCGTCCCGAGGGGGGCGACCCCCAACGCGGGCGGGGTCAGTCGTGCAGACGGGTCCGTCACCTGGGTCGACACGAGGATGGCATCTAGGCGGGAGGCGTATGCCGCCCGCAGCGCCGCCTCACGTCCGCTCGGCAGGGCCCCGTCGGCCGGCCAGGCGAGCGTCCCGCGGGTGGTCACCGCGGCATCAGTCAGCCGGGTGGACTGGCCGACCGCCTCGGCCAACAGTTGGGAGGCCGCTGGGGACAGGGTGGGGCCGAGGTCGGGTGCGGTGAGAGCAGCCAGGTCCGGGTCGTTCTGCGGCAACGCGAAGACGGGGTGCGTGGCGGAGGCGGCGCTCAACGACATCGAGAACGCCGAGCGCACCGCACTTGCCGGGTCGGCCGCGTCCTGGGCCGGGGTCCGACCCGACGGTCCGAGCACGGCGGGGTCCACGGCATACCCGACGGTCTGTGAAGCGGTCGCGCGCAAGAGAGCCGCCAGGCGCGAGCCGGCTCCGACCTGCTTGGTCCAGGCGGCCGTTCGCGCGGTGGGGTCGTCGGCGGTGAGGGCGGTGTCGGGGGCGAGCGTCACCGGCAACAGCCAGGCGAGGGAGAGCGCTTCGTAGTCGGCCGATCGTTGCCAGCCGACGAAGGTGCGTAACGCCGAGACGCTCGTGCCCTTGGCCGTGACCACGTCGACGGCGATCGGGCTGACGCCATAGGCGCGGCCGGGTCGGACCTGATCGGCGGGGACGGTGAACTGGAACGGGATGGCGTTGCGCGGTGCGGCCGGGTCGAGGGGCTGGCGACCGAGCTCGGTCCCCGAGACCGCACCGGTGGCGGCCGACCACTCGTCAACATCGGCTCGGGACGTCAGGCTTGAGCGACCGCGGACTAGGCGCACCGTCGTCGGGATCCCGTCGGCCGCGGTGCTCGTCACGTCGATCGTCCCCGTCACCAGGAGGGTGTCTCCGGGGCGCAACACGGCGGGGGAGACGGCCGTGAGGGTGATCCGGTCACCGGACGGATCGGCTCGGGGGATCGTGACCGTCGCGGTCGCAGTAGTTGCAGTGGCAGTAGTTGCAGTGGCAGGGGTCGCAGCGGCAGGGGTCGCAGCGGCGGAGGCGGGCGGCATACCCAGCGCGGCGAGCGAGCCACACGCGGCGGCGACGAGCGCGATGACTCGGGCCGCCAGCCTCACGCCGTGCCTGCCAGACGCTCCCAGGCGACCTTGGCGATGCGCCGCTCGTTGGGGAAGGTGAGGTGCTGGTGGACCTCGTCGAGCCGGAACCAGGCGACGTCGATGGCCTCCTGGTCGGGGTCGTTCTCGATGGTCAGCTCGCCACCGGTCGCCTCGAGGAGGTAGTGGTGGACGAACTTGTGGACCCGCTTGTCGCCGGTCGCGAACCAGTAGTCGATCGTCCCGAGCTCGGTGAGCACTCGCCCCGTGATGCCGGTCTCTTCGGCGACCTCGCGCGCGGCGGTCTCCGGAAGCGTTTCGCCGGGCTCGATGTGCCCCTTAGGCAGGCACCATTCGACCCGTCCGGCCCGATTTCGGCGGGCGATGACCGCGATCCGCGCCGATCCCTCATGCACGTCGACCACCACGCCGCCCGCCGACCGCTCCTCAACCCAGGGCAGTCGGCGGCCCGGGTTGGTGGGGAGGGGGATGGCGGTACTCACCGCCCCACTCTAAACGTCCACCCCCCGCGGGTATGCCGTCCCACACCGGCCGCCGTTCGCCTGACGTTCGCCGGGGATTTCCTCGCACTCACCGCTGTTGTGGTCGGCTGAGGTGGTGGTTGCCAGCCGTTCGGGTGCCTCGGATCCGCCGCGTCGTCTCACGATTTGAGAGGATGTTTGGGGCGAACCGGACATCGGTGGTTGGGTGAGGAAAGCGCCATAAGGCTGGTTCTAACGACCCGGTCGGACGTGACGAACGTGACCGGTAATTCGAGAAGAGGTACTCGGTGAGGGATGGCCAGGCGATCCCGGAGCGGAGTGTCACAGACCCCATCATTCGAGTCACTGGCCTACGCAAGTCGTTTGGTGAAGTCCAGGCCGTGCGTGGCGTCGACTTTGTCGTCGCCCCCGGCGAGTTGTTTGCGTTCCTCGGGCCCAACGGGGCCGGCAAGTCGACGACCATCAACATGATGTGTACGGTCTCGACCCCCGATGCAGGCACGATCGAGATCGACGGTATCAACGCGGTCGATGACCCTGATTCGGTCCGCGGTCGCATCGGGATCGTGTTTCAGGACAGCGTTCTGGACCGAGGGCTCACCGTGCGGGAAAACCTCTTCGTTCGTGGAGGTTTCTACTATTCCGACCAACGCGACCTGCGCCGTGCGGTGGCGCGCTCCACCGAGGCGACCGAGATCGGTGACCTCCTCGAACGTCCCTATGGCGTCCTCTCGGGGGGCCAGCGGCGGCGCGTGGACATCGCCCGCTCGCTGCTCAACACCCCCCGGGTCCTGTTCATGGATGAACCCACGACGGGGCTGGACCCTCAGACGCGGCGGCACATTTGGGAGACCATCACGCGACTGCAGCACGAGCACGACATGACCATCTTCCTCACCACTCACTACATGGAGGAAGCGTCCGGCTCCGACTACGTCGTCATCGTCGACGAGGGCACCGTCGCGGCGCAGGGCTCGCCGGCGCAGATGAAGGAACGGTATGCCGTCGACCAACTGAGCGTGCTTCCCAAGGACGATGACGGATTCAGCGCGGTCGTCGCCGGACTCGGGCTCCCAGCGGGGAGTGTTCGCCGGGACGGCCCCCTGCACATTCTGACGGTGACGTCCACGGCACAGGCCCTGAGAATGCTCGAGGTCCTCGGCGCGCATATCGGACGATTCGAAGTCACGCACGGAAGCATGGACGACGTGTTTCTGTCGGTCACCGGGAAGGCGTTGCGCGAATAATGCTGGGGCTGGCGGCGAGGAACTGGAAACTGTTCTACCGGGATCGGGGCGTCGTCTTCTTCTCCTTGCTCGGTCCGTTGATCATCATCGGCCTCTATATCCTCTTCCTCAAGACGACCGTTGTTCCCGAACTGCCCGTGACGGGGTCGGCCGCCGAAGAATTGCTCAACAACTGGATCATGGCCGGCATCATTGCCTCAGCGACCGTGACCACCTGCCTGTCGGGCTACGGCACCATGATCCGCGACCAGCAGAGCGGCATTTCCAAGGACTTCACGACGGCACCCATTAGCCGCAGTGCGATTATCGGCTCCTATCTGCTGAACAGCATCGTCATCGGGACGATCATGAGCCTGCTCACCGTGGTGGTGGCCGAGCTGTATGTCCTGGCCTATGGCGGGCATGTGATGT
>Ga0116184_10003551_pt1 | contig 12691 bp, 7 predicted proteins | sample AD_JPNNA5_MetaG_FD_89886 | JGI IMG/M metagenome (GOLD analysis project Ga0116184, IMG submission 89886) | Active sludge microbial communities of municipal wastewater-treating anaerobic digesters from Japan - AD_JPNNA5_MetaG | ecosystem: Engineered > Bioreactor > Anaerobic > Digestate | place... | reverse complement strand
GGTGGGCTACATTCACGGCGGCATGAAACCGGGATCCAGGGATGAAATCGGCACACGACTCTATGCGGAGCAGCAGTTTCGGGAAGGGATAATCCAGGTGCTCGTGGCCACCGAAGCGGCGGGGGAAGGGATCAATCTCCAGGTTTGCAACATCCTTTTTAATTACGATATTCCCTGGAATCCTAACCGCCTCGAGCAGCGCATGGGCCGGATTCACCGTTACGGCCAGCGCAAAGACTGTCTGATTTTCAACTTCGTGGCAACCAACAGCATCGAAGGGCGGGTGCTCCAGCGGCTGTTGGAGAAACTGCAGGAAATCCGCGATGCTCTTGACGACGACGCGGTCTTCAACGTGGTTGGAGAAGTTTTGCCTTCCGCTCATGTCGAGCGTGTTTTACGCGACTACTACGCAGGCAAGCTTGGCGACGCCGACCTTGAAGACCGGCTCTTGAGAAACGTGGATGAGCGCCAGTTCCGCGCCATCTGCCGGAACGCGCTGGAAGGTCTGGCCGCCAAAAAACTCAACCTCGCCATGCTGGTCGAGCGCCGCGCCCAGGCGCAGGAGCGCCGCGTCGTGCCGGAGACCATCGCACGCTTCATTCGCCAGGGCGCCGAATACGCGCGCCTTGAGCTCAAGGCAGTCTCCTCCCTGCCGCATACGTTTGACCCTGGCCGGACCCCGGCCGCGCTTCACCGCTACGAGCGCGAGCCGGAATGGCGACTTCCTGCGCTGGCTGCCAAGTACCCACGATGCTCCACTGACCGCGAGGTGGCGGAGAAGAACACGCTGGAATGGGTCACGCCGGGACACCCGCTCTTCGAGGCCCTCCGGCGGCACACGTCCTCCCTCGCCATGGACGCCTTCGGCAAGGGGGCAGTTTTTTACTCCATTCAGCACGACCAGCCGGCACGAATTGACTTTTATCGCGCTCGCGTGGTGGATGGCCTTGGGCAGGTCATCCATGAACGGCTCTTTGCCGTGGAGGTGGCCGAAGGGAAGGACACTGCCCTGCGGGAGCCTGGGATTCTGGGCAACTTCACGCCTGCCGATTCTCCTGAAGCTCTGCCGCCTGCTGCCCTTTTGCCGGAGGCGACGTCATGGCTTCACACAACCGCCTTCCAGCCGTTCCTGGAGGAGACCCGCAAGGACCGGCTGTCCGAGGTCGAACGCATTGCCTCGCATGTGGAACTTTCTCTGACGGAACTGCTTCAGAAGGCCGACGAGGAAATCGGTAAGGCCGCCTCCGATGTGGACAAGAAACTTCCCGGTGCGGAAGGACGTCTGGCCATGGCGGAAGCCCGACATTCCGAGCTTCTCGCCCGCCGTGACCGGCGCAGGCAGGAGATGGAGCGGCAGCGTTCCCTATCCCTGCAAGCCGTGGAGCGTATCACGAGTGTCCTCGTCCTACCGCACCCCGAGCGCGAGACGCCGGAAGTGCGGCGACTCCAGCCGAGCCTCGAAATAGAGGCCACCGCCATGCAGGTGGTGATGGAGCACGAGAAAGCCCAGGGACGCCAAGTCTATGACGTCCACGAGAAGAACCTCGGCTACGATATCACCAGCCTGGACTTGAGCTCCGGCGAACTGCGCCTCATCGAGGTCAAGGGCTTGGGCGACGCCACGGGGACGATTCTCTTGACGCCCAACGAGCGCCGAGTCGCCGAGGACCGGCGTGACTGCTACTGGCTCTACGTGGTTACCAATTGCAGCCGGAAGCCCCTGCTTCAAGAGCCCATCCGCGATCCCGCACGCTTCCCCTGGCACGAGGTCAAGAAGGTCCAGCACTACTGGCTGGAAGTGAACGCCATGACCCGGCCGATGCGGGTGCAGGAGGATTTACCTCCCTATGGATCGTCGTCCAAGGAGGCGAGATAGCATGGAATATGTCCTTTGCGTCATAGCAGGATTGCTGGTCGGTGGCCTTGTGGCCTGGCTGCTTGCCTCCGCCCGCGCCACAAAGTCCATGGTCGCCAAGTTAGAGGAATCCGAGCGCCGTGCGAATACGGCCGAGGGACGCGCTTGCGGGCTGGAAGGCACGATTACCGAATTGCGGACGCAGAATCAGAAGGCATCCGAGGACTTCACAAAGATCAGGGGTGAACTGGCCAGGGAGAACGGTGCACGGGTGAAGGCTGAGACGCAACTGACGGAAACCGTCCAGCGGCTTCAGGAAGAGAAAAAACTTTTGGAGGAGGCTAAGGCCAAGCTCACGGATACCTTCAAGGCTCTTGCCGGAGACACGCTCAATACCAGCACGACCGCATTCCTGAAAATGGCGAAGGAAACGCTCGACAAGGTGCTGACGGATGCCCGGGGCGACCTCGGCAAGCGCCAGGAAGCCATTCAGGGCATGGTCAAGCCGCTCACTGAGTCACTCACCAAGTTCGAGGAGCATGTTCGTACAATTGAGAAGAACCGGCAGGAGGCCTACTCCGGGTTGACGGAAAACCTGAGACTCTTGTCGGCGGGCCAGCAGCAGCTTCAGAAGGAGACCGCGAATCTGGTCACGGCCCTGCGCAAGCCGCAGGTGCGCGGCCGCTGGGGCGAGATGACCCTGCGCCGCGTGGTGGAGTTGGCGGGGATGTCGGGTCACTGCGATTTCGCCGAGCAGGTCACCACCAGCACCGAGGAAGGCCGATCGCGCCCGGACCTCGTCGTGCGTCTGCCAGCCGAACGCGAGATCGTCGTGGATGCAAAGGTCTCCCTGGAAGCGTACCTCGACGCCGTCGCCGCCGAGTCGGAGGAGGCGCGTAAGACGGCCATGGCGCGGCACGCGGCGCAGGTCCGAACGCACATGAACACCCTTGCGTCCAAGGCCTACTGGAGCCAGTTCTCCAAAACCCCGGAGTTTGTCGTGATGTTCATCCCCGGCGAGTCCTTTTTCGGCGCGGCAGTGGATGCCGACCACACCCTCATCGAGGACGGACTGGAACAGCGCGTGGTTCTGGCGACCCCCACAACGCTAATCGCGCTTCTGCGCGCTGTGGCCTATGGCTGGCGTCAGGAACAGATTGCCAAGAACGCCCAGGACATAAGCGACCTCGGAAAACAGCTCTACGAGCGCATGAAGACCATGGCCGAGCACCTTGGGAACATCGGCAAAGGGCTGGAGAAGGCCAACGCCGCCTACAACAGCGCCATCGGCTCGATGGAAGCCAGGGTTATGCCCGCTGCCCGAAGATTCAAGGACTTGGGGGCTGCAACCGGAAACGAGATACCGCCTTTATCACCCGTCGAGACGACGCCCCGTGCGCTCACCGCGCCGGATGTGAAGGAGGACGGCCAAACATGAACAGATCTCCGGTCCGCTCAAGCAATATACGGTCCATGGGCTATGACCCGGCATCTCAGACGCTGGAGGTCGAATTCCACAGCGGCGGTGTCTATCAATACTTCGGCGTGCCGGAGACCATCTATCAGGGCTTCATGCGAGCCGCGTCAAAAGGGTCGTATTTCCACGACCACATCAACGGGCGGTATCCCGACAGGCAGGTGAGGTAACGGCCATGATCATCAAAACCATTCACGTCAAAAACTTCCGCTCGGTTTTCGACGACCGGATTGACTGCGACAACCTGACGGTTCTCGTTGGTCGCAACGGCACTGGCAAGTCATCCTTCCTTCGGGCGATGGAGATGTTCTACGACCCGAAGGCGGCCGTGTCGGCAGAAGATTTCTACGCCGAGGATACAAGCAAGGATATCGAGATCGCCGTCACGTTCACCGATCTCGGCACCCAGGAGAAGTCCTTGTTCGCACCGTATCTTGACGGCAACGATCTTACCGTCGTCCGGGTATTCACTCTATCAGGCAAGAAATCTGGCACCTATCACGGAATGCGTCTCCAGAATGCGGACTTCACGCCTGTCCGCAACGCTGGCGGCAAGCGCGAGATTCTCGCTCAATACAAGGAGATGCGGGAGCAAAGCACGTATTCCGCGCTCCCAGTTGTCAGGAACGCTGATGAGGCGCTTGAAGCCATGCGGCAATGGGAGACGGCAAACTCTAGTAGTTGCACAAAGCAGCGCGACGATGGCCAGTTTTTCGGCTTCACGGAGGTCGGCAACGGCTACCTCGGCCGCCACACGCGCTTCATCCCCATCCCCGCCGTCCGGGACGCATCGGGTGACGCCACCGAAGGCAAGGGATCGTGCGTCACCGAACTCATGGACCTCGTGGTTCGGCGGACGCTCTCCAGTCGCAAGGAATTCGTCAAGCTGAAGGACGATACCCAGAAGCAGTACCGCGAGATCATGGACCCCGCGAAACTCACAGAGCTTTCCGGGCTTCAGACGCAGTTGTCCGAAACCTTACGGTACTATGCTCCCGAGGCGAACGTCTCGATGGAATGGGCTAAACTCGTTGACATTGATTTCCCGTTGCCGAAGGTCGAAGTCAAGCTTCACGAGGACGGATACAAGTCCTCCGTTCAGCGGACCGGCCATGGTCTCCAGCGCGCCTTCATCCTCACCATGTTACAGCATCTCGTCGCGGCCAAGGGCGTCGAGACCGCGACAGAAGAGGGCTTTGCGTCCGAGGCGGAAATTCCCGAACAGGGTGAACCGCAGCTTCCCTGTCTGGTTCTTGCCATTGAGGAGCCGGAACTCTATCAGCATCCGAGCCGTCAGCGGCACATGGCGGCCGTCCTTCTGAAACTTTCGCAAGGCGCGATCCCTGGCGTGGCAAAGAAGACGCAGGTCCTCTACTCGACGCACTCCCCGCTCTTTGTCGGCCTTGACCGCTTTGAACAAATCCGCCTCTTGCGGAAAACCGACCATGCTGCCGGAAAACCTCGGGTGACGAAAGCCGTCAAGGCTGAACTGGGCGCCGTGGCAGAGGAACTCTGGACGGCTGGGGGCAAACAGGGAAGCAAGTTCACAGCAAACACACTCCGACCTCGGCTTCAAGCGGTCATGACGCCCTGGGTCAATGAAGGATTCTTTGCTGATGTCGCCGTGCTGGTCGAGGGTGAGGACGACCGCGCTGCAATCTTGGGCGTTGCGGTATCGATGGGACACAACTTCGACAGTGACGGTATCTCGGTCATTCCCTGCATGGGAAAAAACAATCTGGACCGACCACTGGTCATCTTCCGGCGTCTCGGTATTCCGGTCTACGTCATCTGGGATGGCGACAATGGCGAAACAGATGCAAAGCCAGAGGACAACCACAGGCTTCTACGGCTTGTCGGTCAATCGGACGAAGACTGGCCCTGTGGCGTGAAAGATCGTCATGCCTGCTTCAAAGTCAAACTAGAAACCACGCTTGAAGAGGAAATCGGGAAGGATTTGTTTGACCGCCTGCTTGCGGACACCCAAGGCGAATTGGGCATCCCGAAGAAGAAGGATGCGTTGAAGAACCCGGTCGTGCTCCAGCGCATCGTCGAGAAGGCAGCCGCCGACCGGAAGACGAGCGCAACGCTGAAGGGCATTGTCGAGAAAATCATTGCCCTGAAACCCCGACGAGGAGGTGGGCAGTGATCCCGAAGGACTGCAAACGCCTGGCTGAGGTGGACTTCGCCCTGTCCGCCGTCAACGACGCCTGCGTCGAGGAAAACAACCGGAAGACGCGAGTGAACAGCGGGCATCTGTCGCTTCTGCATTCGTGGTGGGCGCGGCGTCCGCTGGCCTCATGCCGGTCGTTGCTCTTGACGCTCCTTCTGCCCGACCCGTGCGACCCGCTCTGCCCGGCGGAGTTCAAGACGGCAGCGCGGAAGGCGCTCCAACAGCACAAGAAGGTTGGGCCGAAGGACGCCGACCTTCAGAAGGCGCTCTTGGCGTTCGTGGCGGACATCGCCAACTGGGACATCGTCCGCGTGGCGGGTTACGTCTCCACGGCCCGCGAACTGGTGAAGGCCGCGCACGGCGTGGGGCCGCACGTGCTGGACCCATTCTCCGGCGGCGGATCCATTCCGCTCGAAGCCCAGCGTCTCGGCTGCGAAGTGACGGCCTCGGACGTGAACCCGGTCGCATGGCTCCTCTTGAAGATCGCGCTCGAATGGTGCGGACGGAAGGGGTCGGAACTCGCCGACCTCTTTGAGGAATGGGCCGAATGGACGCTCAAGGAGGCCAAGAAGCGTCTTGTCGAATACTATCCGGCCGACACGCAGAAACGAAAACCGCTGGCATATATCTGGGCGAGAACCGTCCGGTGTGAAGCTCCCGGATGTGGCGCGGTAATTCCCCTTGTCCGCAACCTCTGGCTTTCTGAGGCAAAGGGCAGGAAGAAGGCTGTTCGATTTCGATACGCCAAGGGAGCAGATGAACCGGCCATTGAAATCTTCTCTCCTGCAAATGACGCTGATGTGGGCTCAGGTACGGTAGCAGGTTTCAAAGCCACGTGTCCGAAATGCCATCAGACCACACCGCGGGAGCGCGTGCAGGCACAAATCCGCGCTCAGCACGGCGGTGCGGCAGACACTTTGCTTCTTGCTGTTGTTCGACAGAACGTCGGCTCTCGCGGAAAGGACTACTACAGTCCTACATCGCACGATGTCGCGGCGATGAAAGCAGCATTCTCCAAGGCACAGTATGTCAAGTTCGAGATGGCTCCTTTTCCACAGAACGATACGCGGGCCTTTCCGCCTGGACCCTACGGCATCAAGACATGGGCCGACGTGCTCGCCCCGCGCCAGCGGTTCTCCCGCTGGGTGCTCCACGAGGTCATCGAGGACGCGCTCAAGGAAGCGGCGAAGAAGACCAAGGACAAAGACCTTCTCGACGCCCTCGCGGCCTGCCTCTACGCGGCCTATTCGGACAATGGGCAGTACCACACCTCGCTCTGCGTCTGGCTTTCGGAAGGTGTAACGTCCATCTTCATACAGGGTTCCGGCGTTCCGATGCGCGCCGACTTCGTGGAAGGTAACCCCTTGAGCCCGAACTGCGAGGGGCTGGGCTACTCCATCCGCAGCGTCCAGAGCGCTCTTCGGAACCTCTCCGCCGTCCGCTACCAGCCGTCGTCGCCGCTCCTGGCGAACGTGCTGGACGCGGTTCTGCCGGAGGAATCGGCGGACGTGGTTTTCACCGATCCACCCTACGCCAACCAGATTCCCTACGCGCATCTCTCCGACTTCTTCTACGGCTGGCTCCGGCTGGGTATGCGAAGCCGCCTGCCGCAAGCGTTTTCCGCCCCGGAGACCGAGAAGGCTCGTGAACTCACCGAGAACCGCGCTGTCAAGGACGGCGGCGTGCATGACCGCCAGTGGTACGAGAGCCGCATGTATGAGGCCTTCGCCCAGTTGAAACGGGTCATCCGCGAGGATGGCGTGGCCTCCGTGGTCTTCGCCCACAAGGACACCGACCGCTGGGAGGCGCTCGTCTCGGCGTTGGTGCAGGCGGGTTGGCGCACGACCGGTTCATGGCCCATCGCCACCGAGCGCAGACAACGCATGCGCGGCCAGGGCTACGCGGCGCTGGAGACCAGCGTCCACCTCGTCTGCCGCCCGCGTCCCGACGACGCGCCGGTAGGCGACTGGGGCGAAGTCCTGTGGGAACTGCCCAGGCGTGTTGGGGACTGGATGGAACGGCTCCAAAGCGAACGTATCCGCGGCGCGGACCTCGTCTTCGCCTGTATCGGCCCGGCGCTGGAGATATTCAGCCGCTACCGCAAGGTCGAGACCGCTGACGGCCGCGAGGTGAAACTGGCGGAATATCTGGAGAAGGTCTGGGAGGTGATCGGCCGGTCGGCCCTCGAACAGGTTCTTGGCACGGCCGAGGCCAAGGCTCGGAACGGTGCGGCCGGGGCGCTGGAAGAGGACGCGCGCCTGACCGCGCTCTTCCTGTGGACGCTTCAGGCCACGGGAAGTGAAGACGAAGGTGGAACAGGCGCAGAGGCCGAAGAAGAAGCGGCGGACGAGGCCGACGAGGAATCCTCGGCGAAGAAAAAGAAGAAGGGCTACACGCTCGTCTTTGACGTGGCCCGCCGCTTCGCCCAGCCGCTGGGGGTGGACCTGCCAAAGTGGGAAGGCCGCATCATCGAGACGGATAAGGGCGTGGTCCGGCTCCTGCCCGTCTCGGAGCGTGCGGAACAGCTCTTCGGCGAGGACGGGGCCGAGGCGGTCGCCCATGAACTGGAGCGCGAGCCGGCCCAGGCGCTTCAGCTGTCGCTCTTCCCTGAACTGGACGCCGAACCCGTGCCGCGCATTCGTGGGCGCAAAAAGGGCCGCATCGCGGGCGCGTCCGCCGCGGAACTGGAACTAAAGAGGGACCGCGAGGCGACCATACTCGACCGCGTCCACGCCGCGATGCTTCTCCAGGCCGGTGGCCAGTCCAACGGTCTGCGGGCGCTCATCAAGGCCGAGCAGGATCGTGGCTCGGGCTTCCTGCGTCTGGCAAATGCGCTCTCCGCACTCTACCCGTCGGGAAGTGAAGAGAAACGTTTGCTGGACGCCATGCTGTTGGCGGTGCCGAGGTGAAAGGCTCACCGCAGAGGCGCAGAGAACGCAGACAGGATTGATGTGAAGGAACTGACAGGAAAGATCATCGGAGCGGCAATAGAGGTTCATCGGGGACTCGGCCCGGGAATGCTGGAGTCCGCTTACGAGGCGTGTCTGGTACATGAGATGGGACTCCGGGGGCTGACATTCGAGCGGCAAATGCCGTTGCCCGTGGCGTATAAAGGCGTCAAGCTGGATTGCGGCTATCGGCTCGATTTCCTGGTCGAGAAGGCCGTCGTTCTCGAACTCAAGTCGGTGGAAGCACTGGAGCGTGTTCACGAGGCCCAGATCTTGACCTATCTGAAGCTCGGTGGGTGGATCGTTGGCCTCCTGATCAACTTCAACGTGCCCGTTCTGAAGCATGACATCAAACGTATCGTCTTGAACTACAAGGAACTCTCTGCGTCCTCCGCTTCTCTGCGGTGAAAGGAGTTTTCATGGAACACTGGTACAAAATCGCTACGCCGCGCAGGGAGGTCCGCGAGGGCCGCTCCTTCAACCCGGACGAATTCGCCATCCACCTGGAACAAGTCATCGCCAAGACCGCCCCGGAGGACTACCGGGATCCGAAGCAATTCTTCGCCCGCACCTGCTTCACACGGGCGCTCCGGGAACATGCCAGAATGGTGCTCCGTCGGCTCTCCGGCGAGACCGCGAACACCGCGCCGGTGATGACGCTCATCACTCAGTTCGGCGGCGGCAAGACGCACACGTTGACGGCGCTCTATCATATGGTTACTGCCGGCGCGAAAGCTTCCGATTTCCCCGGCATCGGAGACCTTCTCAAGGGGGCCGGTATCCGCACCGTGCCGGCTGCACGCGTCGCCGCGTTCGTGGGCAACGCTTGGGACCCCAAGGAGGGCAGTGAGACGCCATGGATAGACATTGCCCGGCAACTAGCCGGTGAAAAAGGCGTCAAGGAACTGGGCACAAGCGCGAAGACCACGCCGCCGGGAACCGAATCCCTTAGCCGTGTCTTCCAGGCGGCGGACGGCCCGGTGCTTCTCCTGTTTGACGAGGTTTTGAATTTCCTCAACCGCCATCGCGGCATGGCCGACCAGTTCCACTCCTTCATACAGAATCTGACTGTTGCGACTACGGGCACGACCTCCGGCGCGGCTGTCATAAGCCTGCCGCGAAGCCAGGTGGAGATGACGGATTGGGACATGCAGTGGCAGGACAAAATCACCAAGGTCGTCCGCCGCGTGGCCAAGGACTTGATCGCCAACGACGAGACGGAAATCAGCGAGGTCGTCCGGCGGCGGCTCTTCGAGGACATCGGAAGCGACCGCATGCGCAAGAGCGTCGCCAAGACCTATGCCGCCTGGTGCTTCGAGCGCCGCGCCCAACTCCCCCCTGAATGGACCGCTGTGGACACGGCCACGACCGAGGCCAAGGCCAGGGAGTACCTGAGCGGCCGGTTCGAGGTCTGTTACCCATTTCACCCGGCTACGCTCTCGGTTTTTCAACGCAAATGGCAGGCTCTGACACAGTATCAGCAGACACGCGGGACGCTCGCCATGCTCGCGCAGTGGATTTCCTGGGCCTACCGCACTGGATTCACAGAAGCTCGGCGGGAGCCGCTCATTACGCTCGGTTCCGCGCCGCTGGATGTGGCGGAATTCCGCAGCGTGGTGCTGGGCCAGCTCGGTGAATCGCGCCTCGTGGCGGCGATTGACGCAGACATCTCCGGCGCGCACTCCCATGCCCGGGCACTCGACGCGGACACCACGGGCGCGCTAAGGAACATTCACCGCCGCGTCGGCACGGCGATGCTCTTCGAGTCTTCGGGCGGCCAGATTGACAAGGTTGCCCATCTGCCGGAATTGCGCTTTGCTCTCGGCGAGCCGGACGTGGACACAACGTCCGTGGATAACGCCGCGTTTGCATTGGAGGACAAGTCCTACTTCATCCGCAGGGTGGGCTCCGATGGCTTCAAGATTAGCCATCAGCCGACCATGAAGAAGGTTGTCAGCGACCGGCGAGCCTCTCTAGACGAAGAATCCGAAATCAAACCTGCCATGCGGAAAATCATCGAGGACGAGTTCAGACGAGGAGCAAGTGTGCCCCTTGTGCCGTTCCCGGAGGATAGCTCGAGTGTTCAGGATACGCCCAGGCTCACGCTTGTCTTAATGGATCCTTCCCTTGAATGGACTGGCGAGGCTGGGCTCCGCCAGAAGATTGCGGAATGGACGCGCCTGCGCGGCAAGTCGCCGCGTCTCTATCCAGGGTCACTTGTGTGGTGTTTGAAAAAGCCCGGGCGCGACATGCGCGAGAGCATCGAGATGCTGCTGGCGTGGAAACGCGTGGCATGGGAAATCGCTGAAGGCACGCTTGGCGGAGACTTCGACCGTAGTGACCGCGCGGAGATTCAGTCCAAGGCCGTCGCCGCCGAGGACTCCACCAAGGATGAAGTCTGGGGCGGATACCGCTTCGCGGTCATTGCCGACAAGAAGGAAGACGACGGTCTGAAGGTCATTGACCTCGGCGCCGGCCATTCTTCGAGCGGCGAAACGCTCTGCGGCCGCGTGATTACGGCCCTCAAGTCCCAGGCGCTTCTTAATGAGTCGGTCGGCGCGGGGTACATCGAGCGAAACTGGCCGCCTGCGTTGAAGGAATCCGGGGCATGGCCGCTGGCGAGCCTCCGGCAGAGTTTCCTGAATGGCTCTCTTACCCGGCTCTTGGACCCTGACAGTACCCTGCGCGGCAAGATTGTTGAGTTCGTGAGCCAGAGCGATTTTGGGCTGGCCTCCGGCCAGAAGCCGGATGGCTCATATGAGAGAATTTGGTTCGACGAGCCCATCGGCGCCGAGGAAGTGGCCTTTGAGTCGGGTGTATTCTTGCTGACCAAGGCAAAGGCGCAGGCCCTGAAGAGCGGCGCGCGGCCGGAACCTACCCCGGGTCCGACCCCGGGCCCTAGTGTTCCGCCGACACCCGAACCCGAGCCACAGCCCGAATCGGCGCCGCCGCCGGACGCAAAAGCAAAAACGTACCGTATCGTGGGAAAGGTCACGCCCGAGATCTGGAACCGTCTCGGCACCAGGATACTGCCGAAGCTGCGCGCCGGAACTGACCTGCAGGTCGGCATCGACTTATCCGTCACAGTTGAAAGCGGCGTGGCCAAGACGTTCGAATCGGACATCCGCCAGATTCTGGACGACCTCGGGTTGGCCGAAAAGGTACGGTTGGAGTTACGGACACCTGAAGGCCGCCGCCCACCGGAGCATCCGGTTTAATCTCCACCCGCCGCCCGTGACCGAATGGCGGCCTTTCCCCGGAGATTTCAAGCGTCCTGTCAGGAAGGTAAGGTCATGGCGTCAAGCGGAATCCCGCTCTCCAGCCCAGCGCTTTCGCAGCCTTGCCGGTCGCCATGCTCCCGTCTTCTTCTGCGATGTTGTATATCCCGGCCGCCCCCTGGTCAGAGCCCGGCCGGCCGCGTCTGCCGCGTCGTCCACAACATGCAGAGGGACGCATAGGAAATGCCGTTCGCGTTTTCATTATCTACTATCGTAATCGCGACCCTCGCCGCAATCAATCAACGGTCGCGCGAACTCTTGAGGCGCTCCGCGCGAGCCCGCACAGGCTCCGCGCGGGGTGTGTGCTGCGGGCTCGCGCGGAAATCCGGGCTGCCTGAACGCCTCCGAAACGGCCTCTGGCCGGTGTTTTCGCCCCGGCGCCGCCCCTCTCTGCCGACGGCCCCGCGCTCCCGCACAGCCGGTGTCGGCGCTCGTTCGCGCCCCCGCCTCGCCGCCCTCACGCGCCCCAGTCCCACTCCCGCTCGACGCGCTCAATCCCGCCCCAATCGTCTCTCGCGCCGGCGGGATCGCCGTCGCAGGGGAACTCCTGGGCATACTCGTCCACCACCACCCACCACTCACGCGGCGCCGCTTCCCTCGGGCGGACTGCGCTCCCCGCGCGGACTCCGCTTCCCCACATGGCGCAGGATACGCTCAATCACCTCGGGATCAGTGATCCACGCGATTATGCGCATCCGCCCCCCGCACCGCTCGCACCTGAGCGCGTCCACACCGCACACCCGCGCAAGAAGCTGCGCCCACGTCTTCCGCCGGGCTTTCACGTACCCGCTCTCCTACGCGTCCTCGGGGGGCGCGAGCCCCGCCGCCTGGGTCTCATTCTCCGCGAGCCTCCCTTTCCTCCCCCCGCGCCGTATCGTCGAGGACGCCGCACCGTAGTACCGAAGCCGGATCTCCCGAGGTTCGGGCAGATGCGCCAGCACCAGCGCCAGGAACTCGAGC
>Ga0116184_10003547_pt1 | contig 12692 bp, 11 predicted proteins | sample AD_JPNNA5_MetaG_FD_89886 | JGI IMG/M metagenome (GOLD analysis project Ga0116184, IMG submission 89886) | Active sludge microbial communities of municipal wastewater-treating anaerobic digesters from Japan - AD_JPNNA5_MetaG | ecosystem: Engineered > Bioreactor > Anaerobic > Digestate | place... | reverse complement strand
CGCTTCCAGTGGACAAAACGTTAATGAAATAATCCAAATAAATAGCCAGGTATTCTAGGTCCCGCTTGTGGAGCGCACGCAACCAGGCGGGATTTTTTTTGCCCTGCGGCGACGGAAAGGCGGCCTTTCTGCGACGAGAAAAATACTTGCCATAGCCGGATTTGCGGGTATAATAATTTTATATACTTTAACGACGGAGACGATATGATCGTGAATGTAGGCGTTGTCGGTGCGACCGGGTATGCCGGGCAGGAGCTTGTCGATATTTTATTGCGTCATCCCCAGGCGCGCCTCGCCGGGTTGTATTCGACTGCAGACGAACCACGGCAGTTTAGTTCCGTGTTCCCACGGTTCGCTGGCAGGGTAGAGCTGATGCTCAGGAAGCTCGATTTGAAGGAACTGGCCGATAATTGCGACTGTGTTTTCTTGGCTTTGCCGCATACCACGGCGATGGATGCAGTGCCTTATTTGATCAGGAAAAAAAAGACCGTCATTGACCTTTCCGCCGATTACCGTTTGGCCAGCGCTGACGTTTACAAGTCCGCGTATCATGCCGCGCATAAGGATAAAGGCAACATAAAGAAAGCGGTGTACGGCCTTCCTGAATTGTACCGTCAGAAGATCGGGACCGCGCAATTGATCGCGAATCCCGGATGTTACCCCACTGCGGCGATCCTGGCGCTCGCCCCGCTTGTTGCCACGGATGCCGTCGATACATCGTCGGTTATCATCGATGCCAAATCCGGCACCACAGGAGCTGGCAAGAAGGCGGTGCTTGAATCTCTTTTCAGCGAGGTCGATGAGGATTTTAAGGCATATAAGGTGAATGCACATCAGCACATGCCCGAAATCGTGCAGGAGCTTTCAAAGCTCGCAGGGAGAAAGGTCCCGGTTTGTTTTGTGCCTCATCTGTTGCCGCTAAAACGCGGGATACTCGAGACCATATATGTGCGGTTGAATAAAAAAGTGGCCTTTGACACGGAACGCATCCTGGACCTGTACCGGAAGTTTTACAAGCATGAGCCTTTCGTTCGCATACGCCGGAACGGCGAATTCCCGTCGCTCAAGGATGTCTCGGGGACGAATTTCTGCGACATCGGCGTGCAGGCGGATAGGGGTTCTGTCATAATCATATCGGCGATCGACAACCTGCTCAAAGGAGCTTCGGGCCAGGCAGTGCAGAATATGAACATACGGTACCTGTTCCCTGAAACCATGGGGCTTGTGTAAATGGACGTCATACCAGACGCTATCTTGCCGAAGGGATTTACGGCCAACGCGGTCGCCTGCGGCCTGAAAAAATCGGGGAAACCCGATCTGGCCCTTATCCATTCCAGCAGTGCGGCTCTTGCCAGCTGCATGTTCACTACCAACAAGATCGTAGCTGCGCCAGTTACCTTGTGCAGGGAACACCTCAAGAAGAACAAGGTTTTTCATGCGATCATAGCCAACAGCGGCAATGCGAATTGCTTCACCGGCACGGCAGGCATTGCTGACGCCCGCAGGACTGCGGCTTCAACCGCATCTCTACTTGGGGTAAAACCCATCTCAGTGCTTGTTTTTTCAACGGGAATCATCGGAAAACGGCTTGACGCTGGTAAGATTGTCTCGGCCCTTCCGCGTCTATGCGCAGGATTGTCCTTGCGCGGCATCGATGCGGCGAAGAAGGCCATTATGACGACGGATACCTTTTCCAAGGCTGCCAGCGCGCAGTGCGTGATTGGAGGAAGGCGCGTGACCATATGCGGCATCGCAAAGGGTTCAGGAATGATCGGGCCGAACATGGCAACGATGCTCGCGTTCATCATGACCGACGCGTATATCACCCAGGGATGTCTTGACAGGAGCCTGAAAGAAGCGGTCAGGGAGACATTCAATTGCGTCACCGTTGACGGCTGCATGTCGACTAACGACTCGGTCGCCGTGCTTGCGAACGGCCGGGCAGAGAACAAGAAGATCAGCTCCGGAGGCGATGCGGCAGTGTTCGCAAGAGCGCTTAAGGCAGTGTGCCTTTCTCTGGCGAAGATGCTCGCTCGGGACGGGGAGGGAGCGACGAAGTTCATCACGATTCACGTGAAAAAGGCCCGCACATTCGACGAGGCCAGGACGGCTGCGCTTGCCGTTGCCAATTCGCCTTTATTTAAGACCGCGGTGTACGGCCAGAACCCGAACTTCGGCAGGATCGCATGTGCGGTCGGCGCAAGCGGCATAGACGTCAGCGAAAAGGGATTGCGCGTGCATATGGGGCCTCTGGACAGGAAAGACGTCGTCATAAATATCAGCTTATCGCGGGGGGACGCCGCGTGTACGGTGTACACATCCGACCTGACCCCTGAATATATCAAGATCAACGCTGAATATAACTGAGGTGGACTATGCAAGAAGCCATTAAAAAAGCCGACGTGCTTATCGAGGCGCTGCCGTACATACGGGCGTTCCACAATAAGGTCGTGGTAATCAAATACGGCGGCAGCATCCTGGGCGAGGAAAAAATCCGCAAAGGCGTGCTTGAGGACATCGTGTTTATGAATTTCATGGGCTTGAAGACCGTGCTCGTGCACGGCGGAGGCCCGAATATCTCTGACCGCATGCGGCAGAGCGGTAAAAAGACTGATTTTGTCGACGGCATGCGCGTGACGGATGAGCAGACCCTCAAGGTCGTCGAAGAGGAGCTTCAGAAATTGAACACGATGATCGTCAATGAGATCGTAGAGCTCGGCTGCAGCGCGGTCGGTCTGAACGGCAAGGAGAACAGGCTCCTCGCATCGGAGAAAAAGAAGGCCAATATAGACCTCGGCCTCGTGGGCCATGTCGTCGGCGTAAATACGCAGGCCATCCTGAACGAGCTTGACAAGGATAAGGTCGTCGTCATACTTCCCATGGGAGCTGGTAATGACGGAAAGACGTATAACGTCAATGCCGATGAGGCTGCCGCGAACGTGGCAGAAAGCATGAAGGCTGAGAAGCTGGTTATCCTGACCAACGTCAAGGGTATCATGCGCAGCCCAGACGATCCCAGCTCTTTCATGTCGACGCTTACGCGCGAGGATGCCAAGCAATTGATTGATCAAAAGGTGATCCAGACCGGCATGATCCCGAAAGTCCAGGCGTGTATACATGCGGTCACCAAGGGCGTTAAAAAGACGCACATGGTTGACGCCTGCATTCCGCATGCTTTGTTGCTTGAGATCTTCACTGACCAGGGCATAGGCACAGAAATCATCAGTTGAAGACGCTTTAGCTAACTATCACTGCGGCATGAGTTTACAAATAAATTCTTTTATGTGCGAAAGTTGTATTTGTTTTGTAACTTATTATTTTTAAAAGGGTTAGCTAAAGCGTCTTCATATGAAAAAAGAAGAGTTGTTTCAGATATATAAGGATTGCATAGTTCCCAGTTACACAAAAGTTCCGCTGGTATTTGTTAAGGGTAAAGGGAGCTATTTGTGGGATATTGACGGGAAGAAGTATCTGGATTTTTTCCCTGGCTGGGGAGTGGGGAACCTGGGCCATTGCCATTCAAAGGTGATGTGCGCGATACGAGACCAGGTCTCCAAGCTTATCTTTGTTCCTAACAATTATCATCATATAGCCCAGGCAAAGCTTGCTAAAGAGCTGAACTTCTGGACGCAAAAACCGTACAAGGTTTTTTTCGCTAACTCCGGCGCTGAGGCTAACGAGGCGGCCATCAAACTTTCCCGGAAATTCGGCCAGGGCAGATTCGAGATCATCACATTCATCGATTCTTTCCACGGCCGCACGCTTGCAGCTCTGTCAGCCACGGGCCAGAAAAAATACCAGGAAGGGTTTGCGCCGCTTGTCCAGGGATTCACGTCAGTACCGTTTAATGACCTAAACGCGGTCAAAGCAGCTGTTACAGACAAAACCGTAGCTATCATGCTCGAGCTTGTCCAGGGAGAAGGCGGTATCAACATCGCCACTCCTGAATTCGTCAAGGGCTTGCGCGAGCTGTGCGATAAACATAAACTGCTTTTGATCGTGGATGAGGTCCAGACCGGCATCGGCCGCACCGGTACGATGTTCGCCTGGCAGCAGTACGGCATAGAGCCTGATATGTTCACGCTTGCGAAATCCCTTGGCGGAGGCCTGCCTATCGGGGTCATGATGGCCAAAACAGCCATTTCCGATATGCTGACAGCCGGCACGCACGCATCCACGTTCGGCGGCGGGCCTGTTGTATGCCGCGCCGCGCTCGCAGTGCTTCGCGCAATTCAGAAGGAAAAACTGCTCAAACACGCAAAAGACAGCGGGGCATATCTGTGCGAGGCGCTTAACAACCTTAAGGCAAAGCATGTTCATATCAAGGAAGTCAGGGCAATGGGCCTCATGTGCGGCGTAGAATTGACGGTACCGGGCAAGCCGTTCGTCGAGGCGTGCATTCACAAGGGGCTGCTGATCAATTGCACCCATGACAGGGTCCTGCGTATTATGCCGGCATTAAACGTAACCAGGGGCCAGATCAATAAGGCAGTTGAGATACTCGATACTGCGCTAGGCTCGTTATAGCCACCTGTAACAAAAGGAACGCCATGAAAAAGGATCTCTTGACCGTAGGCCAGTTGAGTAAACAGGAAATTTACGATATATTTTCGCTCACCGCGAAGATAAAAAAAACGCCGCACAAGTATGGGAACGTGCTTCGCGGAAGATCGCTCGCGCTCATTTTTCAGAAACCATCCAACCGCACGTATGTATCATTTTACGTCGGCATGTTCCAGCTTGGCGGCACGGCGCTTTACCTCGGGCCTGACCAGATCAAGCTCGGAGAACGCGAAACGGTGCATGACGTAGCAAAGACATTGAGCAGATATGTCAACGGCATTGTGTTGCGAACCTTTGCGCACCAGACCGTCATTGACATGGCGCGATATGCCGATGTTCCGGTCATCAACGGCTTGTCCGATTTCTCCCATCCGTGCCAGGCATTGGCGGACCTGTTCACCATAAAAGAAAAATTCGGCAAATGCAAGGATATTACCCTGGCGTATATCGGAGACGGCAACAACGTGTGCAATTCTCTCATTTCGGCTTGCGCAAAGCTGGGCGTTCATCTGAATATCGCAACTCCCCGCGGGTATGAGCCTGATGCGAGCGTTATCAAATCAGCAAGGGCTATCGGCCTGCAGTCAGGATCCGTCATCAGGTTTTTTGACAAAGCGCTCGCCGCAGCACGGGGCGCAGATGTGTTATATACGGACGTATGGGCTTCCATGGGCCAGGAAAAAGAAGCGCAAAAGCGTAAAAGAGCCTTCAAGGCATTCCAGTTGAATTCAGAGCTGCGTGCCGCTGCTAATAAAGGCGCGTATATAATGCATTGCTTGCCTGCGCACCGGGGCGAGGAGATCACCGATGAAGTGATCGATGGGAAGGGCTCGATTGTATTCGATGAGGCGGAGAACCGCCTGCACGTGCAAAAGGCAGTGCTTGTGCAATTAATGGGAAGATAATTCAGCGATTGCGCACAATATTCCACTATCAAGGAGAATCGTATAATGAAAAAGATCGTTTTAGCGTATTCCGGCGGCCTTGACACGTCCTGCGCCATTAAATGGCTCAATGACAAGGGATTCGAGGTCGTATGCTTTATCGCAGACCTCGGCCAGGGCGAGGATTTCGATGCTATTGAAAAGCGCGCGCTGGCCGGTGGCGCAACAAAAGTCTATTGCAAAGATCTGACCGACGAATTTGTCAAGGATTTCATCGTGCCCGCGCTCAAGGCCAATGCGGTTTACGAGGGTAAATATATGCTTGCAACAGCGCTCGGCAGGCCTCTCATCGCCAAGTATCTTGTTGAGGTCGCGCATAAGGAAAAAGCGGAGTATGTCGGCCACGGCTGCACGGGAAAAGGCAACGACCAGGTGCGGCTTGAAGTCACAACCGCGATCCTCGATCCCAAATTGAAGATCATCGCTCCTGTGCGGGACTGGGAGTTCAAATCGCGGGAAGAGGAGATCGAGTACGCGTTGAAACACCGCATTCCCATCGACGTCACCAAGAAAAAAGTTTACAGCATTGACCGCAACCTCTGGGGCATCAGCATCGAAGCGGGTATCCTTGAAAATCTCGACCAGGAGCCGCCGGAGGACGCCTATATCATGACCAAGTCCCCGACCGGCACCTCGACGTATCCTAAATATGTCGAAATAGCATTCGAGAAGGGCGTGCCCAAGAAACTCGACGGCAAGGCAATGGGGCTCAAATCCATGATCAAGACGCTCAACCAACTCGGCGGAAGCTACGGCATCGGCAGGTACGACATGGTCGAAAACCGGCTCGTGGGCATTAAATCCAGGGAGATCTATGAAGCTCCTGCGGCTACGATCCTGTACACCGCGCATAAGGAAATCGAGGCTTTGACCCTGGACCGCGAGGTGAGCCATTATAAGGAAATGGTCTCGCTTAAATACGCGGACCTGATCTATTACGGATTGTGGTATTCGCAGTTGAAGCACGCGCTCGACGGTTTTATCAACGTGACGCAGCAGCACGTGACCGGTTCCATCAAACTTAAATTATTCAAAGGCACCTGCGTTGCGGTGGGAAGGAAATCGCCGTATTCGATGTACAAAAAAGAGCTCGCGACATACGGCGATGAGGATAAATTCGATCAAAAGCTCGCCGAAGGCTTTATCAAGATCTGGGGAATGCCGTATAAGCGGTAACGTCTAAGGAGCGATCATGGCAAAGAAATTATGGGGAGGAAGGTTCACCAAACAGATGAATCCTGCATTTTATGAATTCCAGAAATCCATCCAGTATGACCATAAGCTGGCGATGTATGATGTTTTCCATTCGCTGATCCATATTCGGGCTCTTGTGCACTCGAATGTTCTGAGCGCATCGGAAGCTTACAAGCTTGAACGCGCGCTTGCCGATATCCTGAAAGACATAAAAGCAGGGACGTTCACGTTCCACAGCGCGTCAGAGGATATCCATACCGAGATCCAGAACCGGTTGGAAGCCAAAGTCGGGGATACCGCGTTAAAACTGCACAGCTTCCGGTCGCGCAATGACCAGATCGCTTTTGACGTCACGTTCTATTGCGTGCATCAGGCGCAGGAGATATTCAAGCTTCTTGTGGCCTTGCAGGAAAGCCTGCTTGGGCTTGCCGGAGAGTATAAAAAGGAATTTTTTGTCGGCTACACGCATACGCGCAGGGCGCAGGTCATCAAGTTCTCGAAATATATCAAGGGCTTTGTGTCCATGCTTCACCGCGACCAGCACCGATTCGAGGATTTCGCCAAGCACACATATATCTTCATCGGCGCAGGCGCCATGGCCGGCTCGTACATCAAGTCCGTTGATTATGACAAAGCAGTCAAGCGTTTCATGTCAACATACTGCAAGGACCTTCCGGTGAAGATCTCTGTTGTGAAAAATCCGCTCGACCATGTGTCGAATCGCGACGCAGTGATCATGTTCTTAAGCTTCGCTGCGACGATGCAGATGCATTTATCGCGCATGGCAGAGGATTTTATTCTTTATTCGACCCCGGAATTCGATTTTCTTGATCTGCCGGAAGAATTCTGCACCGGCTCAAGCTATATGCCGCATAAGAGGAACCCGGATTTTCTTGAACTCGTACGCGGCTACACCGGCAGGGTATACGGCAATTTGACGTCCTTGCTGACCACCATGAAAGGCTTGCCGTCAACATATAACCGTGACATGCAGTTAGACAAAGAGCCGTTGTTTTCCTCTGTCGAGATCGTCAAAAGCGAATTATCGCTTTTGAGCGAATTCGTCAAAGGAATACGCCTTAACACTGATGCGGTAGAGAAAGTCCTTGCTGACGAGAGCATGTATGCAACCGAACTTGCCGAATATTTGGTGGGCAAAAAGATCGCGTTTCGCAACGCGCATGAGATCATCGGAAAGCTCGTGCGTTATGCGGAAGAGAATGATTTGAAACTTTCGGAAATACCCGATCACGTGTTAAAAGGTTTCTCTCAACAATTAAACCAGAAAGAGCTTAAGCGTATCATCAATCCGCATTTCGCAGTCAACACCAAACGCTCTCCTCGTTAGAGCAGGAGGCCGTATGCATAAAGGCGTTGTGTGCTGTTGTGTCATAAGTGCTTTGAGTGTTTATTCGTCCGTTCTTGCCCAGCAGTCGGAAGAAAAACTCACCATCACCACGTATTATCCTTCCCCGACCGGGGTATATCAGACCCTGTGGGTTGCGCCGGGCAATAACCCCGCCGATTGTTCCGCCGCAGGCGCTCCTGAAGGCAAAATGTACTATGATGCGAGCGGCCGGGTTCTTCTTATTTGCAGTAATTCGACAATAGGGGGATGGGGGTACTATCCTGTTCCCGGAGCCGGTGGTTTGTGGGCTTTGAACGGCGCGCATTTGACCACTGCTAATACTACGTGGGATGTCGGTATTGGAACAACGAATCCGCTTGCAAGATTGCATGTTGTTGCGCCCAGCAGCCATATGTTGCAGTTACAGCAAAATGATTCTACGACAGCAAACCAATACAGTGGTGTAGGATGGACATCAGGCACGAAACAGGCGTATATATTTGTCATGAATGACCATAATTTAGGAGCAGCCGCGGGAGGGTTTGGCGGCAGCGGATCCATGAATCTTTATACGGGCGTCGGGGGTAACATCACATTTTACACGAATAACAGCAATAATGAACGGATGCGGATCAATGCTGATGGCAATGTCGGTATTGGAACAACGACTCCAGCTGTGAAGTTGGATGTAAATGGCGCTCTATCCGGTTTCGGGGTTGTGCCAATAGGTTCAATAATCGCCTGGCATAAATCTATGGCAGGGACACCGGTTTTGCCTGCGGGTTGGGTTGAATGCAACGGGCAGGTGCTCTCTGATCCGGATTCTCCGTATAATGGCGCAACTATCCCTAATTTGAATGCGCGGGCAGGGTATAACGGAGGGTTATTCTTGCGCGGCGGCGCTATCTCAGGGTCTATTCAGGAAGCTACAGCCATTGCTGCCCAGAAGAATCGAGCGTCATTTGGTGGAACTATGCTTGAGAATGGTGATGGTAGCGGTACGGTGATTTCTTATACCGGGATTTATAGTTCGGTTGCGGATTCCTTTACTGAAGCTGTTCAGCGTGTCAGACCGGTGAATATGGCAGTAGTTTGGATTATGCGGGTTAAATAAAAACATCGCAGACTTTTTTGATAATCTTATGTTATACAGTATATTGTGTAACAAATTCCCAAATGACTAAAGGAGTAACAAAGTTCCATGCACGAATTTAAATTCAAAAGTAATCAATTGTATTGTGAGAATGTTAAGGTTCAGGATCTTGCTGAGAGGTATGGCACGCCCTTATACGTGTACAGCTACAACACGTTCATCGGGCATTTTTTGAAACTTAAAAGGGCGTTTGCTCCGGTAAAGCCGCTTATCTGTTATTCGGTCAAGGCGAATTCGAATCTGGCTATACTCAAGGCATTGGTTGAGCATGGCTCTGGGCTTGATATCGTCTCCGGCGGAGAATTATTCCGCGCACTCAAGGTCGGCTGTCCGCCTTCACGCATCGTCTATGCGTCGGTCGGTAAGACAGACAAAGAAATAGAAGAGGCGATACGAAAGGGCATCCTTTTCTTTAACGTTGAATCGTTGCCGGAATTGGAAAATATTAACCGCATTGCGCGAAAGCTTAAGAAGAAGACGAACGTCGCGCTGCGCATCAATCCTGATGTCGAAGCGAAGACTCATAAATATATCACAACGGGCAAGCTGACCAACAAATTCGGCATTGATTTCGATACAGCGACCGATATCCTGCGCATTGCAGGCGAGTTGAGCAATGTGGCCATCAAAGGCATCCATATCCATATCGGCTCGCAGATAACGATCGGAGAGCCGTTTGTCGAGGCGATCAAAAAAGTCGTTGCCTTTATTAAATCGAACAAGGCCAGGGGCGTTGATATTGAATACCTCAATATCGGCGGAGGCCTGGGCATTATCTATTCCCATGAGGTTCCCCAGACCGCGGCGGAATTCGCGGCAAAAGTTCTGCCTATACTCAAGGCAAGCGGTCTTAAGATCATCATGGAGCCTGGCAGATTCATTATCGGCTCTGCTGCGATCCTGGTGACAAAAGTTCTCTATGTCAAAAAGACGCCGCTTAAGAAGTTCGTCATCGTGGATGCGGGCATGAACGATCTTATCCGGCCATCTTTGTATGAAGCTCATCATGAGATCGTTCCGCTCATTGACGAACAACGCTCGAACGAGAAGGTTGACGTGGTCGGCCCTATTTGCGAGAGCGGTGATTTCCTTGCAAAAGAGCGGATGCTGCCCAAGGTCAGGGAAGGAGAGTATCTGGCTGTTATGTGCGCAGGCGCTTACGGATTCAGCATGTCGAGCAACTATAATTCCCGCCGCAGAGCAGCTGAGATCCTGGTCAAGGGCAGAAAGATCGCCCTGATCCGCAAGCGGGAAACAGCGCAAGACCTGATAAGAAACGAAATCGCCAAGAGTAAGTTTAAGTAAATATGAGTAAGATTGAGTAATAATGTTATAATGCGTAATATCTTAAATAAAAATAGGTAAAACGACCTTATGAACAAGAAGATGGATTTCACAAAGCTCGTCGCTGCTGGGAATGATTTTGTTTTGATGGATAATCGTTCTGCGCGCATGAACGGTAGCCGCCTGGCATCATTGGCAAAGCGCATATGCGACAGAAAATACGGCGCAGGAGCAGACGGCCTGCTTGTCGTCGAAAAATCCCGTAAAGCGGATTTCAGGATGCGCATATTTAACGCTGACGGTTCCGAGGCGGAGATGTGCGGCAACGGCTCGCGGTGCTTTGCGCTGTATTGCGTCAAGCTGCAGGGAAAATCCGTCGCTGCTCTTAAGATCGAGACGCTCGCAGGCATTATCGCGGCGCACGTTAATAAGGATCAGGTCAGGGTAAACTTGACAGCGCCGAAGGGATTGCGGCTCGATGTCCCGGTCAGGGTCAGCGACCGCCTGCTCCATGTGAATTACATCGATACAGGCGTTCCCCACGGCATCATTTTTGTCAAGGGACTTGCGTCGATGGAAATTGTTGACCTGGGCCGCGCGATACGGTATCATAAATCGTTCGCTCCGAGGGGGACGAATGTGGATTTCGTCGAGGTTACGGGCCAGAACAGCATTTCGATACGGACCTATGAGCGGGGGGTAGAGGATGAAACGCTTGCATGCGGGACCGGGTCTGTTGCCAGCGCTCTTATCACCGGCCTGAAATTACAGCAACTAAAGTATTCGCGGGTGACAAATGCCGTCCAGCAAAAATTTAAGGTGTTGACCCGCGGCGGAGAGGTCCTGAAAATCTATTTTACTGTGCAGGGCGACAAATTTTCTGATGTGTGGCTTGAAGGAAAGGCCGGCATCGTATATAAGGGGGTATGGCATGTTTAGCGGCTCATTGGTTGCTATTGTTACGCCGTTCTCAACCCGGGGCAAAAAATCAGTCGTTGATGAAAAAAAATTAAGGGAATTGATCGAATTCCAGCTCAAGAACGGCACGGCCGGAATTGTGCCGTGCGGCACAACAGGAGAATCCGCGACGTTGTCCACTGCGGAACATGAGCGTGTCATCGAGATCACAATCGCCCAGGTAAATAAAAGGGTCCCGGTCATTGCCGGCACCGGCTCCAATTCGACGGAAGAAGCGGTGAATCTCACCAAACATGCGGCTGACGCGGGAGCGAACGCGTCGCTGCAGGTGTCTCCTTACTATAACCGGCCCACGCAAAAAGGGCTGTATGAGCATTTTAGAGCAGTTGCGGATGCGGTTGATATCCCGATCATTCTTTATAACATTGCCTCTCGCACCGGCGTCAATATCGAACCGGAGACAATGGCAAAGCTGGCGAAAGACTGCAAGAATATCGTAGGTGTAAAAGAGGCATCGGGAAACCTCGAGCAGATGTCGCGCATCAGGGCTTTGTGCGGCCCCGGGTTTGATCTGATCTCCGGCGACGATGCATTAACGTTGCCTTTGCTTGCGATCGGCGGCACAGGCATTATCTCGGTCGTTGCTAATATCGTGCCCAAAGACGTTGCAACCATGGTTAGCGAGTTTCAGAAAGGCCATGTAGCCAGAGCGCAGAAACTTCATTATAAACTGCTTCCTCTGATAAAAGCCATGTTTATCGAAACGAATCCTATTCCGGTCAAAACAGCCATGGGGATGCTGGGCATGTGCGAGCCGGGATTGCGTCTGCCCATGTCTGAAATGCTTCCCGAAAACCAGGAGAAATTGCGCAAAGCCTTAAAAGATTATGGCTTGCTTTAGAAAAAGGGGTCAGATCCCTTTTTTTACAGAGAGGTGGAGATGAAGAGACTGGTCGTTACGATGGTTATTTGTTCCGGCGTATGTGCTCTTGGCCTTGCCTGGGCCCAGCAGGACGAAAAACTCACCATCACCACGTATTACCCTTCCCCGACAGGAGTGTACCAGACGCTGCGCATTGCCCCCGGAGGCAACCCTGCGGATTGCAATGATCCGATAACAGCCCCGCTCGGTAAGATGTATTATGATTCGACTGCAAATTCGCTCTATATCTGTTCCGCTCAAGGCGCAACGGCCGGGTATCAACTGGTTCCCGGAGGCAACGGCGCGTGGGCAGTGAATAGCAATAAGCTGTATGTGCTCAATACGACTTTGAACGTGGGCATAGGG
>Ga0116184_10003546_pt1 | contig 12699 bp, 8 predicted proteins | sample AD_JPNNA5_MetaG_FD_89886 | JGI IMG/M metagenome (GOLD analysis project Ga0116184, IMG submission 89886) | Active sludge microbial communities of municipal wastewater-treating anaerobic digesters from Japan - AD_JPNNA5_MetaG | ecosystem: Engineered > Bioreactor > Anaerobic > Digestate | place... | reverse complement strand
TAGTTCTTTGTTAATGCAGATATTGGCTTGTTCCAGTTCAAATTTACTTAATCTACGAGGAAATTGAACAATCCTTTCCTCTGGATTTTCAACAATCGTGCACTCTATGACCATAAAAAACCTCCTTCTTAATTTTTAATATTTCCACCTTTCGGTGGATACTCTATTTATTTCTATATGAATCTCTTGAATATTAAAAAAGGAGGAAGCTCTAACTTACACTAACTTACACTATCTCTAAACCTAGCGCTGTAACATATAAATTAAATACATCTTGAGTACCACCAGTTTTCGTAATCTCTATCGACGGTAACTCACCTGTTTCAATAATAGTATTATACAATTTGCGCTTAGATTCGTGTTCGTCACTACGAGGACCGAGAAGCTCAGAAAGTATATTATTTGCATCATAAGTTAGGAAAGCATAAACGTCTAACCTAGCTATACTCTGTCCACCACCCTGTGATTTTCTCTTAGTCGGCTGTCGAGTCAAACCTACGAACTTACCAGTTCCTCTCACATTAGCGTACACGTCAGAGAAGTGTTCGAGGAAGAGGTAGTATGAAACGCCAACTGGAACAGGTGTCTCAGTCCACTGATCTAATTCTGGAATATATACTTTCTCTTCCAGAGGAATGTCTAAAAATTCTGCCGCTGTTTTAACATTTTCAAATGGTACATCTTCAAACGGCTCAACTATAATAAATAGTTTAAATTTATCATTTTTAATATCGTTTCTTAATTGTGTAGGAGAGTAAGTTTCTAATCTTTTCGCGACATGTTTAGCTACTTTCTCTGGACCTGTAATGTTGTATAAATCTGTGATAAATTTTGTTAATTTATCATTTGTTATTTTTGGATCAGCGGCCAGCTCTTTTAACTTGAGATTCGCATAATAGAAAACTTTACCCAAATATAGCTCTTTAAGCATAGCTATATTTTTTCTTCCCAAAATTGAAATTGGACTAATAAATACATCAATTCTAGGTGTCAATTCTCCTTTAGGAACTGGATCTAGAACTTTACTGATAACTCCTTTAGCTCCATATCTGTTACTTATTTTGTCACCTTCTCTTAGAGGTTTTGGATGTTTTATGTAGTATACAATTCTGACACCTTGGAAATTAGCTCCTTTATACTTGTGTCCACCTACAGTCATAAATGAAAGATCCATATTATCAATAGCTTTTAGTTTCTGATCTGGATCTTTTATAGTTTTCTGGAGCTTATCAATAACTTCTTGTTGTTCATTTGTTAATTTCTTATGAAAGTTCAATAATGACCTATCTACCGTTGATTTATTATTTATATATACTTTAATATCAACAATTTCACCATTTAATGTTGACACTCTTTTAATTGTATTATCACCGGCAGAATACATATCCTCTTTCACATTACTGTCTTCTTCTACTTCGTTTACATCCATTCCACTTTCTACTGAGTCAATATAGTCTTGCACACTGTTTTCATAAGTGAATTCAACTAATGTATCACCTATTTCTACATTTGTGTGATTTTCTTTGATCATGTTTACAATAGAAGTGTTTGGAGGTACTATGATTGATACTTCTTCAACAACAGAAGATGTTGTATTTTCAGCTAACTCTTTAGAAATTACATAAGAGTCTTCGTGGTTAAATCCTAAGTAGTTCATTACAGCTGTGAATACATTCTTTCCTGCGCAGTATACTCCGTTGCTATCAAAGTTTTTAGTAAAAGCGATTGGTTGATTTGCTTTAATTTTTGTTCCAACCGGCAAGGTCTGCATATCGAGCATAATATACGAACCTCTTTTTGTTCTACTCAGACGCGGAATTATATCAAATACTTGAGTTTCACCGTTTGTATATTTTACAGTCATCGTTTTATTAGGAACTACTTCTGTAACAACTCCGTCTCTTGCCGCTTTTTGAACAAATCTTGGAGAGGCAATTTGTGGAACAATCATCTCAGCTCCAGAAGCTACAATTGGCGGTTCTCTATTATCTATTGGAATAACTTGATTTGCATGTGTTCTTGCTAAAAATAATCTATCACTGTCTACTTGATTCTGAAATGGAGTCATAGCTTCATCTAAAGCTAACACTTGCCAACCTGATAAATTAGAAATATCTTTAACTCCATAAGAACCATATTTGTTCACTATAACTGGTGTTAGAGTATGATGCACTGTAAGTCCAACATCAATATACTCTGGAGTTGAGCATGCGCCGATTATTCCATATTGACTTGGATGAATATTTCTATGCTCTTTTTTAGAACTTCTTCTACTAGGAATACCACCTTTACCTGTTTTAATAACTCTTGAAGATAACATTATTTCATTTACAGGTGATACTGGTTCTGCATTCTGTAACACTCCAGCTTCTGTAAGAAGATTCATTATAACGTAATCTGGATTTAAGAACACAGCTGCATTATCATCTCCTGTTAATACTGACATTCTGTAAGTGTTTTGTGCCATTCTGATCTGTTTATATACGCTATTTAAAATAACTTCACTAAGTCTTGCACGATATATCTTAAGATCTGATAATGAATCTATTTTTTTGTTTAATAATTGATCAACGGCCGTTGTCGAGGCTAATGATACTAAATTGGTTGGCTGATTTTCAAACTCTAAGAGTTCCTTAGTTACAGGATCTACAAAGTTTGCTGTTAAGTTAGCAATAAGATCGAGAGATCTTGTTCCACAGTTGTCTACAATCCATTGATAGATCTCTTCTGGATTATCAAGATCTTGTATTGGTTCTTTGAATTTAATACCTGATAAGCCGTTGATTATAAATTGTTGTTTAATATTGTTTGGATCAGGTGTAATTACTAAGAATTTATTATCCTTAGTTGGTATTGATATTTTTGTATTATCGGCCTGATCTTTTATTTCATAGTTTATACTGAAACTATTAAGAGCACTTAACAGTCCTTTCTGACTCCACATATATACGATAAGTGGTATTTTGATAGCGCCTAAATAGATCCAGATATATGGTTTTGCTTTCTTAGTCTTAGTTAGTGTATCTTCTGGATTTACTGTTTCTATTTTATTTAGAATTATATTGTATATATATTCGAATCTCTTTTGGTTAATATCTTGTTTTGTCTTCTTATTATATAACTTGTTTGTATCATCATCTACTACAACATAATCTGTTTCTGATTTGTAGACATCTTCGCCAGAAAAATAAATTGTACTTCCATCAGAAAAGTCACATTGATCTTCAGTTAAATTCTTAATAAGTTTCGGATATCTGATACGCATATATTCACATATGCTCTCGATATCACTTGGGTTGAATTTAACATTAGCCAAACCAACACGCACAATTCCGTAGTTAGAGATCATACGAACTTCATTCTTATCAGTCTTCGTAATAGGTCTTAAGAATTGTTGAGAGCTCATAATATAGTGATTTCCATGAATCTTAAAGTATTTATCATTCACAGGTGCTGGAACTTTAAGCTCAACTACGTAAGGTTCTTTCTTTCCGCCAGATATATTCTGAAGAGTCACTTTGTAATTAATATATCTGTCAGAGTTATTGTCCTTAATTTCGTAGTCTATCTTTTTAACCTTGATCGGATACTGATTACTTACTGATTCTAGTGAACCAAATAGTTTCTTAATATTCTCATGAATAGCTGTCTCAAACTCGAATTTTTGCCGATGTTGGCCGGTTGTATACTTTAAATCAATCAAATTTTTAGGATTAATAGGTGCTGATGGATAATCTGGAATATCCAATGGCACTTTATAAGTATCTATTTCTTTTAATTTCTTGAATAATATATTTGGCTTTTCCAGAATTTCTTCAGGTACTTCATCTGTTCCATATAACGAATAGTAGATTGCTTTAAGAACAATATGCTCTGCTTCGTCTCTTGTCGGTTTCTGTTTATTTACGTGTATATATGTGTCAAGTGCCGATTTAACATTAGCTATAATATCTGGATCATCAATTCTATATGATCTTAATACTCTAGAAAGTTCGGCTTGATTAACTGTTATTTTGAATTTATCAGATGTTTTGTCACTATCAGCTTTTAGTTTTACAGTCATTAGATCTTGTACTAAATTTGTAAATAATGATGGTTTGGGTTTGTTAATAATTGTATCAGCGGCCGAAGCTTCTTTTTCAGTCTCAGGTTGAGTCTTCTCTTCTTCAGATTTAACAATTTCTTTATTTTCTTCAGAAGGTGCAATAGCAGTTGTGTTAGAGATCTGTTGAGACATTTGATCTATCTCTATAAACTTTTCCATTTTCTGAAGATTTGGAATAATAATATGTGTTTCAGACTTCTCACGATTCAGAATTGGAAATATCACTTCTTGACAATCTGATATTAGAGCATAATTATCAAAGAATTTGAGTTGTTTGAGATCTTCAGCCTTTATTAGTATTCTTAAATTTTGAAAAATATTATAAAAATTGCCTTTTTGATCTTTAATTAGAAATAATACGTCAACGTCAAAAGTTGGGTACATTTTCTTAATTTTCTGAAATAGCTCTTGCATTTCGTTGAATAGTAGCTTAGTTGCACCTCTTTCAGAAAAGTGTTCGAGTAAGTATGCGAAAGCCTGAGACCACATACTCGCATCATAGAAGAAGAACTTGCTGTTTTTATGAGAATTTAACTCTTCAGATTTAATAACTAAATTTGCTAAAACTTTTATTTTCTTCTTAACACGTTCATCTAAAGTTGCAGTCAGATATTTCTTGACTTCAAGATAGTGAGCTTTGCCGTTAAACTTCTTTTTACCTATTGTAAAAATTTTATTTGGACACACTAATCCAATACAATTAGATAACAAGAAATTTGTATTATAAATTTCATTATATATTTTTAGATTAGTATCAGGCAGCACTATAAATGCTGTATTTTTATTCACATAAAGTTTCTGTTTGATAATATAATTTGGATGTATTGATTCATAATTCATAATCTTATTCAAGCTCCTTTATAGTCGATATTTTCAAATAGATCTTGAAAATTCCATTTTAGAACATCATTTAACGTGTAGACAAATGCGTATTCGACTTCTCCATTCTTCATATTTACTGGAATACAAACATTGAACATTATTTTTTCTAAACATTGATTAGTAATTAGTAAAGCTTGTTTATTCTTAAATTGACATATTAAAAATAGTATATTTTGATCAGTATCTCTAGATTCAATTCTAGCTTTACGATACCAATCGGCAACTTTTTCGTAGCTCCAGAAATTTGGAATATGAGATCTATAACCAGACTTCACTTCAATCATAAATTTAAATTTCTTCCAATTGAATAAGCTTAATTGTTTAATCGGAACAATATCTCCAACGTAGACAGATTTGTCTGCGCCAGATGTCGAATGTCGTTTTAATACATCAGGATCGTTGAACATCCATAATGATAATTGTTTAGCTTGCTTTCGCTCTTCGCGATTGCCTTTTTCTTTCGGGTTCATGATTAATATAGAAGCCCTCCTACTCTTGTCTAAATTTTTCACTGACAATCCTCTCAATAGGATCTAATTTAGCATCTTTTCCTTCTAAGAGACCTGTTTTGATAGCTTTGTTGATGTTTTCGAAAGCTAAAGCATTTAGCCATGATGTTATGAACGGCAAGCGCTTCTGGCCGATGATTACAAAGTTTTTATAATTTGTGAGTCTTGCCGGTTTCGAATTATCATCAGCATCTCTAAACATGTTACTTACAATTGTTTCTAAGTGAACTAGATCTATACCTGGCAATCTGTCTCTCATAAAGTTTACTAATATTTCTGGATTTGTGATATATTTAGCTCCAGCTTCAAATAGTCTCATAACAACTCTTTCATCGTAATCATCATTGTAAAAATCTTGTTTCAGAATAGTCTCACCGGGCTCATACTTTAATGTAATTAAATATCCATCAGTTTCATATTCATTTGGTTTTAATAGATCAACAACGATTGGTATCGGCAAAGTTACATTAGTGATCTCTTCACCTTCACCAAATTGAACTGTTATAATACCTGGAATTTGATATTTATCACCACAATCAATTAGTATTGTATCATCATACTCATGTTGATCTATCACAACTGTGCATGGTTCTCTAGCTTCAATTGTATTTTTATTGATTTTAAAAAACCTTTCTAGAGATTTTATATCGACTCCAGATTTCTTTATCATTTCTGGAAAGTCAACTTCTTTAGTTGATACTGAAGATGCTTTATGTCTCATCTTCATAAGAGCATTAACTCCAACAACGTTGACAGCTCCACCAGCTAATACTCCGATATTTTCAGTATTCACAATTTTCCACAGATCGCCGTAACAGGTTGGACATATTCCTTTTTCTGATTTACAATATAATGGACTTCTGAGTTTGATTGTTTTTCCAATAACATCTTCACCTTCGATACGTTTCAGTTTTCCAGATTCTGAATAGTATCTGTACTGAATCAGATTAGATATTTCTGGAGTAACAACTATTTCGAAATATGTTTTTGTTCCACAGTCTTTTTCAGATTTATCGATAGATAAACCAGCGTTAGCCATAACAACTTTTGTTGTTAAATATCCTGGATTAGCCGTCAAACTTGATCTGAAGAAGAAATTTCTTCTAGCTTCAGCTGCTGCGTTGTAGTAGTCTATTTTTCCATAGCCGTCGTTAATGCTGTTTACGATGGGTCCTAATAAGTTGCCTTCGATATCGATAACATATCCTTTAGCAACCATTAAGCTATTCCAATCAGCAATTGGATTTCCTTTAGCTCCAGATTCTAGAATATTTTCAAGTTTAAATCCGTTATCTGTTATATATTTAATTAATTCTTTTGTAATTTTCTCTGCTTCTTTCTTAAACTCTACTGGATCAAGTTTATCTGCAACTTTTTCGAAGTCAGCTTTTAGTTTTAACCACTCTCGTGGAGGTGTAAAGACTCTGATGTCGAAAGTGTTGGGAGCAATTGTTGCTAATTTGAAAGCTTCAGACTGAATATGTGAAATAGCTTCGGCCGCTTTTTCAACACCATATTTTTTATACAAATCAACAATAATTGCATTCATTCTAGCTTTATTTACTGGTTCGTTAATTAAATCATAATCTTCTGGTAAAATAAGATTAAACCATACTCTTCCTAAAGACATATTCATAGCTCTATTGCCGGTTTTTTTCGGATGTATAAATACAACTTTTGAATCTAAAGATTTATCCTCTTCTTTAATAAGATTATAAACATCTTCAGGAGTAGCTAACATGGGTTCTGAAATTCTTGCAGCACTCATAGATTTTTATTCTCCTTCTTTTTCACTAGTAGTCTTTTAATTCTTTTTATTGATTTTGAGATATTCATCGGCAAGCTCTTCACTAGAGTATATGATGATGGTCTAAATAATTTCGCGATTGATATCATTTTCTGTTACCTCTGTATTCATATAAAATATTGATCCAAGTTTTACTAAGTTATCTAACACATCTGAGTATGATTGTTGAAGATAATGTTGTATACTTTGCATTAATACTTGAGCACATTCTTCATAACAACAGATACTTGAACAATGAGGTATTTGACAACATTCTAATTTCTGACGATATTCTTCTAGCTCCTTACATGTCTTTGAGCACTCATCTTTATCTTGATCGCGATTTTCACAATATAAACATGGTGATCTCATGATTCTAATACCCCTTTCGAAATAAAAATTAGATCTAGAGAAGATAAAACTTCTCTAGATCTTTTGTCCCACCCATATTTAAGTTGTTATCCACAAGATCCTTCATTCCATGCACAATTAACACAAGTCCAACATGTTCCAAGTAATCTCATAAAGCTACCACATTCAGGACATGTTGGTGCAGCATCATCTGCTTTAATAGCTAATTCTTTAGTAATTTTATTATAATTATCATTTGATAATTCTTTTTTAGTTACTAATCCAAGTTCTTGTTTTTCCTGTTCTGGTAGATAGTGTAGCCCGAGATATCTAAATATATAATCAACTATACTTGTACATGTTCTAATTTCTGGATTAGAAGTAAAACCTGCTGGTTCAAATCTTAAGAACATCATCTTTTTTACAAAGTCTTTTAAGGGAATACCATATTGTAAACTGATACTTACAATTGTTGCTAAAGCGTCTGCAAATCCTGACAAAGTAGATCCTTCTTTAGTCAAATCGATAAAGATCTCACCAAGTTCTCCATTTTTATAGAAACCTGGAGCTAGATATCCTTCAACATTACCAACTCTAAATTTATGTCTATGAGCTGGTCTATCATCTGGAAGTTTCTTCCGTTTTAGTTTAGTTTCTGTTTCAATTTCTACTTTCTTTTCTGTTTCTTTAGTAGTTTCGGCCGTTAGTGGTTGAAATGATTTACTACCATCTCTATAAATAGTTATCCCTTTCAATCCCATCTTCCAAGCGGTCAAATATAAATTGTAAACATCTTCTACAGTAGCTAAATTTGGCATATTAATAGTTTTGCTTATTGCCATACTTAAAAATGGTTGTACAGCGGCGCACATCTTCACATGCCCCATGTAATCGATTACTCTAGAGCTTCCTTTAGGAGCGATAGATGTATCAAATATTGGTAAATGTTCCTTCTTTATATGTTTACATTTATCTAAACAACCAAATTCTTTAATATGTTCAATAATACTTATAATTTGATCTCCACTATAGTCTAAGTTTTTTAGAGCTGATTCAACAACTGGATTTACAAACTTTAGTACAGAACCGCCAGAGTTTGATAAAGTTTTATATCTAACTAATGAAAACTCTGGCTCAATACCTGTTGTTGCAGCTTGCATAAGACTGGATATAGTTCCAGTTGGAGCAAGAAGAGTAACAGTACTGTTTCTGAAAGACTCTCCACTTTGAATCATTGCCGCTATTCTATCCCATACATTTTTAACTTGTAATTCTATATTAGTCATTATTGAATTTTTCGTTTTTAATAAATTATTTACTGCTTCAATGTGTTGATTTAATACTCTATAAAAACTGCTTCTATTTCTATCAAAATATTTGAAACTTTCTAATTTATTTGCTAATTTATTACTCGTTGCATATGCAATTCCAGTTTCAAAAGCAGTTAGTAAAGCGGCTAAAGTTCTTCCTTCTTCACTATTATATGGTAATCCAAGATACATTAATGTTGCGCCTAAGTTAGTATAGCCAGCTCCTAAAGGTCTGTAATTTATTGAATTTTCTTTTATGAATTCAGTCGGGTAACCAGAATTATCGATTAAAACATCTTGAGCAATAATCATAGTTTCAACAACATCAACAAATGTCTCATAATCAAATGTAGCTTTATCGGGAAAAAACTTTAGTAAATTAATTGACGCAAGATTACAACTGGAGTTATTGATAAAAGCAAATTCACCACAAGGATTAGTACTCTTAATTTCTCCATCATTGAGAACAGTATTCCACTTATTGAAAGTGTCTGAAAACTGTACACCTGGATCACCAGTTTTCCATGCATGTTCTGCTATTTTCCACAATAACTGTCTAGCTTTGAGTTGTTTATATATTCCAGGAGAGTTGATATATTTTAATTCCCAGTAATCGTCTTTTTCAATTGCTGTCATGAATCTATCACTTAATCTGACACTGATATTTGTGTTCTGATAAAATACTTCATCAGATAAGTCATAACCAGTATCAGGTTTAATTCCAGCGTTAGCTATTGCTCTTAATTTATCTTCTTCTTTATCTTTACAACAAATAAATTCCTCGATGTCTGGATGATAGTCATCCAAACATACGAGTTTAGCTGATCTTCGTAGTGTTCCACCAGATTTGATTACTCCAGCAACTGTATCATGCGCTTTGAGAAAACTAATAGGTCCACTAGCGAAGCCTCCTCTACTTACTCTTTCTTTAGAACTTCGAAGAGTACTCATATTGACACCACTGCCGCTTCCATGTTTAAAAATTTGAGATTCAATTTTTGCAAGATCAAATATTGATTCCATATTGTCTTCAATACTTAAAATAAAACATGCGCTTGTTTGTGGCTTGTTCGTTAAACCAACATTAAAATAAACTGGTGAATTGAACGCAAAATATCCATTGATTTGATAGTATTTTAGTTTGAAATTGAAATCGGCAAGTTCTTCTTTAGAGTCAAAATAATCCCCCTTTTCAGCCCACTCAGTAATCTGATCAGACACTCTATCAACCATATCTTTCAAACTTGTTTCTTTTCGTTTTGCATTGTTACAGAGATATCTACTTGCTACGATTGTTGCATGTGAATCATCAAAATTATCTGGAAATTCAATGTCTTCGTCAAATATAGCTTCTCCTTCTTTGTTTTTGATTTCAATATGCTTCTTTGTAAATTTAATGTTTTCGTATGGATCTAATTTCGTAAACACTCAATGCCTCCTTTAAGTATAAGTTATTGAACAGCTCGCGCCGCTAAAAATAAATAAAACTAAATTGAATATTTCTATATACAAAGTGAAAAAATATATTTTGACAATTTCAGCTCAAAAAATAAAAAGACGGATTTTAACCCGTCTTCTGCAATAATCTTTTTTCAATTTTCTTCCATAATGAATCTGTAATAACTTTAGATTCAGCAGATATTTCTGCTGCTGATCTAATATTGATAATATCAGAAATACATTCGTTACAATTTTTAATATGTTTTTCAACTTCAATTTTTTCTTTATAATCTAATTCGTTAAATGCGTATTTCGCAATAATCTCTGGAGAGAGATGTTCTCTCTCAGAATTCATACGTTGAAATACTCTTTTTAAAATATCCATTAATTTTTCATCAATGGTCCTTTTAATCGGAGTAGTAAATATCCAATGTGAATCATCACCAGTAATTTCCTTCCAAATCTCAAAATCAACACCCTCAAATAATTCAAAATTTTCTTTAAAATTCTTATCTAATTTTTGAATTTTTTGAATAATATCATAATGCATATTTTTATCTAATGAATCTTTTGAATAGTACAATAATGTGAAATTCCACAAAAATCTCCAAATTAAATCATTAATTAGATTTTCATTGTCCGAATCTTCAAAAATTCTTTTTGTTAAAATTTCTTGTTCAATTTTTAATAATACTTTTTCACAATCATTAATTAATTCAATAATTTTTTGAATTCTTTTATCTTTTTTCATATTTTCCTCCTCCTTCTTTTTTTATTAGAGGAAGCGAACAAAAAAAGTTCACTTCCTCTAACTATATTATTTCTATATGAAGAAGGAGAAAATAAAAAGAATTTTCAAAAAATAAAGAGAGCCGACTAAAGTTATAGTCGGCCTTTGTAATCTATTTTACCTCTCCCGCAGGCAGCGTCTGGCACAATCCTGCGGTGTTGAGCGAGCCATTTCGGGTTCTGTCTATTTCCGCAACCGAGCTGAGGTATTCTCGGCGACAGACCCAAAGCGCTGACAGATAGGACGCGGCATCCTAGTTATATCCCAACACACCTCTGTCAGTTACCCCGTCCAGCGTGTTGGGTGATTTACTCTAAATTTTTAGTTTGCGAGAAGGCCTTATAATACCTTCTTTTTCCTCCTCCTCCTTTTTTGTAGCGAATAAATTATTTTTGTCTGATGAAATAATTACTAAATTGTTTTCAAATTCTTCAGATGTCATTGCCTCTGCAACAGCTTGATTCCAAGCCTCGCAGAGGTCTTCAGCAACTTGTCTGAAGACTTGTTCAAAATCCGAATAATTTGGAAGCCCTGGCCGCCAGGGTAAATACGCTCGACAATCATCACAATTATAACTACACAAATTTGTTGACAAGGAACTTTTTGTAGATAATGTTAGTTCCTCATCAATATGAGTCTTAATTTCTAAGTAGATACATGTAATTTCTTTACATGCTCTACTACTATTTCTTTTTTCAATTTCAATTTTATTTCCTAAATATATTTTTTCTGGTAACTCATAGTTGCGATAGAAATTGAGAAATGGTCTCAATTTCAATTCTTCTCCAGTAAATTTCTGATGAAATTCAAAGGGTGTTCTCCAATAGCCCCGTTTTTTGGGGCCTATTTTCCATTCAATTGTAATAGGCATTCTTACCTCCTTTCTTCAATTTTGAGCTTGCGAATAGGTATAAATTTTGTTGGGAGTCCTTCTTTTTTTAATGCGGCTAATAGATAGTTATCAGAAGTGATAATTATCTGTTCGCTTTCAAATTCTTCAGATGTCATTGCCTCTGCAACAGCTTGATTCCAAGCCTCGGCGAGGTCTTGAGCGACCTGCCTGAAGACTTCTTCATAATCGCTATAGTCTGGAAGTCCTGGCCGCCAGGGAAGGTAAGCCTTACACCCATCACAAGAACTGATGCAAAATCTTGCTTCTCCATACGATAGTGAATTTACTATATGCCATCTGACAGGTTCATCAATATATCTATCGATTCGGTATCTAATAGCGGTAATCTTTTTGCAACAATCACCATCTTTTTTATGTATATCCGCACCTCTTCCAAACGAAGTTTCTCTTCCGAAATAAATTTCGTCGGGGAGATTGTAGTCCTTTTCAAAGACTAACAAGGGGCGAAGTTGTAAATCTTCACCCTCAAAAGCGATATTAAATTCCAGGGGTGTTCTCCAATTCCCCCCGGGTTTCTTTCCAATTTTGTATATAACTTTTACTGGCATATTCACCCCCTATCCGCTATCCGCACAGGTTGCTGTTGAGGCAACCTGCAAAGTCTAAATTTTCT
>Ga0116184_10003540_pt1 | contig 12710 bp, 11 predicted proteins | sample AD_JPNNA5_MetaG_FD_89886 | JGI IMG/M metagenome (GOLD analysis project Ga0116184, IMG submission 89886) | Active sludge microbial communities of municipal wastewater-treating anaerobic digesters from Japan - AD_JPNNA5_MetaG | ecosystem: Engineered > Bioreactor > Anaerobic > Digestate | place... | reverse complement strand
TCGAAGCGCCCCTCCAGCTCCGGGGCCAGGAGCGTCATCCCCTGCTTTTTGTCCTCGAAGCGCTCCAGGTCGCTGGTACGAAAGATCTCCCCGTCCCGGCTGACCGTCTTCGCCCAAAGGTGTTTTTCTTCCCAAGCCAAATGGACTCGTCCCCGGGCGTGATAGGATGGCACGGGGCCAAATCGCCACACCACCACGTCACAGCTCATGGCGTCTCTGCCCCGGCGCAGGATCACGTCCCCGGAGGCTACCAGTCGCCCCTTATCTCCCGCATAATACAGGACTTCTTCGCTGCCCAGGGTGATCTTTTCCTCTTTCAGATCCGCCGATACCGCCCCCCGAAGGACGAAGACCGAGCCATCCGTCCGGCACTCCGCCGTCTTGGCCGTCATGATGGATTCCCCCTGGCGCAGCGTCACATGCCCCTGGGCCAAGACCTTTTGCATGGAAGGATCGTAGTTCAACGAGTCAGCGTCCAACTGTAAAGGAGACCCCTCGCCCTTGCCCCCCAGGGTCAGCATTAACACCAAAATGATTTCCAGAATTTTTCGTTTCTTTCGCATTTTCTCGACCCCCTTTGTTGCGGGAGAACGCCCCTGATCCCTCTGGATCATCGCACCATATGCATCAAAACAAGCCCCCAGGGCCGCGACGCCTCCATGGCGCCCGGACCCCGGGGGCTATTGTAGCACTTCCTCCGGTCTATTTCTGGAGCACCGCCACGAAGAAGTGCCCTCGCGCCCCGGGAGGCTCCGAAGGGCTCAGACGCCGATAAAGTTCGCGTGAAGGGCCCTCACGGCCTCCTCGATCTGGGAGGCCGACACCACGCACGTGATGGATAGCGACGTGGAAGCGATCATGTCGATGTTCACTCCCAATTTGCCGAGTACAGAGAACATGCGCGAGGGGACATCCGCATGGTGAGCGATACCCGCCCCCACGATGGAGACCCGCCCCACTTCCGTATCGACCAAAACCCCTTGGGACTCCACCCGGCGGGCAAAGGCCTGGCAGGTCTCCAGCGCCTCCCCCAGGATCTCTTTTTTTACCAGGAAGGCGATGTCATTCACGTCCCCCCGCATGACGCTCTGGATGATCATTTCCACCGCCAATCCCCTTTGCCCCAGCGCCGAAAATAGCTCCGCCGCCACGCCGGGTTTGTCCGGAACCCCCATAACCGCCACCTTGGCCACGTTCCGATCGTGTACCACGGCCTGCACCACCAGGCCTTCGGAAATATCTTCCCGCATAATCCACGTTCCCTCCTCTTCTTCGAAGGACGAAAGGACCACCACCGGCACGTTGAAGCGCATGGCCATCTCCACGCTCCTTGCCTGGAGGATCTTGGCCCCCAACATGGCCATCTCCGCACACACGTTGAAGGGCACCCGGACCATCTTGCGCGCCTCGGGAACCACCCGAGGGTCTGCGGTAAACACCCCCGAGACGTCCGTGTATATATAACACACATCGGCCTCCAGGGCCGCCGCCAGAGCCACCGCCGAGAGGTCGGATCCTCCCCGCCCCAGAGTAATGACGTCCCCTTGGACGTCTCCGGCCTGAAAACCCGCCACCACGGGGACCACGCCCTCTTCCATATCCTCTTCCAGCATCTGGGGGTGTATCGCCTGGATCCGACCCTCCATGTGGTACCCCCCGGCCCGGAGCCCCGCCTGGGCACCGGTGTACGACCGGGCGGGGACCCCCAAGGAGCGGAGGGCCATGGCCAAGAGCGCGATGGTCTGCTGCTCTCCCGTGGCCAGGAGCTGGTCCATCTCCCGGCGTTCGGCCTTTCCCATCGTTCCCGCCAGGGAGATCAGCCCATCCGTGGTCTTTCCCATGGCGGAAACCACCACCAGGAGTTGGTGCCCTTGCTGTACGAAAGCCACCGCTCGACGGGCCACCGCCCTAAGGAGCTCCGGCGTGGCCACGGAGCTCCCCCCGAATTTCAAAACGTACCGTGACAACTCCCATCTCCCCCTGTCACCACCGCCCCCGTGCTGTCCACCTCAAGAAGGAAGAATCGAGACCGGAGGTCGTGATTCGCGAAGATTCGACACATGAGCGACGCCACCACATGGGGATCTCGCCGCACCATGGCCAGTATACTTGGTCCCGATCCGGAAAGGGCCACCCCTGCGCACTCCGGACACTTGGCGAGCTCGTCCAAGATCTCCTCCGCCCCGGGGACCAATTTTAACCTGAAGGGCTGGTGGAGCCGGTCTCGCATCGCCGAAGCAAAATGTTCTAGCGATCCCTGGGCCCAGGCGGCCACGAAAAGGGCCGCATTCCCTACTCCAAAGGCCGCATCCTTCAGGGGTACGGTCTCCGGGAGGGCCCGTCGAGACTCTTCCGTGGCCAAACGCACGTCGGGCACTGCCACCACCAACGCCAACCCCTGGGGAGCGGGGCCCATACGCACGAAGTCCAACTTCCCCTCCGTCCAGGAGCTCACCACTAGTCCTCCGAGACAGCAAGGCACCACATTGTCGGGATGTCCTTCCAGCCGAACCATGAGCGGAAGCAAGGCTTCCCTGGATAGGGGTTTGGGGCGTAGGGCGTTTGCCAGGATCACTCCCCCCACCACCGCGCTGGCAGAACTGCCCAGGCCCCGGGCCAGAGGGATGGCGTTCATGGCCCGCAGATGGATGCCCGGAGGGGTCTGGTGCCACTCCTGGAAAGCCGCCTCGAAGGAGTGTATCAGCAAATTGGACGATGGGTGGCGAAGTTCGGCCCCCCCTCCCTCTCCCATGATCTCCAGCCGATGATCTCCCGGGCTCCGGCATTCCAATATTTCGTATACATTATAAACGGAGAGGGCCACTCCCAGGGCGTCAAAGCCTGCTCCTAGGTTGGCGCTGGTGGCGGGAACTCGAATTTTTATTTTTTTCATGACAATAACTCCCCTCTTAGAGCCTCCCAGGAGTCATCGATCTCTCTTATCGGAGGCATTTTTCTGAGCACGGCGTCGGGATCCTTAAGCCCATTCCCCGTCAGAATCATGACCACCTGGATTCCCCGGGGTAGTTTCCCGCGACGGGCCAGGAGGCGCAATCCCGCGAGAGGGGCGCAGGACGCGGGCTCCGCGAAGATCCCTTCGGAAGACGCCAACCACTCCTGGGATTCCAAAATATCTTCGTCGGTGATCGCATGGAATCTCCCCCCACTGCTTTTTACGGCCCATTGAGCCCTGCGAGCGTTGACGGGGTGGCCGATGCGGATGGCCGTGGCCAAGGTTTCTGGGTTTGGGCACGGGGTGCCAGTGACCAGCGGCGCGGCGCCATCGGCCTGAAATCCCACCATTCGAGGCACGCGGTTTTTTTTCCATCGTCGGTAGTGGACAAACCCCGCCCAATAGGCCGATATATTTCCCGCATTGCCCACGGGGATGGCGAGCCAATCCGGAGCATCCCCTAAGTCATCCACGATCTCCCAGGCGGCGCTCCGCTGCCCCCAGAGGCGATAGGGATTGACCGAGTTCACCAGGACCAAACCTCGGCCCCCCGAGGCCTGGCGGGCCAGCTCCAGGGTCCGGTCAAAGTTCCCCCGCACCGCCACGATACGCGCCCCGTAGAGGATGGCCTGGGCCAGCTTGCCCAGGGCCACATTCCCTGCAGGCAGCAGGACAAAGCAAGGCACCCCCGCTACGGCAGCAAAGGCCGCCGCCGAAGCGCTGGTGTTTCCCGTGGAGGCGCACACCAAACCTCGAGCCCCTTCTTCCAAGGCCTTGGACACCGCCACCACCATCCCCCGGTCCTTGAAAGATCCCGTGGGGTTTAGCCCCTCGCACTTGGCCCAAAGCTCTATCCCCAAAGCCTCTTCCAAGCGTCGGCATCGCACGAGGGGAGTGCTCCCTTCGCCCAAAGTGAGCAGCGGCGTAACCGCCGTGCGCGGCAACAACTCTCCATATCGCGCCCAAAGTCCTTCTCCTCGCACGAAAACCACTCCCTCACAAAAAGAAAAAGTTCCTCCCGTCTTCACCATGAAGACGGGAGGAACTCCCGCGGTTCCACTTCATTTCCGGCTCACGCCGACCCTCAATCCCTCGAAGGGGGTCACACCCCCCCCCCGGCGCCTTAGCGATGACCCCAACGGACCAACTTTCCGGCGCACGCTCCGGGGCGGTGGCACCTCTCCGGCGACGGAGGGAGCTTCCAGCCTGGGCCCCCCTTCTCTGTCGTCGCCCCCGCGAGGAAGTGCGGTTCCCATCATCGCGCCTATGGGTTCCAAAAACTTGGGGAGGACTATACCGCGCTCCTCCCCCTATGTCAAGGGGGAAAATTACGTTAATACTTCTCAAGATGAAAGCACGAAAAGGCATGATGCCTCCTGACCATCGGAAAAAAAAATGACAAAACACAAGATGAAACCCTCAATCCGAAGGGGGACATCGCCCCGAGAGGGGGCCCGAAGAACCCTCACGGCGGAATAGGCCAAGCTCGACGGAGCAATCTGACAGATCAGGGAAGAGAAAAAGCATCGCCCCCTAAATGGGAAGATGTCTATTGACATTTATATTTTTTTTAGCTATAATGTAAACAAATCTTGGATCGGGAGGCGTATGGCATGACACAAGGAGCCTTGCTCTACGAGGGAAAAGCGAAGAAGGTGTATACCACGGAAAGGCCCGAGGTGCTCCTCTTGGAGTACAAGGATTCCCTCACGGCCTTCAACGCGGAAAAAAAGGCCCAACTTGAGGGCAAGGGAACGCTCACCAACCTCATCAGCGCCCGCCTCTTCCGCCACCTTCGGGACCAGGGAGTGCCGAGCCACTTTCTGGAAAAGGTGGATGACCAACGTCAACTGGTGCGCCAGGTCACCATAGTGCCGCTGGAGGTGGTGGTGCGCAACATCACCACCGGCTCTCTCTGCAAGAGGCTGGGGATCCCCGAGGGAAAGGTCCTGGAGCGCCCCTTGATAGAGCTCTACCTCAAAGACGACGCCCTAGGAGACCCCATCGTCACCGAGGACCATGCCCTGATCTTTGGCTGGGCCACCGAAACAGACCTGGCGATGATAAAAAGCATCGCCCTTCGGGTTAACGCGCTACTGAGAGAGCTCTTCGACCGCCTCGGCATCGTGTTGGTGGATTTCAAATTAGAATTTGGACGCACGACGGACGGAGCCCTGATCCTAGCGGATGAAATATCTCCGGACACTTGCCGTTTTTGGGACAAGAGCACCGGAGACCGTTTGGACAAAGACCGGTTCCGAAAAGACCTCGGCGACGTCCTGGGGGCCTATCGGGAAATTTGGAAACGACTGGAACAGGGGGCCTAAAGAAGATGCGTTTTCGAGCGGAGATCATCGTCACCCTAAAGAGCGGCGTGCTGGATACCCAAGGAAAGGCGGTCTTTAGCTCTCTGCGGCGCCTCGGTCACCCCGGGATCGAGGATGTGCGCATCGGCCGCGTGATATCAGTGGTGGTAGATGCTCCTGACGCCGCAGAGGCGCGGAGTGAAGTGGAGACCATGTGTCAAAATCTCCTGGTGAACGACCTCATCGAGGAGGCCCGCGTCGACCTGGAGGCCCTCTGATGCGATCGGCGGTGATCGTCTTCCCCGGAAGTAATTGCGACCGGGACGCCCTCCGGACCCTGGCGGAGGTTCCCGGCATGGAGGTCGAGCCCCTCTGGCACGACGATACCACCCTGCCCCCGGAGACCGATCTCGTGGTCCTTCCGGGGGGGTTCTCCTACGGAGATTACCTACGCCCAGGGGCCTTGGCCGCTCGGGCGCCCATCATAGCAGAGGTACGCCGCCACGCGGATCGAGGAGGGCTAGTTCTGGGCATATGCAATGGTTTTCAAGTCCTCACGGAAAGCCGCCTTCTCCCCGGGGCCCTCCTTCCCAACCGGGACACGCGTTTCATATGCCGCCCGTGCCTGTTGAGGGTGGACCGCACGGACACGCCCTTTACCAACGCCTACCAAAAGGGGCAAGTAGTCCAATTTCCCATCGCCCACGCCGACGGAAGATTTTACCTTCCCGAGGAAGACCTGGCCCAGTTGGAACAGCGGGGTCAGGTGGTCTTTCGATACTGCGACGTCACTGGGAGAGTGGATCCTTCGGTCAACCCCAACGGTGCGGCTCACCACATCGCTGGCATCGTCAACGACCGAGGCAACGTGTTGGGGCTCATGCCTCACCCGGAGCGCGCCAGTGACCCCAGAATCGGCGGAGAAGACGGGAAAATGATTTGGGATTCGATAAGGGCGTGGTGCCAGAACGAAGGCAAAAGGAGCGGGCATGGTCATGGATTTTAAAAAAGCTGGCCTATCGGCGAAGGAATACGAAGCCCTCGTCCAAGAGCTTGGAAGGGAGCCCAACGAGACCGAGCTCCAGCTCTTCGGCGTCATGTGGTCCGAGCATTGCAGCTACAAATCTACTCGTCCCCTCCTGAAACTCTTTCCCACAGAAGGCCCTGCCGTCCTACAGGGCCCCGGGGAAAACGCTGGGGTGGTCGACCTGGGGCAAGGCATCGGCCTGGCGTTCAAGGTGGAAAGTCACAACCACCCTTCGGCGGTGGAACCCTACCAGGGCGCGGCCACGGGCGTGGGAGGCATCATTAGAGATATCCTGGCCATGGGGGCCCGCCCCGTGGCATCCATGGACGGCCTCTTTTTTGGGTCCCCCGAATCTTCTAGGGTACGACGCCTGCGGGACGGCGTCGTCCGAGGCGTCGGAGGATACGGCAACGCCGTGGGGGTGCCCACGGTGGGCGGCAAAACCGTTTACGATCCGTCCTACGCTGAAAATCCTTTGGTAAACGCCTTCTGCGCCGGAGTGGTCTCCCTGAACAAGATGGTATCAAGCCAGACGGCCCGGCCAGGACAAAAAGTACTTCTCCTGGGATCTCGAACGGGGCGAGATGGCATTGCGGGGGCCGCCTTCGCCTCAGCCGAGCTCTCCGAGGACGCCCAGTCCCATCGGCCTCAGATACAGATCGGCGATCCCTTCGCTGAGAAGCTCCTCATCGAATGCTGTCTGGAACTTCTGGAGGAAGGGCTGGTGGCCGCCATGCAGGACATGGGAGCCGCTGGGGTGGTGTCGTCTTCCAGCGAGGTGGCGGCCAAAAGCGGCGTGGGCATGGTCATCGACATGGACCGCATTCCCCTGCGGGAGGCAGGGATGACTCCCGGAGAGATCGCCCTGTCCGAATCCCAAGAGCGCATGCTTTTAGTGGTCGATCCCGACATGGTGAATGAGGTGGAACGTCGGGCCCGACGATGGGGATTGGAATGCGCCCCCATAGGAGTCATCACCGAGGAGCGGCGCTACATTTACACATCCCAGGGCTCCGTGGTGGTGGATCTGCCCCCGGAGCTCATAGGGGGAAACGCCCCCATCATCCCGTGGGAATCTCGCCCCCCTCACGACGAAGAAGAACGGAAAAAAATTCCCCCGACCGTGAGGCCAGGTCCCGAAGGGTGGAACGACGAGCTCCTCGCCCTCCTTCAGGACCCTAACCTGCGGTGCCAGGAGACAATCTTCCAGCAGTACGACTCCATGGTCCAGACCAACACCTTGGCGGGCCCCGGCGGCGACGTAAGCCTGATCCGAGTGCCCCAGGCCAAGGCCCAAGTGGCCTTTTCCATGGAGGCCGACCCCTGGAAATGCTTTACAGATCCCTTTAATGGCGGCGCGGAGACCGTGGCTCGGTCCGTCCGGGCCCTCTCGGTGTGCGGCGCCACGCCCTTGGGATTGACCAATTGCCTCAACTTTCCCTCACCGGAAAAGCCCGACCAGTTCTGGGAGCTTCAGGAGGTCATACGGGGCATGGCGGAAGCCTGCCAGGCCCTGGCCTGCCCCGTAGTTTCCGGCAACGTGAGTCTCTACAACGAAAGCCCCGCCGGGCGCATCCTCCCCACCCCGGTGGTGGTGGCCGTGGGATCTCTGTCCGACGGTGACACCCCACTCCTCGGGGGCCAGGGACGCGCCGGGGATCGGGTGTTTCTCGTGGGATCTCCCCGGGCATCCCTGGGAGCTAGTCGCTATCTCCTCCGGCGTGGAGCTCCCTTACGGGGCACTCCGCCGCCCTTTTCCGGCGCGTGGGAGGCGGACTTTTCCCGGAGGGCCCGCGCCGTCGCCCGGGGGCGACACGCCCGTAGCGGCCGCATCATCTCGGGCGGGGGGTTAGCTGTGGCACTGGCCAAAGAGCTCTTGGCTTCGGGGATGGGAGCACTCATCTCCCTTCCCTCCGATTGGAAGATGGACGAGGAGATCCTTTTCGGCGAAGGGGGCCCTCGAGCCATTTACGCCGTGGCATCGGAGGGCGTGGCGGCCTTTCGGCAACTCTGGGAAGGGTGGCCCCTGGACGAGATCGGAGTCCTGGGAGGATCCCGCCTCCGGGTGGACAATGTATTGAATCTTTCCTGCGACGACCTGGCCGCCGCCTGGAAAGGGGAAAACTAAAATGTGCGGCGTCTTCGGCGTCTTCTCCCCCCGTCCCAGCCCCATCCTGGAGGACGTATACCTGGGGCTCTACGCCCTCCAACACCGAGGTCAGGAAGCGGCGGGAGTGGCGTGGATGGACGAAACCGAAGGGCTTCAGAACCGCCGAGGCCTGGGTCTCGTACACGAGGCGTTGCGCCAGGAAAGCCTCACCCAGGTCTTCGCCCGGGCGGCCATCGGCCACGTGCGCTACTCCACCGCCGGAGGATCGGGGCTAACCAACGCCCAGCCCCTGGCGGCCTCATATGCCCGGGGCCCTGTGGCGGTGGCCCATAACGGTAACCTAACTAACGCCGACGGCATACGCCAGTTCCTCGAAGGGCGAGGAGCCATCTTTCAGTCCACCACGGACACGGAAGTCATCCTCCATCTCATGGCCCACCAGGCCCACAAGCCCCCCCTGGACGCCCTGGTATCCGCCCTGCTTCGCCTCAGAGGAGCCTACAGCCTAGCGGTGCTCCTGGGAAACCGCTTGGTGGCCGCTCGGGACCCTTGGGGTTTCCGCCCCCTGGCGCTGGGACGACGGGGGGACGTATGGTACATCGCTTCGGAAAGCTGCGCCCTGAGACTTGTGGGGGCAGAAGTGGTCCGGGACGTGGCCCCGGGAGAGTTGGTCATCCTAGACGAGGATGGCATGAGATCTATTTCCCTTCCCTATAAGCCCCGGCGGCGTTACGCCTGCGCCTTCGAGTACGTCTACTTTGGCCGACCGGACAGCGTCATCGACGGCGTGGGGGTCTACGCCGCCCGGAAAGAGATGGGCCATCGCCTGGCAAAAACCCTCCCCGTGGCGGCGGATTTCGTGACCGAAATGCCCGACAGCGGCACCACCGCCGCCATGGGCTACGCCGAAAGTGCCGCCATTGGTTACGAGAAGGCCATCGTGAGAAATCGGTACGTGGGGAGGACCTTCATTCAACCCACCCAACGGGTGCGAGACCTGGGAGTTCGCATCAAACTGAGTCCCATGGGAGAGCTCCTTCGAAACCGAGATGTCATCGTGGTGGACGACTCCCTGGTGCGGGGTACCACAGCGGCCCGCATGATCACCATGATCCGCGAGAGCGGCCCTCGGAGCGTCCACCTCCGCATCGCCTCCCCCCCGGTGCGCTTTCCCTGCTATTATGGCATCGACACTCCCACCAGCGAAGAGCTAGCGGCGGCCCGCATGGACCTGGAACAGCTTGGCCAACAGGTGGGAGCCGATTCCCTCGCGTACCTCTCCATCGAAGACATGAAGAGGGCCATCGGCCTACCGGGGGATCAGATCTGCACCGCCTGTTTCAACGGTGAGTACATGGAGGAGGAGAACCATGGGCTGGAGCTATGAACGCGCCGGAGTGAGCATCGACCGAGGTAATGCCTGGGTGGACGTCATCAAGGGCCTGATGAAAAACCACCCCGCCGACCCCCGGGTCGTGGGAGGGCTGGGGGGGTTTTCCGGCCTTTTCCGCCTGGAGGGTGATCTCCTGCTCGCCGCGTGCTGCGACGGCGTGGGAACAAAAATGGAGCTGGGACGCGAGGCGGGGCGCCTTGAAGGCCTGGGACAAGACCTCGTGGCCATGAATGTGAACGATCTAGTGACCTGCGGCGCCCGGCCGCTCTTTTTCCTGGACTATCTCGCCTGCGGTGCCCTGGAGGCCCACCGCTACCAAAGTGTACTGAAGGGCGTCATTGATGCCTGTGCCGCCTGTGGGTGTGTCGTCCTCGGGGGAGAAACGGCGGAGATGCCGGGGGTATACTCCCCCGAAGGCTTCGACCTGGCGGGCTTTGCCGTGGGCATGGTACGGGAAAAGGACCTCATCGATGGAAGCCTGGTACGTCCCGGAGACCGGATCGTGGGGCTGACTAGCTCTGGCGTCCACAGCAACGGGTACTCTCTGGTGCGGCGCGTCTTACGAGAATCCCGGATGGATCTAAAGGCGATGCTCCCCGAACTGGATGCCCCCCTAGAAGAAGTTCTGCTCCGTCCCACCAGGCTCTACGTCTCCTCGGCGCTCCAAGCCTGCGCCACGGGAAAGGTCAAGGGCATGGCCCACATCACCGGAGGGGGGCTGGAGGAAAATATCCAGCGAATCTTGGGAGGGTACCGCCCCGCACTGGATTTCGGCTCCTGGCCCAGGCCCCCCATCTTCGACGTGCTACAACGAGCGGGAGACATCGCCGAAGACGAGATGCGGCGCGTCTTCAACCTGGGGATAGGCTTCGTCTTTGTCGTGGCCCCGGAGGACATCAGGGGTGTCACCGCCATGCTCCGGGATCTGGGAGAGAGCCCGGTGGTAATTGGGGGCGTGATCTCATGACGCCTCGCATGGCGATCCTCATCTCTGGCCGGGGGTCCAACATGGAGGTCCTGGCTCGGAGGTGCATCGCCGGAGACCTCGCGGCGGACATCGCCTTTGTGGGATCGGACCGGGAGCGGGCCCCCGGCCTGGAGATCGCCCGCAGTCTGGGTCTAGCCACAGCGGTATTCCCCTATGAAGAGCTCGGGAGACCTCGGGCAGAAGGTCAGCTGGAAGAGGCCCTGAGGTCGGAGGCCGTGTCATGGGTCGTGCTGGCGGGTTTCATGCGCGTCCTCTCCGCCCCCTTAGTGAGCGCCTTTGCCAACTCCATCGTCAATATCCACCCTTCCCTCTTGCCCGCCTTTCCCGGTATGAGGTCCATTCGAGAAGCCTATGACCACGGCGTCCGGGTGACGGGGGTCACCGTCCACTTGGTGGACCGCCAGGTGGACCACGGTCCCATCCTGGCCCAGGAGCCGGTACGGGTGCACGACGGAGATACCCTGGGGACCCTGGAAGAGCGCATCCACGCTACGGAACATGACCTTTACTGGAGAACGCTGCGGGACCTCTTCGCCGGGGCCTTCAAACTCGACGGAAGGAGGCGTATGGTTCGTGACCAAGCGCCGAGCTTTGCTGTCCGTATGGAGTAAAGAAGGGCTAGTGCCCTTTGCCCGAGAACTGCAGGAGTTAGGGTGGGATCTGGTGTCAAGCTCCGGCACCGCCAAGGCCCTCGTCGATGGGGGCCTCACCGTGACGGAGGTGACAGAGCTCACGGGATTTCCCCCCATGTTGGGGGGGCGGGTAAAAACCCTTCACCCCGCCATAGCGGGAGGGATCTTGGCCCGTCGCCACGTCCCCGTCGACAGAGAGGATGTGGAGCGCTTTTCCATTCCCCTTCTGGACATGGTGGTCTGTACCCTTTATCCCTTCGAGGAAAAAGCCCTTCAGGGGGAGCCCCTGGAAGTCCTCCTCGAGCACATCGACATCGGTGGGGTGACCCTCTTGCGGGCCGCCGCCAAGAATTTTCCTCACGTCGTGGTGGTAACCGACCCTGGGGACTACCCCCTTGTCTTGGAAGAGCTTCGTACCCGAGGCGACGTTACCCTTCCCACTCGCCAACGCCTGGCCCTTCGGGCCTTCTCTGCCACGGCCATCTACGATGCCACCATCGAGGAAGGGCTACGCTCCGCGATGGGCCTCCCCCGGCCCAGCCCCGAGGTCCCCCTTTTGGTGCGCCCCATGCACCGGGTCCAAGAGCTCCGATATGGGGAAAACCCCCACCAACTCGCGGGGCTTTTTCTTTCTCCCCTGGAGAGAGCCCCCTGGAAAATCCTGGGGGGAAAATCCCTCTCCTACAACAACATCCTAGACCTGGACACGGCCCTTAGGGGCATGGAGCTCTTTTCCGACGCCCCGTCGTGTATCCTGGTGAAGCATTGCACCCCCTGTGGCATCGCCCAAGGATCCAGCGGCCTCGAAGCTCTGGAGCGCTCCTGGGCCTGTGATCCCGTTTCTGCCTATGGAGGAATCGCGGGGTTTTCCCGGGAGGTGGACGCCAAGACCTGCGAGGAGCTCGGGGAGCGTTTTCTCGAGATCGTGGCCGCCCCATCCTTTGACCCCGCAGGTTTGGAAAAGCTAAAAAATCGCCGCCCCTCCCTGCGCCTTGTCCAGTGGCCCGGTAAACACTCCGATTCCTTGGAGTATCGTTCCACCTGGAGCGGCACTCTGGTCCAGGAAGATCGCCTTCCTCCCATCCCCTCCCCCTCCCAGGGCACCTGGGTGGGGACGCCGCGCCCCGATCTCTGGGATGACCTGATCTTTGCCTGGAAAAGCGCCGCCCTATCCAAGAGCAATGCCATCGTGGTGGCCCGAGAGGGGCAGACTCTGGGCCTGGGGCGGGGGTTTCCCAACCGCGTGGATGCCGTGCGTTGGGCCCTGGCCCAGGCAGGAGAAAGGGCCCTGGGGGCCGTAC
>Ga0116184_10003532_pt1 | contig 12725 bp, 12 predicted proteins | sample AD_JPNNA5_MetaG_FD_89886 | JGI IMG/M metagenome (GOLD analysis project Ga0116184, IMG submission 89886) | Active sludge microbial communities of municipal wastewater-treating anaerobic digesters from Japan - AD_JPNNA5_MetaG | ecosystem: Engineered > Bioreactor > Anaerobic > Digestate | place... | reverse complement strand
GTGTAAAACACGACATGAGACGAAAACTTCATAAATTTGGGTAACAGATGAAGCAAAACAGATCCATACAAATTAAAGCTGCCTTTTTGCTGCTGGTATTTGCCTTTAATATAGTCGTTGGCTTTGCCTGCGGTTTAGGGGTTAATATGGGTTTTAATTCGCATGAACAGGAAAACAAAAAGGGTGTTTCAAAAATTCATGAACATGCAGATGGAAAAAAGCATGTACACGGAGCTGAAACCGGAAAGCACAAACATGCTGACAAAAAGCATCACGATGAAGAAGGTGGTTGCTGCACAGACGGAGTTGTGAAACTGGCCCAAACCGAAAAAGCCATCCCCGCTGCCACCACTATTACAAATCCTGTTGTTGCTACCGCCTTTATTGCAACTTTTTATTACACAGACATATTTTACAAGTCACAGGTTGTTGAACCCATAAAATATTTTGTACGGGGGCACCATCCTCCCATCCCCGACATTCGCATAGCCATTCAGAGTTTCCAGATATGATTTAATGTATAAGATTAAATGATGCATGGCTTTGCCGTGCCTGTAATTATTTTATTTATACATTAATTCAATTTAAAATGAAACGCATACTTTTTTTAGTTGCAATTATTGCAACCGCATTTGTGCAACAAAGCTTTGCACAAGACAACACGAAAGTCACATCCCCGCAGCTATTAACCGCTTACTACCAGTTAAAGGACAATTTGGTAAAGAGCAACCCAGCAGCCACGGCAGCAAGTGCAAATGTGCTTGTGCAGTCAATTAACGATGCTGATAAGGAAATCCTGAAAGATGATGTCAGGATAAGCCTGTTAAAAGATGCCAGTGCAATTGCTCAAACCGGCGACATTAAAATTCAGCGTGAAAAATTTTCCACTTTATCAAACAACATGTTTGAGCTGGCAAAATCGGTAAAACTATCAACTGAACCTGTTTACCAGCAGTACTGCCCAATGAAAAAAGCGTCATGGCTAAGCACCGATAAGGCAATTAAAAACCCTTATTATGGCAGTGCTATGCTTACCTGTGGCAGTGTAAAAACTACATTATAATCTTTTCACCGGACTGTACCCTTTCAGAACATGAAAGGGTAACGGCATGATTTTAAAATTAAAGAAAATGAAAAATTTAATCATCGGCGTTGCGATAACCGCAGCTATTTTAACAGCTTGTAACAATGCAGATAATAATAAAGCAGATGTTAAACAAACAGATACTTCCGCTGCAAAAATTTCAAAAGCCACACCAGACACAGTTCCTGCTTCTACAATTGCCGGAACAACTGCTTCAACAATTCCTGCAAAAGAAATACTGGCAGGTTATATCCAAATGAAAAACGCACTGGCTAAAGACAATGGCAAAGATGCAGCAGCAGCAGGTGCTTCAATGGTTGCCACGTTGGCAAAGGTCGATATGAAAAGTTTATCGGACGTACAAATGAAAAGCTATATGGATATTGCTGACGACATGAAAGAACACGCAGAGCACATTGGCGCAAACGCCGGAAAGATAGTACACCAAAGAGAACATTTCATCATGCTTAGCAAAGACATAGCTGACCTTGTAAAAAACTTTGGCAATGGCGGACAAACATTGTATAAGGATTTTTGCCCAATGGCAAATGAGGGCAAGGGCGCAATATGGATCAGTGAAGTAAAAGAAATTAAGAACCCTTATTTGGGGAGCAAAATGCCTGATTGCGGCTCTGTAAAAGAAACCATTAAATAAACATGAGCAGAATAAAGAAAATACTGCTGGTTTTTTTGTTGGCATTCATTGCGATTCAGTTTATACATCCTGCCCGCAATAAGGGCAGTAATGAACAGCCTGCTGACTTTGCAAAAGTTTTTCCAGTGCCAGGTGCTATTCAGTCAATTTTCCAACATGCCTGTTACGATTGTCACAGCAACAACACAAATTATCCTTGGTATTCCTCTGTTCAGCCTATTGACTGGATGATGGCAAGGCACATTAATAATGGTAAGGCTAAACTGAATTTCAGCTTTTTTGGCAGCAATTCCCAAAGGAAACAAATTAGCAAGCTGAAAGAAATGGTTAACCAATTGAAAGATGATGAAATGCCGCTTTCATCTTATAAGTTAATGCATAGCAAAGCAAGATTGTCGCACCAGGAAATAACATTGTTAACCGGATGGCTTACCGCCACAGCCGACAGTCTTCAAAATAAATAATGAGCAAGTGGAAAAAATAAAGCGCATACTCCTTTCAATCATCAAAGCAATCTTTATTAGAAAAAAAGATTGCTGCAAATAAATCATTTATGGAACATCAACACGATACGGCCAAATATACCTGCCCAATGCATCCGCAGATAATGCAGGATAAACCCGGCAATTGTCCTATTTGCGGTATGACACTTGTGTTGGCAAACACCAGCGCCAAACACGATAATGATATGCACCATCATCATGGTGCTAACCCTGCTATGGGGCACGAAGGGCACGATCACGGCAAAATGATTGAGGATTTCAGGAAACGCTTTTACGTGGTGCTGGTTCTCACTGTCCCAATTATGCTGCTGTCGACCATGATACAGCACTTTATGGGCGTTAACTGGCAATTCACAGGCTCTCAATACATTTTGTTCGCACTGTCAACGGTTGTTTTTCTTTACGGTGGCTGGCCATTTTTAAAGGGTATGGTAGATGAGGCAAAAGCTAAGAACCCGGGTATGATGTTCCTCATTGGTTTTGCTATAATCGTAGCATATATCTATAGCGTTGCAATTGTATTTGGTTTGCAGGGTATGGATTTCTTTTGGGAACTGGCAACCTTAATTTTAATCATGCTTTTAGGCCACTGGATAGAAATGAAGTCAGTGGCAGGCGCATCAAAGGAATTGGAACTATTAGTGCAGTTAATGCCAGCAGACGCCCATATGGTAATGCCGGATATGGTACACGATGTAAAAACGGATACGCTTAAAGCCAATGATATTATATTGGTAAAGCCGGGAGAGAAAGTAGCGGCAGACGGGGTAATACTTGAAGGCGAAAGTTACCTGAATGAATCCATGCTGACAGGGGAATCGAAACCGGTACAAAAGTCAAAAGGCGACAAGGTAATTGCCGGTGCTATCAATGGCAATGGTTCCATCAAGGTAACCGTTACCCATGCTGCCAAAGATTCATATTTATCACAGGTAGTTAAACTGGTGGACGATGCACAGAAGTCCAAATCAAAAACACAATTGCTTGCAGACAGAGCAGCAAGATGGCTTACAATTATTGCATTAATATCAGGCATCGCTACCTTTCTTTATTGGTATCTCACAGGTCAGCCACTTGCTTTTGCAATGGAGAGAATGGTAACGGTAATTGTTATCTGCTGTCCACATGCATTGGGATTGGCAGTGCCATTGGTGGTAGCAAAATCAACAGCCTTGTCTGCAAAAAACGGACTGCTGATTAAGAACAGAACAGCTTTCGAAAATTCCAGGAAAATAACAACTATCGTATTTGACAAAACAGGCACACTTACAGTGGGAAAATTTGAAGTGTCGAAGATTGTTTCAGTTAAACCGGAATTTACAGAAAATGAAATTATAAAATTATCAGCTGCACTCGAACAAAATTCAGAACATCCCATTGCAACAGGTATTCTTCAAAAGGCCAAAGACCTTTCTATCGCAATCCCGGCAATAACGGAATTTAATGCAATCACCGGTAAAGGTGTAGAAGCAACAGTTGATACAAAGAAGATAATGGTGGTAAGTCCCGGTTATCTGAAGGAGAAAAACCTTACTATCCCGGCAGACTTTGCAGCCAACGAAATTGAAACAGTGGTGTTCCTCATTGTAAACAATGAACTGGCAGGATATATCGCATTGTCAGACGAAATCAGGCCAGAGTCAGCGGGTGCCATTGAAACGCTGAAACAGAACAACATAAAATCCATCTTGCTTACCGGAGACAATAACAAGGTAGCAAAAGCGGTGAGTGAAAAATTAGGAATGGACAGCTTTATTGCGGAGGTACTGCCACACCAAAAACTGGAAAAAATAAAAGATCTCCAAAGCAAAGGAGAATTTGTGGCAATGACAGGTGATGGCGTAAATGACGCACCGGCCCTGGCCCAGGCAAACGTGGGAATTGCAGTTGGAAGTGGTAGTGATATAGCCGCAGAAACCGCAGGTATTATTTTAGTGAACAGCAACCCAAAGGATATTGTAAACCTCGTTTTGTTTGGCAAAGCCACTTACCGTAAAATGATACAAAACCTGATTTGGGCCACCGGTTATAATGTGGTGGCGCTACCCTTAGCTGCCGGTGTGTTGTATAAGCAGGGTATTTTATTAAGTCCCGCAGCCGGTGCAGTTTTAATGACTGTTTCAACAATAGTTGTTGCCATCAATGCCAGTATGCTGGCGGTAAAAAAATAGACATAGTCAGTCACAACTTTTAAAAGTAACTAGAAAAAGATGAAAAGAGTAAGCATAATAATATATATCCTTGCAATTTGCAATTTGTCTCAAGCGCAGGATATGAAAGGTATGGGTATGAAAAAGGAAACGAAGCAGCAGGCCGTAACTTATACCTGCCCCATGCATCCTGAAATACATGCTACCAAACCGGGTAACTGTCCTAAGTGCGGCATGAAATTAATAAAGGAAAAACCAAAAGCTCTGGCAACTCCAAAAACTAATAAAACTATTGCTGAACCGACAAAAAAAGACAGTACAAAAGAAGTGACATATACCTGTCCTATGCATCCTGATATCCATTCGTTAAAGCCGGGCAACTGCCCGAAATGCGGCATGAAGCTTATTAAGGAGCAGGCAAATGAAAAGCATGATCATACCAAACAGGAACCATCTTCAATGGATATGTCGAAAGATACGGCAACCCAGCAGCCCTTGAATATGAACAATATGAAAATGGAAGATCACAATGCAGGGCAGGCTGATGAAATGACAGATATGCAAAAAGCAAAGGCTAATCTTGGGCTGATAAAAACAATTACAAATAATGAGCCGCCGCACACTGTCCGTTACGATCTCTATATTACTGACACGCTGGTTACGTTCGGTAAAAAATCCAAAAGAGCCATCGCAGTAAACGGACAGATACCCATGCCTACGCTTTCATTTACCGAAGGAGATACGGCAGAAATATATGTACACAATGAGTTAAACGAAGAAACATCACTGCATTGGCATGGCCTGTTTTTGCCTAACAAAATGGACGGCGTTCCTTATCTAACACAAATGCCGATAAAGCCGCACAGTACCTACCTGTATAAATTTCCCATTGTGCAGCACGGCACACATTGGTATCACAGCCATAGCAAATTGCAGGAGCAAATTGGCATGTACGGTTCATTTATTATGAACAAAAGAAAAGAATGGGATATTCCAACGGTGCCGGTAATTATAAGCGAATGGATTGATATGAAGCCTGAAGAAGTACACCGTAGTTTAAAGGCAGCAACGGATTGGTTTGCCGTACAGAAAGGAGCTACACAGAGTTACAGTGAAGCAATCAAATCAGGGCACTTTAAAACTAAAGTTATCAATGAGTGGAAACGCATGAACGCAATGGATTTAACCGACGTGTTTTATGACAACTTTTTATTGAACGGGAAAAATCAGAATGAACAACCACAGTTTAAAGCCGGTGACAAAGTAAGATTGAGGATTTCCAATGGCGGGGCTTCGGATTATTTCTGGCTTTCTTATGCAGGTGGCAAAATAACTGTCGTTGCAACAGATGGAAATGATGTAGAACCGGTGGAAGTGGACCGGCTGATCATAGCCGTTTCAGAAACCTATGATGTGATAGTAACCATACCAGACAATAAAAGTTACGAGTTTCTTGTAACACCGGAAGACCGAACGAAACATGCTTCCCTATGGCTCGGTAAAGGTGAAAAAATTGCTGCTACAAAATTGAAAAGGCCCAAATATTTTGCTGGTATGAAGATGATGAACGACATGATGGACATGAAGGGAAATATGATTGAAATGGAAGGCATGAAAATGGAAAATCAAATCATGGATATGAACACAGTAATGTATCCTGAAATTACAGGTGATGAGCCAGCAAAAGATGCCCCTAAAAAAGCTAAACAACAAACAGGCGATATGCACAAGATGCAGATGCCGGGCAACAACACAATGCAAGGCATGGACATGGAAGCAGTAACGGCAGATATTATCTCTTTGAATTATACTATGCTTAGATCCCCGGAAAAAACTACGCTGCCAAAAGATGCTCCGGTAAAAGTGCTGAAATTTGATTTGACGGGAAACATGAACCGTTATGTTTGGAGCATGGACAATAAAGTAGTGTCAGAGTCTGATAAAATAATGATTAAGAAAGGGGAAAATGTAAGAATCATATTATACAATAACAGCATGATGCGGCACCCCATGCACCTTCACGGGCACGACTTCAGGCTTCTGAACGGGCAAGGTGAATATGCCCCGATGAAAAATATCATCGACATTATGCCAATGGAGAGAGATACATTGGAATTTGCTGCAACAGAACCTGGCGGCGACTGGTTTTTTCACTGCCATATTTTATACCACATGATGAGCGGGATGGGCAGGGTGTTTAGTTATGAAAACTCGCCGGCAAATCCCGAACTACCCGATCCTAAAGCAGCAAGACGTGGACTCAATGCTGATGATAATGGGTTTCACCTGATGGGCAGAATTGGTATTGAAAGCAACGGTAGCGATGGAGAAATGATGTTGTCGCAAACACGTTGGAAGGCAAGCACCTTATGGCACCTGGGCTATCACGATATGCATGGTTATGAAAGTGAAACCATGATCGGACGTTATTTGGGCAGGATGCAATGGTGGTATCCGTATATTGGTTTCGATTATCATTACAAAGTAGAAGGTGGCCCAAAGAATATTTTCGGCGATGAAGAAAAAAACTGGTTTGGCCAAAAGAGCAATAAGAATAACCGCAAAACCGTAGTAGCAGGTATCGCTTACACGCTGCCACTGTTATTTATTGCAGATGCCAGGATCGACGGTGATGGAAAGTTTCGTTTTCAGTTCGGGCGGGAAGATGTACCGGTAACAAAACGCCTTCGTTTTAGTATGATGATAAACACCGACAAAGAGTATATGGCAGGACTACGGTATATCGCCACAAAGTATATTTCTATTTCTTCTCACTACGATAGTGATATGGGACTGGGTGCAGGAATTACAGTAACTTACTAACCCATTTTTAAATACAGCATTCATTAAAAATAAGCCATGAGAAATACACTAATCTTTTGTTTCACCATTTTGATTCTGGCATCATGCAGTGAAAAGAAAAGCCATACAAAAAATGATTTTGTAATAGCCAACGGCCAGATGCCCAGCCTTGCCAAAGACAGGCAAAATGGCCTGCATGTGGTGTACGGTACGGGTGACAGTATCATGTACACTTATATGTCCGCTACAGACACTGGTTTTAAGCAACCCATCTTAATAAGCGTACTCCCTGATTTGGCGGCCTCTCATACAAGAGGTCCGCAGATTGCCTGTTCAGACAATGGCTTAACAGTTACAGCTTGCAATGCTAACGGAGATATATTCTCCTATCATAGTGCTGGTGAAGCCAAATGGATCAGCACAGCCAGAGTTAAACATGTTGATACCGTTGCAAAAGAAAACCTGATGAGCCTGGGAGGGGGCGGCAAATATGATTATGCCGTTTGGCTTGACCTTAGAGGCAATAAACAAAATAAAATTTACGGAGCAAGAACAGATGATGGCGGTAAAACATGGTCAACCAATAAATTGATTTATGAATCACCAGACACTACTGTTTGCCAATGCTGCAAACCCTCTGTGGTGGTTAAAGGAAACAATGTGTATGTGATGTTCCGCAACTGGTTAGGTGGCAACAGGAACATGTACCTGATACAATCAAACGATGGTGGCAACAGCTTTGCTAAGGCTGAAAAATTAGGTAATGGAAACTGGAAATTGAACGGATGCCCGATGGATGGCGGCGGCATCGCTATTGATGATAAAGGTGCTGTTCAAACCGTTTGGAGAAGAGAAGGCAAGGTATATGCTGCCCAACCGGGCCTACCAGAAAAAGAAGTTGGCGAAGGAAAAGGCTGCACTATAGAAACAGTAAAAGACCAGCCCGTTTATGCGTGGGTGAAAGATGGCGTGGTTACAATTACAGCCACCAACGGCAAGGTGTTAACGTTGGGTAAACGAAGTCAGCCCATCATAAAACCTCTGAATGAATCACAAATGATTTGCGTATGGGAGTTTGAAAAACAGATTCATGCAGCCGTTTTTGACATCTAACTTTTAATGAGGCCGCCAACATTTTTAACAGGCCGTTCCCTTACGGGCGGGCTTTACACTGCAATCTTCCTGGCGGAAGGATTTTCGTTTCAATCCCTAACGGGAATAATATAGAATTTATGCCTACTTGCGAAATCGGCATCCGTCAAAGTCAAACTTACTAGCGGACTGTGGAATGCCAATGGCGATGTTAATGATCGTGAGCCTTTTTGTTTAAAAGGTTATCTATTTCTTCAGGCTATCATAATACTGATACGTTTTCATTACGCTTTCTAACAAAAATGGGTCATTAAAAATAATTCGCCCCACAATTTTCATCGTTCCATCTTCTTTCAGGAAGAAATCCTTTTTTCCAATTGGCAATTGTTTAGAATTGAAATAAAAGCTATACATGAACCCATCAACAAGTTGATTTATTACCAAACTATCAGCATCTTTAGTCAAATACGGTGAGAGAATGAATTTTGAAGCAAGCTGCTGTTCATTATACCGAATAACTTGAAGTAAGCATCCGAAATCATCATACAATAAAGGATCTTCATTTAATATAGCAACCCTTAATCTCTCCAATATTTCTTCTTCCCCTTTGATTTCGGTAAATTTTTCTGAAATCAACATCCTCCAAAGAATTGACAAAAGAAATAATTTGAAATCTTTGTATGAAAACCCTGCGTAGTCATAAAGAGTATATTGTCCTTTGTCGGTTTTACTAGCATTTACAATGTATGCTTTGTTTCCATTGTTTTTTGCATAAATCGTTTCCGCTGCGTATTTCTCATACTTACTTATAAGTCCTTCGCATTGGTCACATAATAAAAACTCTCGTATACCCTTTTGCTCAATTTTATTTGATGATTTGGAAATATCATCAAGGTCAACATTCAAGGAATGAAAGCGTCTAGGGTTTTCATCATAAAGATTTTGATACATAAACTCGGGAAGAATATGTGACCTTCTTAATTGTCTTTGTAACTCACAAAGTTTGCAAATTTGTGTCATAATAGATTTCAATTTTGCCAATAAATATTTAATACCCTAACGCATTGTAGGATGGATGTTCAAAAGTGCCCAAATTCCTTATTAGATCGCTTTTAAACAAATATCTAATAGAATCTAGCAAGTCGGAAACCATAGTAATAGAATGGCCCTCCTTCAAAAATTCAGGAGCTTTACCATACTCAAATTTGTATAAATTTCCTTTGTAGGTTATACTTCTGCCAGCGGTTTTATCAAAATAAATCCCCCCTGTATGTATTGTATTTCTAAGCGTCCAAAATAATGGAATTAAGGCCGCTTCATCCTTTGTCCAATTATTTTCGGTGTCCTGAAATAGTACTGCAGCCATTCTTGGAATACTTTCCTTCTCTGAAAGCGTTGTTCCATTCAATTGTGCATAATAAAATCGGAATACTAATTCCGTTTGAAATAGTGCAGTCTCAATAATGCTTTCATTAAGCATCTGAGTAAAATTGTGAATATAATTGCCTATCTGTTCTTGGTCGGAATTAAAGAATTCTTCGAACTCATCCTTTGAGGTTTCCGCAAACCTCATATTAATCTTTAAGTTTACTAATGCTACTGCAACCTGGCTTGAAATAATCTCCAAATGACTTTTCCGTATATCTTTATCGGGCAGTTCATTAAACTCTTGTAAAATGTTAACTGTCTTTTCGTGAAGATCTTCAAGTACTGTTAATCCGTCTGCCATAATAATTAAGTTTTTTGATTGTCGAATGGCATCTGTGCCCAACTACTTACCGGAGCAATTCAATGCTAGCAATATGCGTCAATGCAACTAAGATACAGTGTATTTGGGAAAGACAATTTACCCGTGAATATCGCCAAGTTAATTTTTACTATTTCTCCGATCCTCCTTCCTCGCAGACCTATTGCCTCCATCCGCCCAGCAACAGCACAGCCGCCCGGCAAGCTTTTGCCACGCCACAATACCCAAAACGCCAACCTTGACACGGCCTGCGTTCCCAAAGCTCATTACAGCAAAATCTGCCGTCAGTCATCCGCTGCAAGAATGATGATAAAGCCGTGGCAACAAATTGCGAAGACCCGTCATAGTACACCTGTCTTATTTTTATACCGCCTTCGGCAAATAAGCCAGGCGAACTATGCCGGACAATGATCATTGGTCATTGAGATTGGCTCGTTCCTCACCAACCACAATTCCAGATTTTAAAAACTCCAAAGATTTTTCCAATAAGATTATTGAAGTATTGCTCCTGAGAATTTACAAAGCAGATTCACCAAGTACTATTATTTAAAACTCATTCATCCTTATCTGTCGCAAATTTCTTGACAGGCTTTGACAAAAGCAAGGTCTGCGCCTCCATTGCATTGCGGCTGGCCACGGTTTTGTAAAAACAATCTCCACCCCGGTTTGGCCTCCTTCGGAGATATGTCTGTGGGGTAGTATTCTTTTTACAAAAACCTTGCTTTTGCCAAACCCTTTTCAAGGCCGGGTTGCTACGATTAGAACGAACGAGGCGTATGCCGAGTTACGAAAATCATCTCAAAATAAATCGTATGCAAACACAACAACTTTCAGCACTCATGCGGCTTTCATGGAAAATTCAGCACACCAAAAAAACAAGCCGTTCAAAATCCCTTGTTTCAGCATGGGTAATTTATCAGCAGGCTGACATCATGGTTTACTATCTGGTAAAAAAACATACACCGGAACAGCGAACGACCGCAGCCATTGACAAGAATCTGAAACTTATTTTTTAATCATAAATCTATCAATCATGGAAATGACAGCAAGATTAACAGGTGATGCAAAAATCAGCACCCTGAAAAATGAAAAGCAGGTAGTGAATTTTAATGTAGCTATCAACGATAGCTACAAAGCAAAAGGCAGTAATGAAACTACCAAAATTGTAACCTATGTGCAGTGCGATTATTGGGTAAATCCCGGCATTGCGCAATATCTCATCAAAGGCAGTTTGGTTGAGTTGCAAGGCCGTATTGGCGTAAATGCTTACACGGGTAAAGATGGCGAAGCAAAAGCCAATCTGACCTTTCATGTAAACACAATCAAACTACACGGAAGTAGCAGCACTAAAAACGAAACACCCGCAACAACACCGGAACCAACAAAAGAACCGGCAGCGGATGATCTCCCATTTTAAATTTTCTCACAACAACATTTTCAAAAATTAAAAATCAATTATCATGGCACACAATTTAAATTTCAATGAGCAAACAGGAAAACACAGTTTCTTTTCAGTAAAGGAAAAAGCATGGCATGGACTAGGGCAAATTGTAGAAGGTTATCCTAACAGTGCAGAGGCTTTAAAATTTGCTGGTTTGGATTATACCGTAGAAAAAAGAAAACTGTTTACGTTCGACAATGAAAATCAAACAGCAAACGAGGACACCGAAATAAAAATCCCTGAAATAGAAGTACCCAACTATTTTGCAACGGTGAGAACTGACAACGAAAATATTTTAGGAGTAGTTGGCAGGGATTATGAAGTGGTTCAAAATGTTGATGCATTCAGTTTTTTTGATTCTATTGTTGGCGGCGATGGCATCCAGTATGAGACAGCAGGCGCATTGGGTAAGGGTGAAAGAATTTTCATTACTGCAAAATTGCCGGACTATATCAAAGTAGGTAATAATGATTTGATTGAACAGTATTTATTTCTAACCACTTCGCATGATGGTTTTGGAAGCATTACCGCCGCCTTTACTCCGATTAGAATTGTATGCAACAATACATTAAATGCGGCCCTTCGCAATCATACCAACGCTTTTAAGATCAGGCATACAGCCAACGCAAAAGAAAGGCTGGAAGAAGTGCACAAATTAATGGGCATTACCAACCAGTTAAGCAATCAACTGGAGGGTATTTTTAACCAATGGGCAAAGGTTAGAATAACAGACCCCGAAGTTAAGAAGCTGATTCAAATGGCGTTGGTTCCAAACAAAGAAGTATTGCAAAATATACAGGCTGGTAAAGAGGATGAATTATCCACCTGCTTTAAAAATATGACGGATGCCGCTTTTGAATATGCAATGACCAACGAAAGCCAGCAGTTAGAAACAACCAAAGGCAGTTTGTTTGGTGCCTACAACGCAGTAACCGGATATTTTCAAAATGTGCGGACTTACAAAAACGATGAAGCAAAATTGAAATCTTTATTGTTTGGCGGCACCGGGCAAATGAGGACACAAAAAGCATTCAATCTTTGTGAGAGTTTTGCAAAGGGTGTAATAGCGGAATTTTATAATTAAGATTTGGTAAGGGGCAAACGGTTTGTTTGCCCCTTATTTAATCAGATTGTTAAAGCCTGGAAACGCCCCACGCTTGAGGGCGTGGGGCGTTGGTGTATTGTGAATATTCTGGAATCAGGGTTTTAAGAAACTTCAGTAAGGTGAATAGAAACGATTGGCTGAACGAT
>Ga0116184_10003523_pt1 | contig 12740 bp, 11 predicted proteins | sample AD_JPNNA5_MetaG_FD_89886 | JGI IMG/M metagenome (GOLD analysis project Ga0116184, IMG submission 89886) | Active sludge microbial communities of municipal wastewater-treating anaerobic digesters from Japan - AD_JPNNA5_MetaG | ecosystem: Engineered > Bioreactor > Anaerobic > Digestate | place... | reverse complement strand
ATGACGGCGGCATCCTCGCCGAAGTCGGCCAGGACGTCCGGCGCATCCATCGAGAAGGCCCGGACCAGCTCGCCGATCGCATGCTTCCGCCTGACCCCCTCGTAGTCCCGAATCCGTTCTGCGATGAACGCTGTCGGCTGCGATCTCTCCACGGCTTGACCAACTTCCCTGTTTCTTCTGAAGCTTTCGTGCCTCATAGCTGATATTTTATTTGATTTCCGACCCGATCTCTAGGTATGGACTGGGCGGAACGGTATCGACCCGGGCGGATCGGCGACCTCGTCGGGAACGGCCCTGCAATCCGGCAGCTGCTCGACTGGGCGCGGAACTGGCGCCCCGGAGTCCGCCCGCTCCTGCTCTACGGGAAACCGGGAACGGGGAAGACATCCGCCGCCCATGCCCTGGCCCGGGACATGGGCTGGGAGGTGACCGAACTGAACGCCTCGGACCAGCGGACCAAGGCGGAGATCGACCGTGTGGCCCGCCAGTCGGCGCTCTCGGGCAGCCTCTTCGGAGACGAGCGCCGGCTGATCATCCTGGATGAAGCGGACAATCTCCAGGGAAACGCGGACCGTGGTGGAGCCAGGGCGATCCTCGAGCTGATCAGGACCGCCCGCCAGCCGATCCTCCTCATCGCGAACGACCTCCACGAAGTGCCAGGTGAATTGAAGTCCCGGACCGAGCCCGTGCAGTTCCGGGCCCTCATGGCCCGTTCGATCGTGCCGAGACTGCGCGAGATCTGCGCCGCGGAGAGGATCAGGTGCAGCGACGAGGCGCTCCGCCTGGTGGCCGATCGTGCAAACGGGGACATGCGGTCGGCGGTGAACATGCTGGAGGCTGCCGCGATCGGCCGGAGCGAGGTGAACGGTATCTCGGTCCGGACATCGCAGAAAGACGAACGCGCAACCATCTTCGAGCTGGTCGGCGCGGTTCTCGGGGGGCGCTCCGACGAGGAGTTGATGCGCCTCGCCTGGGAGGTTGAGGATAAGCCCGAAACGATCCTCCAGTGGCTCGAGGCGGGCCTGGACCAGCTCCCGGTCGAGAACCGCTGCGCGGCGTACCCCGCACTCGCCGCTGCGGACCTCGCACTCGCGCGCACCTACCGGAGGCAACACTACGCGCTCTGGCGGTATGCCACCGCCCTCGCAGTGCTCGGGACCGCAGACGCTGCCGGAGGTATGGGCGTGAGGGGCCGGATCGTGCCCCCCGCCCGATGGGGGCGCATCTCCCAGGCACGCCGCAGGAGAGCGGCACGGCTCTCCCTCTTCCGGAAGATGGGGGCCTGGATGGGCGTCTCGCGGAGCGAGCTCCGCGAATACTACCTGCAGGCGGCCGCCGACCTGATCTCGCTCAATCCCGGACCGGTTGCACGGGCGCTCTGTCTCGATGCCGACGAGCTGGGGTACCTCCTCCCCGACCGGCGTCGGGTCGAGGAGGTGATCGGAGAGATCACCCGGGAACGGAAGGAACTGGAGAAGGCGGAGCAGCCGAAGAAGCGCCCGAAGAAGGAGCGGGAGGAAAGTGCGGAACCACCCCGAGCACCAGACCGGTCACAGTCAACCCTTTTTTAACTCCCCGGCACGGTGATACCGGTGAAGGACCGCCCCCGCGACGGGGATCCGCTCCCCCCCGTGGAGGTAGACCTCGTCACCGAGATGGTAGACGAGGAGGTCACAGTCGCACCTCCGGGCCAGTGCGATGAGGAACGGGACCATCTCGATCCCCGGACGGATCGCCAGGACCAGGTCGGCGCCCCGGTACAGGGAGAGGGAGGGAGAGAAGATGTCGTCCCGGATCACGGGGATCGGACCGCCCTCAACGGGCCGGATGTCGACCGCCCGGACGCGTGCACCAGCGGCGGAGATCACCTCCGCCGCGGTGAAGTTATTTCCGATCCCGACCTCGACCACGTCGCGATACCGGGCCCCGACGTATGCGCCCACCGCCCGCTCGATACGTTTAATGGTCCCTCCCATCGTACCGTATGCTATGCGTTTTACCCTCTATTGGGATCACCGCTCACCGCCCGGACTCCAGCTGCCGGTCCAGCGGGCGATCGAGGGGATCCTGGGGGTCGACGGCGCACTCCTCGGGACCGATCGCCTGATGCTGACCGGTTTCGACCTGGTCCGCCGCCAGTACAACGCAGAGGTCCTTCTCTCCCGGCTCGATGCGGTCCGAAGGCGCCGGGGAGGATGCAACCCGCTCCTCCTGGTCATCCCTGACGATATTTTTGTCCAGCGCGAGGAGTTCGTCTACGGTCTTGCACATCCGGGGTTCGGGACGGCGATCGTGTCGACGGCAAGGCTTACCAACGAGTTCTACGGCCGGCGACCGTGCGAGGACGACCTGGTGGACCGGATCGCGAAGGAAGGGGCCCACGAGATCGGTCACCTGCTCGGACTCCCGCACTGCCCGGATCGGGAGTGCGTCATGTTCGCCCCCCATTCGTTCGATGAACTCGACCGGAAGCGGAAGATGGTCTGCCCCGCGTGTACCGCACGACTCCGGATAGGAGCCTGAGGCATTCCCCCGGGCGGCGGAAGATCAGACCGAAGCCAACGAACCGGAACAGGCCCGCTCCACTCCCGGCACGACGGTTCCCGCTCGGGACGGGAATCGTCACCATCGACCTGTCAGCCTGCCCTGGGAGAAACAGTCCACCGACAGGGTGAAAACAGGCCCAATACGAGTCGAGCGGGATGGTGAGCGCATCCTTCAGCGCATGCTCCCCGTGTTCACCGGAAGGGAAGGCCAAAGAGTCGTCCGTGGGGTGCCATCGTCGCACCGCCCGGATACGGTTGCGGTTTTGGTATCTGCGTAAATTTCACGCGCACAGTGGTGTCGGCCACATATCCATGCCTGACGGGTGCGACTCCGACCACAAATAAAGATGCGCGGACCGGGACTCGAACCCGGGTTTAGGCGTTGGCAACGCCTAGTGATGACCACTACACTATCCGCGCACGCATCGCGTATTGCGCTCTAAGACATGGATCGGACATCCATAAAAAAGATACGGTATCCGGGGGCTGCAGCACGGTCGGATCGGTTTTATCTCCCTCCTCCGCCCATCCACCACCATGGCGGCGCAGAACGGGATATGGAGGCCTGAGATCGAGACGATGGATCGGGGCGACCTGGACGCCCTCTCCGAGGAGCGAATCCGGTATACCGTCCGTTATGCTGAGGAGCACTCACGGTTCTATCGCCACTGGTTTGCATCGCACGGCGTCAGGGCATCCGATATCAGGACCCACGAGGATCTCCTCGAACTGCCGATCCTGTCAGGCAGGACGATCCGCGCCAGTCAACCGCCCGAGACGGCGGAGTTCGGATTCCTTTCGGCGCCACTCGAAGAGATCTTCACGATCCATGAGACGAGTGGCACCACGGGAGTCCCGAAGGCTTTCTTCCTGATGTGGGAGGACTGGGGGCGCTATGCCGAGAAGTACGCACGGGCATTCGCGAGCCAGGGACTCGGACACGGCGATCGTCTCGTCGTCTGCACCTCGTACGGGATGAACGTCGGAGGGAACACGATGACCCTTGCCGCCCGCCGGTTGCGGATGACGATCATCCCCACGGGAAAGTGCACCTTCCCGATCCGGGTGATCACAAGTTACCGGCCGACCGCGATCGTCGGATCGGTCTTCAAGTTACTCCGGCTCGCGGATCGGCTCGAAGCCGAAGGGATCGATCCCCGCGAGTCCGGACTTCTGCGGCTGATCGTCGGGGGCGAGGCGTTCGCCGAGGAGGCACGCGCCCACCTGGTCGAGCGATACGGTTGCCCCGTGTACAACACCTACGGTTCAACCGAGGGGACGATGTGCGGGGAGTGCAGGGAGCAGAATGGCCTGCACGTCCCCGAGGACCTGGTCCACCTGGACCTCTACGACCCGGATCTCCGGGAGTTCGTGCCCGATGGTCGTCAGGGCCGCATCGTCCTCTCCCATCTCCTGCCGGTCGGAGAGCGGAGCGGGATGGTGCTTCTGAACTATGACAGCGAGGACGTCACCACGATCGTCTCCCGCGAACGGTGTGCCTGCGGACGCACCCACCTCCGGATTCGCCCGCCGGGCCGCGAGAGCGACATCGTCCAGATCGGCCATGCCCACCTCGACCGGATCGAGATCGAACGGGGCGTATTCGCACCCGAGAACCTCGCCGAGCTGAACGGGGAGTACGAGGCCTTCCTGTATGCGGAGGGGGACCGCGGGGCGGTGTTGCGGATCGGCCTGGAGTGCCGGCACAGCCCCGCCTGTGACCGGGAGGGGATCAGCGAACGGATCCTCCACACCCTCCTCTCGAACAACCGTGCCCTGGCATCCGCGTACGCAAGCGGAGAGTTCAGGGTCGTCTTCTCCTTCACCGGTCCCGGGGGCCTTGAACTTCACCAGATCAAGGGACGACCGAAACGGCTGGTCGACCGGCGATGAACCGGGATTCCGCCCCCTTCAGCGGGTATACGGCAGCTGAAAATCCAGGTAATCGATCGAGAGATTACCGTTAAACGAGAGATTCAGCTGGTGGATGCCCGGAGAGAGGCCGACGGTCCGGGTATGGGTGGAGAACCCGGTCGCCGTCCCGTTCAACGGAGCGGTCACCTGGACCCGGGGTTCGTCGTCCACCGCCAGGGAGAGAGAGGCGGGAAGACCGGTGCCTGCCAGCCGGAAGGTGCAGCGGAAGAGGGTCGGGGAGTCGACCAGGACCGTGTACCGGAGCCACTCCCCGTCCCCCGTGGAGGAGACCACCGGACTTGCACCGGGTGAGGGGGTCAGGATATCCACCGAGTCGTTCCGGTAGACACCCCCGCCGTTTCCCGGAGTCGTGTCGTGGTGGGTCACCCCATCAGGACCGGCGTCGTAATCCTCCGCCTGGATCCTCGCCGGCAGGTGCGTCGCCACCACCGGGTGGGGGGTCGGAGTCGTGATCGGGGTTGGGTGCTGCCCGGCGAGCGCCAGGTCGATCCGGTCCAGGTTCTGGCGACCGGCGAACGTGAGCCGGAGGACATGCACACCTCCGGGGAGATCCAGCTCGGTCTCGATCCTGCCGAACCGGTCGTAATCCCGGCTCCAGGGGAGGTGGAGAACCGGGCCCGGATTCCCGTCGAGCTCCAGCGTGACCGACGCACCGTCGTCGAGGGCGCAGCCGATCAGGGCCAGGCGGTACCGCCCGGGATCAGGGACCCGGATCGTGTACCCGAGCCATTCCCCCGTCCGGATCCAGGCCACCTTGTAGTTCCCCTCACCGGGGGCCGATTCGATGTCCACCCCCTCGTTTCGGAACTGCCCACCGAGGTTCCACCAGTCCACGTCGTGAAACCCGATCCCCTCGCCACCCAGGTTGAAGTGCTCAGCCTCGATCGAGCAGGGCAGGGTTGCGTTCTTAAACGGCGTCGGGACGAGACGCTCGAGCGTGAGGTTGAGCTGGACCGTCCGATTGGCTTCCACGCGACAGGAGAGGCTCGTGCTCTCCCACCCGCGCTTGGTGAACTGGAGCCGATGAACCCCCGGGATCACGTCACGGATCGTCATCGGGGTGATCCCGACGATCACACCGTCAAGCAGGACGGACGCTCCGGAGGGCGATGACTCTGCCCGGATCGCGCCGCTTGGAGGCGAGGCGCCCCCGTCCGGATGCGTGACGAACTCGAAGTAGTCGCAGTTCTGCCCGGCGCCGGTGAACCGCATCCTCACCTGGTGCTCCCCCGCGGAGATCTGGACCGGGACCGAGAGGATTGCGTACGAGTGGAAAGATCCGGTGTCGGGGATCCCCAGTGCCGGCAGGGTCTGGCCGTCGATCGAGAACTCCACCAGCGACCCCTCGTAGGGGGAGGAGACCCGGACCCGCATGTCGTACGTTCCCGTGGAACCGGAAGAGACCGTGTACTGGAGCCACTCCCCGGTCCGGGTATAGGCGACCGCGTACCCGGAACCGTCTCCGAGCATCTCGATATCAACATCATCGCGTCGGTACCGCCCCCCCGCGTTGCCCGGTGTGGTGTCCATGTAGGCGACGTTTGCCCCGCCCAGGTCGTAGTCCTCCGCCTCGATGCGACAAGGAAGCTGGTGCCGCACGAACGGACCGGATGATGGCGTGGGGAGCGGGGACGCCCCGAAGGTCACCTCGACGGTCTCCCACTCGGTCGCCGGCACCTCGATCGAATACGGGTAGGTCCCGCTGTAATCAAGATCCCAGCTGACCCGGAAGATGCCGTGCGGCCGGTTTCCCTGTGCGGTGCCCCACGAGTTCAGCATTAGCCAGCTCCTGGTCGCCTCGTCGTATCCGACGCAGAGGACAGAATGAGCGCCTCCGGTCCAGGGTTCCCAGGCGGTACCGGCGTAGGGGGCGAGATTGAAGACCGCATCCTCCCCTCGATCCATCCAGAACCGGTTGAAATCGGTCCATGCCGCCTCGTTCGGAAGGCGGAAGGTGAAGTAGACGCCCCGATTCTGATCCAGGACCGTCCGGATCCGGGAGATCGCGGTCGCACGTGAAACCCCCCGGGTCGGGATCCGACGTTCCTCGATACTGGTGATCGCATAATACGGCTCGACCGCGATCTGAGAGGCGGGAACCCATGCACGGTTGTGCTCGACGCACCAGACCCGTCCGTCCTGGAACGAGGCGTTTCTGTTGGACCAGGGAATCGCCCGTCCGGTCCCGCGATAGAACCGGATCAGATCGGCAAGGGTACCTCCGTTGCCGGCCCAGAACTGCCCCTCGCCCCCGTTATAGAACGAGTCGACGTACTGGACGGAGAGCCGTTCGCGGACCCGGTCCTGGACGGAGTGCGCGATCTCGAGAAGACCGTTGCCAGCCCATACCCAGCAGTTGCCCGTCGGCTGCTGGTTCCTCTCCGAGGGCACGTAGTCGATCTCCCCGAGGAGACTGTGCGAACGGAACGATGCCTCGACCCCGCGGAAACCCGGGGGACCGGGGTTATACTCCGGAGCGGCGTCGTAGGATGCGATCTGGCGGGCCAGTTCACGGTCGTCGGGGTGACTCACCGGCAGCAGTCCGACAGAAGACTGTGCCTCCGTCACGTTCGCTCCGCCCACCGTGATCGGAAAGAGGAAACCGAGGAGAAAGACGATAAGTGCGAAGAGAAGGAGTCGACGGGTACCTCCAGCGATCATGCCAAGCGTTGCCTCCGCCGGGACCGACCTCCACCACCCGGTGGTGTACGGGGTCCGATCACTACCTAATGCAGGTTTCAATGCATAAACATTTGGTTCGACCACACGACCGCGATACGTAATATTTCGTATTTAGGAGAATCCCACAGTCGTACCACCCCTCTTTCTGTCGTTCCGGCCACCGAACCGGGTGAACCGGAACCGTACGGTCTCGTTTCGGCTTCCGGTACCACCCGGATTCTTGGTACCTGGCCAAAACTCTTATCCGTTGCCGGGCCCCAAGGAACGGAGGATGCGTGCGGACAGGGAGGGTATGCTGACACCCAGAAGGATCGCGTACCTCAAGTTCCTCTACGAACGGATTGAACCGGTCTCAAACGCGGAGATCGCCGCCCGTTTCTCGGTCGATCCCTCCACCTCCAGCAAGACGATCCGGATGCTGGTGGAAGCGGGACTGGTCGATCATGCCCCCTACCAGCGGATTCGCCTCTCAGATCAGGGACGACGGTGCGCGGAGTTCCTGCTCCGGCGTCACCGGGTCCTCGCCCTTGCCTTCTCCCGCCTTGGTGTCGATCCCACCGTGGCATGCGAACAGGCATCCCGGTGCGAGGCGCAGATCCCGCGCGAGGTGGTCAATGCCATCTGTGCCGCAATGGGACATCCGACCACCTCGGTCTGCGGGAGGATCACCCGCGACCGTGTCTGCTGTTCGTCTGAGGAGAGGTGAGGGGGCAGTGCACAGGGGATCGTTCTCCGGCCATATCCCTGATCCGCACCAGATTACGTTCCATGCGGAACGGGGAGGGACCTTCGTCCATCGGATCGACCCGTGGGTCAAGGCTGCCGCGCTCGCGTGGCTCGTCCTGCTCGTCACCCTCGCCCGGTCGACCTGGCTCCTCCTGTCCGCATATGCCCTGACCATCATCGTCTACCGCGCCGCTGGACTTCCGCTCAGGGAGCTTGCACGGTGGTCCACCGTTCCGGCGCTCTTCGTCCTCTCGCTCCTCCTCATCCTCGTCTGGGGAGAGCCAGGACGCCCACTTCTCGGGTTTGGGGGCCTGGTCCTGACCGATGGTGGACTGCTACTGGCGCTCTCACTCCTCTTTCGTGCCCTCACCACCGTCACCTTCACGCTGACCCTCCTGATGACCACGCGGTACTCACATCTGGCCCGTATGGCCTCGATCCTGCTTCCCAACCCGATCGACCAGGTCTGCCTCCTCTCCTACCGGTTTCTCCTCACGACCACCGATATGATCGGGGACCTCCTCGTCGCCCTTCGCTCCCGGGGCGGAGGGCTTGCCCGGGGAATCGCAACCAGATCCCGCCTCTTTGCCGCGATCTTCGGCCTCTCGTTCATCAGGGCGTACGACCGTGCGGAACGGGTGGGACGCGCGATGGAGGCGCGGGGGTACCGGGGCCGGCTCACGCCCCTCGAACCCATCCCGCGACCCGGCCCGGTCGAGACGTTCGCGGTCGGTATCGCATTCCTCGGGCTGTTCATGGCCGTCCTGACGGGTCAGCCCGGCTTTGGAGGCGGTGCGGCGTGACGGATGCGGAGGGTTCCCGGTGCACGAGCGAGACCGACATGATCATCCACGTGGACTGCGCGAGTCACGTGTACGCGGACGGTTCTGTCGGTCTTCACGAGATGTGCTTCTTTGTCCGAAGGGGCGAGGTCGTCGTCGTCTGTGGCGCGAACGGTTCCGGCAAGTCCACCCTGATCGAACACCTGAACGGAGGGCTCGTTCCCGAAGAGGGACGGATCGAGGTGCACGGAGAGACGGTGGACGAGCGGCGGCGGCACGAACTCTGGAAGACCGTCGGCGTCGTCTTCCAGGACGCGGACAGCCAGCTCTTCGCCCCGACGGTGCTCGAGGACGTCGCGTTCGGCCCCCTCAACCTGGGGCTTTCCCCGGACGAAGCCCGGAAGGTGGCCTGTCGTGCACTCGGGGCGGTCGACGCCGTCCGGCTCATCGAGAAGATCCCGGCGTACATGAGCGGCGGAGAGAAGCGTCTGGCAGCGATCGCAGGCATCCTCGCGATGCAGCCCGAGGTGATCGCCCTCGACGAGCCGACCTCCGACCTCGACCCGGCCCACGCCGCTCGGATCGAGTCCCTGGTCCGGGAACTGCGGGAGAGAGGAGAGTTCGGGATCGTCCTCTCGACCCACGACCTCGACCTCGCCTCGAGGATCGCGGACCGGGTCGTCATCCTCCGGGACGGATCCGTGATCGCCGAAGGTCTGCCACGCGACGTCTTCTACGATCGGGCCCTCCTCGAACGGTCCGGCCTGGTCGAACCCTGCGTCGTACGGATCTGGCGCGCGGTGCGGGGGGACGGAGAGGGTGCCATGGACCCGCGTCCGATCACGGAGGAGGAGCTGGTGGAAGCGCTCAAGACGGGGCTGAACCATCGTTGCCGCAGGGATCTCGAGGGTGGAGCAGACTGAGGAGGGGAGAGAGATGGCACACATACACCTTCAGGACGGAGCGCTACCGCTCCTCTGGGTCGCAGTCTGGTGGGCGGTGGCGACCGTCATCCTGCTCGTCTGCCTCGTTCGGTTGCGCCGACAGGGGCTGGAACCGTCGCGGATCACCCTCGCTGCCCTCATCACCGCCACGGACTTTGCGCTATTCCAGGTCAGCATACCGCTCTTCGGGGGAGTCCACCTCTCGCTGATGCCGCTCACCGGTCTGCTGCTCGGACCCTTCCTCGGGCCCATCGCCGCCCTGATCGTGAACCTCTTCTCCGCAGCGATCGGGCACGGAGGTTGGGGTCTCGTCGGGGCGAACCTGGTCGTGAACACGATCGAGCTCGTCACCGCATCGGGGGTATATCGTCTCACCGCTCGCTGGCGGGACGCGATCGCGGTACGTGCAACGACCGCGGTCTTCATCGCTCTCCTGGCCGGAAACCTGGCGATGATCGGGATCGTGCTCATCTCGGGACTCCAGGGTGTCAACCAGGGGATCGCCGCCACGATCTCAGGACTCTCCGTGATTGCGGCGGTCAACATGGGAGCCGGAGCGGTGGAGGCGGTGCTCTGCGGGTACCTGCTGGCATACATCGCGAGGGTGAGGCCCGGGATCCTGGGCATTGATACGGATGGGACCAAGGTCGGACACTAGTGCGGGCGCTGTGACCCTCCTGGCGTTCGTCCTCGCCATCGCCGGGGCGGCAGGGATCTCCACCTGGGTCATCACCGGGGACCAGGGGATCGAGGAACGGTTCGCGACCGCACTCGGAGTCGAGGAGGAGGATGCCCACGAGCATCCATCCGCGGTCCTGTTCGAGGGAGATCCATGGCTCTACCTCGCGGGACTCTTCGTCCTCGGGGGTGCGATCATTGTGCTCTATCGTCGCTATCCTCCCTGATCGCTGACCGGTGGGTTCTATTACCTCGGGGCACCCCATACCGATCGGGATGATTCAGGAACCCAGATTGAGCCTTGTTGCCGGTGCCCTTCTGCTCGTCCTTTGTATCTTCGGGCTGTCAGCGATGCCCGCGGGAGGGGGGACGCCCCCGTTCGACCACCTGTACCAGGTCTCCACCATCGATGCCCTCCTGGAAGGGGAGTACAACGGCACGTGCACGATCGCCGAGCTCGTTCGGGCAGGGGACACGGGCATCGGCACCTTTCACCGCCTCGACGGCGAACTGGTGATGGTCGACGGGTGCGTCTACCAGGCCCTCTCCACCGGGGAGGTGGTCCGGGCAGGATCGGACCAGACGACGCCGTTCGCCGCCGTGAACAGGTTCAGGGCCGATCGTTCCTTCGAGCTCGGACCGGTGCCGAACCTGTCCTCCCTCGAAGAGGAGCTCGACGGCATGCTCGCCACCAAGGAACGCTTCACGATGGTCCGGGTGGACGGGACGTTCGAGCAGGTGAAGGTGCGGGCCCCACCGGCACAGGATCTGCCCTATCCACGGCTCGTCGACGCAATCGCCGGACAACAGGTCTTCGACCTCTACCAGGTACCGGGGACACTCGTCGGAACGTTCAGCCCCGAGTCGGCGAAAGGCACATCCGTCCCGGGATGGCACCTCCACTTCATATCAACCGACCGTCGGTCGGGCGGTCACGTCCTCGAGGTCGTTACGAATCGGCCCGTGAATGTGAAACTGGACGAACTGAGTGACTTCACGGTCAGATACCCGGAGGGCAGCGGCGTGAGGCCAGGAAACCTCTCGGAGAACCTCTCGTCCGACCTGATCGTGGTCGAGAAGGGACGGTAGAACGGGCTCCACGAGGGGGATCGATACTCACCCGCCCCCTCGCTGATATAGAACATCGGATCGTCGGTTCGTTTCACCATTATCAAGCATACCAATTCGTCCGGGGATGCAGGTCTCATTTCGCCGGTACACCCACCACCTGGTCCGCTGGCAGTCCTCGACCCCGCTTCCCGCCGTTGCCCTTGTCGTACTCGCATCCATCGATCCACTCGCTCCATTGATCGCCACGGACCGGAATCAGAGGCCGGATCGTCTTTCAGGTCGACCGGTTCATCATCACCTCCGGGCGATCGAGCCCGGGAGGGGTGCATAGGTAGGTGCTCTGCATGGACTGCGGAGCGCTCTGCAGGGGAATACCGCCACTTGCAGACAGGCCAGTACGAGCGGGCGTGGCATCCCTCACCCCGGTTCCGGTGCGAGGACGACTCCCAGACAGAGGTGACCGGGCTGAGGAAGCGGGGGGCAACCTGCTGAGGCTCTTCGCAGAACCTGTCCCGGTCTCCTTTCCGAACAACATGTCATGGATCGGTTGATCCCCGCATCCTGGATCCCTCTCATGGAGGCCCGCCACTGTCCCGGAACGGTGGACGTTCCCTTCAGGAATGCCATGCAACGTCGCACGGCAAACCAGTATATACCGGATAAACGATGCTCCGGGCATCCCGGAAAGGTTCACATCCCCCGGTTCCCCGACTCCTGAAGTCCTCAACACTCTAACGACATCGTTCCGGGAGAGGAGGATATGATACCATGAGAATTAATCCAACCCTGTTCACCGCCATCTGTCTCGTTCTGGTGATCGTTGCGATCACCCCGACAGTGACTGGTGCATCCGTGACGGGGATCTCGCCGACCTCCGCGAACCGGGGCACCACCGTCACCGCCTACGTCTACGGTTCCGGATTCGTTCCGGGCACGCAGGTGGCACTGATGAGGACCGGTGCGGCAGTCTATGCCACAGGCGAAGTCATCGTGAGTTCGAATGTAATCAGGTGCACTCTCGCGATACCAGCCTCGCAGGCCACCGGGCTCTACGGCGTCGTCGTCCAGGTTCCCGGACAGACCACCTGGAATGGTAAGGCGAACGCTTTCACGGTGAACGCGGCTCCCGCTCCCACCGTCACCTCCATCTCGCCGACCTCCGCGAACCGGGGAACCACCATCACCGCCTACGTCTATGGCACCAACTTCCAGACCGGCACCCAGATCGCGATCGCCGGCGGAGGCACCACCGTCTACGCAACCGGTGAGACCACCCTGAACGCGAACACCGTCCGGTGCACCCTCGCGATCCCCTCGACGGCATACATCGGGTACTACTCCGTCTATGCCCAGAACCCGGGGACCACGACGTGGGT
>Ga0116184_10003517_pt1 | contig 12750 bp, 3 predicted proteins | sample AD_JPNNA5_MetaG_FD_89886 | JGI IMG/M metagenome (GOLD analysis project Ga0116184, IMG submission 89886) | Active sludge microbial communities of municipal wastewater-treating anaerobic digesters from Japan - AD_JPNNA5_MetaG | ecosystem: Engineered > Bioreactor > Anaerobic > Digestate | place... | reverse complement strand
CTGAACTTTTAACTGGAACTGAAAGAGAGAATTTAGATGAGTATATAAATAGAATAAAATCAAGAAGTGATCTTGAAAGGACATCTTTAATAAAGGAAAAAGAAGGTATTTTTACGAATTTATTTGCAATTAATCCAGCAAATGGTCAGGTTCTACCAATATATGTAGCTGATTATGTGTTATTAACTTATGGAACTGGGGCTATTATGGCAGTGCCTGCCCATGATCAAAGGGATTTTGAATTTGCAGTGAAGTATAACTTACCAGTAGTTCAAGTAATAAAACCTGACTCTGTAGGAAATTCACTCAATGAAGCCTATGAGGGTGAAGGAATTATGATAAACTCTTCTCAGTTCAATAATACGAATTCAATTGAAGCAAGGAAAGCAATTACTGATTATCTTGAAAAAATGGGAGTTGGGAAAAAAGTTGTAAAATACAAACTGAGAGATTGGGTCTTTTCGAGGCAGCGATTCTGGGGAGAACCAATACCTATAGTGCACTGTGAGAAATGTGGGGCAGTACCACTTCCTTATGATGAATTACCTTTAACTCTTCCAGATGTGCCTTATTATGAAACAAGTGGAACGGGGGAGTCGCCTCTTGCATTGATTGAAGACTGGGTAAATGTTAATTGTCCTAAATGTGGCGGTAAAGCAAAAAGGGAGACTAATACAATGCCTCAATGGGCTGGTTCTTGCTGGTATTACATTAGGTACGTTGATCCAAAGAATGATAGCGAATTAGCTAACAAAGATAAAATAAATTATTGGCTCCCAGTGGACCTTTATATTGGTGGCGCTGAACATGCAGTTTTACACTTACTTTACGCGAGATTCTGGCACAAATTTTTATTTGATATTGGTGAGGTTAATACTCCAGAACCTTTTATAAAACTAAGAAATCAGGGGTTAGTCTTGGCTGAAGATGGGAGGAAAATGTCTAAATCCCTTGGGAATGTTATAAACCCTGATGATGTAATAGATAAATATGGGGCAGATGTAATAAGAATGTATGAAATGTTTATGGGACCATTTGATCAGGATACGATGTGGAGCACCGAAGGTGTTGAAGGAATAAGAAGGTTTATAAATAAAGTATGGAGCTTGTTTGATGAAACTGAGATTAATGAGGAATCTCCTGATGACGATACACTTCGAATAATGCATAAGACTATAAAAAAAGTGTCTATTGATATAGAGAATTTTAGTTTTAATACTGCTATTTCATCATTAATGATATATGTGAATAATCTTTTAAAGCTTTCTAAAAGACCTAAAGTTACTTTAGAGAATTTAACTCTTCTTCTTGCTCCATTTGCCCCCCATATGAGCGAAGAATTGTGGAGCTTCCTTGGTCATAGTAGCTCAATTTTTAAAGAAAAATGGCCAGAGTATATAGATGAACTTTCTAAAGATAAAATTCTTGAAGTACCCATTCAAGTGAATGGTAAATTAAGAAGTAAACTTTTTGTTAGCGAGGAAATAACCGAGGAAGAGATAAAAAATTTAGCTTTAATAGATGATAAAGTTAAAAGTTACACTGAAGGTAAAAATATAAAGAAGGTTATTTATGTAAAGAATAAGCTTTTGAATATTGTGACAGATTAATATGAGTATTAAATTGTTCCAGTAGAAGTTTATTTATTTTTGAAAATGTAGTATTGGATGAGGAGTTTTAAATAAGGAAGGAGTAGTGTTAAAGGAAAATGATATTGAGTACACAGTTTTACATCATTATGATTTATTTTCTCATAATTATATTAGTTGGAATATTCGCAAAAAAATTTGTTAAAAATTCATTCGATCTCCTTGTTGCTGGTAGAAATTTAGGACTTTCTCTCACCATTTTTGCAATAGCTGGTGAATGGCTTGGGGGTACAAGCACAGTGGCAGTTGGACAATGGGCTTATAAATATGGTATAAGCCCAATCTGGTATAACATTTCAACTTCTGTTGGTATATTTATTTTTGGTTTAACATGGGCAATGCTATATAGACGAAAGAAAATTGTAACTATACCTGAAATGCTCGAGAAACTATATAATAAAGATTTGAGGCTAATTTCGGCAATTTTCTTTATAGTTGCATATTTATTTTTGTCGAGCGTTCAAATATCATCCATTGGCTCACTCTTTTCTGGAGCATTAAGTATGAATATTAATATCACTATTATTATTGCCGGCTTAGGTATAACAATTTATACTTTAGCAGGGGGGATGTTTAGTGTCGCATTAACCAATTTCATCCATGTTTTTGTCATATGGTTTTCTCTTGGAATAGCTTATATCTGGTATATGAATAAAGTGGCATGGTATCCTGGTTTAATAACTAAGCTTAATGATTTGTCTAATGCTGGAAACATTGGATTAACAGGCGCAAAGGCTTTAAATCCATTTGGAATGGGAACTGAGCAGGTTTTAGCTTGGATTGTCGGTGGTATTGCTGGAGCTTTTGCTGCGCAAGCAAGCGTTCAACCAATCTTTGCTGCAAAAGATACTAAAACTGCTAAAAAGGCGTCTCTTATAGCTCCTATTATTATTATAGCACCACTTGGATTACTTGTTACAAGTATAGTTATGGCTGGTGTAGCTTTAAACGGTGGATATGCATCTTCGGACACAAGACTCGCTTTACCAGTAGCTTTAATGAAAATTCCAAATTCCTTAATAGGAGGTTTTGCAATGGCTGGAGTATTTGCAGCTATTGCCTCCACTGAAGCACTTATACTTCTTGGGATGGCTACAATGTTTACAAAGGATATCTATCAAAGAGGCGACAAAAATATTTCTGATAAAAAAATAGCTTTTATAACACGTATTGGCATATTAATTGCTGGAATTGTGAGTATAATAATGGCATTAATAACAAAAGAGCTTCCTATAGCAACTTATCTTAATTATGCAATGAGAAGCTCAGCGTTTATTATATTGGCTTGTGGAATTTATTGGGCAAAACCATCTTCTAAGTCTGCAATAATTTCTATTGTTTCAGCTTTTATAGTTGCTGGAATATGGTACGGTTTTTATATTTATAGTGGTAGATATCCGTTCAATTTTGATGTAGTCTTTGCTTGTATATTGATTTCAATTATAACTTTGTTTCTTTCAACGTTTCTTTTGCCAGGTGGTAAACGGAATATTACTCCAAAAGAACTACTCAAAGATTAATTATTGCAATTAAATTGTATTTTGTTTTGATTTGTAGTAAAAACCACTTTTTTTATCCATCCTGTGGTCTGTTCCACAGGGGTTTGTTATATATTTTATCAAGTTTTTAATTTTAAGAAATGGTTGCTTTTATGTAAACTTTTTTGATTTGGCAAATTGGAAAATAGATTTTTTAAGGATAGAGTATATAATATCCTAAAAAATTTTGTTTTGAAGATAATTTTTAATTAAAAAAAAATCAAGTTATTTTTGCTTTTTCAAAAAATATTTATATAATTATAATTTTGTGTTTTTAAATGCATATAAAAAGATAGGGAGAGAGAGAAGTCGTGGAAGAGAATGTCATTATTCGCGATTTTAGTAAGGTAAAATTACCGATTCAACCTCCAGATTTGTTGGAGGTACAAAAAAATTCGTTTATTTGGTTTAATGAAAAGGGATTAAGAGAACTTTTAGATGAGTTTAATTTGAGCGAAAGTTTATCACCCACCAGTAAAGCAATAATTGAATTTGTTGATTATGAAATTACTGAACCATCGGTATCTTCAAAAGAGTGTAAAGCAAAAGGGAGAACCTACAGTTGTGTTTTAAAACTCACTGTAAAAATTACATTCAAAGATACCGGTGAAATAAAGGAACAGACAGTTTCTGTAGGCGAGATTCCGTGTATGACAGAAAATGGTTCTTTTATCATTAATGGCGTAGAAAGAGTAGTAATAGGTCAATTAGCGAGAGCACCAGGAGTTTATTTTGAAACAGAGCCATCCGGACGCAGTAGTGGGTATATTCATAAAGCTACAATTATTCCTGATAGAGGTAGCTGGATGGAATTAGAGACTGATACAGATGGTGCAACTTATATTCGTCTTGACAAAAAGAGTAAAAAGATTTTAGCGACGATTATTTTAAAAGCATTTGGTTTAGATGATGAATACTTAAAAAGTGTATTTACTCAAGAAGTTATTGTTTCTGTTGATCCAAAATCACCTAAATTTTTAGATGCTGTAGGGAAAAAATTAGCAGAAGATATTTATGATTACAACACAGGAGAAGATTTATATCGTGCCGGAACTGTTCTTAATGCTTCTATAATATCCGAGATTTCGAAAATGGGTATTAATAGTGTCAAAATAATTGAGGAAGGCGTTATAGAGTATATAACAAGAACACTCGAATTGGATGATATACACTCACAGGAAGAAGCAAAAAAGTATATTTTTATGAAATTAAGACCTGGCGAAAGATATACACCAGAGAATGCCGATCAACAATTTAAAATGGTTCTTACAGACCCAAGAAGAAATGATTTAGGCGAGGTTGGTAGGTATAAAATAAATAAAAAACTTTCTCTAAATCTTACAGAAAGAACAATTACTGCCCTTGATATTATCGAAATAATTAAATATTTTTCAAAAATTGATATAGGTGAAGAAAAACTGATAATCGTGATCATCTTGGTAATAAAAGGGTTCGTCTTGTTGGGGAACTTTTAAAAAACAGTATGAGAGTTGGTCTATTGCGTGTAGTTAGATCTATGCATGAGAAAATTGCATCAACACCAGAAGAAGAGATATCAGTTCAGAGTGTAATGAATACAAGACCATTGATAGCATCTGTAAATGAATTTTTTGGTTTGGGTCAACTAAGTCAGTTTATGGATGAAACTAATCCAATAGCAGCACTAACTCACAAAAGAAGAGTTTCATCTCTGGGTCCTGGAGGGCTTCACAGAGAAAGAGCTGGCGCTGAAGTAAGAGATATACATAGTTCACACTACGGAAGATTATGTCCAATTGAGACTCCTGAAGGTGAAAATGTAGGTTTAATTAATTCTTTAACAATATTTTCAAAAATTGATCAATATGGTTTTATTGTAACTCCTTATTTTCCAGTAAAAAACGGAAGAATATACAATGAAGTTGTTTATCTGACGGCAGACGATGAAGAAAATTATTATATAGCACAAGCTAATACTCCAATTGATGAATTTGGAAATATTGTTTCTGAAAAATGCGTTGTAAGATTTAAAGATGATATATTAGAAATTCCAAAAGAAGAAGTAGAATATATAGATGTTCACCCGATGCAAGTGTTTTCCGCATCAGCGAATCTTATACCTTTTCTAGGCCATGATGATGCAAATAGAGCGTTGATGGGTTGCAATATGCAACATCAAGCAGTACCATTACTTTTTCCAGAAGTACCACTTGTTGGTACTGGTTTAGAGAAAAAAGTTGCTATCGATAGCGGAGCTGTAGAAGTCTCGAATAATGATGGCGTTGTTTCATATGTTGATTCTGCAAAAATTTCTATTTCTTCAGCAGAAAATGGGACTGAAACAGTTAAGATTGGACACTTAAATAAAGAATTATTAAACAATATCCTTTTAGATGATATACCTAATGTCGCTCAATGTGGAGAAATAATAGATGGAGTACTTCTTAATAAATTATTTAGAAGTGGCATTGAAGTTGTTAGATATTTTAAACCGGAAGACCAGGAAAAATTAGATGAACAAAGAATTGAAAGACTAAGGGGCACTGTTATACAAGTAAAAAATGATGATCTTATTGGATGTACGGCAGCAGAAACAGTTGCAAGAAAAAGCGGTAAACCCATAGTTAAAGAGGGTCAAAAAATAACTGACACAATTTTAAATAGACTTGTTAATGATAAGATAGACAAAATAAAAGTTATTGATAAAAATGGAAATATTTCAGAAAATATTGTGTATACAGAAAAACTTATCCAAGAAGAAAGTTTACCCAAGAATAAAATTCTTATTTCTTCTGATCCATTAGTTGATAATCACTATTATGGTAAGATGTTCGATATGAAAGTTTTAAATGAGCTTCTTGTAAAAAATTTAAAGAGTGCAATAGTTCTCGATATCAGTAAAATTAAAGAAAGTCCAGTCATTTTAATCAATAAAAAGCTTGATAATCCGGTCGCAATAGCAAAAGATATATTTGTTGGTCAAGATCTTATTGCTGAAAAAGGTAGAAAGGTTGATAAACAATTGCTTTTTGATTTAATCAATGCTGGTATCGAGGAAATTGAAATAGGAAAAAGCAGTGACTATTTTGTAGATAAGTTTAGAAGAACTAATCAAGATACTGTTGTAAATAAATATCCTATTGTTGCTGCTGGAAATTATATTAAGAAAGGTGATCCAATAATTGATGGTGAGGCTTGTAAAAAAGAACATCTTGCTCTTGGTGCTAATTTACTTGTTGCGTATATGCCATGGAGAGGTTGGAACTATCAAGATGCAATAGTAATCAGCGAAAGACTTGTTGTTGATGATGTACTCACATCACTTCATATTAAAGAATATAAAGTCAGTGTTAGAGATACAAAAGTTGGCCCGGAAGAAATAACAAGAGATATACCAAATGTTCCAGAGGATCAACTTCGAAATCTTGATGAAACAGGAATCATTAAAATAGGAACAGAAGTAGGACCAAATGATATACTTGTTGGAAAAATAACTCCTAAAGCCGAAAGTGAATTTACTCCAGAGATGAAATTATGGAGAGCAATGTTTGATAAAAAAGGACAGGATGTTAAAGATTCGTCACTTAGAGTTTCTCCGGGAAATCATGGAACGATCATAGGGGTTCAGGTCCTAACGAGAGATGAAGAGGAAAAATTGCCAATTGGCATTAATAAAATTGTTAAAGTTTACATTGGTGAAAAAAGGAAAATTCAGGTTGGTGACAAACTTTCCGGAAGACATGGAAATAAAGGAGTTATATCTCGAGTTTTACCTGTTTATGATATGCCATTTCTTGAAGATGGTACACCTGTTGATATTGTGCTGAATCCATTAGGTGTACCATCTAGAATGAATGTGGGTCAGATTTTAGAAGCATTACTTGGGATCATTGCTAAGAAAAATGGTTTTTACAGCTATACACCTCCTTTTGTTGGTGCAAAAGTAGATGAAATTCTTGATTCTTTAAAAGAAGCTGGTTTTAAAAATGAGGGTAAGCATAAACTTTATGATGGATTAACTGGTAAACCTTTTGATGACGAGGTTACGGTTGGTTATGCTTATATCATGAAGCTCGATCATATGGTTGAGGATAAGATTCATGCAAGATCTACGGGACCATATGCTTTGATAACTCAACAGCCACTTGGTGGAAAAGCACAATTTGGTGGTCAAAGATTTGGAGAAATGGAAGTATGGGCGTTAGAGGCTTACGGAGCAGCTTATACTTTGCAGGAGATGCTTACAGTAAAATCTGACGATACAGAAGGTCGTGTTAATGCGTTTGAAGCAATTTGTCAAAGGAAACTTGTCCCTCAAAGTAATAGTCCAGAATCTTTCAGGGTCATTATCAATGAATTGCAAGGGTTGGGATTAAAAATGGATTTAGTAAAAGAAGAGAAGGAAGAAGAAGAAAGTTTAGCAACTATAACATTTAAAGAAGGAGGAATTGAGAATTTATAATGAAACATTACTCATCCGAGAAGATTAGGAATATAGCTTTTGTTTCACATGGTGGTGCAGGAAAAACATCTTTTGTAGAAGCTTGTGCTTATAATGCTAAAATTATCGAGAGAATGGGTAAAGTAACCGATGGAAACACCATTTCGGATTATGAACCTGAAGAAATAAAAAGAGGTATCAGTATCAATTTAAGTATAATTCCGATTGAGTGGAGCAGCGCAAAGATAAACATAATTGATACACCTGGATATTTTGATTTTGTTGGTGAAGTAATTACTGCTTTGAGAGTTGTTGAAAGTGCTTTAGTTTTTGTTGATGCTATAGCTGGCATTCAAGTCGGAACGGAAAAAGTTGTTTCATACCTTAATGAATTTGATTTACCGTTTGGAATTGTTATAAATAAAATGGATAGAGAAAACATCGATTTTGATGGGTTATATGATTCCATAAAAAGGCAATTTGGTTTGAAATGCGTTCCTGTATATATACCATATTATTCAAATGGTCAATTCGCTGGGTTAATTGATGTAATTAATGGGAAAGCAATATTAAATACTGGCAAAGTTGATGATGTACCGGCTGAGTTTAAGGATCAACTTAATAATTTGTATGAAGAACTTTTGGAAAATACAGTAGAAGCTGATGATTCTTTAATGGAAAAATATTTAACAAATAAAAGTATAACAAAAGAAGAATTTATTAATTCTCTCAAACTTGCGATAGCTTCTCGAAAAGTTATTCCTATTATGGTTTCTTCTGGAATTAATAATGCTGGGGTCAAGGAAATTCTAAATTTTATTAGCGAATATTTTCCTTCACCAATAGAAGGAAAACCAATTAAAGCTCACGAAATAGATTCTGATAAGGATATAAAAGTCGAGCCAAAGGAAGATAATCCTTTGACTGCACTTGTTTTTAAGACAATGACTGATCCCTATGTAGGACAACTTTCTCTCGTGAGAGTATTTTCTGGTTCAATTAAGCCAGATTCTCGAATTTTTAATTCTACCAAGAACGAAGAAGAGAAAATTACCCAAACTGCACTACTGATTGGCAAAAACCAAGAAATTGTTGATTCAATTGTTGCTGGAGATATTGGGGTACTAACTAAATTATTATATACGAAAACTGGAGATAGTCTTTGTGATATTAATAGAAAATTAAAATTGGATTGGGTAAAACTACCTATTCCGAATATGAGGGTTGCAATTATTCCAAAAACTAAGAATGACGAGGATAAGCTTGGAAGTGTTATTCCCAGAATACAAGACGAAGATCTTACCTTAAAGATAATAAAAGATGAAGAGATAAAGCAGACAATTATTTATGGAATGGGGGATACCCATCTTCAGGTTATAGTGGAAAAGTTAAAGAGAAAATTTGGGGTAAATGTTGAATTAATACCACCAAAAATTCCATACAAGGAAACAATTAAGAAAAGCGTAAAATCAGAAGGTAAATATAAAAAACAAACAGGAGGACATGGGCAATATGGCCACTGCTGGTTAGAAATTTCTCCTCTTCCTCGAGGTAGTAATTTTGAGTTTGAAAGCAAGATTTTTGGGGGAGCTATTCCTAAACAATACATTCCAGCTATCGAAAAAGGAGTTGTAGAGGCTATGCAAGAGGGTATTTTAGCAGGATATCCTGTAGTTGACATAAAGGTTGTTGTTTTTGATGGATCTTATCATCCCGTTGATTCCTCAGAACTTGCATTTAAAATTGCAGCTTCAATGGCACTAAAAAAAGGTCTCGAAGAAGGTGATCCAATCCTTCTTGAGCCTATTATGAGTGTTAAGATTACTATTCCTGAAAGTTATTTGGGAGCAGTTATAGATGACCTCAATACAAAAAGAGGAAGAGTGTTAAATATTGATTCGTTAAATGGACTTAGTGTTATAAATGCGGAAGTCCCAATGGTTGAAATGCAAAGATATACAGCAGACCTGAATTCGATAAGTGGAGCAAGAGGTTATTTTGAAGAAGTGTTTTCACACTACGAAGAAGCTCATCCAAAAGTACTAAAATCGGTTTTAGATGCCGCAAAACAAATAAATGTATAGGATGAATTATAATATATCTCTTTATTTATTAGGAGGAATTTAAAATAATTTATGGCTGATAATTTAAATGTTGATTATGAAGCAATTTCGATTCATTTAGCTTCTCCAGACGAAATAAGAAGTTGGAGCCATGGGGAAGTAAAGAAAGCTGAAACTATAAGTTATAGAAATTATAAACCCGAACCTGATGGTTTATTTTGTGAGAAGATTTTTGGACCATCAAAAGATTATGAGTGTCGATGTGGAAAATATAAAGGAAAAAGATATGAAGGTGTTGTATGTGATAGATGTGGAGTAGAGATAACAAAATCCAGAGTTAGAAGAGAGCGAATGGGGCATATTGAACTTGCTGCTCCAGTGGCACACATATGGTATTTACGAACTGTTCCATATATTTCATTATTGCTCGATATAACTTCTAAAACACTACAGGAGATAGTATATTTTGTTAAATATGTAATTATTGATCCAGGAAATACTGAGTTAAATAAATGTGATACTTTAAGAGATGAAGATTATAGAGAGCTTAAGGAAAAAGGTTATGATTTTGTAGCAAAAAAAGGAGCTGAGGCTATAAAAGAATTACTTGCTGATATTAAACTTGATTCTCTCTTAGCTTCCCTTAAAGAAGAGCTCCGAGCTTCATCTATTCAGAAAAAAAATAAACTTATCAAACGTATTGGGGCAATTCAAGCATTTTTATCAAATAACAGAAGTTCTACAGATATGATCATGGAAGTTATACCAGTTATACCTCCGGACTTGAGACCCCTTCTCCAACTTGAGGGTGGAAGATTTGCAACATCTGATCTTAATACCTTATATCAACGAGTCATAAATAGAAACAATAGGCTTAAAAAACTCATTGAAGTGAATGCCCCAGATATAATGATTCAGAATGAAAAGAGAATGCTTCAAGAGGCAGTAGATGCTCTGTTTGATAATAGTAAGCGAGCGCGACCTGTTGTTGGAACTGCAAATAGGCCTCTTCGATCTTTAAGTGACATTCTCAAAGGTAAAGAAGGTAGATTTAGGCAAAATCTTCTTGGTAAGAGAGTTGATTATTCTGGGAGATCTGTGATTGTTGTAAATCCCAACCTCCCACTTGATCAATGTGGTTTACCAAAAGAAATGGTTTTAGAGCTATTCAAACCCTTTGTTATGGAAAGGCTTGTTAGTAAAGGTATAGCAAGGAGTTTAAGGTCAGCAAAGTTAAAAATTGAAAAGTTTGACCCAGCAGTTTGGTCAGTTTTAGATGAAGTTATAAAAGACCATCCTGTTTTATTAAACAGAGCGCCAACTCTTCATAGATTAGGAATTGAAGGATTTAGAATAATGCTTTGCGATGGTAAAGCTATACAAATACCACCTCTTGTTTGCCCTTCTTTTAATGCTGATTTTGATGGCGACCAAATGGCAGTTCATGTTCCGCTTTCAATACCAGCTATAGTAGAAACAGAAACTTTAATGATGTCATCAAGAAATTTCCTGTCACCAGCTAATGGCTCTCCTACAATGTCTCCTATTCAGGATATTGTTTTAGGAGTTTATTATATGACACTCGATCTTTACGATATGAAACCGTTATGTTTATTTCATAGTCTTGAAGAGACTGTAAGAGCATATGAACAATCTACGCTTAGGTTACATGATAAAGTTAATGTGCTTTTAGATGGTAAAACTGTTGAGACAACCGTTGGAAGAGCTTTAATAAATGAACGAATAAGAAGATTAATTACAAATAACCAAAAAGATGTTACTCTTTTTGGTTACTATAATGAAACTCTTACTTCTAAAAGCATAAAGCTATTGATTAAAAATTGCTATAATTTATATGGTAATCAGATAGCTGTTGATGTGGCTGAAGAAATAAAAAAACTCGGTTTTGAGTATGTAACTCTTCCTGGAATCACAATTGGTCTTAATGATATGGATTCTCCAGCTTCCCTTGATAGAATTGTTAATGAAGCCGAAGAAAAAACCGACAAACTTAATGAAGCTTTTAATCAGGGTTTGTTGTCTGACGAGGAAAGACACCAAAAAATTGTTGAAACATGGATGAATGCGACTAATGAAATTAGAAGAGAATCGTTTTTAAACTTCCACAAAAGTAATCCACTTCACATGATGGTAACTTCTGGTGCAAGAGGAAATCCTGCACAGGTTAACCAAATGGTTGGTATAAGGGGATTAATGTTGGATCCTACAGGTAGAACCATTGAATACCCGATAAAAAATAATTTAAGAAAAGGATTATCGGTACTTGAATATTTTATATCAACACATGGTGCGAGAAAAGGACAGGCTGATACAGCACTAAAAACATCAGATTCAGGTTATCTAACAAGGAGATTAGTCGACGTTGCCCACTCTGTTGTTATTAAAGAGGAGGATTGTGCTCATTCTACTAAAAGAAAAGAATATTTAACCGGAAAAGTAGTAAAACCTTTATCTGTTCAAGTTGTAGGTCAAGTAGCAGATGCAGATATTATTAACCCTGAAAATGGTGAAATATTAGTAAAAAAAGGCGAAATTATTTCATATGATGCTGCAATGAAAATTGATGAATGCGATATAGATGAAGTTAAAATAAGAAGGTTTGTTGAAGGATTCGAAGTTTCAGAAATAATTGAGGAAGGAGCGGTAATAGAAACTTTTGAAGAAAGGATTTTGGGTAGAACTTCAGCTTCTGATATAAAAGATTCAAACGGAAAGATAATTATTAAAGCAGGTTCTGAAATAGATGAAGAAGTTGTTGAGAAGATTAAGAAAGCCAAGATCAAAAAAGTTTCAATTAGATCTCCTCTTACATGTTTATCTGAAAAGGGTATATGTGCTACTTGTTATGGCAGAGACCTCTCCACCGGTAAAAGAGTTCTTGTTGGTGAAGCAGTTGGCGTTATTGCTGCTCAGTCAATAGGGGAACCGGGTACACAACTAACTCTCAGAACATTCCACTCTGGTGGTATTGCTACTTCTGATATAACAGGTGGATTACCTCGCGTTGAAGAAATTTTTGAAGCAAGACGACCCAAAGGAGAGGCATATATTGCCGAAAT
>Ga0116184_10003507_pt1 | contig 12774 bp, 11 predicted proteins | sample AD_JPNNA5_MetaG_FD_89886 | JGI IMG/M metagenome (GOLD analysis project Ga0116184, IMG submission 89886) | Active sludge microbial communities of municipal wastewater-treating anaerobic digesters from Japan - AD_JPNNA5_MetaG | ecosystem: Engineered > Bioreactor > Anaerobic > Digestate | place... | reverse complement strand
TATATCCTGCAGGAAAATCATGCAAACCCCCGCTGTCTCTTTGCCTCGTAGACCATGATCGCTACTGAATTGGAGACATTCAGCGAGTCGATGGTTCCCAGCATGGGAATTTTAACAATTTTGCCGGCGACATGCCGCCATTTTTCGGTAAGGCCGGTGGCTTCGGTCCCGAAAACCAGGGCAGCAGGGATGGTCATATCGGTTTGGTGATAAAAATCTTCCGTTTGCAGCGCGGCAGCAAAAATCGCAATGTTATTTTTTTTCAGCCAGGCGATGGCTTCGTCGGAGGTGCAGGCAATTACTTTTTGAGTAAAAACACAACCAATGCCCGATCGTATGACATTGGGATTATAAATATCCGTTTCAGGATCGCAGATGATGAGCAGATCAACGCCGGCAGCATCACAGGTACGAAGCACAGCTCCCAGATTACCTGGCTTTTCAACATTTTCAAGAATGACGACCAATGGATTTGGAGGAAGTGTTATGTCGTTGAGGTGTAAATAACAGGCTTTTCCAAGCAGGATAATGCCGCCGCTGTCATCGCGATAGGCCACCTTTGCAAAAACATCTTTGGTAATAAAAAACAAATTTTCCACCGGGCACGCGGCTGTGCATTGTTCAATAAGTGCTTTGTCTGTAGCGATTTCGTGACAAATAAAAATAGAATCCGGGATAACACCCGCATTCAGGGCCTGACGGATCTCTTTTTCGCCCTCCACCACCATCAATCCCTGTGCTTTGCGCTCGGATTGTTTGCGCATCAGCAAGGCAATATTTTTGATTCGTTTGTTGCTGAGGCTGGTAATGGTTTCGGGCTCGGGTTTCATGGTTGAATATTCTGGAAAACAAAAATATTAAAAAAATGAATTTGAGGGGATTTTTTTATAAGGGCTAAAGCCCTATGGATTAAGGAAGAATCATTAATAGCCCCGGCCTTAAGGCCGGGGCTATTAATGATTTCATCTCCAACGAGAGTCTGCCTGGCTTGGCAGACAGTCTTAATCTCCTGACACCTTTTTATTTTTGCTGTTTTGCAATTCTTTTTTTACGGGCTTTTTTAACAAAATGACGAACAATAAAAAATGTTATCAGGCAAATCACCCATAACGGCCACAGGTAAATAATTGCAAGGAAAAATGTAACTAATCCCTGCCAACCCCATGATAACGCTTTTTTCAACTTATAGCCAAAGCCCTCGCTTTGTGCTGGAAGGATATTTCCCTGCTCGTAAAAGGTAAGGTTGATGGTGCTCAAGGCTACTTTGTTGCTGAGGTACTTTAACCGGCTCTCGAGTGATTCTATCTCTTCCTGCAGGGTGCGTATGTATTGCTGTACTTCGAGAATGTCGTTGATGGAATAGGCTTTTTTCAGTATGGTTTCGTACTGGAGCATGGCGTCTTTTTTGGATTTCAGCCGGGCATTGATGTCCACAAATTCTTCGGTAACATCTTCGGAGTTGACTTTTTTATAATCCACAAATACAGCTTCTTTGAGGAGGTTGTCAACCAGAGCGTCAAAATTTGCAGCATCCACCCGGATGATCATTTCATTGGTGGTACGGTAGTCGTTGCCGTTTTGATTTTCGGAGGCAACATAACCATTATGCTTCTTGATAATCGCAAGGATTTCGGTGCGGGCCTTGTCGTACTTGTCCACCTTGATGCTGATGTCGGCGGTTTTGATGATTTTCTGAGGGATTTTTTCCGTAACGGACTGAGGGCTGTTTTGCTCCAGGGTTCGTGTGTCGCTTTTTTCATTTTCCGAAAAAGCTCCAGACGATTTTTGCCCTGCTTCTTCCGCTGCCGTGGCATCAGAGGAATAGGGCTGATTTATTTCCCGTGCAATTTCGTCGGTGATTTTTTCTTTTTTTTGGCCGCAACTGCTCAGGAGCAGGAAGGCAGTTAGGAATGACAATAAAATAATTTTGGTTTTCATGACATTAGGTTTTTGGTTTCTAAAAAACGAGGATTAGATGTGTTTCATGTAAAAATTCCATAATAAAAATAAATAAAATTTTTAAAAACGTCATTATCATTAGAGTGTTTCATGTTTTTTGTTGGACAAATTCATGAATTTATCCAACAAAAATCGACACTGCTATAAAATTATATATCTGTATATCAGCAATATAAAATAAAAATCAAAAATTTTTCTTGACTTTTCTTTTTTGCTGTATTAACTTTGTGGCGCAAAGTACTTTTAAAAACAAATTTATGGACCAGCAAAACGAACATTTAAAAAACCTGTCGGAGATACGTTCGCTGATGGAATCTTCAACAAAGTTTCTTTCTTTAAGCGGATTAGCAGGTGTTTTTATCGGAATAATCGCTTTATGCGGAGCCGTGGTTGCCTATTTGTACCTAAGCCTGGACATTTGCAGCGACAACTATTATTTACATCTTTCGCGCGGAAGTATGCTCAATTTTGGGAACATCGCTTTTTTTGTAACGGATGCTCTTATTGTTCTTATCCTTGCACTAACTGCGGGTGTGATTTTTACTATACGCAAGGCGCGGAAGACCGGCCAGGCATTATGGAATGCTGCGGTAAAAAAATTTCTCATCAACCTGTTTGTGCCGCTGGTTTCGGGAGGCCTTTTTTGTCTCGTGCTTTTATATAACCACCATATTGCACTTATTGCGCCGGCTATGCTGGTGTTTTATGGCATAGCGTTGGTCAGTGCTTCGGTTTTTACCTTTTCTTTAATCAGATATCTTGGTTACAGCGAAATTATTTTGGGACTGATTTCCTGTCTTTTTGTCGGTTATGGTTTGATTTTCTGGGCTGTTGGGTTCGGTCTTCTGCACATTATTTATGGAATAGTCATGCGTGTTAAATACGAGAGATGAGCGAAGAATTTGACATAAATAATCTCAACAAAATCTTTGAAAGCAGGATACGCCTGGGTGTGATGTCGGTGCTGAGTGTGAACGATAGTATTGATTTCAATACGCTTAAATCGCTGCTAAAAGTTACTGACGGCAACTTGGCCAGCCATATCAGCGCTCTTGAAAAGTATAATTATATAGAGGTGCGTAAAGAATTTGTGGGAAAAAAGCCACGGACAACCTACAGGATAACTGATGTCGGCCGTATTACTTTTGCGCAGCATTTATCTTTTTTAGAGGATTTGATAATAAAAAATAAAAATAAGTAATGTTAATCAAAACTGTAAAGTATAACTCATTGGTAATCCGCGTCATATCTGTGATTCTCTGTGAAACAAAAAAATTGCACAGAGGAACACAAAGAATACATAGAGTTACACAGAGAAAATTTGACCTTTGATTCGAATAAAAATCATAGTACAAACAATTAAATCAATAAAAATGAAAAAAAACGATGTGCTTCTCATTATATCAGTTGCATTATATAGCTGGTTGTTTTATCATCAGTTGCCTGGCATCAACATGCTTTTGTTTTCGGCGGCGCTGATTGCTATGTTGCTGATACGAAACAAGTCGCTGATAAAAGACACTGCCTGGTACATTACCGCCAGCGGTTCAATAGTTTCTGGAGTGTGTGTGATGTTGTACGGAACCTGGCTGGCTTTTGCGGCCAACTTGGTTTCGCTTAGTTTGTTATCATCATTGAGCATCAGCAGGGGTTCGTCGGTAATCATGGCCGGGGTTTACTCTGTGTATTCCTATTTAACGTCTATAGGTTTTATGGTGGTGGATTTGATAGAACGCCGTATGAAAAAAAGCAGCCAGACAGGTAGTAAATTCTGGTTAAAAGCAGGTATAGGAGTGGCGATATTTGCCGTATTGATAGTGTTTTTTGTGCTTTACCGCCAATCAAACCCCTTATTTAAAGACCTGACCAATAAAATTAATCTTGATTTTATTTCGTGGCCCTGGGTGCGTTTTACTTTATTAGGATTTCTTGTTTTGTACGGATTTTATTATAGCCGCAATTTTCCCGCGGTGTATCGCTGGGATGTGAATATTCCGATGAACCTGGACGCAAACACATATCTGGAAAAGGGTAGCAGGCTTTTTGGGAAAAAAATCAATGAAAATGGCGAACGTGTATCGGGAGTAGTTCTACTTGCCCTATTAAATGTGATGCTTTTGGTTGTCAATGTGTTGGATATTATCTATCTGTGGATAACCAACCGTCCGCCCGAAGGGATGACACTCTCGGAAAACCTCCACCAGGGCACCACTACCCTGATTATTTCCATCGTATTTGCTATTTTAATTATCTTGTTTTATTTCAGGGGATATATCAATTTTTCGGACAAAAATAAAACTATCAAATGGCTGGCTTTACTTTGGCTTTTGCAAAATGTATTTGTGCTGGTCTCCACGGGATACCGCAATTTGCTGTACGTTAGCGAATACAACCTTACATATAAAAGGCTGGGCATATACATCTGGCTGACACTTACCCTGATAGGCCTTGTAACGACCATTTATAAGCTGGTTCACAAAAAAACCAACCTTTATCTTTTTAAGACCAACGGCTGGGCTTTTTACATTTTCTTCGTGTTGTTTGCCTGTTTTAACTGGGATGCAGTAATAACGAAGTTCAATATTCAGAACTCAAAAAATATTGATAAAAACTACCTGGTGGAGTTAAGCTCCCCTGCCAATATTCCCGACCTGTTGAAACTACCCGCCGACGAAAAAGATTTTATGCAGGAAAGTACCACTGAGGATCAAATGTATTACGAAGATTCGTATTCAAAAAGATCCTATTACGACAAACTTTTTTATAGGGGTAACTACACAGCCAAACTGCATAAACGGCTGTTTGATTTTCTGGATAACCGCAGCAGCGTGGGCTGGCAATCGTGGAACCTGGGCGCAGTAAAAACCGAAAAGGAAATTTTTTCCTTATTTGAACAGGGAAAAATAACCAAATTAATGTTGAGTAACCAAAACATCACCAGCATAAAAGCCCTAGAAAAGCTTAAAAACATTGAATTTATCAACATTTCGGGCAACCAGGTAAAAGATTTTTTAGCGTTGACAACATTCAGCAAGCTGGAATCTCTGGATGCTTCGTCAAACAGTATCTATAAACTTGATAGCCTGCCCGCTTTACCAAAATTGAACACGCTGAACCTGTCGAACAACTACATTTCGGATATGACATCATTGAAAAAATTTCCGGCACTTGAAACTCTTGATATTTCAGGGAATTCCGAACGTATAGATCTCCTTCCTGTGTCACAAATCCGCTCGCTGCACACCCTCAATATTTCCCGAAACGAAATAAAAAATATAAAATCCATAGCTGTCTTAAAAAATCTCAGGGTTCTTTATATCGGTGGTTTAAAAAATGAGAGTGTACTGAAAAATCTGCCTGTACTGCCACAGTTGGAAGAAATAGATCTTTCCAATAACAGTTTTAAATTCGACGACATTGACCTGTATGATAAGTTTAAAGGGTTTAAAGGGTTGAAAACCATTAACTTGTCTGGCAATAACATCAGCAACCTGTACCTGCTAACCTCGGCCAAAAATAAAGTCATCAACTTTTTCTTTACCTGGGAGTTAGAAAAAGATGTCCGGCCGGTATTTTCCAACCTGGAACACCTTATTGTGCAATCCAACAATATCACTAACACCGAACCATTAAAATACTATCCGCGGCTGAAGAGCCTTGATCTGTCAAACAACACCTTATCGTCGGTCAACACCCTGGCAATTATGTCGGAGTTAGAATCGCTCAACTTAAGCAGCTCCGGCATTACTAATTTTGATACTTTGAAAAGCCTTGTTAAACTTCGCGAACTGAATATTTCTTCAAATTATATCACCGATCTGAGTTCCCTGGCTTTTGTTAAGCTTGAAATATTGAATGCCTCGAACAACCAGATAAAATCGCTGGAGCCGCTGAAAAAGCTCAAGACCCTCAGGGAATTATGTATTTCGGGCAATCAGATTGAAGACTTGACACCTCTGGCACAGCTCACCGGCTTGGAAATCCTTGATATTTCGAGCAATCCTATTAATGATTTTTCGGTGTTGTACAAAATGAATCATCTCAAAGAACTCAAGCTCACCGGCATTTCGCTGGATGTTTACAATGAACTCAGAAACAAACTTCCCGGCACCAATATCATTGCACGGCAGATATACAAAAACAGATATTCTTCAGAAAATTATTAATAAACAAGGCCATGAAAATAAATTTGTTTAAAGTACTGCTTTTTACCTTTTTGGTATCCAGTATCGTAACAACGGCAGCCTATTTCTTACTGCTGATGCTCTTTAACGACAACCTGATATTTTTACTGAAAGATGCGGAAAGTTTTTTTCTGGTTTCTTTTGCCGAAATAAGCGGCATCTTTATTTTCAGCATACTTTTTATGGTATCCTATTTTTTACCGTTGTATCATATTAAGAAAAATCAGATAGTACAGAGAACTTCTACCGAGTTGTTCTGGAATTTTATGCCATTGGTAAGCCTGATAGCTAGCTTGTTTGCTTTTTTTATCCTTTTGATATCTAATCCAGCCAACGGTATAGAGGGTGAAGGCTGGATAAATATATGGCTGATATATATTCTATCCTATTCGGGACTCATAGCTTTTGTTTACCGTGTTAAAAAACAAACAACATGAAAGCCAATCTCCAAAAAATTTTTTGGATAGTACTGTTTTCTATTGCTATGGGATATCTCGAGAGTGCTGTGGTGGTTTATATCCGCGAACTTTACTATCCGGAGGGGTTTACTTTTCCAATGGTCCTCATCAGCGAAAGAATTATGATTACCGAATTTTTCCGCGAAGCCGCCACCATGCTTATGTTGCTGGGAATCGCCATCATTGCGGGCCGTAGCGCCATTGAAAGGTTTGCTTATTTTATCCTGTGTTTCGGGATATGGGATATCTTCTATTATGCGTTTTTGTATGTCATACTTGGCTGGCCGCAAAGTCTCCTGACATGGGATGTGTTGTTTTTTATTCCGGTAACGTGGATAGGCCCGGTTTTGGCTCCGCTTATCAATTCGGTCACCATGATAGTGCTGGCAGCGCTGTTATTGTTTTTTAAATACAAAAACGGTGCTGTGAAAACAGGGTGGCTCGTATGGATACTACTGATAACAGGCTCCTTAGTGGTAATCATTTCTTATACCATGGATTATGTTGGCTTTATGTCTGAAAAATTCACTTTTTTTCAGCAGATGGATTTGGGAAACTCCAGAGAGGTCTTGGAATATGCTCTGAGCTATATTCCGCACACCTTTATCTGGTGGGTATTTGTGGTCGGGCTTGCCATGCATATTACCGCCATCCTATTTATCATGACAAAAAATATGAAAAGCACCGCATTGGGATAACCTTCAGCGCAAATGCAGGTTGCGGATTTTCGGCGAGTGTTCTCTCTCCCAGGACGTGACGGCCAGGCGAGAACCCGCCGATGAAACCGGAACAGTCCCAGGTATGGCATTAGGACGGTGTCAAGTGCAATAATTATCTATTACCGTATAGTTTTATCAACTTTTCTACACTTGGTATAACTGACTTTTCAACCTGTTTGAAATCTTCAGAAGTATTGTCAATCTCTTTGTCATTTTTATACCAAGCGATTAATTTGTTATCATTAAAGTAGGTTTTTTCAAAAGAATTGTCGCGATTTTTTATTTCAATATAAATTAATTGATTATTGTTGAAATAATATTCTGCCGATTTCATAGGTCCATATAAATCTACGTATTGAACCAATAACAATTCTTTACCATTTTTATAAGCTGTTTCAGTAAGATTATGATTGGTGTTAGTCGCATCCATAAGGCTGTCAGTTTCACTAAGAATTTTATGATAATTGTTCAGGTTGCTTTTAATATCAAGTACAATTTTATCAGTTTTAGAAATAGTTTGTTTTTCAGTTTGAGCAGAAATTCCTTGAATTAATACTAAGCTGATAAAAATAACAGCTACTATGTTTTTCATAATTGTCGGTTTTTGATTATAGTTAACATTCTTTTTGTTTAAATTATAACATCTGACTTCAGCGTGGAAGGCTTATTCCTTACAATAGAAGTTTTTTAGTTTATTGCTAAAATCCCAATGATTGGCGATAACATAGTACAGTGTCCCGTTTATTTCCAGCACAGGATATTTCATGCCCCATCCGATCCCGGTTATTTTTACCGCTTCGGCAAATTTTTTATCTAAAATCTGGTTTATCGAATCATTATCAATTATGATCGGAGTATAAGGAATCACTGCGTCGTCAAGCACTTTGGTAACTGATTCGCAGCGTCCGCAATCAGGCTTTATATAAATGGTAATTGATTTAATGCCTTCCTGAAAATTAATGGTATCGAAATATTGATAACGGCTGCGGTCTTCGACCGGGTCCTGCGCAAAAAGAGGAACAACCAGAACACAAAGCCAAATAATAAAAAATATTTTTTTCATAGTCTTACAAAAATAACTGAAAAATCATCAGAAAACGATATTTCGCCAAGTTCCTCCCAATTTTTATACCACGATTAGCTTTATATTGAGAATTTAATGACTTAAAAATCATCTTAATAAATAGTATTTCCCAGTTTTGAAGTGTTTGATGCGTTATGTTATAAAAAGCAAGTCTGAATAAAATAAGTTTGCAACGCCCTGAAAAAATGTGTAAATTCGTAATGCTAATAGGAAACACCGGAGGATGAAAAAAATTTTATTTTATACAATAGTAATGTTGGCGGTGATTTCCGGCCTTAGAGGGCAGGTTGTTATCAATGAGTACTCCTGTTCCAATGTTAGTTCATTCATGGATAATTTCGGTGAATATGAAGACTGGATAGAGATATATAACCCTATGGCTGTCACCGTAAGTTTGGATGGCTGGTATCTGAGCGATAAAAAAAACAATCCCACCAAATGGCGGATAACCTCTGCCACCATACCCTCGCATGGATTTATACGTATCTGGGCTTCGGGCAGGGATATAAAAACCGGCACCCTGCATGCCAATTTTAAGCTTACCCAATGCTTGCCCGAAGCAATTGTTGTTGCCGATGCTTCAGGAGACATTGTGGACTCGGTAACTTTAAAACCCACTTTGGAAGGACATTCAAGAGGAAGAACCACCAACGGTGCTGGCACCTGGAGCGTGTTTTTGACACCCACACCCAATGCCGGCAATACAAACCCATATGCTGAATATGCCATGCGTCCTGTAATGAATGTGGCGCCTGGTTTCTATTCTTCAACGCAAAATGTAACGATAAGCTCTCCCGACCCAGGTGTGACCATTCGTTATACCACAGACGGAAGTACCCCAACAACTTCATCTGCTGCATATTCAAGCCCGATTTCTATTACCGCTACCATGGTATTGAGGGCCAAAGCATTCTTTACATCACCCAATGTTCCCGCAAGTTTTGTGGAGAGCAATACTTATTTTATCAACAGCAGCCATACGGTGGAAGTGGTTTCCATTTACGGTGACGCGGTGATGGCCTTGATGAACGGTACCCAAAGCGAACCATACACCGGCGTGGAATATTTCGACCACACCGGACAGTTTGTTACCGAAAGTTATGGCAACAGCAATAAGCATGGCAACGATTCCTGGGCTTATTCGCAGCGGGGTATAGATTTTGTGAGCCACGACCAGTATGGTTATAATTATGCTTTGCTGGGGCAAATATTCAATTCCAAGCCGCGAACCGAATTTCAGCACATTATTTTCAAAGCTGCCGCCAATGATAATTACCCCTTTTCAACAACGGGCTCGGCGCATATTCGTGATTCTTATGTACACACTCTTTCGCAAAAAGCCCACCTGCATATGGACGAAAGAACGTGGGCGCCATGCGTGTTGTATGTAAACGGCCAATACTGGGGCGTTTACGATACCCGCGAAAAAGTTGATGATGCGGATTTTATGGAATATTACCATGACACCAAAGAGGATTCCCTGCAAATGTTGAAAACCTGGGGAGGCACATGGAGTGAATACGGTGGGGCTCAGGCACAGACAGACTGGAATAATCTCCAAAACTTTATCACTTCCAACAATATGGCTGACCCTGCAAACTATCATCATGTGGACAGTTTGTACAGCATAAAAAGCCTTACCGATTATGTAATACTAAACTCGTTTGCAGTGTGTTCTGATTGGCTGAACTGGAACACCATCTGGTGGCGCGGGCTTAATGTGGAAGCCGACAAAAAGAAATGGCGGTATTGCTTGTGGGACGAGGATGCCACCTTTAATCATTACATTAACTACACGGGGATACCCAACACCAATATTGATGCCGATCCTTGCGATCCCAATTCGCTGAGTAATCCCGGAGGGCAGGGACATATTCCTGTGCTCAATGCCTTATTGCAGAATCAGGATTTTTATCAGTACTATATTATGCGTTATTTTGACTTGCTGAATGGGCCGCTTACTTGCAATCGCATGATCAGCATACTCGACAGTATGGTCAATGTCATTCAGCCGGAGATGCAACAGCATATCACCCGTTGGGGAGGTACGTACAGCGAGTGGTGGACAAATTATCAAACCCTGAGGACTTTTATTCAGGACCGTTGTAATATGGTGGTGCAACTGTTTGACAATTGCTGGCCTGTTACAGGCCCTTTTCCGTTGGTGGTGGATATTGACCCTCCCGGCGCGGGTATCATTGAACTCAATTCGCTGACATTAACAAACTTCATATGGTCGGGACAATATCCGGGAAACATGAATATCCTGATGAAGGCCATACCGGCTTCAAATTATTGTTTTGACCACTGGGAGTTGCAGCACCATACGCCGGTACCGGGTATAAACGATACTGCGATATCCTTTCTCTTTACTACAGGCGATACCGTGGTGGCACATTTCACGGGCAGCACGGCTCCTACTGCCGTTGCCACGCCATCAACAATATGTGTTGGCGACTCCTCGGTGTTGCAGATTAGTTCGGGAAGTTCATTTTTATGGAGTCCCGCAACAGGCTTAAGTTGTACCACCTGTGCCAACCCCGTAGCCTCGCCAAGCACCACAACCACCTACACGGTAAGTGTTTCGGGAGCGTGTGGCAGCGGCACGGCCACGGTTACCGTTACCGTGGAGCAATATGGCGTGTCAAATCCCTCGGTATCCGCAACTTACACAACTTTGTGTCTTGGCGATACTACCATATTAAGTTGCAGTAACGCTAATACGTATTCCTGGAGTCCTGTCGACGGATTGAGCTGCACGGACTGTCAAAATCCTATGGCAGTACCCACCAATACAACCACCTATACCGTATCGGTAACCGGAGATTGCAGTTATGGCTCGGCAAGCATTACCATCGCCATTGCGCCACCACCGGTATTGACACACAGCGGAGATGTTACCATTTGTCCCGGAAGTAGTACACAACTGCTTGCTTCGGGAGGAACAACATATAACTGGTCGCCTGTTGACGGGCTGAACTGCACTAATTGCGCAAACCCACTGGCCTCACCAGATATCACCACTACCTATACAATCCTTGCCGCAAATGGGCCGGGAGCCGGTTGTCAGGATTCAGGAAACCTCACTGTATTTGTTACCGGAGACTGTCCGGATTTGTATGTACCTACAGGTTTTTCTCCCAACGGCGACCACAATAATGATATTTATTTGATTTTTGGCGATTTGGAAGCTTTGGAACTGGTGATTTACGACCGTTGGGGACATGAGATTTTTAAAAGCAATGACCAGTCGGTTGGATGGGATGGTACTTATGTGTATAACGGCAAGGATGCGCCAACAGGGATTTATGCATATAAACTCACGGTAACAGACCGTAATGGAGAGATAATAAAAAAGGCAGGAAACATAACACTGGTAAGATGAGGAAAAAACATTTTCTGATAGCGGTGTTTATTCTTACAGGCGTGTCTATGCTGAAGGCACAAGATATTCATTTTTCACAGATCGGCCAGACTCCGTTACTATTAAATCCTGCTTCTGCCGGTGCTTACGATGGGTTTTACCGCGGCATTATCAATTTTAAAAACCAGTGGGTAGAAATGGGAAAGCCCTATCAAACCTTCATGGGGTCTTATGATATGCCCATCTTTATCAATAAAAAGCGTAAAAGTGCGGCCTATCTGGGTGCAGGGGCTTTATTGTTTTCTGATAAAGCAGGAGATTCTCATTTAACCACCACCCATTTTGGCACGGCAATATCGTGTATTGTCCCTGTAGGGTCGAGTCAGAAGTTATCCGCGGGCATTCTGGGCGGTGTTACTTACAGTGCTATAGATCTTTCGGCTATCCAATGGCCGAATCAATACAACGGGCAGAGTTACGACCCCGGTATGCCATCCCTGGAGGCCGGGAAAACGGGTTACTACTTTTCTTACGACTTGGCCGCCGGTGTGTTATATCACTGGCAACGGCCTTTAAACTCGTTCAGCGGAAGGCAAATGGCGGCTTTTGATTTCGGAGCGGCCATATTTCATGCCACCACGCCTAAACAAAGGTTTTTCAGTATTACAAATGAACGCAAGTATCCGCGTGTTGTTTTTCATTCCGACGGACGTTATGATTTTGAGGATACCAGGGTGGGTATCATCCCCTCGGTACTTTTCATGTTTCAGGGAGCTTCTTACGAATTGGAAGCCGGTATGCTGGTACGGATTCTTACCAATAGCGTTACCAACTATACCGGATACACGACCGAATCAGCCTTATCTGTGGGCGTACACTACCGCCATAAAGACGCTATCATTCCACAGGTATATTTTGAAATTCATGATTTTGGCATCGGACTGTCGTATGATATCAACATTTCTTCTTTTTCACGGGCATCAAAATTAAAGGGAGGCCTTGAGAT
>Ga0116184_10003503_pt1 | contig 12781 bp, 4 predicted proteins | sample AD_JPNNA5_MetaG_FD_89886 | JGI IMG/M metagenome (GOLD analysis project Ga0116184, IMG submission 89886) | Active sludge microbial communities of municipal wastewater-treating anaerobic digesters from Japan - AD_JPNNA5_MetaG | ecosystem: Engineered > Bioreactor > Anaerobic > Digestate | place... | reverse complement strand
CTCGGGTAGGCCGTAGACGGCTTTCGAGAGTAACGCCGGCTGCCGATGGGTTTCGTAGTAGGCTTCATAGCGCTCGCGGTCCTTCAGACGGAAATCAGCCGAGAAATCCAGCACCACTCGGCCCGCATCGAGTGCTTCGGCCACCATGTCCATCGCGATGCCTGGGTGAAGGCAGAAGAAGATCACGTCGGCACACTCGACGGCTCTGGGGACTGACGGAGCCTCGAAGTGCAGTTCTACCGAACCGGTCAGGTGCGGGAACACCTCGGGCACGCGCTTGCCCTCGAAAGCCGGATCGGCCAGATAGACGAGCTCCACCTCGGGATGTCCCTGAAGCAGTCGGACGAGCTCGATTCCCCCGTACCCCGCGGCGCCAAACACCGCAGCACGCATTCCATACCCCTCCTGGTAGATCGGTCTTGCTCGCGCACAGTGTCACACATGCACCCACCCCGGGCAAGGCGCCGAGTCTCGCGCGACACGACTCACATGCGGGTCATATGGCTGGAGCAGTCGATGGCGTGAGTGCTCCTATCGCGGCTCTGGTATGGACCCGAGGTCGGTGGAGGGCTGTGTCCAGCCACTGCATTAGCCCCCGAGCCCCCGCCAGAGTGCGCGGGTGACCCACGGGCCCTGACCACCGGGCGCAAGGAGCGGCTCGGAGTGGTTCAGGCCGGCCGGCCGGGGGTTGGCCTCGAGGAAGACAGCCCGCGCGCTGTCGCCATGGTTCTCGAGGACGAGGTCGAGGCCGATGACACCGGAGCCGGGTCCGAGCGCGGCGGCGGCGCATTCGGACGCCTCGGCGAGTGCGACCGCGGTGTCCGGTGGCAGAGCCTGCCGCAGGCTGACGATGCTCCCACCACGCCCTCGGCTGGCGACGGGGTCCTCGGAGCTGGGTGCCACTTGGGCGAACCCCGATTCCGCCTCCCAACGCGTCCCGTCCCAGGCCACGTGGACACGCAGGGCCATGGCCCGTGGCGGGCTGCCGAAGCGGATATTGCCTCGAGGTTGCCGGAGCAGCACCGGGCCACTGCGGAGCAGTCTGGCCGCGTGGTCGGCCGCGGCGCGCTCCTGTCCGGGAGCGAAACGCTCCACCTCCCGTCCCTCGGTGGCATCGTTCGGGAGGATGAACGCCCCGCCCCAGCGGCCGACGGCATCGGCGACCATGGTCGCAGCGGCGACCGAACTCGTGCCGAAGGGCAGCAGCGTCCAGTCGGGGGTCTCAACCCCGGCGGTCCGCCACAGGCGGTGAGTCTCGGCCTTGTCGTCCAGGCGCTGGGACGTCTGGTAGGGGTTCAGTACCCGCACGCCGGCCCGATCGAGCCGCGCGGACAGTTCGCGGTGTGTCTCGTGCTCCGGCGGAGCCAGGTGCAGGATCCAGGCGGCGGCCATGGCCGCGGGCGACGAGAAGCGGACGTCCGCTGGACCTCCGGGATCATGCACGATAGCACGCAACGCCCGACCGCGCTCGTCGAGCCATGTGTCGCGCACGGCCACAACGGCGAGCCCGGAGGGTGCGGCATCCTCGGCGAGAGCCGAGACCGTGTCGATGATCAGGACGGCCTCGGCCGTGAAGACGACAGCGACGATGGGCTGAGGCGCGCCGGAGGGCTCCGGCCGGATGCGCATGGCGGGCGCGTCCGGTCCGATGCGGGCACGTTCGGCGATGTACTCGGCCAGAAACGGGGTCAGGGCCCCTTCCCCTGGCTCTGCGTGGGAAACGGGTCCCGATCCCACTTTCGACAGGCCCATCTCCCGCACGAACTGGTCCAGAAGCCCTGGCTGGGCAAGCTCTCGGGCCACGAACTCCTCGAGGCGACCCGAGCCGATGGCGACGTCGAGTCCCGGCCTGCGCTCGAAATAGTGCTGGAGGGCAACGGCGAGATCGTCAGCGACGAAGCTCATGGTGCGCTCGCTCCACGGCCTCGCGAACTGCAGGGGCTGCGGGAGTCGATGCGGGCACATGGCGCCCACCCGCAGGCACCCGGCTTGCCGGCTTGGTGGGCGGGATCCGCTCGGCCAAGGCTGCCTTGTAGGCCTCGGCCCTCTGCCCGAGGGCGGTGAACAGTATGCGGACGCCCTCTCCACGGCGCTCGGGCGGGAGCTGGTCGTTGTGCGGCCGCCAGAGTCCTGCCCCCGGGTTGGCCTCGATCTTGTAGCACACCAACGTGCGGACACGTCGACCGCGGTGGTCGACATAGGGGATGGGCAGACCGTAAGGATCGGATGTGGGCAGGGACAGCGGCCGGCCGGATCCATCGAAGCGTCGCACTGGTTTGCCACCGATCGTGAATAGCCGGAAATCCGTGGGCATGCCCTTGCGGTCGAACAGCGGGACCAGCTCCTCGCGATCGAAGTCGAAGGCGCGGACCAGGTTGTCGTTCGCATCGACCAACCAGACGGGCATGAAATCGCCCATCTCATAGGGGATGTCGCAGTCGGAGAACCCGGTCAGGTCCTCGCCGATCTCTCGGGGCACGCTGCCAAAGTACTCCGGATGGACGGCCAGGTACTCATCGAGGATCTCGCGCCAGTGCTCGCGCAGATAGCGGCGCTGTGCCTGCATGGCTCCGCGAGCCGCCTCGGTCAGGGCGTTACGCAGGTCCCGACGGTAGCGCGGTTCGATGATGTCGTCGGTGTACTCGCACAGCAGCCCCCCTTGGCCGACGTTGGCGATGCCCCGGGTGCTGACCACCGTGATGTGGTGTGAGATGCGGTAGTCCTCGCCCCCGCGCACCAGCACCTGACGGAAGTAGGAGAACAGCGGTGTCGGGGGGTCGCGATCGAGCAGCACGGGCACTCCGATGCGTGCGAAGCGGTCGACCAGGCCTTCGAGGAACTCGCGCGTGTACAGGCGGCGGACGTCGGACTTGATGACTTCCTGTATTGCGACGTTGTCGGTCTTCGAGATCTCGTAGGTGAGGTCGCGCAACTCGATGATGTGGTCATCGATCACGCGGCCATCCTCGCGGACGGGGCGCATGCGCGCATTGCGCCCTCCCGACTCCTTCTCGGGTTTGACGATGAGCGCGTCGTGCGACCTCGCCATCTTGCGGAGCGCTGCCTCGATTCTGGCTTTGGCCTCGGCTTCGGTCATGGATTCCGAGTCGGCCCTGAGCCAGTTCGTCTGCGGCGCTGTGCGGGTGCCGCTGCCGCGCAGCATCTCGGGCAGCCGGCACTTGAGGTGTGTGGCCGCCTCCCAGATGATGGGCTGGATCAGCGGCGCGCGCACGCTGCCGATGCGGGGACGCAGCGGATGGGTGAAGTGGAAGAAGATGCCATGAGCCGTGACAGGCCGCGAGAACCGCGCGGCAATGAGCACACCATCGGTACCGGCCGCCTTGGCTCGTGCCTTTGCTTCGGCACGGTCGACTCCGGTGGCGATCAGCGCCCGTTCGAAGTCTCGCGGGCAGATGTACCCAAACGCATCCCTGAGCTGCAGCACGGGCAGTGGGCCGGCGTCGACGATGGCCGGCCACGCGCAGAGGAACAGGTTGACGCCTTCCTCTTCCGCCAGCCGCCCGCCTTGCTCGAGTGCCACGGGCACCGTGGTGTTGCCGTGGGGGTACACGATCACGACGTTGGCCCGCTGGTCGCAGCGAAGCACAGCGGGATCGACATCGAGCAGGAGCTCGGGCGCGGGATACCCCTCGTGGCGGAGGACGGACGCGTCACGGAGCCGGGCATAGGAGAACCACCGCGCCTCGGCGCCGTCGCCGTAGACTCCGAGCGGCAGTAGCCCCCGATCGGCATCGCCCAGCCACGCGTCGGCGTACTCGGCCCCGAGGGGGGCCAGGTCGCTATCGGCGGCCAGGAGGCCCCGCAGATAGGTGTACAGCCAGCGATGGCGGCGCTCGGCCAGGGCGATCTTCTCCAGCCGATCGAGGCGCTGGAAGCCGGCCCCGCGCTCTGCGTGGTAATGGTAGGGAATGCAGTCGAAGATGTGGTTGTTCAGGGTCACATCGAAGAACCGCGCGATCTCGAGAGTGAGCTCCTCGCCGAAATCCGCGGACTGGGTCTTCTCGATGGCCAAGGCGATATCGAGAAGCTCGAGGGTCATGGCGATCTGTTCGAGCCTGGTCGGGTCGCCCTCGACCCGCTCGGCGGCCTTGGCCAGCGCGGTGGCGAGGGCGTGGTAGGCCTGGATGCCCACCTCGGCGCCCGAGAGAGGGGCGGCGATCAGGGCGCCGAGTGCGGGATCCGTGGCGGGGCCCATGTGGAGCACATCGCGCGCCAGGCACTCGGCTGCGGCCCGCGTCCAGGCAATCATCGTGCCGAAGGCGGTGTCGCCGATGACGTTCGTGGGTGCCCCCAGGGCCGCCATGGCCCCGGCGTACGCGGCGTGGAACCCGCCGGCCCGCGTAGCTTCAGCGATGTGCGCTTGCGCCGCCGCGAAGGCGCGCGACCGCTCCCTCAGCGCGGCGGCGCGGCGCGCCATCCTGCGTCGCGTCTCGCGCTTCTCCAGCCGCGCCGTGCGTTCCTCGACCGCCTTCAAGCTCCCGGCAATCCCGGTCTCGACTTCCTCAAACCGCTCCACTCTGGGAGGCTCATACCGCGGCCGGACGAAGGCAGCCACCATGGCATCCACGGTGGCGCGAGGCAGCGGCTTCGGCCGCGCGCCGTGCGCTGGCAGGGCGGCCACGGCGTGCTCGAAGGCGGCGCGAGCCGTGACTAGCTCCTCGGCCGAGACCTGCCCGTTGAGCACGAAGCAGCCGCCGAGAACCAGCCAGGTCCCGAAATCCAGTCCCTGGAGCGGCAACCCCTGAAGCACGCGTCCCAGCGCAGACGAACGGAGTCGGTACGGCGTCGCATCGACACCCGCGCGGCGTGCGGCCACTTCCTCGTCGACCGCCTCGTCCGCCAGTCGCTCCCGAGCGAGCCGGCGGCACATGACCGCGTAGGTCCGGACGGCCGCCTCGGTTTCTCCGGCAAGGAGGTGGTCCCACAGCTCGTGAGCCTGCCGCCGCGAGACCTCCATCTCCTGCCGCCAGCGGTCAACCATCCCCGCCCCAAGGCCCATGGCGCCGTAGACGGCGTTGGCGTCTAGAGCGAAGAGCTCTTGCACCTTCCGCTTCCCGTTGGCGTAGCGGAATGAGAACGCCCTTCGTCGAGCCCCGGAGGTACCATCGGCGAACACCAGAGCGCTGTTTGGGCGCCCGCGCTTCATCAGGTACACCAGCTTGGGCAGGTTGTCGATGAGGTCCAGCAGCTCGGGGTCGGGGATACCCAGGTCGACGAAGTCGACCCCTTGCAGTGCGTGTTCATAGGTCCGGTACACGCCGCGCCTGGCGACGACGAGCAGATGGATGCGCGGGCCAATGTCGGTGATTAGCCGTTCGCGCTCGTTCTCCGGGAGATCCTTGATGCCACTCCAGCGCGCCAGGTCGCCGCCGTAGACGGCGCAGTTGGCGTCGATGAGCGACTCATCGAGACCCGTGTCGAGCAATCGCTGGAGCACGTTCTCCATGATGGGTGTCAGGCCCGACTCGGGCACGTGGGTCAGCAGATCCGACCCGGTGCACGTGCCGACGATGCGGATATCGGCGGGGCTGGTGAATCCCTCGAACAGGCGAGTGACGATCTCGCGGCCCTCGGGGTCGATGTCCTTCAGGATGTGCTGGGCGGCCGTGCCTGCATAGATCTCGAGCTTCCGCGCGCCGGCCGAGAAGCGAACGTCAGTGATGGGCACCTCGCGCCCGTTCTTGCGTTCGCCCTCCTTGTAGGAGGCGGTCATCACACCAATGAGCTGTCCATCGGGCGCCACCAATGGGTTGCGCTTCCGGGCTTCGGCCACGAGCTCGCGGATCAGGTTGACCTTGCGGAACGGCCCCACGCGGTTGATCTCTTCGAGCCCCAGGGCCTTCTTGTTGATCCAGTGAGTGAGTTCGAATGCCAGGGCACGCCGCTCCTGGCCCTCTCCTCCCAACACGCCCGCGGCGTCCATGGTCCTGGCGAGCTGGGTGAGCCGGACGATGGCAGTGGGACGGTCCAGCGCGGCGAAGTAGTCGCCATAGCGCGTGGCAAGGAACTCGCCCGCACGCATCTCCCACTCGAGCTCATCGGCGCAATCGAGCCGCATGGCTAGGACCCGGCGCAGATCGGCCACGACGGTGGCGTGGAGCGTCTCGGGCACGCCAAAGGCCGCGAGCAAGCGCCCCGAAGACTCAGGGCTCACAGCCGTGGTGATGATCGCATAAAGAAGCGAGAACTCCTTGGGGACACAGAACCCGCCGTAGGTCTCGCCGGGCGGCAGTACCATCCGGTCGCCTCGGCGATTCCATTGGTCCCGGAACAGCTCGCCATCGCCGAAACCGAGGGCATCCACGTTGGCCCCGGCCGCCAGGGAGAGGTAGAACACGCCGCCCCGGGAGAAGAAGTTCTCGCCGACTTTGAGGAACTCGGCCAGCTTGGGCGAGGGCAGTGCCACCGGACCTGCCACGTTGTAGAGCGAGTAGAGCGCGGCCCCGGCGCTGGCCGATTCGCTGTCGACGCCGCCCACCCACTTGGGCACATCACGGACCGAGCGGACCTCCTCGGCACCGAGATCGACGCGGCTGGGTGTGTACAGCAGGTTGTACTTCTTGAACGGGCCGGTCGAATCGTACCGATACCGCGGGTCGTTGAGCGCCTGTGACAAGCCGCGCTCGGCCACGATCTCGCGCCGGGCAAGGTAGACGGCCCACGAGCGGTCGAGCCGCCGGCGCACGTACTGCGCTACTTGGTCGGCCAGCCCCACGGACGCCACCACGGCACCCCGAGCCATCGAGAGCCGTGTGCTTCGCAGCTCGGCGGCCAGGGCGGGGTCGGCCTCGACGGCCGCCCGGCCCTCGTCCAGGGACAGTGCGAGTCCATTCGACGAGAGCACCCGCCGCAACGCCTCGTCCTCGATCTCCGGATGCGAGTCCAGCCAGGCGCCCACACACTCGGGCTCATCGGCCACGTCCGCGGGAGCCCCTTCGTGCTCGAGCAACAGCGCCAGGCGACCCGCCTCGGCGCCCACCTCGGGGTACGAAGCCAGAACACGCAGGATCCCTTGCTCGGCGTCGGACTCGCTCTCGGGATCCATACCCTCCTCCTGCATCAGCGCATAGAGGTCGCCCTGCAGGTCGAGTTCATCGATAACGCGCCGCCCGACGGCGATGAGCCGGCGCTGGTACTCCGCGGCCCGTCGCTCGACGGCATCCACCAGACCCTCACCGCGGCAGACGTTGAACAGAGCCATGGACTCCTCGAGCCAGTTGGCGATGTTCAGCTCGGTCTCGCCGGGTCCGAGTGTGGTCAGAACGTGGGCCGATGGCACCGGGCGGCGGCGCTCCCCGGCCAAGGGAAGCAGCGCGGCCGCCCGGTCGCCCAGCCCCGCTAGAGCCACGGCGTCCTGAAGGGCCGTGCGCAGCGCGGCCACCCCTGAGCCGGCAGAGGCCAGCACTCGCTTCACCGGCGAACCGGGTTCCGCCAGGACCACGCTGAGGGCCTCATACCGGCTCAGCTCGTCCCGGACCCGACGGGCCGCGACGGCGACGCAGAGGTCGGTATGGGCCCGTTCGACCATCGCCGCAAGAGCGGCCACGCAGTCGGCCAGCCCCCTGTCGCGTACCGCCCGGCGAATGGCCTCCTCGCCGTCCGCCGCGATGCCCAGACGCTCGACGATGAGCGCCCGGGCGATGGCCACGTGCTCGAGTGCCATGACCTCCTCGATGTTCAGCGCCCAGTCGTCGGCGTGACGGCGGTACATGTCCTCGAGGATGCCCCGCTGGACCCAGGCCCGGACGTCATAGGAGCCGCCGTCGCGGGGGATGATGGTGTAGGAAGCATAGGCCGGAAGCGCCTCGATCCAGTCGTCGCAGTGGCGCAGCCAGCCGGACAAGTTGGGCGTTACGGTGAAGTTGTGCCCTCCCTCGCGCAGGAGAGCATGAATCTCCTCATCCTCGCCGTAGAAGGGGTCCATCAGCTCGTTGAGCAGACCCATGTTCACGGCGTCGAGGGGAAAGAGGCGCTGGAAGAAGACCACGAACGCGGGGTCACCGAACGGGGCTTCCGCGGCGGCCGTCTCGACGCGCACCAGCGCCTGGCGGACGGCACCAAGGCCCGCTGCCGCCACCGAGCGGTCGGCATCGAGCCGTGCGAACTCGTCCGCGCCGGCCCCTCGGCGCACGGCGGCCGACACGGCAGAGTCTAGCTCTCCGGCCAGCGACGCCTCCAGAGCCCGCACCGCCGAGGCTGTCGAGCGAATGGCCCCCTCGACCGCCGCGCGGGACACGCGCCCCTCCACCATCAGGTTTGCCAGGCGCTGCACCTCGCCACCCAGTTCGACCAGGCGGCCCCGGCTGGACTGCATCGACGGGTGGGCAAACTCGAGCGTTCGGGCCGCCGATGCCTGGAGGTCGGCTACCGGTCTGCGGAGCGCGTCGACGGGCAGCATCTGAGCACACGCCATGAGCATGGCGTCGACATAGAGCGCCCGGCTGAAACGTCCCCCGATGAGGCGTCGGCCCTCCTCCCGGCACCATGCTGCGGTCCGCTCCGCGTTGGCGTTGTCAACGCCGACATCGTAGTGAGCATTGATGGCAGCGAACACGCCGGCTCGGAGGCTGTCCAGGTCCGTCGCCGCGCGCGCCGCCGCCAGGACGGGGCCGCTCAGGTAGGGCAGATCCACCCGGAGGCGCTGCCGAAGCCACGCCACGACCCGCTGCCGCTCGTGGTCGTCCTGTCCTCGTCCGTCGGTGAGGAACCGTGCCAGTATGCCCCCGGCATCCAGGCCCGGGCGGCCCAGAGCATCGAGCACGGCGCTTCGCTCCTCGGGGGCAAGCCGATCGTAGGAGTCCAGTATGGCCAGGAGCCCATCAGTTTCGGATGCCGTCCGCAGGTACACGGCTGCGGATGCGAAGCCGACGGCCAGCAGGGGCCCCAAGCCGGCATGCCCCGCCAGAGTCCGCAGCATGCCCAGGTCGAGCCGCACCGTGGCGCTGGGGCCATCGCCCATCACGTCGAGCAGGACGTCGTTTCCCGAGACGAAGGTGATCTTCGCGTTGGCACCACCGGACCGGGTGAACCATCGGCGCCGGGCATCGGCCGCAGCTCCGAGCCCTCGGGCCTCGAGGGCCTCGAGCATCTCCAGCGCTGTCTGCAGCACGGGTGTGGCCATGGGGGGGCGCGGCCGACCGCGTCCCGTACCTCTCTGGCGTATGGGGACAACGCCCTGGGGGCCGTAGCCCTCGAGCGCGGTGAGCGGAAACTCGAATCGGTGCGACATTCACACAGCCTCTCTCACGGTGCATCAATCAGTCCGGACCACTCCGGCGCCTTCTACCGACACGCACGGCTCGGCGGCCATGGGGAGTCCACGGGCAGTGTAGTACTCCTTCTCCAGCACCGCCAGGAGGAACGGCGTCTGCTCGCGCGCAACCAGTGCCAGCACGCAGCCGCCCAGCCCGGCGCCGGTGAGCCCGGCCCCGTACACTCCTGGCTGTCGCTTGCAGATGTCCACCAGCGCGTCCAGCTCCTCACAGCTACAGCCGTAGCCACCTGGCTGCCACATGAGCTCTGCGCGCATGGCGCAGGCCCTGTCCTCGCCCTCGAGGTCAGCCACGAGGCCATCGAGGTACGCGTCGGACACGCGGGACCTCTCGTTATCCCAAGGCCGCACGCGTCCGGCATCGTCGTGCACCACGACGCGGTCACCGTCGTGCGAGATGTACATGAGCTCACCGAAACCTCGCATGTCGCCGTGGCGCAGCATCTCGACGCAGCCCGCCCCCCGGGCAATCTCGGCCAGTCCAAACATGGCGACGGCACGCACTCGGTATCCCTCGGGCGGCGCGTCGTGCGTGCGGAACATTCGCTCGAGCGCCTCGCGGGATTCCGGCAGCCTCTCGAGGAGCTGTGCGCGCGACAGCCGCTCGGGGATCTGTTTCAGAGCCCGGTACAGCAGGGCATCCGGATACCGTCGTGCGTGCAGCCGGAAGTCGCCCAGGTGCTCGATCTCGTCATCGAGCCTGGACGGATCGACGCCCAAGTCCTTCACGAGCACCTGCTTGAGGACCAGCAGTGCGGCACCATAGGCCGCGATGGTCGCATTGTAGGCACTCAATTCGGCTGCGGACTTGGCCGCCATGCGCAGGGAGTTGCAGAGGACCACGTCGCACCCGGCCGGCGCCGGGACGTAGCGCAACAGACGACAGGGGAAGAAGCCCACGTGGGCGATCAGACCTCGGCGGCCGAAGATCATGGCCGAGTGGTCGCCCGCCCCGCCACGCGTGCCCACCAGCCACTCGCCCTCGCCGCAGAGGTCGACCAGGTGCGCGGGCGCGATATCGAGCCCGTTGGCGGCCACTGCGGCTATGGCAGTCGCCACAACCAGAGCCGACGACGAACTCAGGCCCGCCGCCATGGGTATGTCGCCCCACACCGTGAGGTCGAGCCCGTGCAGCGGGTGATCGCTGGCGAAGTGCTGCAGCCGGAGCACGGCCGCCTTCACGTAGTTCTGCCAGTCCCCTTGGCTCTCTCGCACCTGATCCGCCACGTGGGGGCTCTCGATGAGCGTGACCCAATCGGGCCACGGCCGGGGGCCCAGGGCTTCGGTGATGGAGAACTCGCGCGGGGGGAATGTGTCGGCGCGCATGTTGCGCAGTCTTACCACGTCATCGGCTCGAGGCGTAGCGACCATCAGTGTCTCGCGCCGGTGGGTCATATAGTTGACCTCGCCCTTGCGGTGGTCGATGTGGACGCCCATGACGTTCACGCGCGACGGAGACCGGGCCAGCAGGGCTGGCGCCCCAGTCCCACCGTCACGGGCGTGGCGCCGCAAGACCGCCAGCCACGCCTGCCGACGGTCCTCCAGCAGGGTCTCGTCGCTGCCGTATATCCCGCGCAGCACTCGCCTCCACGCACGGGGGTCCTCAAAACGCCGGATCCACTCCCCCACCGGCCAGACGCATGACATGCCCGGTCGCGGGTATCCTGGCAGATTCGTCGGCCGGAGGCCTCGGGCCATTGGGTCCTCCCCATCCATCGTAGCCGGGAGCGGCACTCAGTCGGCGAGCAGGGGCAAGGCGACCGGTTTCCCCGTCTCGGCGGCCTGCGCGGCGCCGAAGCAGATCTCGTGCGTCCGGACCGCGTCATCCAGGTCGGGCAGCGCCCGGTGGTCCAGCCGGATGGCGTCAACCAGAGCAGCGATCTCCGCCACGAATGGATGATGGGTGACGTCCCGCGTCGTCGGCTGGATGGTCGGTACGGATGCGTAGTCCGTCTGCTGCGGGAACAGCCGGGTTGAGAAGACCCGTTCGTTGCGGATGGCACCCTCGGAACCCAGCAGGTTGATGTTGAACGAGTATGGGATCAGCGTGTCGAGACATGCCGAGACTTTGCCCACGGCCCCGTTCGCGAAGCGCACGGTCAACACCATGGTCGGGTCGTACTCCCAGGGCGTGTCGCTGGTGGCCGGCACCGAATACGCCGACACCTCAACGGCCTCGCTGCCCACAAAGTACCGCAGCGCGTCGACCGCGTGGCATCCGGCGGCGAGCAGGGCGCTCCCGCCCTGCTTGCGCGTGATGATCCACGAATAGCCCGCGTACGACGGCGTGATCCCGTTCCAGTAGTCCACCTCGGCGTAGAAGACGCGACCAATGGCCCCTTGGTCCAGCAGGCACCGGATGTTGTGAAACAGCGGGTTCCAGCGGAGGCAGAAGCTGACCAGGGTCTTCACGCCGGCCGCGCGCACCGCATCGCGCATGGCCCGCATGTCATCGACCGTCGTGCACAACGGCTTCTCGATCAGCACATGCTTGCCTGCCCTCGCAGCCTGGATGGTCTCGGACGCGTGGCGATCGTGAGGTGTGCAGATGGAGACCACATCGACGCGATCGTCCGCCAGTAGGTCGTCCAGTGATGTGTAGATCGCGGCTTCGCCACAGCCGGCGTAGGCGGCGCATTGACGGGCCCCCTCGGCCCTGCGGCTGCTGACCGCCACGACCTCGCAGTGCGGGTTGGCGCGGTAAGCCTTCAGGTGCTCGCCAGCCACCCAGCCGGCGCCATGAATCGCGCACCCCAGCTTTCTGGGCATCGAGATGATCCTCCGGTGTAGAGACGTCTTGGATCACGGGGTTCGGCAAGTGAGGCCAGGAGGCCTGCGGACAGGCGAGGCCGGCAAACGTGCGCGCATGGTGGGCAACGTCAGAGATCGCTACCGGAACGTTCCCGCCTCGACGAACGCCTCGTAGGCCCAGTGCTGCCACAGGGGATCGACTCCGATGGAGAAGTTGTCCCCGTAGTCCTTGGCGATGAACCCGCCGCCTCGGCCGAGCTTCTCGACCATCTCCCGTGCTTTAGCCTTGATGGTGCCCTCGTCGCCGCTCTGCAGTGTGGTCTGGATGTCCACGGGGCACCAGAAGGTTGCCCGGTCGGCGAACTGGGCCAGGAAGTCGATGGTGTGTAGATCGGGCTGGTCGAACTGGAACACGTCCACGCCAATACCGACGAGGTCGGGGATGATATCGCGCACGTACCCGCACGAGTGCATCCACACGGTGAGGTCCCTCCGGTGGGCGTGGGAGACCAACCTCTCGAAGTAGGGCCGGAACAGCGACCGCCACATGGCGGGAGAGACCAGCAGGCGCTCCTGCGTCCCCCAGTCCTCGCAGAACACCAGGCCGTCGGCCCCCAGGTCAGCGTAGATGTCGACCTGGGCCAGGACGATGTCGCTGACGAGATCGTTGAGGCGCCGGACGAGGCCCGGATCGCCGGCGCAGTCGGCCAGGTAGTTCTCGACGATGCGCAGATACCG
>Ga0116184_10003491_pt1 | contig 12825 bp, 10 predicted proteins | sample AD_JPNNA5_MetaG_FD_89886 | JGI IMG/M metagenome (GOLD analysis project Ga0116184, IMG submission 89886) | Active sludge microbial communities of municipal wastewater-treating anaerobic digesters from Japan - AD_JPNNA5_MetaG | ecosystem: Engineered > Bioreactor > Anaerobic > Digestate | place... | reverse complement strand
TGTATAGAATTACTCCATTCACTTTTATTACCTGCATTATCAACTGCTTGTACACTGATAGTTACTCCCCCTTGTTCACCTATATCAGGAGTATGATTTCTAAAAGTACTTGTTGTTGTTCTATATGGTCCTCCTGAGAAAGTATGTCCATCGTCATATACATACAATACTCTATAAAATGCAATTCCTGAAGAATCACTAACTTCAGTCCATTCATTACGAATAGGAGAGGAGTTAAAGTAAGATTCTGGCAAAGGATATTCTATTTCTGGTGTATCTGGTGCTATTGTGTCTATTGTAATTTTTCTTGCCTCACTCCATGCTCCTTTATTTCCCACATTATCGATTCCTCTTACCTGCCACCAGAATGAAATATTATTGTTATGTACAGTTCTGTATTGATTCTCTGTGGTTTCTGAGTATATTGGAGTACAGACTCCATCTACACTTGGATTATTTTTACAACTTCGATACTCATAATGATCAACATCTGTAGCTGTTGTTGTCCACTCTTGACGTACACTTGTTCGATTAGTATAGTAGTTGTCTTCTGGTGATGTTAATGTCACAACTGGACCAATAGAATCATATGTAATTTGACAACTACCTTCTAATGTTTCTTCCCCAGAAGCCCATGCTGATTTGTTCCCTGCTTTATCTACAGACCTTACTGTATATCCATATGTTCCATCTACTGGTGCAACCCAGCCACTTTCAAATTCAGAAGTGTATAAAATCATTTCATCTTTACCTTGTGAGCCATCAGCATTAAATGAAGAGTATTCAAAATGTGAGAAAGTTGGATCATCAGTTATATTTATATCATCCCAATCAGGTATCATTGTTTGTCTTTTAGCTGTATCTCCACATTCAAACTCATCTCCAGCAATATTTCTTCTATGTAAGCCAGTTGGTTTGTCTGGTGCTGTATTATCGATTGTTAATTCCTTTGCAGATCCTCTGTTTCCATTATAATTCCTAGCATTATCTAAAGCTGCAACTGTTATATATAAATCTCCTTCATTCCAATTATTTGGTATTGTGAATGTGGTTTCATAAACCTCTCCAGATTTAAGTGTCATAGATGTGTGTATTGGATCTGGTCTGTTATTATTACTATATGTACTATCATAACTAAAGTCTGCTGTAACAGCATTTATTCCAGACAAATTATCTATTATTGTAGCTGATATTGTTATCTCATCTCCCTTTTTTACATATGTAACAGAATTACCATTTTTTGTTATGTTAATATTTGAAACTGATGGTGCAGTAGTATCAATGGTAATATTTTTGCTTTCCGTTATTGTATTACCTGCAAAATCTGTGATTGTAAGAGTTGCAGTATAGTTCCCATCAGTTAGTGTTTGGAATTCTGAAGATACCCAATTACCTTCACTATATGTAGGTGTAATTATTTCTTCATTAATTTTTACAGTTATATTACTTACACCATAATTATCACTATATGTTCCAAATAGAACTGGGGTAGTATCTTTTGTAAAAAAGTTTATACTATCTTGAATACCATTTATTGAACCGTTAGGATTTTGTGTATCTACTATAAAGTATAATCCTTTTACTTCTCTATACTGTGTAATATCGGGTATATCTTTTCTAGTAGCATTATCATATACCTGATGGTACATATAGTACTGTCCATCTTCTAAAGTTGGTTCACAGTTAGTAAATGGAACAAATTGTTCTAATGGGTTAGTAGTTATTATTAATGTATTATTTGGGTTTCTCCAACCGCAATATGCTGTACCAGTTCTTGCTGTTCCCTCTGCATTTGAAACAAATATTACATATGAGTCTTGTAGTATTCCAGAGGAAGGTGTTTCATCAAGATACTCTGCTTTAAATGAGAGTTGATCTACTCTTTGTACATATGCAGGACCTGTTATTGCAGTTTCATCTTTATAGTATGTGTATTGAGCTGTTGGTGCTACCGTATCTATAATTAATTCTTTCTCAATTGTAGTAAAGTTACCTGCAGAATCGGTAGCAATAATCTCAACATTGTAACTACCATCTACTAGAAGACTGCTAATAGTTGCCTCCCATGTCATATCATTGTCATTGATTGCTGCGGGATATTCTGTTCCATTTATGATAACCTTTACAGAAGCTATATCTGTACTTGTTAATTTTCCTACAAATATAGGTGTATTCCAGTTTGTTATATATCTATCTTGAACTACAGTTTTCGATACTCCATCCTCTAAATATGTATATTTTATTCCTAAAAGAGAAAATACTGGTGGAGTATCAATTATAAACTTTCCTAAATTACTCCAGTTACTTTTGTTACCTGCCTTATCGACAGCCTTCACTCGCCAGAAATATGTATTCTCTGGTAGATTACTTGCTTGATAATCTGAACTTACTAACAAATCTCCCGTGGTATTAGAATAAACAGGTTGACATGTTGAGACATCATTAAAGTCTGTACAATTAGGATATATCTCTAAATAATAACCAGATACCCCTGTTCCAAAATCTGTAGAATCTTCCCATTCCATAAGTGGAGTATTATCATTTATACTTATTCCATCAATTGGAGATACCAACACTGGAATAGAAGGAGGAGTTTTATCAAGTCGATAAACCCTACTGTGGATGTTGAAGAAATCATAATCATCATAATAATATTGATTGTTTGGTATAACCTTAACATTATTTTTTCTTCTGTTATCTATATATATTGGAGAAAATTCATCATGAGAACTAGTTCCCTCAATAGTAAGTGTTGCAGATCTTCTTCCATCTTCTTTTTGATAATCAACATTTATACCATACCAACCATTGTTTGATGTTTTTATGTCATTAACTGTTACATCCGAACCATTAACAACAAGTCCAATTTTCTTATTATTTTTGAGAGTTACATTATTGAGTACTACATTAGTTGCTTCATAAACATTTATGCCATGTAACTTCTTCCCATTAGAACCATCTACAGTTAGATCGTTAAGAGTGAAATTGTTCGCAAAAATTCCTATAGCAGAATTATTGACATTACCTGTTTTTGTAAAATTACTAAAGATTTTATGATTGTTCCCATTTAATATTAAAGATTTATTAATGTTTATTTGCTGTGTAATTGTGAAATCACTTGAAAGGTTTATAGTATCTCCGCTATTTGCATTATTAATAGCTGCTTGAATAGTTGAATAACATGCTGTAGTACCAGTAGGTGCAGTTATAGTAGCCCCATCACAACTTCCAGTATTATTTACACCACTAACCACAAAAATAGTAAAATGCTCTAACCCCTCTATTGTTACTACATTACTCTTAATCTCTATATTACTATTATCTATACTCTCATATGTATTATTATCTTCTGTATATTTAACCTCTATATTCTCATTACCATGTGTATTAGGTAATGTAAGATTATATTTAAAAGTACCATTACTCATACTAGAAGTAATATCCCATCCATAATTATCTTTAGTATTAAGTAATTCTTTTTGTTCTTCTGTTAATTCAACTCTTTTAATAACTAAATTACCCTCTTGTGTTACTTCTGTAAATTTAACCCTTACATCATTATTATCAGGATATACATACTCCTCACCCTCTACTACTGTATTTACTGTATATATTCCATTCTCAAAAACAAAAAGAGGTTCTACAACCTCTTCCTCTTCTATTATCTCTTTCTCTGTCTCTACCTCTGTTTCTACCTCTGTCTCTTCAAATACACTTGTAGATATACCCTCTTCTAATATATCTTCTGATGTATCTATGGGTACAGTTTCCTCCTGTATAACATTATTAGTATTTTCTATTTCCTGTGCAATAACTGTGGCAGGAAACAGCACATTAGAGGTTAAAAGAGAAATAAGTAAAAGACATTGGGGCAAGTAATGGGCAATAACACGGGAGAATTTCTTTTTCATATATAAAGAATATTCTTATATTAAATTGTTTATAGGATATTTTAATTCTATTTAATGAACAAGTCAAGTAATTAAAAATAGTATTGAAATAAAGAAAAAAACTATAAATTTTTAGTAAACAGAAATTGTATATCTAAATTAGGATAAGAGGCTTTAAGTTTCTTTAGTCTTTTTAAATTAAGATTATCTTCTTTATTAACTTCTTCTGTTTTTATATTTCCTTAATTAAAAGATATACTATTGATAATCTTTTTAATAATATCTTTATTAGTTCTATTTTCATCATCCCATGCTGCAATAATGTGTAAATCTTTATTAGTGTTAACCAAGATATATGTTCCATACGAATAAACAGGAGACCCACCAGCATCTTTAATACCCATATCTATGTATCCTTCTACTGAAGTGGCGCTATAACCGCCGATAGTAGAGTTGGTTACAGTATATTTATCATCTTTCCATCCATATTCTTTTATTTCATTCAATTTCCTTTGTATATCATCATCTGAGCTTTCATCATAAGAGTTTATTTGTATTGTTCCATTTGGGTGTAGTGAATGATTGTATTCTGCAAGAGATATAAGAGTCAAACAGCAGGCATCCTCATTGTCTGGACTAATTTCCGCATCTGAGGGATATTTTACAGAATATTTAAAGACTTCAGAAGTATATGTCTTCCATCCCTGATAAGGATCAGTAGGACACTTTATCTGTGTACAGGTTACTTTTCCTGTTGTACCATCACACTTACAAGTATTACAGCCATCTGTTGCTTTAAATGTTTCTCCGTTTGTATATGTTTGGCCATTGTATGTACAATCTTTATAACAAACTTTTTCTGTGCATGAAACAGTTCCAGTTTCTCCATCGCATCCACAAGTATTACATCCGTCGACAGATGGAAAAGTCTCTCCACCTACATATGTATTTCCGTTATACTCACAGTTCTTGTTAGCTATGTCTGCTGGTTTGTTGAATAGATTATAGTGGTCTGCTAAAAGATATCCACATAAAAGTAGAAGTATAATTACAAGAACAATAAGGAAGACAGGTTTCTTTTTTATTTTAGTATTAATATCAGTAGTTGGCTGTTGTGCCTGCTGAGTATTTATACTCGTTGGCTGGGCCTGAGAGGCTTCCTGCGAAGAGTTTGTATATTCCATAAATAATATAGATTAAATTATTTTAAATAATAGCATTTAAATTAGAATTAGAATATATTTCTTGTGGATGATTATGCAGGATATAGTCTATATCAAGTACAGTTATTTTTCCGTCCCCATCTAAATCTTTGCAATCTAGTGTATTTGCACACATATGACAACACATCATTGTTTTTAGATATTTTTTCTCTGCAAGAGGTGGAATAAAATCATAGAAATCCCTTATTTCAGGAAGTTTAAATTTGTAAAACTCATAAAGACCTTTTGTTCCTTTGGTGTCATTACAATTTTTGCATGCCCATACTTGATTATGAATAGCTTGTATATGATCACAACTGGAACATCTATTACAAATTCTAAGAGATTGAGGAACAAGATGTTCCCTTTGAATATTCTCAGTAGAACCACAATAAATACATTCCATTGGAGCTTCAATCTGTTGCCAGTCTTCCCTTAGAATATCTGCCCATGAAATTTTTCCATCTTTTAAAGCTCTAAATCTTTTTTTTATAAACCCGTACTCTTCTTTCTTAGCTTCTCTTCCATCATTAAAATGAAAAGCACTTTTTCCAATTATTTTAGCATATTGATAGTAAATGATATCTCTTATACATGTTACTTCTCTATCAGGCATACATTAATTATAGAGAGTTTAATATTAGATGTTAAGATTCTTAGTAAACAGATATTGTGTATCTATATATAGAATTAATAGTTATTCTTATATATTTGAATTCTTAAAAGTATCTAAAACAACAAATAGAGAATCAATCTTACCTTTTATCATTGAATATGAGTTCCCATTTGCAAAGATATCTGTCCATTCTTGTGTATTTATTGGTAGTTTGTCAGAGATATATGAGATTTGAGAATATTGTATTGGTCTATCATTAAAGAAGTTATAATTTAACCAGCCAGTTGTAATAGCTCCAGTTTCAGCCTCCATCTCAACTATATCGCAGCCTTTTTCTTTTGCTCTCAATGCATCCTCTTTTCTGTAATATAAAGTATTTACACACCATACATTTCCTATTTTGCTTTTTGGGAAATTCTGTATATTATTATTACGAAGTCTAATTGCACTATTTAATAACAGTGTATTAAGAAAAGAAGAACACTCTGCTGTTTGATCTGGTGATGCTAATAAATTACCAAAGCCTGAATCTCTTATTGCATTATTGCATATTACAATATCTCCAATGTTTAATTCATCATTAAGACCTCCTGAACACCCAATGTTTATTATATATTTTGCTCCATTAAAAGCTGCTTTTACGATTTCTGTATGTAGGCTGAGAGATCCTTCACTTGTATATATGTATAACATGGATCTTCCATAACTCTGAAAGTAAACACTTTCTTTCTTTTTAATTTGTGTGTGATTTAATACAACAATGTTTGGATCTTTATTTGAAACAGACGTTAAAATATCTGGCCATTTATTACTATGTCCTAAGATTACAACTTCTGGATAATCTTCAATTTTTTGATAATCTGGTCTTTTATCTGGACTGATTAAAAGGGTATCTTTACTGTAAAACATCTTTGATTATATCATTATTCTTTAATATCTTAATAATCTGATATATATTTGTGTACTTAGTTCACAAATTATATTATTTTAATATTATGATAGAACAATCACTAGATTCTGTTGATAATCAAAATAATGAACCATCAGAGAATAAATTAGAAGAAATTGTGTCTGAAATTAATAAAAGTATTCCTGATGATATAAAGAGGTTGAATACTTCTCAATTAGAAGATATGCGAAAAGATTTAAAAGAGCTTCCATATCTTTATCAAGAAGAATTTTCTGAGCTGTTATATCCTCAAGGGCAGTCTTTAGGAATGATTATGGTTGATACTGATAATATAGTTGGTAGCATATCTGCTGTATTTAAAAATTGGTCAACAGAGTATGATAGTCGTAAGGGTAGGATAGTAAATGTTGCTAAGCAATTAATTAATCCAACTACAGAATCAATTGATAACATTTTTCATATTAAAGAGCCTAGATTAGGAATTAGATTAAAACAGATATCTACTCCAGAAGGAGATTTGTTTTTTGTAATGGATGGTTCTCATCGTGTAGCTGGATGTAAATTAGCAAGAGTACCTAAAATTCCTGCTTTAGTAGAGAAAATTCCTGAATCTCATGTGGTTTCTACCTACAGTTCTGTTTTAAAAGCTGATTGGGAAAAAAGGATTAAAAGTGGATTAATATCGGGAAGTGTACAAGAGGTTATGGATGAAGAGAATGAAAAGAGTTATATACTTAAAATTGGAACTCAGGTATTACCTTGGATGTATCTTCCTAGTAGTAAGATTGTTAAATTAAACAAGTTTTATTTTACTTTCTTTCCAGATGCTAAAGATTTAAAGTCTCTTTTAAATGATGAATATATTCCTAGAGAGGTATTAATGGATGAAACTGCATTTAATGATTATATATCTAACAGTAAAATCTAATGAAAGTATAGACTGAGGTGAATAATGAACTAAGGTAAAAAAGAAATTCATTATAAGTATTCAATAACTTTCTACTCTTGGTTATGTACTAATACTCATTTTGTGTCCTAAACTATGAATTGTATATTTTTCGAAAAATTACAGTACTTGCCAAACCAATTAAAGAAATATTTCCTAAAATAATCCATGTAATTATCCCATCATAGGTTGGAGGATTTACTTCGCTAGTTTTCTCAGATAATGTATAAATGCTAAAGTGGTTTGTGGTAAATACTGCATATTCATCATTTACTGTAACCTCATGTTCTTCGACCTTTCCTTCAGAATTAACATAATTTACTACCAAATCTTTTCCTTCTAGTTTTGAAGGTATTGGAATTCTTACTTCAAAAGTTCCATTCTCCAGTTTCTTAATATAAGTACTTAGTGATTTAGTATATAGCTTTAAATCATACATTTCTACATCATTTTTATTTAGAATCTCAATTATTTCCTCGTATTCCTCTCCACTAGTTAATATCTTTGCATCAATGGTTGAATCCAATGGTATTTGTGAAAATGAAGTCGTAATTCTAGCATTAGTTATTAAATCTTGTGTTATAAGACTTGGAGTTAACATTTTTGTACTGTCAGCAATTATTAAGAAATAGTACTCATCCTCGCCATATGTTAATATAAAATATTGATTAACATCGCTAACACCAAGACCCATTAGTTGATTTAACTCGAATTCTACCCGATCAGGATGACCCTCATATAAGCTTAAAAGATCTCCTCCCTCTGATAAAACGACATTGGTACTCCCTAAATAATCATTAATCCTTTTTTGTGCTACAGCTAGGTATTGGTCTGGACTTGTGTCAGTTGGAACATAAACAACATTTTTTTGTACTATACGAGGAGAGTCTAAATAGCCATACCCAATATCGTTATATCTTAAAACGGCATCTCCTCCATGCTCTACATAAAACCAACCCCCCTCTCCTACAGCAGTTCCTGTATTATAATCCACGACAAGATTTGAGTTTTGCAATTTCTCTTTTAATTCGCCAGAATAATTTGCCATTTCAGCCCTAATGGGAACATAGTCTGAGAATGGGACAATAGAGGTAATGTCGGAAATGGAATTACCTCCTGATCCAAAAAAAATATAGTTAATAACTTCCAAGTCATTTAATGCAAACTTTGTGGCTTTACCTATTGAATTACTAAAACTATCAACTTTGTCTTTAACGATACTGTTAGTAGTTGGCTGATATACAATATTTACAGTTTTGGTTGAGCTACTACCATCTGAAAAGTCAATGCTAACTTCGCAAACCGAGTAATCTGAATTACAGTACTTTTCTTCACAGACGGAGTAATCTGAATTACAACTCTCCCAACCTATTATTTTGCTGAAGACAACTTCCTCATGTCCCATGAGATATGAAGTAATATAACTTTTAGCTTCGTCGGAATTAGTTGGTTGAATAGAGTTTACAACCAACTTTCCATCAACTAAGTAATCATCAATACTTGTTGCATTAATCTCTGTTGACAATCCTAAAAATAAGAGAACAACACTCAAAGGAATTAAAAAATTTTTATTCACGATGTAATAAAAAAATAAATTTATATTTTTCTCCTACAATTTAAGGTATCATATTAAAAAATATATGTCTAATTTTTATTAAATAAAAATTACATTAATTGTTCTATTCATGAAAAGAGGTCGTCTACTAAAACAAAATAAATATAAGAATTTTCAGTCTATACTAATAATAGTATTTATTTCCTTATTATTAATTTCTTGTATCAAAATAGTAAGATATATGTGGGATGATAATAATACAAATAAACAACTTGATGTAATAAGTAATGCAATTACGATTGAAGAAGTAGAGGATAACGACAAAGAAATAGAAATCATTGAACAAGAGAAAATGATTGAGAAATTTAATCCATATTGGGATTATATAAAAATGGATTTAATTGATGTCGATTTTGATGAATTAAAAGGCATAAATAAAGATGTGAAAGGATGGATTCAAGTAAAGGGAACTAATATAAATTATCCTTTTGTTCAAACAGATAATAATTCATACTATCTAACACACTCATTTGATAGATCTAATAACTCATCTGGTTGGATATTTTTAGATTACCGAAACAAGTTATCAAGGAATGATAGAAATACTATTCTTTATGGACATGGAAGAGTTAATCAAATCATGTTTGGCTCATTGAAGAATATTCTTACAAATGGCTGGTTAAATAATCCTTCAAATTATGTAGTGAAATTATCTACTGAATATGATAATACATTATGGCAAGTATTTAGTGTATACCGTATACCTACCACATCTGATTATATTCAAACGGATTTTAGATCTGATGAGGAATACTATTCCTTCTTAAAAATGCTTCTTAATAGAAGTTCTCATAACTTTAATACTGAAGTTACACTTGAGGATAGAATATTAACTTTGTCTACTTGTTATAATAGCGCTGAAAAAGTTGTATTACATGCAAAATTAATAAAGAGAGATACAAAATAGTATTCCAACGAGCCTTTTCAATCATATAAAATCTGGGGTCATGTAGTGGACTTATTCAGAACAAAACTGATTCAGTCAGATCTAAATGCCCTGATAGAAAGTATAAGGCTCTTATTAGGAATAGTAAATATTGAACCTATGTTTTTAAAATAGGTTCTTTTATTCTCATGTACTTCATTATAAAAGGGTCATTATTACTATGGAAAACATCACTTTCAATATAATACATTATTTTTGAATAAGGATAACCTCTAAATATCTTATTGAACAGAGAGTTTTTCCAGTAAATACTGCCCTTAAAAGAGCAAAAAATTTGTGGTACATATCCATATTCATCACCACTTATATCAATATGATCTATCCAATCATATGGAACAAGTCCAACAGGGAAAGCTTTACAATATAATTTATTACCTTCTTTTTTTGTAGTTAATTTGCCATCTTTTCTTTTGTATATGTACTCTGGAGAGCTACAAAAAAATTCTAAGCCATCAAATCTAGCAGATTTTAATTCAGCTTTAATATGAGAGTATCCATGAATATTTAAATCATTTGATGGATAATCCTTGTAATATCTGGAAGTATTTACTAGATGTAATTTTATTGCCTGTTCTTCTTTATTTATTCTGCTAAAAAGAGGCTCACATTTATTTAGTATTTCTTCCTTATGTTTTAGCTTTGCTTTATCTGATAGCCTAATTGAGAGGAAATACACATGATAGGCAATAATTATTTGTATTATTATATTGATTGTAAATTGATAGTTTTGAGATAGCCAATTCCAGATTTGAGTAAGTATTTCCATAGGTAATTATACTCTACCTGGACAAAGCTTTCCAAATACTGCTATACTATTCTTGAAATACTTTTTGGGTGGTATTTCATTTCTCACAGCAAGGAAACTGTGTGAAGAACAAAATAAGGAATGTAAGACACTAGTTAATATAAGTGTCTTTTTTTTTGTTAAACCCAAGTCAAGTAAACAAAACTGAGTTATTAGACAGACTAGATACTCTTGATAGTTATTCTGCAGACAGGTTGATAACCTTTGTTCAAACACTCATCAAAATAAATGAGAGGGAAAAATTAGTTAGATACATTTCTCCTAAGCAGAAGAAAAGGAAAAGGAGGTCTAATCATGATTGATACTGTTACCCTTAGACTTAAAGAATCAGAGTTTAAAATACTTGACCACAAGAGATTCTCACCTAATAGTGAAGGGCTTTTTGTTCCACCCTACTCCAGAATGGGAGGTAGAGCATATCTAGATTGTTATCAGAATCCTTCAAAAGCAGATTTCAAAAGAGGAAATTACAAACCTCAACTTACACTTAGAAAAAGATGGATAAATGGAGAGCCTCAAATATATCTTTACATACAGTTTTCTGCACCAAAGATATTGTATCTAAACAACTTTGATGAATTGAACAATGAGGACTTCCCAACAATATGTTGTGAGTTACAAGCTAAGCTCTTATCAATGGGAGTATTAACATGTTCGGAGAAAATATCTAATGCACTAGTCACTAAGATACATTATGCAAAGAATATATTATTGCCACCCTTTGTAATTCCATACATGATTATGAAAGAAGTCCGTAAGATTGATTTTGATTTAAGATATGATTTAGCAGAAAAAGATTACCTTAATTCTGGTCAAAGTCTTAGATTTCATACTAAAGAATTTGAATTCATTCTATATGACAAGAAAAAGGATCTTGAGAAGGCAAAGAAAGGAGAAAAAAGTATAGATAAAGATCCTGAGGTGCAATTAAATCTGTTTGAGAAGTTTGTACCTAAGAAATCCTTTGAAATACTTAGGTTAGAATTAAGATTAAACACCTCAAATAAAATAAAGAAAGAGCTTAGCTCAAAGGTAGAAAACTATACATTTCAACAGTTGTTTAATTCAGATATATCTACATACATTTTAAATAAATATTGGGATTTAATATTGGAGAACTATCAGTTAATAAATTTTGATATTGATAATAAGGAGAAATTCTTAGCAAGTTTTATAATCAATAATCCTAACTGTAAAATTACTACAGCTTTATCAACATATGCTTTCTTAGAATATATAAAAGAGTTGGGTATAAGAAGATTTAGAGGAATTTTAGAGCATAAGTTTGATAGAAGATCATGGTATTCACTTAAGTCAAAGATTAAAGGTTACAACTTGAAGAAAATATCTAATCAGCAACTGGTATATGTCTCTAACTATTTAGCAAAATATGAACCCTTGTATCTCAAGGATTTTGAATGATACTTGAATTTTATATAAATTATACTTATTATATATTTCATAATATGGAAACTATTACTATGTACCTTTCTGAAGCATTAAAGACAATTAGAGAAGAACAGAAATTAACACAAAAAGAGTTGTCTAGAATGTCAGGAATTAGCTATTCTACTATTACAAAAATTGAGACTGGAGTTATCACCAACCCTAGTTTTTTTCTTGTTGTTAAATTATGTCAGGCATTAGAAATAACTACTGACAATTTACTTAAACTAATTACAAATTATGATGTCAAAACAAAGTGAACCACAGAGTATATCTCCTATCAAAGGAAGACCAATGCTTCAATGGACTGGGAAGAAACCTTTAGAATCTATTGAATACTTCCCTGCACAAGAGAAAGAGATGTATGGAGATTTAAATGCTAAAGAGTTTAATAAGTTATTCTGGGGTGATAACTTACAAGTTTTGTCTCATTTATTAAAGGAATATAG
>Ga0116184_10003488_pt1 | contig 12830 bp, 10 predicted proteins | sample AD_JPNNA5_MetaG_FD_89886 | JGI IMG/M metagenome (GOLD analysis project Ga0116184, IMG submission 89886) | Active sludge microbial communities of municipal wastewater-treating anaerobic digesters from Japan - AD_JPNNA5_MetaG | ecosystem: Engineered > Bioreactor > Anaerobic > Digestate | place... | reverse complement strand
TTCCCTTGAAAAAACGGACGGCGGCTTTGATATCACCCTGTCTTCAAATACCCTGGCCCGGAATGTCTATCTGCAAACTGGGGATGAGGAAGGTTTCTTTTCAGACAACTACTTTGATTTGATACCCGGCCGTCAGGTGAAAATCCACCTGGAGACCGGTTTGCCGGAAGTGGAACTGAAGCAGGTGCTCACCCTGCGGACGATGGAAGATGCCTTTTAAGCGTGGTTCTAAAAACGGAACTGACATAAAAAGGTAAAGGCAATTCGGTTTTCATCGAAATATGTAATATCTTTGTATTACTTCACGTCAGATATAGATCTGACATTGTGTGTTTGGGGGTTAACATTTGAAAAAGGGGAGCTGTTGAGCTCCTCTTTTTTTCTTTAAAGGGGCGGATTAGTATTTTTTACTTATGCCGGCCATTTTCCCCGGGGTAGCTTCTTCGACGGGGATGAGTGTAAAGGTGTATTCGTAATTCCGTCCCGAGGGGTAGCGATATTTTTCGAGAGGCAGGGATCCCCAGCTGTCGACTCCGCCGACACCCCGCTGACCGAGATCGATGTTCCAGCGAACCAGGCTCCGGGGTTTTACGTCGGTGGCATGTTTCTGTTCCTTTTCAATGGGGCCGTAATCCATGCCGCTGCGGGCGTCGAAATCCTGTGACAGGTAGGGCATGGCGGTCATTTCAAATCCTTCTCCGGGTGTGTTGCTGACGGCCAGCCATCCCGTGCCTGCGGCATTGGTAAGGGCTGCCCAGCGGACGTGGGTTTTGTTGCCGTTTTCCTGAGGCCTGACATAAGGAACCATCTGGTCGGCTGCATTTCCGGAATAAAGGCCCACGAAGGCCGATACGTTGCGGTCATTGTAATTCTCATGGGGTCCCCGGCCGAAATAGGTCAGCTGATCGAATTCCGCCGGAAGGCAAAGGACCATACCTACACGGGGAATGTCTGATTTTTCATTCCCTGACGCTTCCAGGATATTGGTGAACCTGACGGAACCATCGCCTTGCACTGTGTACCGTGTGGTAAAGGAGGAGGAGGTTTCTGAGAGGTCCCAGACGGCGGTGACCGAATAGCTGCCATTGTCGTTTTTGGTGGTGGTCAGATTCCGGAGTTGGGGATTCAGAGTCGCCTTTTTCCAGTTGATATTGCGAATGGGCATCCGGTTGCCGAAGTCGTTGTCAGTCGGGGCCCGCCAGAAATCGGGTTTCGGGCCGTAACCCTGCAGGATCAGTTCAGCGCCTTTGTAGAGGTAGCTGGTTAGTCTGCCCTCTTGCTTGCTGAAGGTGGCCTTGAAATCTTTACCGGTGAAAATAAGGGTGTTTTCGTTTTCTTCGAAATTAAGACTTCCGCCGGGAGTTGCAATCTCCCTCTTTTTATATCCCGGAAGCCTGATTTGTTCATGTGCGACCAGGTGATTTGTGGGGATTCCCGGGGAGGCATGACGGGTGCGGGCCTCCAGGAGGAGGAAATATTCGGTGCCCGGCTCCGCGCCGATTCCCTGAAGGTCAATTTCAGTAACCCCTCCGGAGTGTGGAGGAATGTCAAGCCGGGGGATTTCCAGGTTTTTCAGGATCTTTCCTTCAGCCATCACGGAGGCTTCGATCCTGAACTCTCCCAGGGAGGTGAAGTCATAGAGGTTCTCGACCTGGATGCGGGCCACCTGGTCGCGGTAACGAAGCAGCCTGAAATTGATCCATTCGTGGCCCTTTTTGACTTCCGCCAGTTCGGGCTGGGGGGTGCGGTCGGCGTATACGATGCCGTTGATCAGGAAGTTGCCGTCGCTGGGCATTCCTGTACCGTAATCCCCGCCGTAGGCATAGAAACGTTTGCCGTCGCTGCCGGTTTTCCAGAGGCCCTGGTCCACCCAGTCCCAGATGAATCCTCCCTGCAGTTGTGGATACCTTTCGATGATATCCCAGTAATCCTGGAAGTTACCCCCGCTGTTTCCCATGGCGTGGTTGTATTCCGAAGGGATAAAGGGGCGGTCGAGCACCCTTTGTCCGAACCATTCAAAGGTTTGGGGATCGGGGTACTGGGGCACGATGATGTCGCTGTTCCAGTCAAATTCCAGGGCAAAGCGGCTGCCAATTTCGGTCCGTTCATATTGTACCGGCCTGCCGGTGCGGTCATGGGCTTTCATGGCCCTGTATCCGGCATAGAAGTTGACGCCGTTGCCAGCTTCGTTTCCCATGCTCCAAATGATCACCGAAGGGTGGTTCTTGTCGCGCTGCACAAGGCGCACCATCCTGTCGACATGGGCATGTTCCCAGTCGGGATCTTTGGCCAGTGACCGCTCGCCGTAATAAAGACCGTGCGATTCTATGTTGGCTTCGTCGACGAGGTAAATGCCGTATTCGTCACACAACTCCTGCCACCGTTCAGGCTGGGGATAATGGCTCGTGCGCACGGCATTGATGTTGTTCTGCTTCATCAAGAGGATATCCTTCATCATCAGTTCTTCGGTCACTACATGGCCCGTTTCAGGATTGTGCTCCTGCATGTTCACCCCCTTGAGGGTTATGGGCACCCCGTTGATCAGGAGAAGTCCCCGTTTGATTTCCACACTCCGGAAGCCGATTTTTGTGGTGATGGTTTCCAGGAGGGTTCCGTTTGCATCGCGCAGGGAGAGGGTCAACTCGTAAAGGTTGGGAAATTCGGCACTCCAGGGTTTGATCCCGGTGAGTGGCATATGGTTCTGCAAAACCTTGTCAAAATCGACTTCCGCTTCTCCAAGGTCGGCCACCTCAACCATTTTCCCCACAGTTAACAATGGATGCCCGTTTTCGGAAAGTACCACATCGATCGTCCCCCAGTGAGGGTTGGTATTGCGGTTCTGTAATGAAACATAAATCCTGAGGATGCCGTTCCTGTAAACCTCATCGAGGGTGGAGACCACTTCAAAGTCACGGATGTGCAATTTCGGACGGCTGTATACCTCCACACTTCTTTCGATGCCGCTCATCCGCCAGAAGTCCTGGCATTCGAGGTAACTTGCCGTGCTCCAGCGATATACTTCCAGGGCCACGGTGTTTTTCTTCCCCGGGATGACATACGGAGTGATGTTGAATTCCGCGGGGAGTTTGCTCCCTTCGCTATAGCCTGCTTTTTGCCCGTTGACCCAGATGTAAAAGGCCGATTTCACCGATCCCAGGTAAATATAGGTCTCCCGGCCCTCCCAGCTTGCCGGAACCGTGAAGTCACGGCGGTAGGATGCCACGGGATTGTAAGTCAGGGGCACTTTCGGAGGTTCCGGTCCATTGCGGAATTCTGTGATCGGGGTGCGGGCATCGGCAAACTCATAAGGGTGATTCACATAAATCGGAACGTCATGCCCTTCCATTTCCCAGTTGGCGGGAACGGGGATCTCTTTCCAGCGTCGTACGCTGAAGGAAGGGAGGTAAAACTTTCCGGGCCGGGTGTCAGGATTGTGCGATAGCTTGAATTTCCACATCCCGTTGAGAGAAAGCTTGTAGGTTTCTCCTTCCGGGGAAACAGGGGTGAAAGCGGCCCTGCCTTTCTCCTTGTTTATGCCGGTCACCGCGGGGTTCTGCCATTCGGGGGTCTCTTGCGCCACCGCCATTCCTCCCGTGAGGAGTATCAGAAATCCTGCCGAAAGGGCAAGGAATTGTGCTGAAATAAAACTTTTCTTCATGGTGGTAGGTATTGTTTTTTTAGGTGTTGAAATCCGGTAAGTGGTCTGGTTGATCAGGTAACCCTCCTCATGAGATCATTGCCCTGTCAGGAGGGCGCGGACGATCAGCAGGTCGGAAGGCCAGGTGATTTTAATGTTTTCCCGGTTTCCCTGGGCCAGACGGATGGTCTCTCCGCTCTTTTCCAGTACCGAGGCGTCATCGGTAAATTCTGGAAGGTAATCCTGTGCATAAGCTTTTTTGATCAGGGGGATCCGGAAGGTTTGCGGGGTCTGGATCAGGAAGAGTTTGTCCCGGTCAAGCGGGTGGCTTGACATTCGGTCACTCCACCGTACCGACTCAGTGACGGGAACCACGGGAATGGCATTGCCGTGGAGCACCGCCATGTCGTAGCATCGTCCAAGGGTCGCCTGGCTGACCAGCGGCCTGACGCCATCGTGGATGAATACAATACCCTCATCCGGAATCACCGACAATCCGTTTTTAACTGATTGAAAACGGGTTTCACCGCCGGAAACCATCCGGACAGGGTGGGCAAAGCCCTGTTTTCTGCAAAGGTCAGACCACAATGGGATGTGTTCTTCGGGAAGGATCACGACGATTTCCATGGCGTGATCAAAGTGGATAAAGCATTCAAGGGTGTGCATCAACACCGGTTTTCCTGCGATTTCGAGGAACTGTTTGGGGTGCTGATGACCCATCCGGATCCCTGAACCTCCTGCAACCACCAGGGCGATTTTTTTCATTTGCGTAGAAATAAAAGGGTAAAAAACCCGTATCTTGCAAAACAATCACAAAAATAACATTCTCCGTTAAATGAAAGCTATTCTGGCCTTTTTGGACGATCTAAAAAGGAACAACAACCGGGAGTGGTTCCAGACCAACCGTGAGCGTTACGAATCGGCGCGCGAAAAGGTGTTGTTCATGACAGAACTTCTGATCCGGGAGATCAGGAAATTTGATTCTGACATTCCGCTGATGGATCCGAAGGAATGCCTGTTCAGAATTTATCGTGATATCCGTTTTTCGCCCGATAAGCGTCCTTACAAGACCCATTTCGGCAGTTATATCGGAAGGGGAGGCTTTAAGAGCAATCGGGCGGGTTATTATTTTCACATCCAGCCGGGAGAACATTATCTGGGCGGGGGAATATGGATGCCCCCGGCCGATGTGCTGAAAGCCATCCGGACTGCCGTTTATGATCAGCCCGGGGAGTTCAGATCCATCCTGGAGGATCCGGGATTCAGACGTTATTTCACCGGTTTCGATGGGGAGATGCTTAAAACTGTCCCGAAGGGATTTCCGCCTGATTTTCCCGATATCGCTTTGTTGAGGCCCAAATCGTATGCCTTTGGGGTCACCCTCACCGATTCGGAGGTGCTGGATAAGGGATATTTGAACAAGGCCGTGGATCTCTTCCGGGAGTTGTATAAAATGAACCGCTTTCTGAACGAAGCGCTTGATAATTATCTTTAAAAGATCGTAAGGCATATGACACTGATAAAATCCATTTCCGGGATTCGCGGAACGATCGGAGGAGAACCGGGAACGTCGCTTACTCCTCCTGATGTCGTCAGGTTCACGGCCTCCTATGCCAAATGGCTAAAGGAGTCTTCAGGGAAAGAGAGGTGCATGGTTGTTGTGGGGCGCGATGCCAGGATCAGCGGAGAAATGGTGAGGGCCCTGGTATGTGCGACGCTTTCAGGGATGGGGATTGATGTGGTGGACATCGGACTGGCTACCACGCCGACGACTGAGATTGCGGTTACCGGCGAGCATGCCGATGGCGGGATCATCATCACTGCCAGCCATAATCCGGAACAATGGAATGCGCTGAAGTTGCTGAACGGGAAAGGGGAGTTTCTTTCTGCGGAAGAGGGTGCCGTCATCCTCCGTTATGCGGAAGAAGGAGATTTTTGTTTTGCAGAAGTGCATATGCTGGGAAGCATGATTGCAAAAGATTACACCGCTGAACATGTGCGGCAGGTTCTGGCCCTTGACCTTGTGGATGCGGAAGCCATTTGTGCGGCCCGTTTTTCGGTGGCTTTCGATGCGGTCAACTCGGTTGGGGGAATTGCCATTCCTGCCCTCCTGGAGGCGATGGGGGTCAAGAATATTCTAGCGATCAACGGCGAGCCCACGGGCCATTTTGCCCATACCCCGGAACCCTTGCCGGAAAACCTGACGGAGACCTGCGAAATTGTCAGAAGCAGTAATGTGGATGTCTGTTTTGTCGTGGATCCCGATGTGGACCGGTTGTCAATCATCAGCGAAGACGGTAGCTTGTTCAACGAAGAGTACACCTTGGTGGCCGTCGCCGATTACGTGCTCTCCCGAACACCCGGCAATACAGTCTCCAACATGTCGTCAAGCCGCGCTTTGCGGGTGATCACCGAAAAATACGGAGGCAGCCATGCAGCCTCCGCGGTGGGTGAAGTCCATGTGGTGGCGAAAATGAAAGAGACCGGGGCGGTGATCGGGGGAGAAGGAAACGGGGGGGTTATCTACCCCGCCAGTCATTACGGCCGCGACGCCCTGGTGGGCATCGCCCTTTTCCTGACCCATCTCGCCAAAACCGGATTGAAATGCTCGCAACTGCGCAAAACATACCCCGATTATTTCATTTCGAAAAACAAGATAGAACTGACGCCTGATATCGACATGGACCTGGTCCTGTCAAGAATTGAAAAGATCTACGAAAAAGAGGAAGTCAGCACGATCGACGGAGTGAAAATCGATTTTGCCGATGAATGGGTTCACCTGCGAAAATCCAATACCGAGCCGATCATCAGGATTTATGCGGAATCCTCCACTCTGCAAAAGGCTGAAAAACTGGCCTCTGAGATTATCGCTCTGATCAGGCAAAACATTTAGAAGGACCGGAATATGCTCTTCTGGTAGGATGACGGAGGTTTCCCTAAAACACTCGTCAGACGTTGTACTATTTATTTTGGTTAACAATTCGCATCACCCTTTCCACGGCATCGTCGACCTGGGCGACGGATTCCATTCCGAGGGTCATGGCGTGGATATTCCCTTTTGTCACGGCATAGCGGATTGATTGTTCCCTGTCGGTGTCCGAAATTTTATCCCCGTTGCCGAATATTTTCATGCCGATGATCCCTTTGCCGTTGTCTTTTGCCTTTTTCAGGAGTGCCGAGACCTCTTCGGGGGTGTTGTCCATATGGACGCCGAAGGGGTTGATACGCGCCAGGATCACGTCGACCCAGGGGTCTCCGGCGGCTTCGATCATGGCCTGCCAATTGTGGCAGGAGACGCCTGCCGCTTTTATGATCCCTTTTTCTTTGGCTTCAGAGAGCCCCTCGATGAAGATTTTCTTTTCTTCCCGCCAGTTGGGTCTGACCATGCAGTGCATAAGCAGGATGTCGAAATAGTCGCTGCCTGTTTCCTGTCTGAAGCGGTCGAGGGTTTTTGCCACGTCGCCGCTTTTTTGCCAGTTGGTATCGCCGGTCCACATTTTGGACATGAGGGTGGTTTTTTCCCGGGGAACCTCTTTCAGGATATCCCTGACAAAGGTGTGGGATCCGTACGAGTCAGCCATGTCAAAGAAGCGGATTCCGCGATCCCAGGCATGCCTGGCCAGTTTCAGGAAATTCTCCCTGCCCAGGCGGGTCTGGTTCGATTGCTGGTTCCCTCCGATGGAGCCTGTCCCAAGCGCTACCCGGGGAATGGTAAGCCCGGTTTTTCCAAGGGCGACACGGTCAACAGCAGCAGCCTTCAGCACATCATTTCCGAAAAACGGAAGTTCGGTCGCAGAAACCGGAAGTGCAGCACCTGCCAACGTGAACCCTGCCAGTCCGGCAGCACTGGTTTGAATAAACCGGCGACGATCAAATTTCTTCATTTGCGCTCATTTAAATTGGGTTTCAAGATACGAATTTTTTAAATTAGCTTTTTGATGAACTTTTGTATAGGTGATATATTCCCTATGACGTTTTTAAACAGGAACGCTATGAAGAGGTATTTGTTTTTACTGCTGTTCAGTCTTTCAGGAATCACTTTGTTCTCCCAGAATCTCCAGTTGCATTATAATGTGAGTGATGGACGCAAATACCTGACTTCCATCGTGGAACTGTTTAGACCTGACCGGCATGGTACTTTCACCTGCTGAACAATAAGATCTTCTTTTGCGGATTTGCCGATTTCTGGAGGGAGGATAATCTTTTTGATCCCGGTTTTCCGCCCATTTTTTGCTGAAGTTCATGCGCTGAGAAAAATTTTCTCCCGGAATCAATAAAATTGTTTATTTTTGCACCGCAATAGGGTTGTTAGCTCAGTTGGTTTAGAGCATTACCTTGACAGGGTAGGGGTCACTGGTTCGACTCCAGTACAACCCACAAAATGCGGTCCTACCGGAGCCGCTTTTTTTTATATCTTCAGGAATATCTTCCGCCGGTACAGGATCCACAGTATGAGGAAGATGAGTGAAACGTCGGAGAGGGTGATCAGCGCAGGATAGAACTCGCCGAGGTACTGTTTGGTGCCATAGAGCAGGGAGCGGGAGATGCTACCGAAGTTGATGACAGAATAGAGCATATAGGCCGTAATGGAATTCATTCCATAGATCTTCAGCCAATTGAGATATTTCCCGCCGTTGCGGATGTCGACCAGGTAGTAAAAGAGCGCCATGAGCAGGAAGCAGAGGCCGCTGCTGTAAAGGGTCATGGAGCTTGTCCAGATCTTCTTGATTACCGGCATCTGGAAGCCCCAGAGGAGTCCGGCCACCACCATGGCTATGCCGCCAATGATCAGCCATTGTACTTTCTGCATTTTAGGGAGATTCCCCTTGAGGATCTGCCCTGCGAAGACCCCGGTCATGACGGTAACTCCGAAGTTGAGGCTGCTGAGGATCCAGGTGTAGCGGTAATTCCCGAAATCAAGACCCGTTTCGGTGACGGTCACTCCGTCGCGGAAGCGGCCCAGGACGATGCGGTCGACATATTCGGCCAGGTTGTAGTCGGGGGTGAAGTTGCCGCCCCCGAAACTGCCGGCCTGCACGAAGGTGAGCAAGGCCCAGTAGGAGAGCAAAAGTCCGGCTGAAATCACGATCTGCCACCTCAGCCGGAGGTGCAACAACAGGAGGGCCGATATGAGATAACCCACGGCGATGGCCTGCAGGGTGTTGGAGAAGAGGTATATTTTCTGCGGATCCAGGCCCAGGAGGTTCCCCTGGCAGACCATACCCAAGATCCAGAGCAGGAGAACCCTTCTGAGGATGCGACGGTACAGTTTTTTCCGGTCGTCGCGGCGGGTGTATTTGGAAAAGGCGAAGGGCATGCTGGCCCCGGTAATGAACATAAAGAGCGGCATGATAATATCCCAGAAGGCAAAACCCTCCCATGCCACATGCTTGAAATGGGGGGTGATGGCCCGGAAAAAGGGCAGGTCGGCGGCCTGGCTCACCTCCATTAGCACCGGCTGGAAAAAGACCAGGCAGAAAAGGTCAAAACCCCGCAGAACATCGATTGAGCCCAGGCGGACATTCTGAAATGGTTTCTTTGTCATGGTTGTTTATTTAGTTGATCCTGGTACTCCCGATACCTTCCTGTAATCCTTCCGACTTTGCCAGAACGGTGATTGTTCCGGCCTTTTCCGGCCTGACAATCACCTGGCATCGGCCCCGGTAGCTGTTTACCAGGGGCTGCTGAAAGCTGTGCATGTCCTGCGGATTATCATTGCCCACGGCCTGCAGCCGGCCTCCGGTGATCTCCAGCTCCACCGGCAGTTGACTGTGGGGGACTACCAGCCCGTTTTCATCCACAATCTCAACATTGAAATAGGCCAGATCGTCACCGGCCATGGAAAGGCTCTCTTCCTCGGGGGTCACCCTGACGGAGAAGGGTTTCCCGGTGGTTTTCAAAACCTGGCGGGCGACTTCCATTCCATCCGAAAGAGCGATGGCCGTGAGTTCACCCTGCTGATAGGGCACTTCGAACTGTGCAGTGAGTCTGGTGCTGTCCGATACTTCCTTTGTCGCGATCACCTCCCCGTTCAGTTCGAGGCGCACCTGTTTGCAACGGGTGTAAACCGACACCAGGAAGTTCTTCCCTTCGTGGCCTTCCCAGTTCCAGCATTTCCACTCGTCGGGCCACCCCCAGTAACTGACGAACTCTTTTTTACCCTCCGGAAGGGGGGCGTGGACCATCATCTCAAGGGGGGAGTTGCGCCACACCACATCACGGAAATACATCTGCGGTTTGTTAACGCCGGTGATGCTGATATCGCCGCAGTTGGCGTTGAACCAAGGCCAGGGGGGTGCGAAAACTGCCCGATCGCCTTCCAGCCAGGTATGGCCGATCCCCGACTCCCCGAGATAGTCCATGCCGGTCCACACGAAATCGCCAATCACATAAGGCTGTTTTTCCACCATCTGCCAGTTTTCAAAGGCCTCTTTGGGCACCGATTCCGTGCCGAGTATGATTCTTTCCGGAAATTTCAAATGGTCGGGTTCATACTGCTGCCACTGGTAATTGTAACCGTGGACGTCCAGTTGGGCAAACGCGGGCGCGGTATCGTCCCAGATTTTTCCCGGGTTATCCCAGAAACCGCAAACAGCCTGGGTCACGGGACGGGTGGGGTCAAGCGATTTGACCTTTTCCGACAGCATCCTGTAAAGGGCCTGTCCGGAGGAGTCGGCACGTTCCTGAATTTCGTTGCCGACGCTCCAGATGATGATGGAAGGGTGATTGCGGTCGCGCAGCACCATCGCTTCGATATCCTTTTCCCACCACTCATCGAAGAAACGGTGGTAGTCCTGTGGGTTCTTGGGTTTTTGCCATTGGTCGAAAGACTCATCCATGACAAGCATCCCCAGTTCGTCACATGCATCAAGGAAGTGCTGCGACGGGGGATTGTGGGCGGTGCGGATGGCGTTGAAGCCTGCCTCCTTCATGGTCTTCACCCTCCGGAATTCGGCCGTCCGGAATGCCGCAGATCCCAAAGGACCGTTGTCGTGGTGGAGGCATCCCCCTTTTAACAGTACAGGCTCCCCGTTCAGGAGGAAACCTTCTTCCGCGGAAAAGGCGATGCTTCGGATGCCGAAACGCTCTTCCACGGAATCAAGCACCTTATCACCCTCCCTGATCTGTACCTCCAGGGTATAAAGGTTGGGATCTCCGGGGGACCAGAGGGCAGGGTCCGCCACTTCGGTTTCCATTTGGACGGCTCGGGTCTCCCCCGCTTTGACGGCCACTTTCTGTTCATCCGCCGCCACTTCCCTGTTGGCACTGTTTTTCATTCTGATGGTTACCAGCACCTCCTTATCTTCCACGGAACCATTAATGGCGCTGACCTCTGTTTTAATCAGTGCTTTCTCAGAAGTCACAGAAGGCGTGGTGATATAAATCCCCCACAGAGGCAGGTGGACGAGATGGGTTATAATGAGTTTCACGTCGCGGTAAATGCCTGATCCGCTGTACCAGCGCGAGTTTTTCCCTTCATTTTTAACCTGTACAGCCAGCAGGTTCTCCTCACCCGCGGGAAGGAGATGGGGGGTCAGGTCATAAGAGAAGGCCGTATAGCCATAGGGATGCTTCCCGAGGTGGTTCCCGTTGATCCACATCGGCGTCCATGTAAACCCCATCGAAAAGCAGGGTCACCAGTTTGTCCTGATCCTCCTTCCCCAGGGTGAAGTGTTTGCGGTACCAGGCTGTACCGCCCATTACATGGCCGGTAGATGCACTGCCGGCACTTTTCTCCGAGAAAGGTCCGATCTGTTTCACCCCTTCCTGTGGAGGAAGGTCCTCGATGCTGTAATCATGGGGCAGGTCGAGGGTGCGCCAGGAAGAATCATCCAGGGTTGGATCCTGACCATTTTCCACGTCGGCGCGGAGAAACTTCCAGTTGGCGTTAAGGACCACCTCGCGTGAGGAGTCAGGTTGGGCACAGGCCGTAATCAGCAGACCGGCGATGAAGAGGGAGAGCAAATGCTTACGTTTCATATTGTTTCAGGTTAATTCTAAGGTTGAACTTCTTATTCTTTAGGCTGTTATTCGCTTGGCAGCGGGTGTGAAGCCTGGATTTTCAAAAACTGCAGGAAGTTGGAAGTCAATTCATTGTTCTTGTAATGGTCACCCCACTGTTCCGGCGTAGATCACCAGGGCCAGTCCGGCAAGGAACAGGGCAAACATAGCGATGAGCATTCCGGAAGTGCCTTTGGATCCTTTGAATTCCTTCCAGATAAAGACCCCCCAGAGTGCCGCCACCAGGGTGGCTCCCTGTCCGAGACCGTAAGAGATGGCATAGCCTGCTTTTCCGGCGGCAATAATGCTGAACATCATACCGGTGCACCAAATCATTCCTCCCAGGATTCCCGTGAAGTGCTCCCTGGCAGCTCCCCGGAAGTAATCACGCAGGGGAACCGTTGATCCTTCGAAAGGTCTTTTCATGATCAGGGTGTTGAAGATGAAATTGCTGGCGAAGATTCCGAGGGAAAAGATGAAAACTGCCGTGTAGGGGGTCAGCAGACCTGCTTCGGGAGTCTCATATACCGGCGCCATGGAGCTGGCTACGAACCGGTAAAAGAGGGCCATCAGGATCCCTCCTGTCACCGACAGCAGAATTCCCTTAGCCGGAATTTTGCTTGACTGGACAGCTTTTTTCCGGTAGGCCGCAGCATCGAGGATGATGGCCATGGTGATCAGGGCGATGCCGGTGAAGAGCCAGAAGGGGTTCCCCTGTGGTGTGGCCAGGTAGTTGATGACCACGCCCAGCACCAGCGCGATGCCGATACCCACGGGAAAGGCTACCGACATTCCAGCGATGGAGATGGCCGCAGCCACAAGGATGTTGGCGGCATTGAAGACAATTCCACCTAGGAAGGCATTCCCCAGAGGCCTCATGCCGGCCTGCGCCAGATCCTCCGGGAAGCTGCGTCCCTGAGATCCCAGGCTCCCCAGGGTGAAGGCAAAAATGAGGGACATCAGCACGATCCCAATCACATAATCCCAGTAAAAGAGTTCGTAACGCCATGATTTCTGCGCCAACTTCTGGGTATTGGCCCAGGATCCCCAGCACAACATGGTCACAAAACACAGAATGATGGCCAGGGCATAAGAATTGACAATGTACATATGATTTAAGTTTAGATTTCAGATTTCAGATTTAACGGGTTGTTATTCAGGACAATATTTTAATAAGGTTCAGATATCATCA
>Ga0116184_10003474_pt1 | contig 12865 bp, 11 predicted proteins | sample AD_JPNNA5_MetaG_FD_89886 | JGI IMG/M metagenome (GOLD analysis project Ga0116184, IMG submission 89886) | Active sludge microbial communities of municipal wastewater-treating anaerobic digesters from Japan - AD_JPNNA5_MetaG | ecosystem: Engineered > Bioreactor > Anaerobic > Digestate | place... | reverse complement strand
TACATGTTGGCAGTGGGGCCGCCCACGTCCTGGATGATGCCCCGGAACCCGGGGTGGGAGGCGAGTCTCCGGGCCTCCTTGAGGATGGACGACTCGCTCCGGGACACGACCTCGCCCCCCTCGTGCGCGGAGATGGAGCAGAAGCTGCACCTGCCGAGGCAGCCCCGGTGGGTGGTGATGGAGAACCGGATGGTGTCCATGGCGCGCACCTCGCCCCGGGCGAGGTCGAAGGGGTGCACCTCCCGCTCGAAGTCGTGGTCGTACACGGCGTCGAGTTCCTGTTCGGTCAGGGACGGCCAGGGTGGGTTGTGGACCAGGCAGCGATCTGCGTGCCGCTGGTAGAACGCCGCCGTGCCGGAGGGGTCGACCAGCCGGGAGAAGGTCCGGAACATGGCGGAAAACCGGTCCGGATCTGAACTGACGTCCTCGAAGGAGGGCAGCTCCCCGTACCCTTCCGGGGCGTCCCTGCGGATGAAGCAGATCCCGGGCATGTCAGAGAAGTCCCTTCCCGCGAGGATCCTCCGGGCAAGCTCCACGCAGGGGTATTCGCCCATGCCGTAGACCAGTATGTCCGCCCTGGCATCGAAGAGGATGGAACGCCGGATGCTGTTCGACCAGAAGTCGTAGTGCGCAATGCGGCGCAGGCTTGCTTCGATGCCGCCCAGCACGATGGGCGCCGTGCCCCGGGAGAAGCGGCGGATGAGGTTCGCGTATACGATGACCGCCCGGTCAGGGCGCTTCGTGTTCATGCCCCCCGGCGTGTTGTCGTCCGACTTTCTGCGTTTCTTCAGGGGGGTGTAGTTTGCCACCATGGAGTCGACGCTCCCGCCTGTGACCCCCCAGAACAATGCCGGTTCGCCGAGTCTCAGGATGTCGGCGGGGGTCTCCGTCTCCGGCTGCGAGACGACCCCCACGCGGAATCCGGCAGCGAGCAGGGCCCTGCCCACCATGGCCACCCCGATGTGCGGGCTGTCCATGTAGGCGTCTCCCGTGACCAGGATGACGTCGCAGCGCTCCCAGCCCAGGAGGTCCATCTCGGAACGTGTCATGGGCAGAAACATGGGATCTCCCGCACGCGGGCAGGTGCCCGGGGACCACTCAGCACAGGTGCTCTCTCGCCCATTGGGCGGTGAGGGAGAAGACCTGGTGCCTGTTGCCGTCCCTGTGGCCCATGTGGCCGTTGCCCGGGATGATGCAGAGTCTCTTGGCGCACCTGAGTGACTTGTGGAGCATGCGCGCAGAGGCAGGGTTGTCGATCCTGTCCTCCTGCCCGTGGATCACGAGGGTGGGGACCGTGATGAGGTGGACCCGCCTGAGGGTGTCCGCACGGAAGGAGGCGCGCATACCAGGGAAGGGCACGCTGGACCACATCTCCTTCACCCTCGCATCGTCCTGCCACGAACGGTTGACCTCAGCATCGGCGGTGAGGGGGACCTTGGAGAACGCCTGCTCCATGGAAAGCCGGAGGTCTTTCCCGGTGATGCGCCGTTTGATCCAGCCCGCGGCGTTCAGCAGGGAAACAATGGCCGTGTCGAGAACGCCCAGGGTGTTGTTCACCGTTGCGTCTTCTGTGATGAGACAGCGGATCCGGCGGTCCAGGACGGACGCTTCCAGGACTGCCGTCCCGCCCGAAGAGAACCCGAAGGCGCCTATGGAGCCCTTCCTGATTGCCGGGAGGGATGCCAGGAAGTCGATGGCACAGCGGATGTCGGACACCCAGTCACCCATGTCCACATGGTAGCGGTGTCCGCCGCTTGCACCGTGTCCGTGCATGTCCATGGCAAGGGTTGCAATGCCGGAGTTGGCCAGGAAGCCGCAGAGTTCGGAGAAGTTCTCCTTGAAGTCCAGGGCGCCGTGGCACACCACGACGGCCGGTACGGGTTCGTGCACATCGGGCAGGGTGAGCACTGCCGCGATCGTATCGCCGTTGGACAGGAAGGATACGGCGGTCGTCCTCATGGCCAGGGCGAGGTTTTCAGACTGCCGACTGGGTGGGAATGACCGTTGCGCTGGTGGACGAGAGGTAATTCCTGATGCCCTCCGCAATGGTCTGGAAGGTCCATCTGCGCTTGGCGTCGTCGGTCTCCAGCAGCGTGATCCTGAACCCCTTCTTGTTGCAGCAGAAGCCGGTGAGCGGGACCACGCAGATCCCGGTGGAGCCGAGGAGGTAGTACACGAAGCGCTTGTCAACCTCCACGCCCTTGATCTTGTTCTCCACGTATTCCAGCGCCCTGGGGTTGTCGATGGGCAGGGTCTGCCGGTTGTTCAGCACTCCGTCCTCGAAGAGCACGGACATGTAGAAGGCCCCCTGGGGCTTGTTCACGCGGATACCCTCCACCCCGGAGAAGATGTCCATGGCCTCCTGGGCCCTGCGCTCGTACCCGGCCCTGCGCTGGGCGAGGTGCTCTTCGTAGCGCGGGTCTCCCATGACCAGTGGGATGGAGTACTGGGGCAGGCTCGTTGAGCAGACCTCCAGCATCTTGGCGTTGAGCAGGCTCTTGATGTAACGCTTGAAATTCAACTTGTCCTGATTGAAGACCTCGATCCACCCGCAGCGTGCGCCCGGCCAGGGGTATTCCTTGGATATGCCGCGCAGCGCAATGCCCGGCACGTCCGTGATGATCTCGCTCAGGTGGGCCGTCTCCACGCCCGGATATACGAGCCGCATGTAGGTCTCGTCGCAGATCATGAAGACCTTGTAGCGCCGCGCGATGTCCACCATCTTCTTGAGGAGCTCCCGCGGATAGACGGCGCCCGTGGGGTTGTCAGGGTTTATGATGAGGATGCCGGCGATGGAGTCGTTGTACCTGATCTTGTTCTCAAGGTCGACAAGGTCGGGCATCCACTTGTTGTGCGAGTCGAGCTCGTAGGTGAGGTGCTCGTACCCTGAGTGTGCCGCCTCGGCCGATGAGTGGGTGGAGTATGCGGGCGATGGGCCGATGACCCTGGCCTCGCGCTTCAGGTAGCCGAAGATCTTGGCGATGGCGTCGCCGATGCCGTCAAAGAAGATGATGTCGTCCCGGGTGACCTGGTAGCCGCCGCGGCGGTTCACCATGTCCGCCAGGAACTGGCGTGAGCCCGCCACACCCTGGGTGGCCACGTACCCGTAGGTCCTGTCATCGGATACGAGAGAGCTGATGATGTCCTTCATCCACGCAGGGAGCTTTTCCCCCTTTGCGATGGGGTCGCCGATGTTCTCCCAGGTTATGGGTACGCCGAGCCGCTGGAGATCCTCGGCCACTGCCACGATCTGCCTGATCTCATAAGTGAGCTGTTCCGCACCCTCGTGTACGATGTTTCTTCTCATGGTCCTGCAGCCCCCTGTGGCCCCATTGATTCGCTGTATAAGCCGTTGGAGGGGTATTTGTGGGATACATAAACAAAAGATCGTCCGAATGCAATGCAATTCTTGATACCTATACCCGCGACAGGGAACGGGAGAAAGAGGCTCGAAGTCATCGCCTCAGGTCCTGGTGACGGATCTGGCAGGGGAGATGTCCAGAAGGTCCTGTGACTCTGCATCAGGCCCGTCCTGGGCCAGCGGCGCGTCCCAGAGCTCCATCGTGATGAACACATCCACGCAGTCCGGGCAGAGCTGGGTGCCGCTCGCCTGCTGGATGATGTCCAAGGCCTTGTCCTTGGGCATGCCTTTCCGGTAGGGGCGGTCGCTGGTGAGCGCGTGGTAGGTGTCTCCCACCGCGGTGATCCTCGCCCACAGGGGGATGGATGGACCCTTGAGACCCTCGGGGTATCCCTTGCCGTCCATGCGCTCGTGGTGGTAGAGCACGATGGGGATGATGGGTGCAAGGGACGGGACCGGCTTGAGGATCTCCGCGCCGATGACGGGGTGGCGCTTGATGATGGCGAACTCGTCGTCGGTGAGCTTGCCCGGTTTGAGCAGAACGCTGTCGATGACTCCGATCTTGCCGAGGTCATGGAGCTTTCCCCCGAGCCTGATGAGTTCGATCTCCTCCCCTGAGATACCCATCTGGATGGCGATCCTGGTGGCGATATCGCTGACCGCCTCGGAATGGCCCCTGGTATAGGAGTCGCGTGCCTCCAGGGCGTTGCACAGGCTGGTGATGCTCGCCAGGATCAGCCGCTGCTCGATCTCGAGACGCTCCTTCTCCTTGTGGAGGAGGAGCAGCTGGTCGGAGAGCAGCTTTTCCACCGTGATGACGAGCTGTTCGACGTTGAAGGGCTTTACCAGGTAGGAGTCCGCACCGAGCTGGAGCATGCGCCGCATGATGGGCCGCTGGTTGTTGGCGCTCATGACCACGAAAGGAATGGTGGCCAGCACCGGGTCTGCGTGTACGGCCTGGCAGAAGGCCTCGCCGTTCATCTCGGGCATGTCGATGTCGCTCAGGATCAGGTCCGGCTTATGGTGTCGGAGGATCTCCAGGGCGGCCTTGCCGTTTTCGGCCTGCATGATGGAGAACCCTGCCCCCTTGAGGCTCTTGCTGACCAGGGAGCGGACCGTGAGCGAGTCGTCCACCACGAGGATGAGCCGTCCCTTCTGGAAGGTGGACTTTTTCAGGACGTTTGCGATATCGTCGAGCAGGGCTTCCTTGGGCTGGGTCTTGGAGATGCAGGCCGTGGCACCCGCCTGGTATCCCATCTGAACCGAGTCCTGGGTGTTCAGGGAGTCCAGGATGACCACCGGGATCTGCTGGGTGCGCTGGTTGCTCTTCAGCCTCCTGCACAGCTCGACCCCACCGATACCCGGAAGATCTGCATCGGCGATGACCAGGTCGAAATCACCGCTGGAGGTGCGCAGGAGAGCCTGCTCGCCGTCATCAGCCAGGGAAATGACCACGCCGTTGCGTTCGAGCTCCCTGGACAGGATGCTGCGGACCACCGTGCTCGCATCCGCGACGAGGATATGAATGCCATGGGGCAGGGCTATGCCGTTCGCCATGGTCTCGCCACAACCCAATGATTATAGACTGTCTTATGAATAGTTGGCATCCATGCGTGTATGTACACCACTTCACCTGTCCCTACCTGCATCTACCTATCGGACGGAACAGGTGATTCCATGAACGGGTATGGCGCAGGGTCAGACAGGGCTGGCATGTCTGCTAAAGATAAAAACTTTTTTAGAAAATCAAATAATATGCTGGCAATGGGGGCCTGTCTGCCGTGACGTCAGGACCCCTGATGATGCCTGTGCCCCCAGCGGTGGCAGACGGTGTGTGTCTGGAAGCTGTTACGAGGATGCCTGCTCCAGGGATGCCGCGGTGCTCGTCCATGCCTTCAGGACGGCGTGCATCAGGGTGGCCAGGGGTATGGCGAAGACCAGGCCCCAGAACCCCCAGATGCCCCCGAAGATCAGGATGGCCATGATGATGGCGATGGGGTGTATCTTCACCACCCGTGAGAGGAGCAGCGGCGCGATGATGTTGCCGTCCAGTGCGTGCAGTAAGGCATAGACGGCTGCGATGGAGAGCATCTGTGTGCCCACACCCCACTGGAAGAAGGCGATGAGGATCACCGGGACGAACATGACTGCCGAACCGATGTAGGGCACAAGAACGGCAATGCCCACGAGCAGCGAGAGGATGAGGGGGTACTTCAGCCCGATCAGGGCGAAGGCGGCATAATTGATGCCCCAGACGAACAGGATCTCCAGGACCTTGCCCCTCAGATAATTGAAGAACTGGTCATAGACTTCGTCCCACACCAGTACGGCCAGGCCACGTTCCTCGGGTATGAACTTTTTCAGCCAGTCCATGATTGCCTGCTTGTCCTTGAGGAAGAAAAAGACCAGGAAGGGGACGAGGACCATGTACACGAGGGCCTCGATGAGCCCGCGAACCGAGGACACCGACAGCTTGATGATGTTTTTCCCAATGTTGTTGAATTCGGAGTTCAGCACAAAGGTGAGCTGGGTTATCCTCTCCTCGGAAACGATGCCAGGGTATTTCCTGGGAAGGAGCGTCAGCTCGCTTTTCACCGTGTTGACCATGTCAGGGAGGTCAGACACCAGTTCGCCGATCTGGTGGGAGATCAGCGGGAGCAGTATGATGAGGATGTCCAGGAACAGGATCAGGAAGAGGAAAAACACCAGGTACACCGCAACGGCTCTCCTCACATGGAACCGCTGCAGCCATTCGATGACGCTGTCGAGCAGCAGGGCGATGATGATGGACATGAATACGGGTATGAGCATCCTGCCGAAGAAGAAGATGAGCAGAAACCCCGCAAGGAGCAGGATGATGAGGATCATGACCTGGGGATCGGAGAAGTAATGCTTTGCCCATCTGCGCAGGATCTGCTTCATGTGGCCCCGCCTGAAAGGAGGATCAGTTGCATATCACCCATGGCATCCGTTTCGTCAGTCGTCAAGGGCAACTTGAACCGTGGGGTGTGGGGGAATCAGGCAATCCGGGATGACGGGCCCAGACCATGGATGGTATCTTCCGAGGTCCATCCATGGCGGGCGCTACACTGAAGAAAACAGGGGCCTGTGCTCACCCCTGGTGGTGCACAGGCCCCATCGTGTTCGTCTGTCCGATTACTTGCCGAGCATGGCGTCCTTGAGGTCCTTCTGTGCGGGTTCCTTGCCCAGCCAGATGCCGAACAGGGCCTTCTTGAACTCGAGTCCCTGAATGGTGGAGGCCAGCGTGTTGTTCTTGTAGATCTCCACACCCTTGCCGGGAACATAGACATAGTCATAGGTCACGCCCTTGGTCAGGTCCTTGAAGATGGCCGTGAAGGCGTCGATCTTTGCCTGGATCGGGGCAACGTTGCCGCCTGTGGACTTCTCGAAGCCCTCGTCGATGGCATCCTTCATCTTGTCGGGGGTCACCAGGCCGGACGTGATCTGCAGCTTGACGGCCATGGGCTCGTCCGCGTTGATGATGGCGTTCGCGTCGCCGCTCTTCTGCTTGAGGTACAGGGCTGCCACATACACCTTCATGCCGAACTTGGTGCGTTTGCCCCCGCCGTTGGCAACCAGATCCTGGCCCCCCGCCTTCATGGTGTCGGGAAGCGCAACGCCTGCCACATCAAGGGCGAACGCCGATGATGCCAGGAAGAACAGTGAAAACATGAGAATGAAAGCTTTCCTCAGAATCATAGTACCCTCCTTCTTTTTATGCATCTGCCGTTTTTATGAAACGTTCACAACAACACGACGCTGCAGGCTCCGCATTTGTCTACACAACCTTCATGAACGGGGGAACCTCGTCATCGGTTTTTCCATGCCTGAGCCGGCACTGAACTCCATAAAATCCTTTCTACCCTGTTTGGGCACCCCTTATCAAGATGGAATCTTGCGTGACCCGTGAAGATGCATCCTGAACGGATCGGGAAACAGGAGCCCCGCCACGGCGGGCTGTTGGTTCAGGCGGGTCCCGGGGCCTTTTCTCCCGGCGGGCGCAGGCACACCAGCGTGGCTCCCCACCCGCCTTCACCCCCGGGTGCCAGGCCGAAGGACTCTACGTAGCTCAGCCGTGAAAGAATTGCGTGGACGGTCCGGCGCAGGGTTCCGGTCCCCTTGCCGTGGATGATCCGCACGAGCAGGATCCCCCTGTTGCGGCACTCCTCGAGGTAGTCGGGCACCAGGTCCTTGACGTCTTTCGGGCGGAACATGTGGAGGTCCAGAATGCCGTCCACCACGAGCTCGTGACTGTACTCTTCGTCAAAGACATCCAGGAGGGAATCGTCCCGAAGGGTGTTTTCTCCCCCTGCCCCTTTGTGGCGTGGACTGCCCCGGAAAAGGGAGAGGATCCATTTCACGGGGTTGCGCTGCACTGCCCCGAGAGGTTCAGCCCCTCGTAGATCTTCAGGGTTGCCCGGGCATTGTTGAGGGTATAGAAGTGGATACCCCTGGCCTTGTTCCGGAGGAGGTCGTCCACCTGGTCCATGGCCCAATCGATGCCGACCTTCTCGATGTCTTCCGCGCTCGTCGCCCTGTCCACCCGACGCAGGAGCGCGGCGGGGAAACGTGCACCTGCCGCCAGTTCGGCCATGCGGATCATCCCGCTGCGGGTTATGATGGGCATGATGCCGGCTATGACGGGGACATGGATGCCCGCCAGCTCGCACCGTTCGCAGAAGTCGTAAAAGTCGCGGTTGTCGAAGAAGAGCTGCGTGATGATGTAATCGGCACCCGCATCCACCTTGGCCTTGAGGTGATCGATCTCGAGAAGGCGGTTCGGGGTTTCGGGATGCCCCTCAGGGAACCCGGCCACGCCGATGCTCATCGTGGGGAAGGATGTCTTGATGAAGGAGACCAGGTCCACGGCATGATGGAACCCGTCTGGCGGCGCCGTCCACCCGGTGTGTCCCGCAGGGGGGTCCCCCCGCAGGGCAAGGATGTTCTCTATGCCCTTTTCCTCATACCGGGCCAGGATTGCGCGGATGTCCTCCCTCCTGGACTCCACGCAGGTCAGGTGGGAGATCACCGTGAGGTCTGTCTGGTCCTTGATGCGCACCACGAGCCGGTGGGTGTTCTCCCTGGTGGATCCGCCCGCGCCGTAGGTCACGCTCACCCACGAGGGCCGCAGCGGCATGAGATCCGCAATGGTGTGGAACAGGTGCTCCCAGGCGGAATCGGTCTTGGGCGGGAAGAACTCGAAGCTGAAGGTGGTGGGCGTGCAGTTCAGGATTTCCTTGATCAGCATGACAGCAAGCTACCTCCCGCCGGGTATCGGCCATTGGGGAGAGAACGTATCGAAGATCCCGGAAAATTGCAAGGATCGGTTCACGTCAGGAACGGAAGGGTTCGCTCGAGGACGGAGGGCATCCGCACGGCGCGGCCCTCCAGGAAATCCTGTGCCAGCCTTTCGATCCACTCCCGTGAGGCATGGATGTCGTGCATGACGAGAAAGCGGTGCTCGCCTTCGGTTATGATGTCGTAGCGGCCTATGCTGAGGGTTACGGGCTCGGTCTCGCCGTGGAGGAGGACCTCTGCCTGGATGCTTCTCTGAGAGGAGTCAAGGATGATGCGGGAGAGGCGTCCGTATCTCTTGACCCTTTGTTCCAGGATCTTCTTCAGGGCTGCGGACAGGGCCCTGTCCCTGTATCCGGTCGCTGCGTCGCTCAGGATGCCCATGGGAATGCCCGGAGTCAGTACCCCTCGGGGTTCAGCGACTGCCATCTCCAGGCGTCCGCGCACATCTCGTCGATTCCGCGGAGCGCCTCCCATGCAAGTTCCCGGTTGGCCCTGGACGGGTCCGCGTAGCAGATTGCGATGTCGCCTTCCCTCCGTGCCGTGATCCGGTAGGGGATCTTCCTGCCGGAAGCCCGCTCAAAGGCCGCAACCACTTCCAGCACGCTGTATCCCCTGCCCGTGCCGAGATTGTACACGGCTACGCCGGAACCCCCTGCATGTCTCTGAAGTGCACTCAGGTGTCCACGGGCCAGGTCCACTACATGGATGTAGTCGCGGACCCCCGTGCCGTCCGGGGTGGGATAGTCGTTTCCGAAGATCATGAGCTCGGGCAGCCTGTTCACCGCCACCTGGGCGATGTACGGCAGGAGGTTGTTGGGGATGCCCTGGGGGTCTTCCCCGATGGAGCCGCTCTTGTGGGCGCCGATGGGATTGAAGTAGCGCAGCAGGATCACGTTCCACGAGGGGTCAGATGCGTGGAGGTCGGAGAGGATCTGCTCGATCATCCACTTGGTCCGGCCGTAGGGGTTGGTGGGGCCCAGGGGGAAGTCCTCCCGGATGGGCACAGAACGGGGATCGCCGTACACCGTGGCGGACGAGCTGAACACGATGCTCTTCACCCCGCTCTCCGCCATAAGTTCTGCAAGGATCACCGTGCCCGTGATGTTGTTGTGATAATAGCTCAGCGGCACCCGGACCGACTCGCCCACCGCCTTCAGGCCGGCGAAGTGTATGACGGCGTCGATGGGTTCGCGGCGGAAGATGTCCCGCAGGGATGACCGGTCGAGGAGGTCAACCCGGTAGAAGGCAAGGGGTCTGCCCGTGATGGCCTGTACCCGGCGAAGGGACTCCTCCTTGGAATTCGCCAGGTTGTCCACGACCACCACGTCATGGCCTGCATCGAGGAGCTCCAGGCAGGTATGGCTCCCGATATACCCGGCACCTCCTGTCACGAGAATGCGCATGGGTCTCCCTTCAGGCATGGGTCGTCAGCGGGTCTTTGCCGTGCCGCTGGCGGCTCCGGCGCCCTTCGCCTTGAGGTTGATATAGTCCGCCAGGATATTCCCGCCCTCCACCAGTTCGGGGTCGTCCTTGGCTGGCTTGGGGCGGGAAGGGGTCTCTTCCTTGTCCTCGTCCAGCTCGTCCAGGCTTTCGATGGGTTTCATGCCCTTTGCCTTCCTGAGCCGGTTTTCTATTCCGAGCCGTTCTTCCTCGAACTTCTTCTTTTCCTGGATCCGTGTGGAGAGATTCAGAGACACCCGGGTCCTCTCCCGGGCCTCCTTCAGGTTCGCGATCATGGCCAGGGTGTAGAGGTAGTCCGGGTCATGCTGGATCCGTGTGGCGTATAGAGACTGGAGCTGCTCCTTGTACGGTGACAGGTCACCGTACCTGAAATGTGGCACCGACCCGATGGCGTCCCAGGGCAGGGCATCCTTGAGGGTGCTCTCGCCGATGCTCTTCCTGTCGTACAGGCTTGGGTAGTGGAAGTCCGGGATGATGCCCCGGTGCTGGGTGCTCTCCCCGGAGATGCGGTAGAACTTGGAAGTGGTCACCTTGATCTGTCCCCGGGACAGGGAGAGCAGGGTCTGGACCGTTCCCTTGCCGAAGCTGTTTTCCCCGATGATGATGCCCCTCCCGTAATCCTGCATGGCCCCGGCAAAGATCTCGGACGCGGATGCACTCAGACGGCTGATCATGACGGCCAGGGGCCCGCTGTAGGCGATGGTCGGATCCCGATCGTACAAGGTCTCGGTCTCTCCGTCCGCGGACCGGATCTGGACGGTGGGCCCGCTCTTGATGAAGAGCCCGGTCAGGGTATTGGCCTCGTGGAGCAGGCCTCCACCGTTGTCCCTGAGATCGATCACCACCCCGTCCACCTTCTGTGCAGAGAGCTCGGTCAGGATCCGTTTCACGTCCCGCGTGGTGCTTTTGTAGTTGTCCACGGACGACTGCATGGCCTTGATGTCAAGGTAGAAGGTGGGGATCCGGATGACGCCGATGGTATATACGGTCCCGTTCCGGCGGATCTCGATGACGTCCTTGCTGGCTGCCTGGTCTTCCAGGCGCACTGTGCCTCTGGCCAGCTTGATGATCCTGGTCTGCTGCTCGTCGGGCGACGATGCCGGAATGAGCTTGAGCCTGACCATGGTGTTCTTGGGGCCCCGGATGAGCTCCACTACGTCGTCGAGTCTCCATCCCACCACGTCCACGATCTCTCCGTCCGAACCCTGACCGACCCCGATGATCCTGTCATTCGGCTTGATGAGTTTGGATTTGTCCGCAGGGCCTCCGGGGACAAGGCTGACTACCTTGGTGTACTCGTTGTCGGAGGTGAGCATCGCGCCGATGCCCTCCAGGGAGAGACTCATGTTTATGTTGAAGTTCTCGGAGGACCGGGGCGAGAAGTATGCGGTATGAGGGTCATAGCAGGAGGCCAGGGCGTTCATGACCACCTGGAACACGTCCTCGCTGGTGGTCTGGCGTATTCGCTTGAGCTGGTTCCAGTACCGCTTGGACAGGGCCTTTGCGACCTCGGAGGTCTGCTTGCCCTCGAGGCGCATGGTGATGACCTCCATCTTCAGCGCCTTCAGCCACAGGCCTTCAAGTTCGGCGCGGGATGCGGGCCATGGGGAGTTCTCCCTGTCGGTTTCCAGGAACTCATCCCGGTCGAGGGTCAGATTCTTCAGGCCGCTGTCTGTGTGGCCGATGATGAACACGAGGCGCTGGGCGAGCCGTTCCTGGTACCGGGAGAAGATCTTGAATCCCGGGGTCAGGTCCCCTTTCAGGAATGCCTCGTCAAGGCTGTAGCGCATCGATTCGAATTCCCTGATGTCGGACGCGAGAAAGTAGGAGCGCGAGGCGTCTATGTCATTGATGAGACGGTCGAGCACCTTGCTGGAAAGCGTGTTGTCGATGGCCACCTTTCGGTAATGGTTGCGCTTCAGGTCCCTGATGACCTCTGCACACACCCTGCTGTGCTCCGCCATCGGTGCGATGGCCTTTGTATAGTTCGCTGCGTTCGGGGTTTCTGCAGCCCGGCAGGGACCGAAGACGATGGGAAGGAGGACGAATGCGGTTGCGAGGATGCGTAAAAGTCTGATTTTCGTGATCATGGGCTCGCTTTTCTCAAGATATTTGGTGTCTGGAATGTATAGCAACTCCTGCGGGAAAACTCAATGACGGTCTCGGTGCCGGCACATGGGCATCCCGGCCTGACACGTCCGGACAGTGGGGGTTCTTCGATGGTTCCTCCCGCTCAGCCCTGGTCCCTGGCGAGTCGGGTGATGATCTTTTTCGCGACATCGCCCAGCACGGGCACCTTCCATACGAAGGAGGGGATCGTGAACTTCACCTCGATCACCGGGGGGGTGCTGTCCGTGGATCCAGGCAGACCCGTGGCATCCCCGCAGGACGGATGTGCAACCGAAACCTTCAGACTGAACGACTCGGTTCCCGTGCCGGATCTTTCATCTGGAGGTGCGGTGCGGGGAGACGGTGCGACGGGATCGGGGCTTGTGTGGACATGTTCCATGCGCTCCACGATGTCGAAGGCCTTCTGCATCTGTTCGGACCTTGCAGGATCGGATTTCCTGGTCCTGCTCACAGGAGGTTCCCCTGCAGGGGCGGGGTGCACTTCCGCATTCGGGCCCTGATCGTCAGCGAGCCTTTTTCTCTTTCTTGGCAAGGACATGGTTTTTCTCCAGCATCTGTGTGATGGTTTCCGCTATGGCCTCGCAGTCGTCCACC
>Ga0116184_10003462_pt1 | contig 12910 bp, 9 predicted proteins | sample AD_JPNNA5_MetaG_FD_89886 | JGI IMG/M metagenome (GOLD analysis project Ga0116184, IMG submission 89886) | Active sludge microbial communities of municipal wastewater-treating anaerobic digesters from Japan - AD_JPNNA5_MetaG | ecosystem: Engineered > Bioreactor > Anaerobic > Digestate | place... | reverse complement strand
GGATCGAAAACGACGCCCCGGCCGTCCTTTACCGGGATCGCTGCCGGAAGCTGCGGGCGTCGCCCCCTCCGGACGACTGGGATTTTATTTACGATCTCCAGGTCAAGTGAGGCCGGGAAGAAAGAGAGGACCGATGCGCATCGAATTCTTCGGAGTGCGGGGAACGGCGCCGACGGCTCCGCGCCGGGGCTCCGTTTACGGCGGCCACACGCCCTGCGCCCTCGTTCGGACCTCCGCCGGAACGGACTTCATCGTCGACGCCGGCACCGGCCTCGTTTCCTTGGCGAAGTCCCCGGCCTTCAGCCGGAGGACATCGCTCCGGATTCTCCACATCCTTTTGACCCATTTTCATTTCGATCATGTCAGCGGACTTCCGTTCTTCCCGGAGATTTTCCGGGCGGGCGCCGACCTGCGGTTTTACTCGTCCGGCCCGGCCGCCGCCCTCCGCCGCCGCTTGGAGGAATTCATGACCGGGCCCTATTTTCCCGTGGAATTCAAGGCCACGCCTTCCCGAAAATCCTTCGGCCGCGTCGGCCGACGCCCGGCATCCGTCGGCGGGGCGAAGGTTTCCTCCCACCCTCTCCATCATCCCCAAGGATGCGCCGCCTTCCGAATCGAGGAAAACGGCCGGTCCGTCGTCTTCGCCACCGACACGGAACACGGTCCCGGAGGCGCCGACGAAGGGTTGGCCGCCTTCGCCCGCGGGACCGACGCGCTGATCTATGACGCGACCTTCACCCCGGCCGAGTACGCGGCCGGCCGGAAAGGATGGGGCCACAGCACCTGGGCCGCCGGAGTCGAGCTGGCCCGGGCGGCCGGGGCGGCAAGGCTCGTCCTTTCGCATTTCAATCCCGATCATTCAGACGCGAAGCTCGGCCGGCTGGAAGACGCCGCCCGCCGGAGGTTTCCCCGCTCCCTGTTCGCCCGGGAGGGCTTGATTCTTCGGTTGGAGAGATAAGGCCATGACCAACATCGCCTCCGTTTCCCAGACCGTCTACCAGGACCTGGCCGTCGCCTTCGGCGTCCTGGCCGCGATCGTTATCCTTTCGGCCTTGGCCCGGGCGGCCTTCAGCCGCTTCCCCGGCGCGGGGAAAAAAGGGCGGTGGATCCTGGCTTCCCGGCTGGCCTTTCCCCTGATCGCCCTGGCCGTCCTGTTGGCCGTCCGGGCGGTTCTTTCCCTGTCCCAGGCGATGGAATCCTATCTGAACGCGGCCTTCTTTTTCTTCGTTATCTTTCTTCTGGTCCGGCTTTTCGACGCGGCCATCCTGGCCTGGTACGTCGACCGGCGGAAGGCTTATCCGCTGCCGAAGGTGCTCCGGGGTCTGATCATCGGCCTCATTCTCCTGGTCGCCCTCTTTTCCATCCTGAAAAACATGCTCCAGATGGACATCTCCAGCCTTTTGGCCGGATCGGCGATCCTGACCGCCGTCATCGGCCTGGCCCTCCAGGGCGTCCTCAGCAACATCCTGTCCGGCATGTCGCTGCATTTCACCCGGGCGTTCAAGCAGGGCGATTGGATCAGCCTCGGAACGCACGAGGGCGTGGTCATGGACACGAACTGGCGGGAGACGCGGCTGCTCGACCGCCAGTCCAACGTCCTCATCCTGCCCAACAACGTCGTCGCCGGAGAAAAAATCGTCAATTATTCCGAGCCCGACCGGCGGACGGCTCTTTTCCTGAATTTGAAGGTCAGCCCCGTCGCCCCGGCCGCCGGGATTCTGGAGGCGCTGACGGAGGCGGCGGTCGAATGCCCCTTCGTCGCCGCCGAGCCCAAGCCCCTGGCGTACTTGACGAGCTTCGACGAAACGGGGGTTTCCTACGCCCTTAAATTCTTCGTCGAGGAATACGGCCTCAAGCCGGTGATCATCACCGACGTCGGCCGCCTGGCCTGGTACAAGCTGCGCCGCCGCGGATTTGAAGTCGCCGTTTCCTGGCCGGACCGGCTGGGGGACATGAAGGAGGCGATCCAGGCCGCGGGGCCGCCGCGTCCGGCGGGGGAGGGGGAAATCGAGACGCTCACCGCCCGGGAACGGGAAGCCCGGCGCACGGCCGAGATTCTCCTGGCCTCCTCCTTCCTCCGGTATCCGGACGGGGAAAAAGCCGGACAATCGATGGTTCCGGAATCCGAGCTCCGGGCGCTGGCCGGCCGAATCCGCCGCTCGACTTTCACGAAAGGCGAAGTCCTTGCCCGCCAGGGGGACAGGGGAGCGAGCTGTTTTGTCGTGGCCCGCGGCCGGATCAGGGGAGAGATCGTCTACGAGGAGAACGGCAAGCGATTCGTTAAGGAATTCGAAACCGTCCCGGGCGGCCTGTTCGGCGAGATGACTTTGTTTTCGGGGATGCCCCGGACGGCCACCGGGATCATCGCCGAGGAATCCGAGCTCCTGGAGATCGAAGCCCGGGACTTCCGGTCGCTGCTCGTCCGGAATCCCGAGGCGGCCGAGGCGATCGCCGATCTCGTCAGCGCCCGGAACGCCCAGAACAAGGAATTTCTCTTGAAGATCAAGGAGCTCTCGGCCCGCGAAGTGGAGGACAGCGCCGACCGCCGCACCGTTCTGGCGTATCTCAAGCGCTTCATTCACGGACTGCTGGGCTGAGCGGAACCTCCGGCCGACTTTCCCGCTTCGGCGTTTGAGGGCGGCGCGGACGGAGGCGCGGATGGAGGCGCGGAAGGAAGTGGAATTTCCGCCCCGCTTGGATTAAGATGAAAACGCTTTCGTTTTGTGCGCCTGTAGCTCAGTATGGATAGAGCAAGGGATTCCTAATCCCTAGGTCGCCCGTTCGAGCCGGGCCAGGCGCATTTTATAACCCCTTTAAAACCTTATGCTTATGGGGGTTTCTTGTTTTTGGGGCCCTGTTAATCCCTGTGCCGCGTGACGGTTTGACCGTCACAATTTTAGATTCTGGGGCCGTTTGCGTGGTCGTCGCGGGCACAGTCATTGATTTTAGGGTATCAACCGCCCGATGTTTCCGGGCTTCGTCCGTGTGAGCGTATAGCAAAGTGGTCATACTCCGGCCGTGGCCGAGAATCGCGGAGATAGTCACGATATCGACGCCGTTTGCCAGGAGCCGGGTCGCAAATGTATGCCGCGGAAGATGATGGTGAAACGGAATTTCGGTCCGTCGGCTAATTGTCTCCGTTGACCTGCGGAGATTCCCGCTTCGGAAACGATTGGGACGCTAGACACATATTCATCCCGCCGCGGCTGTCGCCGCAATAAGTTCGAGGCAGTCTCGCTCAGGTAGACGGTTCGGGTTCGCTCCCCCTTGCCGCGAAAGATCGCTATCGAGTTATGATTATAAATTAGATTTTTTCTGCTCAATAATGTCGGCGATTTTTTTTCTCAATGTATTCATCTATCGTCGCGGGGAGCGGGTGGGCGGGCGGCGCTCCCGGCCGTGGCTCACCCGGAAGGAGCGTCGCCGGTGAAACACCGAGCGCCCGCGCAATCTCCACCACTTCCCACGCCGTGATTGTCTGCTTTCCACTCATGAGCCGAAACCACCAACCCCGATTACGCCCCATGCTGCGGTAGACGGACGACGTCTTTACCCCACGCTCGCCAATGGCCGCGCGTATCCGTCGCAGAATGTCGGCGTTGATCGACTCGATTTCGGAATGATGAGTAGGCACGGCCCGATGAAGTCAGAATATTATTTTGTTGTTTCCTGAATATCTTGAGGAGTAGGGGTATCTGATTCCTCTGTTTCCTTTTCAATTTTATTCAAATCGTCGGTTTCCTTAGTTCTTTTGGCGATTTTGCTGTAATATTTTTTGATTCGGCTTTGTGCTTTTATCGCTTCGTCGCCTTCAAGGACATCTCGCTTTAATACTTCTCCGGAAAGTACCTTCAAAATTTCTTCGGAAGAAGCGAGCACGCCCCCTGATACTTTTCTTAATTCCCGCCGAATATGAAAAATGATTTCGTCGGAACAGATCAAAGCTCCGAGAAGAAACCGGTTTATCGTGAGGAATTTCTCATGGAATTCTTCGCGGGCGTCTTTCGCGAGACCCTCCTTGCACACGATATAGAGCTTTTCCCGGATCTCTTCGTTCTTGATATCCAAATCGATGAGATTGAACGAACAGATAAGGTCCGCGCTAATCGGCTGCTCAAATTTGATTTTGTAGATATACCATGATGCTCCATTCGTCAGAATCGCCCATTGAACTCCGCTATTCGCGCAATAGTCCAACGCTTGCCGAAGATGAGAATCTTTAAGGTCTATTCCGATAGCCTTTGCTTCAATGAGAAATTCGATTTTATTATCGAACTTTATCGCGAGATCGCAAAAAGTTCCCCTAACGGAATATTCAGACGTGAGATCCATGTATTTGTCGTAACCGAATATTTCGGCGAAAATGTCTTTGATAATGGAGAGGGTATCGGTTTCGTTGACGTCTCTGTCTTTTGCCGTTTTTAAAACCTGTTGGAATCTGGGGACCGTTTTAATCAATCGCTCGTCTACACGTTTTGGAATCATAGAAACCTCCCTCATTGATATTAAGACCGAGCCGAGTAATAAGCTCGGAATTCCCTGCTTATTAAAGCTCAGGCAAAACCCTAACCGCGTCACATAGACCAAAAAGCGTTATTTGTTTTTGAATCCTATTTGGCCCATCCCCCCGAAAGGCGCGCGACATTCGATTGATAAATTCCATATCAATCCTTTAACATTCGGCGCGATAATTCAGAAAACAATTTGACAGTCGGGGGACAACGGTTCGACACATGATGCGTTCCCGGTCAACTTCCCGCCCTTCTAAAGGAATGTTACTGGATATATCCGCCGATTACAAGTGAAATATTCAGCGATCAATATTGCTTAATCAGTTTATTCCGTGCCATACGACCCTCAGCGCGTGAATGTCTCCCCCCTTATGAAAAACAGGATTGAAATGTTTTTTGAGTATACAGAGTCACGCTCGGATTCACGGTCGCGATGGCTTTGCTGATTGATTACGAAGAAAATGAGCAGGCGCATTTCATTTTTCCCGGCGGATGTCCTCCTTGAGCTTTGCGATATCCTCCCGGAGCGCGAGAATCGAATCCTGTTGTTCCCGAAGGATTTTCCGCTGCTCCTGGACGATCTTGGTCAGGACGGCGACCAGGTCCATGGCGTTCAAGCCCTTCCGGTCGTTCATGGCCACCAGCTCGGGGACGTCCTCGGAGATGAAGCCGACGTAGATTTCGGCGTCGCCGCCCCGGTATTTGAACTTGACCGGCTCGAGCTTGTCGAAAGCCTCCGCGGCTTCTCCGGCCGACAGGGCCTCGATGTTTTCCTTGTATTCCCGGCTGGAGCCGTCGACCCAGGCGCCGCCGTTGCAGAAGGCTCCGTTCGTCCCGACTTCAAACAAATAGGTGGGCGTTGTTTTGATCCCGACGGTGCCGTTGAATCTCAGCTTGTCGCTGGAAAAGTCGCCGTAGATCAGGGGAGTGGTCGACGGGGTGTTGTCGATGTAGAGCTTGTTGGCTCCCAATTCGTTGTATCCGGCGCAATTGCCGATGAAGACATTTCCGTATCCGCTGTTGTTCAAGCGGCCCGTTTCTTTCCCGATGAAAACGTTGTCGTTGCCGCTGTTTTGTTCCCCCGAGCTCCCGCCGATGAAGACGTTGTCCATTCCCCGGTTGATGGCGTAGCCGGCGTAGGCCCCGAGGACCGTGTTCCAGCTTCCGTCGCTGCCGTAGCCGCTTTGAAAGCCGAAAAACGCATTCCCCTGGCCGGACACGTTCTTGAACCCGGCTTCATGCCCCACGAAGCAATTGTCCGACCCGGAGAGATTCTCCAAGCCGGCCCGAGCGCCGACGAAAACATTTTCGTCGGCCGTGCTTTTATTGCCGGCTTGGTATCCGATAAAGGTGTTTTCCCATCCGGTTTTATTCAATTTGCCGGCGGCCCGTCCCACGAAGGTATTGGCATACCCGGACGTGTTGGCGTACCCGGCCTGCCGGCCGAAAAAGGAATTGTTCACCCCGGTCGTGATCCCAAAGCCGGCTTCCAGGCCGTAGAACGTGTTGGAGGCTCCTTCCGTCCCCTCGACGCCGATCCAATCCCGCGGCCGGAAATCCGCCGCCAGGCTGAACTCTCCTTTCGCGGCTTCCGTCAAATCCGCCTTTCCGCTTCCCGGAGCGGATTCCGCGGCTCTCGCCCGCTCCCCGCCCGCCGGCGGCTCCGAGACAACGCCCCAGCCCGGCCCCTCGGTGACGGCGAACGCCCGGCCATCCGACCAGCTCCCCTGGGCGGCGTTGACCATCGCCCCGACGTACCAGACATAGCGTCCGCCGTTGAGGAGGGCTTCATCGGCCGACGGCGTCCAGGAGAACGCCTGCCCGGGGATCTCCTTGACGAGGACGGGCGGGGCCTGGGCGGCCATGGCTTCGTACGGAGGAACGATTCCGCCTCCCCGCGCCTCGAAGACCGCGACCTTGTAGGCCAAGGCCCAGGGCACGGACGTCCAGCTGAACGTCGGGCAGGCCTGCCGGACCACCGCTTCGCCGTTTTCGGCTCCGGGCGAGACGGCGACCGGTCCTTGGGCTCCGGCCGAGACCGATCCGGCCAAAAGCGCCAATCCCAGAAAACCCGAAACGACCCCTTTTTTCATGGTTCCCTCCTTTTAGAAGCTGAAAAAAGAGAAGAGAAACGGGTGCGCATGATCAATATCGACGGAAGGAAGGGATGGAAAGGAAAGGCTTGCCGCCTCAAGATCTCCGGCCATCCTTTCCCGGGCCTCAATCCGGTCAGAGGAGAATAAAGCTTTATGGGCTTTCCCGTTTCTTGAGGATAAAATACGGCAGCTCCGGGGGGAAGTCAATCCTCCCGGAAGGCGGGGGATGGTTATCTCCCTTTCGCTCCCGCCCCGGGCCGGGCTCCAATCCTCCCGGTAGGCGGGGGATGATTCTTTTCGTGGCCGCGTCGACTCGTTTTCGAATTGAATTGCGGTATAATTTCCGGAGCGGAGCACGGGGCCGGGCCGGCGGGGCGGCTCCTGGCAATCAGGGTAAGGAAGGCGCGCATGAAATGGCAGGGCCGGAGAATCAGCGGAAACGTGGAGGATCGGCGGAGAATCGGCGGCAAACAAGTTGCCGTCGGCGGGGGGATCGGCGGCATCATTCTGGTCATTCTGTTCGCCCTTCTCGGCGGCAATCCGGAAGATGCGACCCGGATCCTGGAGCAGGGCGGGATGGAAACGGCGGCCGGGGAAACCCGTCCCCTGACCGAGGAAGAAATCCAGGAAAGCCGGTTCGTCGGCGTCGTCCTGGCTGAAACCGAGGACGTCTGGAACCGGATCTTTCAGGAAGCCGGGCGCTCCTACCGGGAGCCGAAGCTCGTTCTTTTTTCAGAACGGATCTCCTCGGCCTGCGGCTTCGCCGGCGCCGCCTCGGGGCCGTTTTACTGTCCCGGGGATGAGCGGGTCTACATCGACCTCGATTTTTTCAAGCAAATGCAGGACCGGCTCGAGGCGGGGGGCGATTTCGCCCTGGCTTATGTCATCGCCCATGAAATCGGCCACCATGTCCAGAACCTGCTCGGGATCACGGATAAAGTCATGGCCCAGCGGAGCCGGTTGGAGGAGGAGGAGTTCAACCGCCTCATGGTCCGCCTCGAGCTCCAGGCCGATTTCCTGGCCGGCGTCTGGGCCTACTATGCCGACCGGACCGCCGGCCTTCTCGAGGAAGGGGATATCGAGGAGGCGATGAACGCGGCCGCCGCGGTCGGCGACGACCGGATCATGAGACAGACGCAGGGATACGTCGTCCCCGACGCGTTCACCCACGGAACGTCCGAACAGCGGGTCCGCTGGTTCGCCAAGGGATTCCAGACCGGCGACATCGCCCAGGGCGATACGTTCAAGGCGGACGGGCTGTAACCCGCCGGGCGTTCCCGCTTATTTTACCGTCAGGGTCCCCCGCAGCCGGATATCGGCGCTGGAGGATCCGATCATCATTTGGAAATCCCCGGGTTCGACCGTCTTTTTCAAGCCGGCATCGAGCATGGCCAGCGTCTCGGGCCCGACGTTGAAGCGGACGTTTTTCGTCTCGCCCGGACCGAGGAAAATCCGCTGGAACCCCTTCAATTCCTTGATCGGGCGGGCGACCGTGGCCCGTACGTCCCGGACATAGAGCTGGACGACCTCCTCGCCGGCCCGCGAGCCGGTATTCGTGACCCGGCAGGAGACCGCGGCCGTCCCGCCGGGGGAGATCGCGTTCCGGTCGATGTCCAGGCCGTCGTAGGCGAATTCCGTGTAGCTCAATCCGAAGCCGAAAGGGAAAAGAGGCCGGCCGCTCAGATCCAGGTAATCGTCTCCGCGGCCGGTGGGCTTGTGGTTGTACGCGAGCGGCAGCTGTCCCTCGAACACCGGGAAAGTCACCGGAAGCCGCCCGGCCGGGTTGGCCTCGCCGAAGAGCACGTCGGCCACGGCCGCGCCCCCGGCTTCGCCCGGATACCAGGCGGCGACGACCCCCGGCACGTCGTCGAGCCAGCCGCTCATCGTGATCGCGCTTCCGCCGATCAGGACGACGATCGTCGGCCGGCCGGCGGCCGCGACCCTCCGGATCAGCTCCTCCTGCCGCCCGGGGAGGCCCAAACGGGCCCGGTCGCGGAACTCGCCTTCCTCGATTCCGGCCACGATGACGGCCGCCTCAGCCGAGGCCGCCGTCCGGACCGCTTCCTCCATTTCCCGGTCGCCGCCGCCGGGGATCCCGGCGTTCCAAACCAGGTTGAAGACCGTCCCTCGCTCGGACTCAAAGTATTCGAGGCGGATGTCATAGGCCTGTCCGCTTTCGAGCTCGACTTCGGCCGTGAGCGTTCGCCGGGTGCGCTTGACCCAGTTGTCGATCAGGAGGCGTCCGTCGAAAAACAGGCGGTATCCGTCGTCGCCGTCGACCCCGATCCGGAAGCGCCCCGATTCGGGAGCGATCAGGCGGCCGCTCCAGCGGACGGAGAAATCGCCGGGTTCGAGCTTCTCCGGGTCGGGCGAGCCGAGCGTCCACTGGAACTTGATCTGCGGATCGGCCCGGACGAGCACCGGGGTTCCGCGGAGAGCGATGTTGTCGAAATATTCGCCCCGGAGCCCTTCTTCGGTCCGTCCGTCGACTTCGCAGGAGAGGGCCGCCGGCGGAACGGCCGCAGACTTGATGCTCTCCCGGCCGCAGCCCCGGGCGTGGCGGATCTCGGCCGTTTTCCCGATTTTCGCCCGGATCCCTTCGAGAACGGAGATGGCCCCGTCCCCCGGCCGGCTGTATCCTCCCAGCCGGGCTTCGGCCGCGTCCGGTCCGAGGACGGCGAGCGACCCGAGATCGGGCCGCAGCGGCAGGGCGCGGCCCTCGTTTTTCAACAGGACGATCGACTTCCGGGCGGCTTCCAAGGCCAGGGCGCGGTGAGACGGATGCCCGTTCCACTCGCCGGCGGCTTCCGGGTCGACGAAGGGATCGTCGAAGAGGCCGGCTTCGAATTTCGCCCGGAGAACCCGGGCGACCGCTTCGTCGATCACGGCCTGGTCGATCGTTCCGTCGAGAAACGGCGGGTTGAAAAGATCTTCCTGATCGAAGCGGGTTTGAAAAATCACGTCCAGGCCGGCAGCCAGGGCTTGAGCCGCGGCGTCGGGATAATCCCGGGCCGTGCCGTGAAGAACGGTCGCCCCGCCGACGGCGGCCGCGTCGGAGACGACAAATCCCTGAAAGCCCCATTCCGTCTTGAGCAGCCGGTTGAGCAGCCAGTCCTGGGCCGAAGCGGGCCGCCCGTCGAGGGAATTATAAGCCGTCATGACGGACCGGGATCCGCCCCGCCGGAGGCAAGCCTCAAACGACGGGAGGTAGAGCTCGCGCAGAAGGCGCTCGTTCCAGTGGATCGGATAGCTGTCCCGTCCGCCCGCCCCGGAGTTGGCCAGGAGGTGCTTCGGCGTCGTGATTACGCCCTCCCCCTCGAAGGCGGCGACGAAGGCCCGGCTCATTTCGGACGCGAGAAAGGGATCCTCGCCGTAGGTTTCCTCGACGCGTCCCCAGCGGACGTCGTCGGCGATGTTCACGACGGGGGAGAGGACCTGCCGGATGCCGCGCGTCCTTGTTTCCCGGGCGACGGCCGCGGCCACCCGGCCCGTCAATTCCGGATCGAACGCCGCGGCCAGGCCGATCGCCTGGGGAAAGGCCGTGGCCCCCGGATGGACCAGCCCGTGAAGGGCTTCCTCGAAGGGAATGACCGGGATCCCGAGCCGGGTCTGGTCCCGGAAAAACCGTTGGATTTCATTGATTTTTCGGGCCGTTTCGGCGGCCGATTCCGCCGCCTCGACCTGGAGGCCGAAGATCCCGTCCTTCAGGCGTTCGGCCCCGGAATCGAGCGAGCCGGGAACCATGAACAGCTGGCGGAATTTTTCCCGGGGCGTCATCCGGGCGAGGAGGTCTCGAACCCGCTCCTCCACGGGGAGCCGCGGATCCTTGTAGGGCGGGCCGGCGCAAGGAAGGACGAAGCCGACGAGGCTCAGGACGGCGGCGGCGAGTCGCATGATTCCCTCTCTTTTTTCCCGGTCGAGCGGGGCGCCGGCGTTCATGCTATCATACGGACTTCGGAGGCGTCCATGGCCAAAGCGCTGGTCGTTTATTATTCCCGCACGGGCAACACGGAAAAGATGGCCGTCCGGCTCGCCGGGGCCCTGACGAAGGCCGGCCTCGCGGCCGATTTGAAAAAAGCCGCGGAGGCCGCGCCCTTCGACTTGTTGTCCTATGACCTCATCCTGATCGGATCGCCCGTGTACTACGGGACGATGGCCTGGCCGGTTAAAAGGCTTCTGGATGAAAGCGTCAAGCATCACGGGAAGCTGCAGGGCAAGGTGGGCGGCGCCTTCGCCTCCTCCGGAAACCCCTCGGGCGGGAAGGAAACCGCCGTGCTCGACATCCTGAAGGCCCTGCTGATTCACGGGATGATCATCCAAGGGGATTCCAAGGGCGATCATTACGGCCCGGCCGCCGTCGGGGCGCCCGGTCCCCGCGACCTGAAAAACCTGGATGATTACGCCGCCCGCCTGGCGGAATTGACCCGGCGCCTGTTTCCCTGACGGCCCGGGCCGCCTTTTCTTTTGCGGCCGGATGTGGTAAAAAATGGGCTCTTTGAGGATCACGATCCAACGAAAGGAATCATCGCCATGAAAGGGACCGAACGGCGTCACCTGAAGACAGATCAGCTCGTCCACGGCATGCAAGGAGCCGTGGCTTTTTTGCGGAAATGGCGCAGCCAGATCGTCCTGGCCGGCGTTTTGATCCTCGCCCTGGGCGCCGTTTTCGCCGGCCTGCGGGTCATCCGGGCCGAGCAGGCGAAAAGCCGGAGCCGGACGGTCAGCGAGATCCTGGCTCTCCGGGCCGATCTCCCCAAAGTCCCGGAAAACGCGGCCAAGCTCGAGGCCTTGGCCGGGAAAGGGAAATCCGGCCGCCTTGCTTCTCTCAGCTTGGCGACCTACTGGATGGAACAGGGCCGGACCGATAAGGCGGAAGCCGCTCTTTCCTCGATCAAGGATACCGGCCGGGATTTCCAGTATTACCAGGTCAAAAGCCTCCAGGCCGAAATCGCCCTGGCCAAGGGCGACCTCGACGGCGCCTTGGCGATCCTGGCCAAGATCGTCGAGGAGAATCCCAAGGATTATCTCCTGGATTCCGTTCTCTTCCGCCAAGCGGAGGCGCTGGAGCTCAAGGGAAAGGAAGCCGAGGCCCTGGCCCTGTACAAAAAGCTCCAAACCGAATATCCCCAGAGCTATTACGGCTACGAAGCATCCCTCAAGGCCGTCCGGATGGAGGGAAAACCCGGAGCGGCGGCCTTGAATTCGAGCCCGAATGGGCTATAATTCATATCTCATTATACTGAGGAGGATACCCGATGGCTTTCAAGATCACCGAGGAATGCATCAACTGCGGCGCGTGCGAGCCGGAGTGCCCCAACCAGGCCATCACGGCCGGCGACACGATTTATGTCATCGATCCCGAGAAATGCACCGAGTGCGTCGGCAGCCACCCCGAATCGCAGTGCGCGGCGGTCTGCCCGGTCGGCGCTTGCATCCCCGATCCCGACCATGTCGAATCGAAGGAGGCTCTTGAAGCCAAGCACAAGAAGCTTCACGGCTGATTCCCGGCCGATCGTCGATTGAAACAGGAGTGGGGTTCTCACTCCTGTTTTTTTTAAAAGGCGCATGAGTCTTACCTCCGAGCCGGTTCCGCCGCCCTCCCCGCCGTCCGCCCCCGTTCCGGCCCGGAGGCGCCTCTCCTTTTTTGCCCAGGACCGTCCCTGGATCAATCTCGTCCTTTTTCTCCTGACTCTCGGCTCGACTTTTTTCGTCGGCTTGTCCTGGAGCCTGAATTTTCTTTACGCCCCGGCCTTCGCCGCCGACCCGGCCTTCCGGCCCCCGGCGGATGCCTTCCGGGATCCCCGGATCATCCTGTTGAGCGCGGCCTACGCGGCCGTCCTGATGGCCATCCTCCTGGCCCACGAGCTGGGTCATTATCTGGCCTGCCGGCGGTACGGCCTCTCGGCGACCCTCCCCTTTTTCATACCGGCGCCGAGCTTGATCGGCACGCTGGGGGCGTTCATCAAGATCCGTTCTCCGATCCATTGGAAGCGCCGATTGTTCGATATCGGCGCGGCCGGGCCGCTGGCCGGCTTCGTCCTGGCCGTTCCGGCCGTCTTTGCCGGCCTGGCGATGTCCCGGATCGTCCCTTCTTTTCCCCGAGACGAGGCGATCGTCTTCGGCGAACCGCTGCTGCTCCGCCTGGCCGGCCTGTTGTTCCTCAGGGAGGCGGGACCGGGGACGGACGTGGTCCTCCATCCGGTCGCGTTCGCCGGCTGGGTCGGGATCCTGGTCACGGCCCTCAACCTTCTGCCGTTGGGACAGCTCGACGGGGGGCATATCGCCTACGCCGTTTTCGGCTCG
>Ga0116184_10003459_pt1 | contig 12926 bp, 9 predicted proteins | sample AD_JPNNA5_MetaG_FD_89886 | JGI IMG/M metagenome (GOLD analysis project Ga0116184, IMG submission 89886) | Active sludge microbial communities of municipal wastewater-treating anaerobic digesters from Japan - AD_JPNNA5_MetaG | ecosystem: Engineered > Bioreactor > Anaerobic > Digestate | place... | reverse complement strand
TCTTTAGCAATTCCAAATGAATCGCGAGGTTTATAGCAAAGGCCTTTTGCCATAAAAACGTCGCCTATTCCGCCATCGTGCAAAAACTTGATAGCCTGCATCACATTTGGTATAGAACGATTCTGAAATCCAGTTTGTACCCTTACATTGTATTTGCGTGCTGCTTCTACCATTTTCCTGCCTTCCCATACACAATGGGTTGAGGGCTTTTCAACGTAAACATGTTTACCTGCCTGGCAAGCCCATATAGTCCCAAGTGCATGCCAGAAATTAGGGGTAGCAAAAGAAACTGCATCAATCTCTTTATCATCGAACACTCTGCGCATATCCCATTCAGTCTTAGGATTTTCACCTGTACGTGATACAATTGTTTTGATGCGTTCTTCCCATGTTGCTTCATCCACGTCGCAAATAGTTTTTAATCTTACATTCTTACTATCTTTCATTCCCAGAAAACTATTTATATGGGTTCCTCCCTGTCCGCGAATACCAATTACAGCAACAGTGATACGATCATTGGCTCCGACGATAGAATTATAGGAACTACGGCTAAAACCTAATCCTCCTATGGCTATGCCGGCTGTCCCCAGTACACTCTTTTTAATAAAATCCCTCCGTTTTGTCATTTTGAAATTGTTTTTGGTTAGTAATATAATTTAAAATATTTGATAACTAAATTACATATATTTTTTCAGAAATAATACTATTGAATGAATTCTAACCATGTTTTTGCCATTAGTCGGGCACCGGCTATTGAAGGATGAACTCCGTCGCCAGTCCAATATGAACCAGGTGCTCGTTTTTGTGCTTCATTGTACACTTTCTGAAATGGTACAAAAACAGCATTGTATTTATAAGCTAACTCCTTTGCCGTTCTCTGGTAGTCATAAAACTCTGGATACCATTTTTCATCTACAGCTTTTACACCCGGAACAGCGAATGGTTCGCATATTATCAGCTTAACATCAGGTAGGGCTTTTTTAGTTCTCAGGATAAGCTCATCATAGTCGCCTTTGTATTTTTCGATAGTTCCGTTATAGTTTCCGTTAAGTGTATGCCAGATATCATTAACTCCTATTAGAATGCTCAGAACCGATGGCTTTATCTCGAGGCAATCTTTGTCCCATCTTTCAGCAAGCTGAAAGACTTTATTACCCGAAATTCCCCTGTTATAGATTTTCAAGTCGAGTTGAGCATATTTCTCGAGCAAATCAGCTCCTGCCATAAAGACATAACCTGAACCAAGTGATGAAGGATTATTAAAACCTTCATTTTGCTTGTTTCTTCCAGCATCGGTTATTGAATCCCCCTGAAAAAGTATAACATCGCCTTTTTTTAAAGGCACTTTTTTAGGCTTGACCTCCGCCATAGAGGCTGACAAAATTTCCGGGATGCAGGCCGCCATAAAGCTTCCTGCTGTCGCTTTTTTTATAAAATTGCGTCTGCTGTTCATAATAATAAATTATATTATTACACTTCATCTTTTAATATACCAATCGGTTTTTTCAAACCATTACAATAAAACAGAAATAATACTAGAGCTGCTAGTGAAGTCAGACAGCCGACAGGGTAAGCCACAGAACCTGGAAGTGCAAAACCCTCGGGTGCAAAGAGTATATAAGTTACTGAAACGGCTGTCATAAATACTGCAGGGATAAGAGTGATCCAGTAAAGTTTATTCTCCCTTACAAGATATATTGTTTCAGCCCAAAGGACTATCATAGCAAGAGTCTGATTCGACCATGCAAAATATCGCCATATAACGCTGAAATCAAATCTTGTAATAAGAAAACCAATAGCAAATAATGGCAAGCTTATCAGAAGCCGATTTTTAATCGGGCCTTGTTTGATTTTAAGAAAATCGGCAACTATGAGTCTCGCTCCTCGGAAAGCTGTATCGCCTGATGTAATCGGCGCAACCACAACGCCTAAAAGAGCAATAACGCCACCAAATGTTCCGAGAAGAGAATATGAAACCTGATTTACAAGTATGGCCGCATTTCCTTTATTTACAGTCATCACATCATTTAGCTCATTAATCCCTCCCCAGAAGCTCATTCCGATAGTTGCCCATATCATTGCAACAATAGCTTCTGCGATCATTGCGCCGTAAAAGACTCTCCTTCCAAGTTTTTCATTTTTAATGCACCGGGCCATTAATGGTGACTGTGTAGAATGAAATCCTGAAATAGCACCGCATGCAATGGTTATGAACATCATCGGAAACACCGGAAATTTATGAGAGTTTACATGAAAATTGTGCAGGTTTGCAGGAGTTAGTTCGGGGATATGATAACCTTTTACGAAAAGTGCTGTAATCAATACCACTGCCATAAAAACTAATACAAATCCAAAAAATGGATAAATCTTTCCGATTATTTTATCAATTGGAAGTAGAGTTGCAAATATATAGTAAGCGAACACAACCCAGACCCAGAAAGTCATGGAAAAAAAGTCGGGTGTCATTCCGGCAAGTATTTCCGAAGGGCCCATAATAAACACTGCTCCAACGAGAACCATTAGAATAACCGTAAAAACGCGCATGAACTGTTTAACGCCGTTTCCAAGATATATTCCTACAATTTCAGTGATACTTAGTCCGTTATGATATACCGAAAGCATTCCTGAAAGGTAATCGTGGACAGCACCGGCGAAAACTGAACCAAAAATAATCCATAAATAAGCAACGGGCCCCCACATCGCACCGGTAATAGCACCAAATATAGGACCAAGTCCGGCAATATTAAGAAATTGTATAAGAAAAGCTTTACTCCACGGCATAGGTATGTAATCCACACCATCGTTAATTTTATATGCAGGTGTTGTCCGTGATGAATCAGCTCCGAAAATTTTTTCAATAAACTTTGAATAACAAAAATATCCTAGAAGAAGAATAACAATGCCGCAAATAAATGTAATCATTTGATAAGTTTATTTTTAGTAAGACATTGAAATTGCTTAGAATAAATAATCATAACTGTATTTATGATTAACTTGAAATCAGAGAAATATTTTATAAATTAAGTTTATACCATTTAACAGCATTTTGATAATATATTTTGTCAACAACTTTACGTGGGAGTTTAAGCCCCGCGAATTTGCCCCTGAATTTATCAGATGTCATTTCGAAGCTTGTAGTGAAATATCTCCAATCGTCGGTCCAGGTTTTATGTATTCTCTCTTTAACAGCCCTGGGATCACTGCTCCCATTATAACCAATATCAGTTCCATATAAAAGCCTGTCCTGATATTTTATACAGAAGTCACGAACTTTTTTTCTATCGGTAAGGGACTGATATTGCAAATGACATATTCGTGCCGACATATCAACAGCCATATTTGGATATTTATCAAGCCGTTTTGCAAGTGAGTCGACATTCCATTCAAGGCTCCCGAGATGGCATCCTATAAACGTCAGATCGGGATTTTTTTCGAGAAAATGATCGCGTGCGTTAATCTGGTCTTCATACGACGGATAATCGGGATGGAGGTACATGTGATATTGAGGATTCCGGGCAAAATAGCTACTGTCGCTCGAAACTGTCATCTTATCGAGTGGCAGCCAGCAGTTTCTTGGTTCACCCAGATGGCCTGTAATCGGAAGATTTTTTGATTTAATAAAATTCACAACCGGGTCGAGGCCAGGATCATCAACCATTATGAACTTTCCGGTTCTGTCGCGAAGAGTCATCCCAATATTTTTCCAAATTTTTACCGTCACGGCTCCTTCAGAGATATCCCTGTCGAGTTGTGCAATAATTTTACGGCTCCATTCTTCTGTTCCCCATCCGGCAGTATCGAAATAAAATGAAACACCGAAAAAGACTTTCCCAGGATGTTTCCTGAAACTGTTCACCGCATAATTTAATTGCTTTCTGAGGTCTGCAGAATCGGAATGGTCAACATTCAATGTCAAAAGAATAAAATTGTCTGCTTCGGCTTGTTCCTCAAAAACACCATCATCGCTGTCAATATGAACATGGGCATCAACCTTCGGAACATTTGCAAAATCATCTTCAAAATAAAAATTTGTTTTACACCCTGTTATAATAATCGCAGCAAATAAAATTATAAAGAATAATCTTTTCATAATTAGAAATCTTATTCAGGAAATAAAAATAATAATTTGCATTAAAAATATAACATTTCTTAATTTGACAAGAATCGTACGTAATTGATAATTTATATATCATTTAATTAACAAAACCTTTTAGCCTGCCATCGAAATCTTTTCTGTTTTCTGGCAGTATAGGCCACTTTACGGGTTTATTGTCTCTTGCCGACCTGTATATAGCTGTAAAAATTTCGACCGTCACCCTTCCATCTTCACCGGTAACAAGTGGTTCTTTATTGTTAAGTATGGCACGCAAAAAATCCTCTATTTGGCGTTCGTGATAGTATTCCATTGGGTTTGGCAGGGAAAGAAAAAATTCACTGTCTTCCTTAACCATTTCTCCGAGCATATTTTCTTCTCCCGGGATAGTCCAGATATCGTTCACGGGTGGTTCGAGAATACTTGACATTCCAGCCACAAACATTGCTCCGCCGTCGGTCTGAACGCCTGCAGAAGCACCATTTTTACCGTGGACATGTACCTTTCCGTATATCCCGGGCTTCTGGGAGTTCGAGACAACGATATTGCCCAGAGAACCGTCCTTAAATTTTATTATTGCAAGAGCAGTATCTTCAACTTCAATATATGGGTGATTTAAATTCGACCAGATACCGTACAGCTCCACAGGCTCACCCATAAACCATTGAAGAAGATCAAGTTGATGAGGAGCTTGATTAACGAGCACTCCCCCTCCTTCGCCCAGCCATGAGCCTCTCCATGGATCGCTTCTGTAATAATTTTCATCTCTCCATCCAAGCATGGTTACCGTACCCAGAACAGGTTTGCCCAGTTTGCCGGAATCAATAGCATTCTTAACTCTCCGGACTGGATGGTACCATCGGCGCTGTGAAACCACACCTATTTGTTTATTACATTTTTTTGCCGTTGCGAGCATTGCATCACAGTCATCAATAGATGAAGCCATAGGTTTTTCAATCAGGACATGTGCACCTGCTTCCATTGCTTCTATAGCGGGCCTTTTATGATAAGGATGCGGAGTGCATATCACAGCCACATCTATTTTCTCCTTAATAACCATTTCACTTACATCTGTATATCCCTTTGCACCATAGCGTGAAGCGAAATCATCAGCTTTTTCCTTTTTGGAACTGCAAACAGCCGTGAAATGTGATTCAGGAAGTCGCCATAGTGCGGCAGCATGTAATGGAGTAACCTTGCCTACACCTATAACTGCTGTTTTAAGTTTTTCTTTCATATCAACAGGCTTTTATTTATGGTTTCAAAACAACTTTCAGTAATTGTGGTTCCCTGTTATATAACTTTTTGAACCATTCGGCCCCTTCCGACAGTGGAGCTTCGGCTGAAAGAAGTGATTCAACATTTACTTCTCCTCTTGCCATCATGTCGAGCACTGATGAGTACTCGCCGCATAGTGCACAGCTTCCCTGAATCCTGACCTGCCGGGTAACTACTGACTGTAAAGGAATTTTTACAACCGGAGAAATATTTCCAACAAGTACAACTGTACCGCCTTTCCTGGCCGAATCAATTGATATACTTACTGTTTCCTGAATACCTGCAGCTTCATAAACTATATCAGCACCTCTTCCTGAAGTCATTTCCATTATCTTTTCCATGACGTTTTCCGAACGAGGATTGATGATAAAATCAGCTCCAAGATTTTTAGCTTTTTCAAGTTTGAAATCATCAATATCTATTGCGAAAATATTACCGCATCCTCGCGACCTTGCAATCTGAATAATAAAAAGGCCTATTATTCCTGTGCCTGCAACAACAACGCTATCATCCCAGTTGAGGCATGCCAGGTTAACGGCATGTGCAGCAACAGCAGCAGGTTCGACCATAGCTGCCTGAGTGAAAGATACATTCTCAGGTATTCTGTAAAGGATATGCTGAGGAATATTAACAAATTCAGCAAAAGCTCCATGCCGCCTGTATTCATTAGTAGCAACACCCAGTACCATTCTGTTATCGCTCAGGTTGTACAAGCCTTTGAGTGTGTACCAGTCGTCGAGCGGATAAATCGTCGAATCGAAAGTTACTCTGTCTCCTTCCTTCCACTTTGTTACTGCCTGACCTTTACCGACAATTACGCCTGCGGCCTCGTGTCCCATTATCAACGGCGGGATTCTTCGACCTGTACTGCCATCTATTCCGTGTACGTCGCTTCCACAGATACCGGCAGCATGAACCTTAACAAGTACTTCGTCGCGTCCTGGTTCAGGATCAGGCCAGTCGCGATATACAAGCTTATTATATTCCTCGAGAACAAGTGCTTTCATTTCCAATCAATATCATTTAAAACACCGAAAAATACTGATTTTAAAGTTTCTTATTTTGATTTCATAATTAATTTTATGAATGAACAGAAAAACATTATTAAGACATTTAATGAAACGCCGATTTAGGCGGATCTTCAAGCGCGGATTATATCAAACTAATCGGCGTTAATCCGCGGTAATCAATCTGCGTCAATACGCGTGCTATAAAAATAAAATATTGTTTTTATTAAAAATAAAGTGGCCCGATAAAAACCGAACCACCTTAATATATTTCATGTTTTAACTTATGTAATACTCTATTGAGGCATTACCACATATTCGGCATTATTAAGAAATTCGAGGCTCTTCTGGCAGCTTGTGAACTCGTCATAATTATATCTTTCAACTTCCACTATTCCGTATTTCATACCGGAAATGGCTGAAGCTGCCCATATTTTAGCAAAATCCATTTTCCCGCTTGCTCCTACTTCTGCTTCATCTTTGATATGCCATAATTCAAAACGGCCGGGATATTTATTAAAATATTCCACAGGGTCGGCCCCTCCTTCAACGCACCAGTAAAGATCTATCTCGAAAAAGACTTTTGACGGGTCGGTATTCTGCAACATATAATCGTAAAGTACTATCGTACTGTCGAATACTGTTTTGAACTCCATGCTATGGTTGTGATATCCAAACTTTAAACCGGCTTTACTGCATTTTTCACCTACAGCATTAAAATAATCACAATATTTTTTTATTCCATCGAGACTTTCATAAGCTTCGCGACCCATTGAGGGTTGAACAATATATTTGGCTCCAACAGCGACATGAGCGGCAATACAGGTATCCCACCATGCCATTGTACTCTCCACATTTTTTGAATCAGGTGCTGGCTGGCCTGTATGAGAACTCAGAACATAAATTCCATTTTTTTCACAAATAGACTTAAACTCTTCAGGGGACAGGCCATAGAATTTTCCGTTCGCATAGCCTGCAGGTTCTACAAATTTATATCCCATTTGCGCTATTTTCTTGATAGCTCCAGGCACGTCTCTGTTAATTGAATCGCGTATCGAGTATAACTGCAATCCAATATTTTTACCTTCTGGCTTTTTAGTACAAGAATTAAATGTCAATGCCGCAGTTAAGCTGAAAACCGACAGCAACAATAAAGCAAAAACGTTTTTTGTTTTCATTTTAACAGGTTTAATGATTAGTTAGCAATAGTATGAAATCCTATAAAATTATAAAGTTAATAAAAAATCGTCATAAAAATAATAATTCGTAACAATTTATTAACTCTTATTTCACAATGTCAATTGTAAAGGTAAGACTGTTAAGATCCTCACCTGAAATTTTTACATTTGCCTTTCCAGGAATATCTGAAGATTGAAGATAAATCAGCAATTTACCATGAAAGGCATTTTGCATATTATCCTTATAATCTTCTGTGTTTCGGGGGTTTGCATCTTCCATACCGAGGAGCTTAAGAGGTCCTGTAATTTCACAAGTTATTTTGTTTGAAGCATCATAAACCGGATTTCCTTTGTTGTCGGTTATGGTGATATATATTCTCGAAATATCTGTTCTGTTTGCTTTAATAGTCATAGCATCGCACAAAGCCTTTATCTTTTCAGGTTTTCCGTATGTATAGAGAGTGCATGTTGAAGTAATTAACCCTTTATTTTTTGCTACTGCCTTCAGTTCCCCCTGTTCGAATGGCACATCCCACGAGATTGTCCTGTTTGTAAAATCTGCCAGCTTCTTTACGCCGAGCGATTTATCATTCAGATAAAGTTCTACCTCTTCGCAGTTCGTAAATGCATTTACACTAATTATCTGACCTTCTTTGTAATTCCATAGCGGTTCCACTCTTTTATGTGCCCACAGGTTTTCAGGTTCAGTATAAGTGTTCCTGTCTGTTGTTCCCAACCATACCATAGGTTTGTTACTCCATAAGCTCTGCCTGAAAAAGAACTCAGGCTTTTTATTACCTGCAAGGTCAATTAGTCCCGAAGTGCTATGCCGTGAAGGGTACTGGCCTGCTTCTCCAAGATATTCAATTCCTGTCCATAAAAATTGTCCGGCAACATAATCGTTCTGCTCGACAGCTTTCCAGGCTTCGAGGCTCATTCCGTTTTCACTGCCATAAAGTGGCCTGGCAGGGTATTTCTTATGATCGCTTTCATATCTGAATTCCTGATAGTTATAGCCTACAACATCAAGGGCATCGGTATAGCCTACTTCGTTCGATATCAGTGCAGATGCAAGCCCCGCTGTGACAGGCCGGGTTTTATCAAATTTCTTAATGGTCGAAGCAAGCTCTGATGCAATTTCGCCAAGACGCTCCGCACGAGGGAGCCTCTCATCAAATTTTGCCCATGTTTGAGGATTTGCCTCAGTATTAAGTATCGGATGAGTATACGGGTCGTTCGGATAATCAATTTCATTTCCGATACTCCACATGATAACTGATGGGTGGTTACGGTCGCGCAGAACAAAATCTGTAAGGTCTTTTATAGCCCACTCTTTAAAATATTCCGCATAACCGTCTTTACCTGGAACCCCTTTGTTCCAGCCTTCTATCCATTTCTTTTTAGGTAGCTCCCATTCGTCGAATGCTTCATCTATTACTAAAAAACCGATACTATCACAAATATTTAGAAAATCAGGTGAATAAGGATTATGACTTGTTCTTATAGCATTAGAACCCATTTCCTTAAGTAGAAGCAAACGTCGTTCGATCTCGCTCTTCGGTACGGCTGAACCAAGTGCTCCAGCGTCGTGATGAAGACAGACGCCTTTTAGCTTCATATTTATACCATTGATACTGAATCCTTTATCAGGATCAAAATTAAAATATCTTATTCCTGCCTTGGTAACAATCTTATCACTAAATCTCCTGCCTTTAACCGTTGTGACAAGTGTATAAAGATGAGGATTATCGATACTCCATAGTATAGGTCGCTGAACAACAAGCTTTTGTACTGTTATCGTTTCACTGGTCGGCAAGAGAATTACCGGTGATGAAACCTCAGTAATAATCTCATTTCCGTCATATAACACAGTGGTTAATTCAATCTCACCTTTTTTATCTTTTTCATTAATTACTCTTACCTGCAGATCTATCTCGGCTTCGTCATTATCAATTACTCTGGTTGTATAGTTTACACCCCACAATCCTATATGTATCTCCGGAGTAAAAATGAGTTTAACATTCCGATAAATTCCGGAGCCGGTATACCAGCGCGAATCGGCATATTTACTATGGTCTACCTTAACAGATATAATATTCGTTTTGCCGTATTTAAGAAAAGGAGTTATATTATATTGAAAGGATATATATCCATTAGGCCTTTTCCCGAGATAGTTGCCGTTAATCCATATTTCACTGTTATTATAAATTCCTTCGAACATTACAAATACGTTCCCTTTTTTCCACGAACGTGGTATATCAAAAGTCTTCCGGTACCATCCAATTCCTCCAGGAAGATATCCGGTGCAACTCGCCCATTTTGGGCTGAATGGGCCTTCAATGCTCCAATCGTGAGGAATATCGAGCGTCCTCCATCCCGAGTCATCAAATTCAGGAGTTTGTGCATCCGGAAAATCACCCTTGATAAATTTCCAGCCAAAATTGAAATTAATTTCTTCACGATTAATATTTTGTGCATTAAGTGAAATAGTCGTTAACGCAAAGACTACAATTATGCTAAAACCAATACTTAAATAAATTTTTTTCATTTTTACTTCAGATATTATTATGATTAAAAGATTAAAATTAAATATTACCAGCGAATTCGTACATTTTAAATTGTAATTCTTTATTATTTTTATTAATCAATGATATTGTTAAAGAATGTTAAGTACTCAAAAGAAAAGAGAAACAGTTATAGGAAATAATTTTAAAAATTATCTTTGAAAGAAAATTAATAATTAATGTAGAATAAAAACGATAAACTTTAAACGAAACAACCTAAAATAACTTTTATATGAGCAGACCAGTTACACTTTTTACCGGACAATGGGCCGATATTAAACTCGAAGAACTTTGCAAGAAAGCGAAGGAATTCGGATACGAAGGCCTGGAACTCGCATGCTGGGGCGACCATTTTGAAGTCAACAAAGCCGATGCTGCATACTGTAAAGCAAAGAAAGATTTGCTTGCAAAATACGGATTGAAACTATATGCTATTTCGAACCATCTAGTCGGACAGGCAGTATGTGACCGCATTGATCAAAGGCATAAAAGTATCTTACCCGATTATATCTGGAGCGACGGTTATCCTGAAAGAATAAATCAGAGAGCTGCACAGGAAATGATGAAAACTGCTGAAGCTGCTGCCCGTCTTGGAGTTGAAGTAGTTAACGGTTTCACTGGAAGTCCGATATGGCATCTGTTATACTCATTTCCTGCAGTCTCACCATCGATGATTGATGATGGCTATAATGAATTTGCCTCAAAATGGATACCTATTCTTGACAGATTCAAACAGCTTGGAATAAAATTTGCACTCGAAGCTCACCCTACGGAAGTTGCTTTCGATATAGCATCAGCTCAGCGAACCCTTAATGCAATTAATAATCATCCGGCTTTCGGTTTCAACTTCGATCCTTCACATTTCGGATATCAAGGCGTTGATTATGTAAAATTTATTTATACGTTTGCCGACAGGATTTTCCACGTACACATGAAAGATGTTTACTGGTCAGATATACCTACTGATGCAGGAGTATTCGGAGGCCACACTGAATTTGGAGCCAAAGGAAGATACTGGGATTTCAGAAGTCTTGGAAGAGGTAAAATCAAATTCGAAGAAATTATAAGAGCTCTTAATAGAATAGGATATAACGGACCATTATCGGTTGAATGGGAGGATAGCGGCATGGATCGTGAGTTTGGTGCAAAAGAAGCAGCCGCTTTCGTAAAGAAAATAGATTTTCCACCCTCTGAGATGGCATTTGATGCTGCATTTGAAAAAAGATAATTTCTCAAAATATCCCGAAATGATTTCGCTTTTGGTTTTGCCTGGATAATGTTACCTAATTATAAAACAAATTATATAACTGTTTTAATGTTATTAATCGTTCGGGAAGTAAAAAGTTATTCAGCAAATAATAACTAAAAAGCATTTGTCATGAAGAAAATAAAACTTGGGATGATTGGTGGCGGTATAGGAGCATTTATTGGAGATGCCCATCGTCGTGCCGCCCGTATATCAAACGATTTCGAACTTATCGGAGGAGTTTTTGATGCCGACTATGAGAGGGCCAAAGAGTTTGCAGTAAAAGAAGGCATAGCCTCCGACAGATGTTACGAAAACGTTGATGTTATGATCAAGAGCGAGAAGGCAAGACCTGAGGGGGAAAGAATAGAGGCTGTTTCAATAGTAACGCCAAACTACCTTCATTTTCCCTTTGCAAGGTTGCTTCTTAAAAACGGATTTCATGTAATGTGTGAAAAACCAATGACGATGACCGTTGAGGAAGCTATTGAGTTGGAAAGGCATGTGAAGGAAACCGGACTTACTTTTGCACTTACTCATACATATACCGGCTATCCTATGGTGAGGCAGATGCGTGAAATGATTAAATCGGGTGCTTTAGGCAATATACAGAGAGTTGATGCTCAGTATTATCAAGGATGGGTGAATTCTATTATTCACGGTTCAGAAAGCCGGATTACTGGTGTATGGAGATTTGACCCAGAGCAATCGGGCGTAAGTAGTTGTATGGGTGATATTGGTGTTCATGCATTTAACCTTATCGAATATACTACAGGGCTCGAGATAAAACAGGTACTTTCTGACTTAAATTCTATTAAGGAAGACTTTAAACTCGATCTTGACGGCACGGTACTTCTGCGATTCGGAAATCCAAAACTTAAAGGGGTAATTAGATCGTGTCAGGTAGCAACAGGAGAAGAAAATAACCTGACTATTGCCGTTTATGGTTCAAAAGCGAGTCTTAAATGGGGACAGGAGAACCCTAACTACTTATTTCTTCTGAGCGACACAGAGCCTGTGAAAGTGCTTAAACCGGCTCATGGATATAATAGCGAATTCGCCGAAAAAAGCCATACAATGCCTTGCGGACATCCTGAAGGGATTTATGAAGCAATAGCCAATATTTACAAGGGCATGGCAAAATCAATAAGAGGAGAAAAATTTATCCCGGGAGAGTTTCCAACTGTTTACGACGGCGTTCGGGGAATGAAATTTATTCATGCAGTAGTAAACTCAAATAAAAAGGGGAATGTATGGACTGTTCTTTAAAGAATTTAATTTTCAAAATAATTTAACATTTAATTTTAAATTGAATAAAATGACGACAAACAGTAAAAATGGGAAAAGTTTATCCAGACGCAAGTTTCTGGGGACTACAGCTGTTGCAGCTTCATCTGTCTTTTTCGTTCCCTCATTATTCGGGCGTGAAGGATATACTGCACAACAGAAAATTTCAAAACCAAATTCAAAATTCGGAGGCGTTCAAATAGGTGCTATAACCTATAGCTGGCGCGATATGCCTGGCGGTGTCGAGAACATAATCAAATATTGTCAGGAAGC
>Ga0116184_10003456_pt1 | contig 12929 bp, 14 predicted proteins | sample AD_JPNNA5_MetaG_FD_89886 | JGI IMG/M metagenome (GOLD analysis project Ga0116184, IMG submission 89886) | Active sludge microbial communities of municipal wastewater-treating anaerobic digesters from Japan - AD_JPNNA5_MetaG | ecosystem: Engineered > Bioreactor > Anaerobic > Digestate | place... | reverse complement strand
GACACGGCAGGGCATTGCTTGAAGTTGAGGATGTGAACAGGCAAAGATTTTTGGCCCAGATAGCCATTTCTAAGTCATTGTCTGTTAGAGAGTTAGAGAATCTAATAAAAAATTTACGGCCGCGCAAATCAAAGCTGACTGTAAAAATGGCCACTGTTGATCCGGTAGTGGCTGTGCTTGAGACCCAGCTGCAGCAGGCCCTGGCGACAAAGGTGAAGATCGTCAAAAGGAAAAAGAGGGGCCACATTGTCATCGAGTTCTATTCCCAGGAAGACCTGGAGCGCATCGCCGGTAAACTAACAGGAGAAGAAAAACTATGATGCAGGCAGTCCTTATTCTTATCAAGCCGGACGGGCTTAAGAAATCGCTCACCGGCAATATCCTGACGCGGTTGTCAGAGACAAAGCTCGAAATCGTCGCGGCGAAGATGGTCCGGGTGACCGATGAGCTGGCGTCGGAACATTATTGCCACCTCAGAGACAAGCCGTTCTTCCCGGAGCTTATCGAATACCTCAAGGGCGAACTGCATGACCGCAAAAAAGTCATGGCCCTGGTGTACTGGGGCAAGGACGCGATCAAGAAATGCCGTGAAATGGCAGGCGCGACGAACCCGGAAGAGGCCGATCCGACATCGATCCGCGGTTCCTACGGAAGGATCACGACCAAGGGGCTTTATGAGAACGTGATCCACGTGTCCTCGAACGAGGACGAGGCAAGGCGCGAGATCAAGCTGTGGTTTTGTCCCGACGAGATTATCGTGGACCTGTACCCGGTCAAGGAAGAAACGCGCAAGGATATCCGCGTAAAAAGCTGGGCGTAAATCAAGGGGAGCGTATGATACAGAGCATGACGGGCTTTGGCAGGAGCGAGAAAAAAATAGAGCCGTTCGGGTTGATCAGCGTCGAGATCCGCAGCATCAATCACAAGTTCCTCGAAACCGTGGTGCACGTGCCCGAAGGGTTCCTGTCGCTCGAGGACAAGATCAAAAAGGAGATCGAAGCGCGGGTCCAGCGCGGCCGGGTCACCTGCGTCATCACCGTATCGGGCGGCTCGGGCCGCGACGTCGTCATCAACGAACGCCTGCTTAAAAAATACCTGGCTTCGATCAAGTCGATCAGCAGCAAATACCGCATTGCCGGCGCCGTGAACATCAACAACCTCATCAATATGCCGGGCGTGTTATCCCTGACAGAGAATAGACAGCCGGTATTAAAGATATGGCCGCAAGTCAGGGCGCTTGTTGCCAAAGCCGTGTCAGAGCTGGTGCTTATGCGCCAGAAAGAAGGCCGGGCTATTGTCAAGTTCCTCAAAGAGCGCAATGACATGCTCGCCGCCGACATCGCCCTGGTCAAGGATCGGTTCGAAAAAGTGGTCAAACAAAAAGCCGCCATGTTCCCCACGGATGCGGAACGCACCGCGTTCTTGAAGGAATCCGATATAAACGAGGAGCTTGAGCGCATAGAGTACCATATACATAATTTTAAGAGCAAGCTTTCCGCAGCCAGCCCGGTTGGCAAGGAGCTCGATTTTATATCACAGGAAATGCAGCGCGAGGCCAATACCATGGGTGCAAAGTCTTGCGATGCGCTCATTTCCGGCAGGGTCGTGCAGATAAAGAGCAATATCGAGAAAACCCGCGAGCAACTGCAGAACATCGTGTAGCGTCGCATAAAGGACAGGGGTGAATTGAAAGCGAAGGGGATTATCATCGTGTTGTCAGGGCCTTCGGGTTCAGGCAAGACCACGCTTGCGGAAATGCTGGTGAGGCACCCGGCGCTTAAGCAGAAGCTTTGCAGGTCAATCTCGGTCACCACGCGGCCGCGGCGGACCGGAGAACGGGATAAGCGCGATTATTTCTTCTTAAGCGAGAAGGAGTTTTTGCGCAGGCGCAAAGCGAAAAAAATCCTTGAATGGACCAGGTATTTGGGTTATTATTACGGGACAGATAAGGATTTTATCGCGCGGCGGCTGAGCAGGTGCGCAGGTATTGTTTTGTGCCTGGACGTTGCTGGGGCGTTGCGTGTCAAGCGCATGTTCCCGCAGCGCACGGCCACAATTTTTATACTGCCGCCGTCGCTCAAAGAGCTGTATCTCAGGATACGCAGGCGCGCGGCCAGCACCACAGAGGCCGAGATCCGGCGCAGGTTGGCCGTTGCCAAAGAAGAACTCAATGCTGCGCGCAGGTATGATTATAGGGTAAGGAATAGGGAACTTAAAAAGGCAATAGAACGGCTGGTTAGAATCGTCAGGCGCAGGGTAATGGATACCGCGGGTAATTAGCTAAGGAGAGAGAGGAATGGCGTACATGGCTTTGGAGAAACTGCTGGATAAGACCGAGGGGTCGGTGTATAAATTAGTGGTTCTTGCTTCGCGGCGGGCACTGGAGCTTGCCGAGGGGCAGCCAAAGCTGGTTGAGGTCCCCGGGGCGTCCTCAAAGCCGTCGATCATCGCCCTGCACGAGATCATGGAAAACAAGCTGCTCGCAAAGGCAAAAGACAAAGATGCGAAAAAATAAAGAGATCGTTCTGGGCGTTACGGCAAGCGTTGCCGTCTATAAGGCATGTGAATTGGTCCGCAGGCTTCAGGATAATGGCTTTGGCGTGACCGTGGTGATGACCGAGGACGCCAGGAAGTTCATACAGCCGCGGCTGTTCGAGGCCGTGTCAAGGAACAGGGCGTATTGCGGGATGTTTGAAGAAACGGTCGAATGGGACATCGAGCACGTTTCGCTTGCCCGGAAAGCGGACCTGGTGCTCATCGCGCCGGCGACCGCCAACATCATCGCCAAAATAGCGGCGGGCATCTGCGACGACCTTTTGACATGCGTCGTGTGCGCGACAGAGGCGCCGGTGTTGATCTGTCCTGCCATGAACGACCGGATGTTCCTGAATAGGATCACCCAGGCTAACATCCAGAAGCTCGAAAAGTTCGGATACCGATTTGTACAGCCCCGCAAAGGCAATCTTGCCTGCGGCAAAGCCGGTATCGGCTGCTTGGCTGAGGTAGATGCCATTGTAAAGGAAGCCCGGCGGCTTCTTGGTTGATTAGATTCGGCGACGTAGCCAAGTGGCAAGGCAACTGTCTGCAAAACAGTTATACAGCGGTTCGAATCCGCTCGTCGCCTCCAGATAGAGCAATCCTGAGAAAGGATATGCGCTATGCCCAGAGTATATAGGGATGCCAAAAAAATCCCTTATCCTCGGACCGGTGGATGTCCCGCTCGGATATTTTGCCGATTTCCTCAGGTGGTTGAGGGATATCATCACACAGCAATTACACGGCACGGGCAGTATGCATATAAATGATTCCAAGGTCAATCCCTGCTGGATCCTGAAATATGGGAAAATGGCTGCTCGTGAAATATGCCGTCAGTGTTATTATCCTCGGTGTATTGGCTTGAACAGAAAGGTTGCCTTGGCAAGAAGATGTGTGAATACACGTTCTGGCTGGGGGAAAAGCAAAACAGTTTTGAGCCATTAAAGGGCTTGCCGAGGTGTTGGAATTGGCAGACAATGTGGACTTAAAATCCACCGTCCGCAAGGGCGTGAGGGTTCGACTCCCTCCCTCGGCACATTGACAATTACGGTAAATAGGGGCTCATAGCTCAGTTGGTTAGAGCGTTGCGTTGACATCGCAAAGGTCAGAGGTTCAAGTCCTCTTGGGCCCACCATATTATATGAACCTCGATACGCTTAGACATTCCTGCTCTCACGTGATGGCCAAGGCCGTCAAACAGCTCTGGCCGGACGCCAAGGTCACGATCGGCCCGTCCATCGAGGACGGCTTCTATTACGATTTCGACAAAAAAGAGCCCTTCACCGACGCGGACCTGGCGCGGATCGAAGAGCGCATGGCCCAGATCATCAGAAAAAACGAGCCGTTCACGCGCGAGGAGCTTTCGAAAAAAGACGCGATCGAGCTTTTCACGAAGCTCGGCGAAGATTACAAGATCGAACTGATCAATGCGATCCCGGACGAGAAGGTTTCGATATACCGCACGGGGTCGGATTTTGTGGACCTGTGCCGCGGCCCGCACCTGGAATCAGCAGGCCAGATCAAGGCGTTTAAATTATTGTCGGTCGCGGGCGCGTACTGGCACGGCATCGAGACCAACCCGATGCTCCAGCGCATTTACGGGACTTGTTTTGAAACAAAAGCGGAGCTGGACCAGCATCTTAAGGCACTTGAAGAGGCGAAGCTGCGCGATCACCGAAAACTCGGGCCTTCGTTAGAGCTCTTTGACATATATCAGGACATCGCGGGGCCGGGCCTGGTGTTCTACCAGCCCAAGGGCGCGCTCGTGCGCAAGCTCATCGAGGATTACGAGAAGACAGAGCATCTCAAGCGCGGATACCAGCTCGTCGTGACCCCGCACATCATGCAGGCGGAATTATGGATGACCTCGGGCCACTACGATTATTACAAAGAGAACATGTACACGTTCAAGATTGAGGAGAAGGAATTTGTCCTCAAGCCCATGAACTGCCCGGGGCATATCCTGATATATAAATCGAAGATCCGCAGTTACAAGGACCTGCCGATCAGGCTTTTCGAGCTGGGCACCGTGTACCGCCATGAAAAAGCGGGCGTCATGCACGGGCTTTTGCGTGTGCGCGGGTTCACGCAGGACGACGCGCATATCTTCTGCCTGCCTTCCCAGGTGCGCGACGAGATCAAAAATACCGTCGAATTCGTGTTCGATACCATGAAGGTGTTCGGCTTCGAACACATGGATATAGAGTTGAGCACGCGGCCGTCGAAGTCGATCGGGTCCGACGAGGATTGGCGCATGGCAACGGCGGCGCTTGAGGATTCTCTTAAGGTCCTCGGGCTGTCCTACGCGATCAATGAAGGGGACGGGGCCTTTTACGGGCCGAAGATCGACATCAAGCTTAAGGATGCGTTGAAGCGGTCATGGCAGTGCGCCACCGTTCAGTGCGATTTCAATCTGCCAAAACGCTTCGCCCTGGAGTATGTCGACGCCGACGGCAGCGCGAAACAACCGATCATGCTGCACCGGGTTCTTTTGGGCAGCGTCGAGCGGTTCACCGCGTGCCTCACCGAGCATTACGCCGGCGCGTTCCCGGTATGGCTCGCTCCGGTGCAGGCGGTTGTGATACCGGTGAGGGAGGATTTCAGCGCGTACGCGCAGGAAGTCGTGGATGCGCTGGCCAAAGCGGACATCCGCGCCGAAGCGGATGCGCGCAACGAAACGCTCAATAAACGCATTCGCCAGGCCGAAGTAAATAAAGTTCCGTATATTCTGGTTGTGGGTGAACGCGAGCTGACGACGAGGCAGGTGTCGGTGCGCAAGCGTCGTGACGGCGACAGGGGTTCGATGGCGCTCGATGCCTTTATCGCACAGGTCAGCCGCGAGATTATGGACCGGACGCAGTAGGTATTGCGGTATTCTCCGGCGCGCATTGCGCCGGAGGCGCAGCGTACGTGCATGCGGCCTAACAGGAGGTGGTATTATAAAAAAGTTCATTCGTGTCAACGAGCGGATCCGCGTGCCCGAGGTTCGCCTGATCGGGCCCGAGGGTAACCAGCTGGGTATCGTATCAACGGACAAGGCGAGGGAAATAGCAGTGCAGAACGAACTCGATCTGGTCGAGGTGGCTCCCCAGTCAGTACCGCCGGTATGCAGGATCATGGACTTTAGCAAGTTCAAATACGACCAGGAAAAAAAGGAGCGGGAGGCCAAGAAGCACCAGAAGGCCGGCCGCATCAAGGAAATCCGTCTTCACCCCAACATCGACGAACACGATTTTCAGATAAAGGTAAAACAGGCGCTCGGCTTTATCAAGAAAAAGGACAGGGTCAAGGTCGACCTGTTCTTCAGGGGCAGGCAGATCGAGCATATGGACCTGGGCAGGAAGCTTATCGACAAGTTCATCGCCGATACGCGCAACGACGCCCTGCTGGAAAAAGAGCCTGCAATGGAAGGCAGGATCATAACGATGCTCCTCGCGCCCAAAAAATAGGCCGCGGGCAGCGTCTGACAATTCGCGCATAACAGATGAGGTGATCGGGTCATGAAAAAATTAAAGACGAAAAAAGGCGTTGCAAAACGTTTCAAGCTCACCAAGAAGGGCAGGATTAAGTTCCGCCCGTCGGGCAAGAGCCATTTGAACACGAACAAGAAGGCGGATAAGCTGCGCAGGCTGCGCAAGGCGAAAACGCTTCCCAACAAAAAGGACGAGCAGCAGCTGCGGCGCATGCTGCCTTACGCGTAAGGAGTTCGAACATGTCGAAGATCAAACACAGCGGTGCAACAAAACGAAGGAAAAAGCGTATTCTGGCGCGGGCCAAGGGGTTCAGGCTCAAGCGCTCGAAACAGTTCCAGCACGCGCGTCGCGCGGTCATGAAAGCGCTGACCTATGCATTCCGCGACCGCAAGAAGCGCAAGATCGAGTTCCGCGGCATCTGGATCGCGCGCATCAACGCGCTGTGCCGGCAGGAAGGCATTTCCTACAGCAGGTTCATTGCCGGCCTGAAGAAGGCAAAGGTGGCGCTCGACCGCAAATCGCTCGCGGCGATCGCGGTCAACGATGAGCCGACGTTCAAGAAGCTGATAGCGCTTGCCAAAAAATAAGGCAGTGTATGTATATCATTATCGTCGGGTGCGGTCGGGTCGGGTCGGAGCTGGCGAAGCTGCTTTCCGCCGAAGGGCATAACGTCGTCATCATCGACAGGTCGCCGGCGTCCTTCGGGCGGCTCGGCAATACCTTTAACGGCCTGACGCTGGTAGGCAACGGCTTCTCGCTGGACCTGCTGCGGCAGGCGGGAATCGAGAAGGCGGACGCGTTCTGTTCTTTGACAAACGGCGACAACACGAACCTTATTTCCGCCCAGGTCGCGCGCAAGATATTCCATGTACCGAAGGTCATCACGAGGATCTATGACCCGCGCAGGGCGAATATCTATACGGCGCTGGGGCTCGACATATTGAGCGGCACCATCCTGTTTGCGTCCATGGTCCGCGACAAAATCGTGGAAAGCCGCTTTTCGAGCTACCTCATCGAATCAAAGGATATCGGCGTGCTGGAGGTCGAGGTCAAAGACGACCTCGAAGGCAAGACCATCAACGATATCAACGTGCCCGGGGAATTCATGGTGGTGGCGCTGCGCAGGCTCGCGGGCGTTACCATTCCGGAGCCCCGCACTCCCGTCGAGAAAAAAGACATCCTGATGGCGGTCGTTAAGGTCGAAGCCCTGGAGAAGATCAAGAAGAAGCTGAACCTTTCCGGTGGGTGAGTCGATGTATATCATTATCGTAGGCGCTGGCAAAGTCGGGTATTTTCTCGCAAAACGGCTCATTGCCGGCAAGCACACGGTCAGCATCGTTGAAAAAGACAAGGCGCTGTGCGAGGATATCGCAAAAGAACTCGAGGCACTGGTTATCAACGGCGATGGGTGCGACCCGGAGATCCTCGAAGAGGCGGGAATCAAGCGGGCGGACGTCGTTGCCGCGGTGACCGGGGAGGACGAGGACAATCTGATCATATGCCAGCTCTGCAAGGAGCTTTTCAAGGTCAACCGTACGGTCGGACGCGTCAACAACCCGGATAACGAGCGGACGTTCTCGGAGCTGGGCGTGGACGTGCCGGTCGACGCGACCATGATCATCGGCAAAATCATCGAAGGGGAAGTCTCTTTCTCCGATTTCGTCAATCTTATGTCCTTCAAGCGCGGCAAGTTATCGATCGTCCGCATCGATCTGCCTGCCAACTCGCCGGTGACCAATAAAAAGGTCAAGGATGTGCGCCTTCCGCAAGATTCCGTGCTCGTCTCGATCGTCAGGCACGATGACGTCATCGTGCCCAGGGGCGACACGGTCTTTATGACCGGGGACGACATCATCGCGATTACCGGCGTCGGCAATGAATCGCAGTTGCTGGCGCTGTTCTACGGAAAGCTGTAAAGCCATGAAGCCAGGGATCATCGTAAACGCCGTTCTCGGGATCGCCACCGAGATCCTGTATGCCGTTGCCATCATGCTCGCAGCGCTGGCGACCTGCCTGGTATTTTCCGCGATAAAACCATGATCCTGAAGCCGAGCCTCGAGGACGTCAAGATAATCGGGTTTTATCTGGGCAAGATAATCCTGGCCCTCGGCGCGTCCATGGCGCTGCCGCTGGCCGTGTCGCTGGCGCTGGGGGAATACAGCCCGTGCGCGGATTTCGCCATCGGGATCGAAATAGCATTGATCGCGGGACTCGTCCTCCATCGGGTCTGCCGCACGGACATGGACCTGCGCTGGATGCACGGGATGATCGTCGTGTCTCTGTCCTGGATCGTGGCGATGTTCATCGCCGCGGTGCCGCTCTATTTAAGCGGCCACTGGAGTTCGTTCTTCGATACATGTTTTGATACCATGTCGGGGTTCACGACAACGGGTTTTGTCCTTGTCCGGGACCTGGATCATATTTCCTGCGGGCATAATCTGTGGCGCCACCTTATCATGTTCATCGGCGGCCAGGGCATGGTTATCGTTGCACTCTCGTTCTTTGTAAAAGGGGTTTCCGGGGCCTTCAAGATGTATGTCGGCGAAGGCCGGGACGAAAAGATCCTCCCCAACGTCATACAATCCAGCAGGTTCATCTGGCTCGTCAGCATCGTGTACCTGGTCCTGGGCACCGCAGCTCTTGGCATAGCCGGCTGCTGCGCGGGCATGCGGCCTTTCAATGCGTTTTTCCAGGGCGTCTGCCTCTTCATGGCGGCGTTCGATACGGGCGGCTTTGCGCCCCACTCGCAAAGCATCGTTTATTACCACAGCCTTGCGTTCGAGGTCATCACCATGATCATCATGATACTCGGCGGCGGCCTTAACTTCCGGCTGCATTACCACGCATGGATGGGGAACCGCCGCGAGGTCCTGAAAAATATCGAGACAAGGGCTTTTTTTATCACGGTTTTTATAACTTTTTTGATCACGGCCGCCGGCTTGAGCGGTTCGAACATATATCCGCACGCGATGGTCATGTTCCGCCGGGGTTTTTATCATTTGATTTCCGCTCATACGACCACCGGTTTTCAGACCGTGTACGGCCAGCAGTTCTTCACCGAATGGGGAGATCTGGCCGTCGTCGGGCTTCTTCTTTCAATGATGCTGGGCGGTGCCGCGTGTTCCACGACGGGCGGGATCAAAGTGTTCAGGATCGGCCTTATTGCTCAGGCGTTCGTCCAGGACGTGAAACGCATCCTTTCTCCGGAACGGGCGGCGGTCATACAAAAATTCCATCATGTCCGGGAGGTGTTTCTCGACGATAAGATGGTGCGTTCGACGCTGATCATCACGTTCGCATATCTTATTTTCTACGGGGCCGGTTCGCTTATCGGCATGCTGTTCGGATACCCGTTTTTGAAGTCCCTGTTCGAGTCAACGTCCGCCGCTGCGAATATCGGGCTGTCGAGCGGCATTGTCTCGCCGGCAATGCCCGCGGTTTTAAAGGCGACGTATATCGTCCAGATGTGGGCAGGCCGGCTCGAGTTTATGTCAGTGTTGACCTTGCTGGGATTCTTCGTTGCGGCAATAAAGGGGAAACGATGAAACTCTGCGCAGGCGCGATGATTTGTGCGGCTGTTCTCATCGCCGGCGCCAGGGCATGTCCGGCCCAAGCAATATCGAGCGCAGAGCTCATCTCGCAGTCGCGGGATTTCGACGGTAAAAACGTGACGTATGCCGGCGAGGTCATCGGCGACGTAATGCGGCGCGGGGATCACGCCTGGATCAACATCAGCGACGGCGCCGGTGCAGTGGGCGTCTGGGTACCATCTGACCTGGCGGCGCGTATTTCCCAGACGGGTGATTTCAAACATACCGGGGACACGGTCGAGGTAGTGGGCATATTCAACAGATCGTGCGTTGAGCACGGCGGCGACCTTGATATTCACGCCAGGGAGCTTCGGATTATCGCCGCCGGCAAGCCCCGCATGACCTGTAGCTTGAATAAGGTAAAAAAAGACTGGGCGGTTAAACTGTTAGGAGTTGTTGCGATCGTATGGATATTGACGCTGTTAAAAATGCGCTGATACAGGAACTGGATGCGGTGCGGGCAGCCGGTGAGCTGGAGGCTTTGCGGGCCAAATACCTTGGCAGAAAGGGAGTGCTGGCTGATCTGACCGGGTCTATCCCGTCTTTGCCCCCGGAACAGCGCGGGGCGTTCGGCAAAAGAGTCAACGAGCTCAAGGCCTCGATGGCCGCTTTGTTCGACGAAAAACAAAGGGCCCTGGGAATCGCTCCGGCAGGCCGCGCGGCCGAAATGCCCGACATGGGCATGCCCGGGATTGCTCAGGATGTGGGCAGACTCCATGTCCTGACGCAGACCATCAACGAGATATGCGATATATTTGTCCGCATGGGCTTTTTGATTGTCGATGGGCTCGAGGTCGAGACGGAATACAACAATTTCACCGGTTTGAACATCCCCCTTGAGCATCCGTCGCGGGAGGCCTTTGACACGTTCTACCTCAAGGACCTGGATGCGGCTGCCCTCGGCAGGCCGGCTTCCGACGGCAAGCTGCTTTTGCGGTCGCAGACCTCGTCGGTTCAGATCTCGGTCATGAAAGAGCGCAAACCGCCGCTGGCAGTGGTCGCGCCGGGGCGCGTGTACAGGCCCGATGCGGTGGACGCGTCGCACTCGTTCATGTTCCATCAGATAGAGGGCTTCCTGGTGGACAAGGATGTGAAGTTCTCCGACCTTAAGGGGACGCTCGAATTTTTCGCTAAAGCCGTGTTCGGCCAGGATATCAGGATGCGGTTCAGGCCGCATTTCTTCCCGTTCACCGAGCCGTCCGCGGAGATAGACATTTCCTGCATCATCTGCAAAGGCAAAGGATGTTCCGTGTGCGGCAAAAAGGGGTGGCTTGAGATCCTCGGCTCAGGCATGATACATCCCAACGTGTTCACCAACGTCGGGTACGACCCGAAGAAATACACCGGTTTTGCGTTCGGCATGGGCGTCGAGCGCATCGCCATGCTCAAATACGGCATCAATGACATACGCCTGTTTTACGAGAACGATCTGCGGTTCCTGCGGCAGTTTTAATTATGAAAATAACCTATAACTGGATAAAAGAATTCGTCCCCGTCGCAATATCGCCGGAGAAACTCGCCGATAAGCTGACCATGGCCGGCATCGAGGTCAAGGCGGTCGAGCCCAGGGACGGCGATTTCGTGTTCGAGATCGAGATCACGTCGAACAGGCCGGACTGGCTGAGCGTCCTGGGTATCGCACGGGAAGTCGCAGCGCTGACGGGCAAAAAACTCAAAATCCCGGCAGGGAAAAAAGCACATGCCCGCGCTGCCGGGTCAGCCGGATGGAAAATCTCCCTCGAGGACCGCACAGACTGCCCGTTGTATACGGCCAGGATCCTCACGGAGGTTTCGGTCGGGCCGTCTCCGGACTGGCTGCGCAAACGCCTTGAGCTCGTCGGCTGCCGAAGCGTCAATAACGTCGTCGATATCACGAATTATTGCCTGTACGAACTTGGAGAGCCGCTCCATGCGTTCGACGCCGCGACGCTCGACGGCGGGATGATCGTGGTGCGCAGGGCCCGGCCCGGGGAAAAGATCACGACCATCGACGGCCAGGAGCGCGCGTTAAACCCCTCCGTGCTGGTCATCGCGGACGCGAAAAAGCCGGTCGCTGTCGCGGGCGTCATGGGCGGCAAGGATACGGAGGTCACTGACCGGACAAAAACGGTTTTGCTGGAAGCGGCGATATTCCGTCCCGTCATCGTCAGGCGCGGCAGGCAGTCGCTCGGGCTTCAAAGCGAGGCGTCATACAGGTTTGAACGGGGCATCGATCCTTCGGTCGTTGAGATCGCATCGCTGCGCGCTGCGGGGCTTATGAGGGAGTTATGCGCTGCGCAGCCGGCCGGAGCAGCCAGCTCCCCTGCGCTCAGATATACCGGCCGCACCATAGCGATGAGCGTGCCCAGGGTCGGAAAGGTTCTTGGCATCACGGTCTCCGCGGCTCGGATAAAGTCCATCCTGTCAGCCCTGGGTTTTGCGGTGAAGAACAAAGGGCCGTCGGTTTTGAATGTACAGGTGCCTGCGCACAGGCAGGATGCCGGCGCAGAGATCGACCTGATAGAGGAGGTCGCCCGGATCGAAGGGTTCGACCGGGTAGCGGCGAGCTTGCCATCAATCAAAATGCAGGTCGCGCATGACAGCCCGTATCAGCGCATCGCAAAGGCGAAGTCCCTTCTGACAGGCCTTGGCCTTGACGAGGTCGTCACGTACAGCATGCTTGACCGCAAAACGCTTGCGGGCTTCTGGGACAATGACCAGGCCCTGGTCGCGATCGCGAATCCTTTGAGCGAAGAGCAGGAGCTGCTCCGGCCGGTGCTGATGCCGGGGGTGGTTGCCGCTGTCGCGCATAATCTAAGGCAGCAACAGGACTTTGTGGCGGTTTTTGAGATCGCCAGGACATATCAGTTGCGGCAGGGCCGTCTGCACGAAAACTACCATCTCTGCGTCGCGGTCTGCGGCCAGAAAACCGTATGGCTTGAACAGCAGAAGCATCGCGTTACTGACACGCCCGGATTTCTGCACCTGAAAGGGATCGTAGCCGCGCTTTTCGACAGATCTGCCGCAGGGCCGTATGAGTTCAAGGCCGTTGACGCATACCGCGTTGACATTGCCGGGCCGCAGGGCCAGCTGGGCACCATGCGCAGGATGGGCGGGGATGTTCTTGACCGGCTCGCGGTCAAGAATAGGGAGATCTATGCGGCCGAGATCTCGCTGAACGCAATTATCGGCGCCGGCGCTCAACAGCACAGGTATGCGCCGGTCAGCAGGTATCCGGGCATCAGCCGAGATATCAGCGTCGTTGTTAAGGACGACGTGGCCACAACGCAGGTTATTGAACAGATCAAACAGCACGGCGGGGAATTTTTACAGCGCGTGTCGATCAGCGACT
>Ga0116184_10003454_pt1 | contig 12937 bp, 8 predicted proteins | sample AD_JPNNA5_MetaG_FD_89886 | JGI IMG/M metagenome (GOLD analysis project Ga0116184, IMG submission 89886) | Active sludge microbial communities of municipal wastewater-treating anaerobic digesters from Japan - AD_JPNNA5_MetaG | ecosystem: Engineered > Bioreactor > Anaerobic > Digestate | place... | reverse complement strand
GAAGAGGATCACCCGGGCGGCGGCCACCGCCGCGTCCCTCCACCCCCATGGAGGGGCGGAGGGACGCGGCGGTGGCCGCCGCGTCCCTCCGCCCCTCCATGGGAGTGGTCCCCGCGTGGTTCGCCGTGCCGGAGATTTCGAATTCCTGCCAGGAAATGCCCGTCACCACCTCCACCACCCCCAGGGGGGTTCCCTCGCGAAAGAGCACGGGACCCTGCTCCACGTGGAGCTCCACATAGGCGGCGGGGATCAGGCTCCCGCAGGGAAAATCCCCCGAATAGCCCATGCGGTCCAGCTCCTCCCCCACCACGGTGCCGTCAAATCCCCGGAGATTCCGGGCCTCCTCGGGGGTCATGCCGCCAGCGTGCACCAGGCTCCCCAGCATGTCCGGCGTGTAGCGCACCCCCTCTTCGTTGGTGAAGACCCCCACCGCCAGCGGACGGCGCCGGGCCCCCCCCTCGTGTCGGATCGCCCGGAGAGCCTCCAGGGCGGCGAGGACCCCGTAACATCCGTCGTACTTTCCCGCCCCATCCACGCTATCGATGTGGGACCCCGCCATCACGGGGATCTCCCCCTCCCGGCCCGGCTCCAGGGCGAAGATGTTGCCCACGGCGTCCACCCGGACCTCCAGGCCATCCTCCCGCATCCAGGAAATCACCAGATCGCGCCCCCGGCGGTCCTCCTCCGACAGGGCGAGACGACAGACCCCCTCTACCCCTCCCCGCACCACGCGTCCCACGGCCCCGAGCTCCTCCAGGCGACGACCGAGGCGCTCTCCATCCACGGCCCCCGGCAAAGACATGGCGATCACGCTCCTTTTTTTTACTTTAGCGCCCCTCTTCCCCGGGGCAAAGCCTCCGCGCCGCAAAAAATCCGTCGGGCCCGGGGGGCGTCACGATGGGGCCCCGGGGGCGGAGTCCTCCAGGGCCTCCACCAGGGCCACCCCGGCAGAACACCCCAGGCGATCCGCCCCTGCGGCGAGGAGGGCCAAAGCCCCCTCCAGGGTGCGAATGCCCCCCGAGGCCTTGACCTCCAGGCGGTTTCCCCCGGCGCGGCGCAGGAGGCGCACGTCTTCCACCGTGGCGCCTCCTGCGCCGAATCCCGTGGAGGTCTTGACGAACCGGGCGCCCCCCCGCTCCGCCAGGGCGCAGGCGGCCACCTTTTCCTCGTCGGTGAGCAGGCAGGTCTCCAGGATCACCTTCACCACCCCTCCCCGCGCCGCCTCCACCACACCCCGGATGTCCGATGCCACCGCATCCCGGGCCCCCTCCTTGAGCCACCCCACGTTCAACACCATGTCGATCTCCCGGGCCCCGAGATCCCGGGCTCGGCGGGCCTCGGCGGCCTTGATGACGGGATCCTGATACCCCAGGGGAAAGCCCACCACAGTGCCGACGACGCCCCCCTCGGGTCCCCCCAGGCACGACACCGCCAGGGACACGTGGCAGGGGGCCACGCACACCGAGGCAAAGCCGTAGGTCCGGGCCTCCTCGCAGAGGCGGCGCACCGCCGCCTCGGACGCCTCGGGGCGAAGCAGGGTGTGATCGATGGTGGCGGCCAGAGTCTTCCGGGTCCAACCTCCGGCGGCAAATTCTTTCATAAAGATTCTCCTTTCGATCAAGGGGAATGGGAAAAGACCTCTTTGCGCCATATCCCGCCTTCAGAGGTCGGGGAAAGATCCCCCCCCGGGTGGGGTAAAAACGCGCCCCCTCCCCCAAGGCCTTATTTTACACAAAAGGAACGGAAGGCGGAGAGGGGGACCGAACAGGGGGCTAAAAGAGAGGGGCGGGGCTTCCGGAGGTGGCGAAGGCTCCCGAGGTAAGGGCAGACCTTCAGACCTGTTTCCTCCGGAAGAGCTTCGCCGGACACGAAAAAGCCTTCCGGAAAAGACCGAGGAGTTCGGTCTTTTCCGGAAGGCCCAGAGCACGGGGAACCGGAGGCCTACCGCCGCTTCGGCGGCGTGGAAGCGCCCCGTTCCTTCGCCCCCGAGGAGGGGATTTTCCGTGGCGCCCCGGGAAGGGCCGCCACGGGGTGGGGCGTCACACCGGAGGACTCGTCGAGTTTAAACACTTCCACAGCGGACTCCAGGGCCTGGCTCAGGGACACCATGCCCTCGGAAGCCACCGCGATGATCTCCATGGCGGCGTCCTGTTCTTCCATGGAGTGCGAAATGGTCCGCACCGCCTCGGAGATCTCCTGGCTGGACTTGGCCACCTGGTCCATCCCCGACGCCATCTCCTCGGCGGCGGCGGACTGCTCCTCCATGGTGGCGGCGATGGACTGGACGCTTTCGGTGATGTGGCCCACCTTCTTCACCATCTCCAGAATGAGCTGCCGGGTTTCCTTGGAGCGGTTCACCAGGGCGCTGAGTTGGGTGGAGGCCTCTTTGTTGTCGGTGAGGGCCGCCTGGGTGCGGGACGAGACGTCGTTGATGAGGGTACCCACGTTGTGGGCCGCCCGGTTCGACTCTTCGGCGAGTTTGCGCACCTCCTCCGCCACCACGGCAAATCCCCGTCCCGCTTCGCCGGCCCGGGCCGCCTCGATGGCGGCGTTCAGCGCCAGCAGGTTGGTCTGGTCGGCGATCTGGGTAATGGTGGTGACGAAACTGCCGATCTGGGTCACGGCCTTGCCCAGCTGCTGCATGGCGTCATCCGCCCGGGTCTGGGACGCGGCCACCTGACCGATCTCCCCCGTCATGGCGTCCATGGCTTCTCCGCCGGACCTCGCCACGGTGGCGATGGCCGCCGCCTCTTCTCCCGCCGCCACCGCCGCATGAGCTCCCGCCTGGGCCCCCGCCGACACTTCCTCGATGCCCGCGTTGGCCTCTTCGATGGCGGCGGCGGCATCCTGGGTGCGGTCGCTCACCCGGGAGGTCATGGAGGCCACTTCAAGAATGGCGGCCCGGGATTCCTCCACGGCGGCGCTCATGCTCTCGGCCTTCTCCAGCACCTCCCGGGAAGAGTCCCGGATGGAGGCCACGGTGCGCCCCTGGGCGGCGATCATTTCATTGAGAGAGGTCACAAGATTCCGGATCTCCCGGAGGGACGACGACAGGGTGATCCGGCGGGAAAGATCCCCCGAAGCCACCCCTTCCATGTGGTGGGCGATGGCGGCCACGGGGCGGGAGATGCTCCCCGCGAGCCAGAGGGAGAGGGCCACCACCACCAGCACAATGACCCCGATGACGAGAAAGAGAATGGTGCGGAGCTCGTTGACGGCGCCGAGGAACTCTTCGTTCGGCGAGGAAAGTCCCACACCCCACCCCGTGGCGGTGACGGGCTCGAAGGCCGCCATGCGATCCGTCCCCTGGAACTCGTAAGGCACCACGCTGCTTTTGCCCGCCAGAGCCCCCCGCACCCCGCCGGCGAGGGCTTCGGGAATGGAGGGCCCCACCTCGGACGCGTTGAGTTTCCCCACGATCTCCTGATTGGGATGGGCCGCGACAATGCCGTTGCGCCCCACCAGGAAGGCGTACCCCGTCTTGCCCCAGACCACGGACTTGTAGAGCGCCATGAGGGTCTCGGCGTTGACGGAGGACGCCAGCACCCCCACCAGGGCGTTTCCTTCTCCGAAGATGGGCACGGCGAAGACCACCACGTTGTTTCCCGTGGCCCGGGAAACCAGGGGGTTCGACACGAAGAGTTTTCCCGTGTCCCGCACGGCGAGGAAGTACTCCCGGTCGCCGTAGTTCGCCGTCACCCCGTCCAGGGTGCGGGCCTCGCCCGAGAGGTTCAGCACGAAAATGGTCTCAAAGGCATAGGTTCCCTTCAGAGCGCTCTCCAGCGCGGGGCGCTGGAGCTCCCAGTTCATGCTCTGGAGCGCCGGCGTGGAGGCCACGCTTTTCAGGAGGTTGGCGACCCCCTCCACGTAGAAGTTGGTCTCCACCGCCACGCCCTTCGCCAGGGCCACCCCTTCTTTCTTCCCGAGATCCATGAGGGCCTCTCGGGACAGGGTAAACGCGGTGTATCCCAAGCCCCCCAAAGCCACCAGCACCACCGTCAGAAAAACCCCGATCAACCGACCTCGCAGTGTGGACATAAAAAACCTTCCTCTCTCTATTTTTTAATATTTTTTTGCTGGAGGTTCCAGAACCCCCGGCTGAGACAACTTCTCCACGCCACCGCTCCGATCATCTCCCTTCAAGCTTTTTCTCCACCAAGCATTCTTTTTCGTCTGAAAACTTCCGGGAGCTCTCGAAAAAACCCGACGACGGAGGGAAAATTTCCGCCTCCGTCGCCTGTCAAGAACTCTCCGAAGCGCCCCCGGGGGGCGCTTCGCCAAGGGAAAATCCCCTCTCATTATTCTGTCGCTTTACTTGGACATTCTAGCAAATGGAGTGTTTTTTTACAAACCTTACAAAGATCATTTTCTCAAAGAACGCCATGCCCTCGGGGCTCTTCTCGGCAGAGCGCCGCACCCGGAGCGGTCCAAAAGATGCGGGGAAAACGACTCTCCCCCCCTTTATCGGCCTCCGGTGGAGCGTTCTTGACAGAGCTCTCCGGAGGATTCATGATGTTCGTCAAGCGGCGGAACGGCCCAGAGGCCGGACTCGGCAAAATTTTTTCGAGAAGGAGAGGATGTCTATGAAAAAAGCTCTCGGAATTCTTCTCGCCGGGATCATGCTCGTGGTGGGCATGGCCGGCGCGGGGGGGGCCCAGGAGGGATGGCCGGATCAGCTCCGCGTCATGGCGGGGCCTCCGGGGGGGAACTGGTTCGCCCTGGGAGGAGCCCTGGCCGATCTGTGGACCAAGGGGACGCTCCAGACCACCAGCAGCACGGGGGGGGGCGTGTCCAACGTCATCAACACCGACAACGGCAAGGGGGACCTGGGCTTTTCGGTGACCTCCCTGGTGGGGGCGGCCCTCAAGGGAGAGGAGCCCTTCAAGAAGGCCACCCCCAACGCGGTGGTGTTGGCAAACCTCTACCGCCAGTACACCTATTTCATCATGCGCAAGGACTACGCCGAAAAGAATGGGGTCAAGAGCGTGGGAGACGTGGTGGCCAAGAAGCTGCCCCTGCGCTTCGCCACCCTCAAGCCCGGCACGGCGTCGGAGTTCGTGGTGAAGGCCCTCTTCGCCAAGGGGTACGGGGTCTCCTACGACGACCTCAAGGCCTGGGGGGGGTCGGTGGAGTTCTCCTCCTACGAGGACGGGGGCAATCTGCTGGCGGATAACCATCTGGACTGTTTCGCCTTTTCCGTGGGGGGCACGGCCTCCACGGTGATGCAGATCGAACAGCAGGTGGACGTGGTGATTCTCCCCATCGACGAGGCGGCGCGGAATGCCCTCGCCGACGCCTACGGCACGGTGACCTTCACCGTGGAGCCCGGGGTCTACAAGTGCGTCACGGAGCCCGTTCCCGTGGTGGGGGACTACACCTGCATCGTAGGGCGCAAGGACCTGCCGGACGATCTGGTGACGGCGCTCTGCCGGACCATGTGGGAAGATAAGGGAAATCTGGAAAAGGCCGTGGGGGACATGAAGGAGCTCACTCCGGGGGAGGCGGTGCCGGAAAAAGTGGCCTCCCATCCGGCGGCGGCGGCGTACTGGGCCGGCGTGCGCTAAGGCGGGCGCTTCCGAAAAGATGCGGGGAGGGGAACGGATGCCGTTGCCCTCCCCGCGTTCGTATGGCGCACCACGGCCTTCCCCAGTGCGGGAACTCCGGCGCCACCGATCCACGAGATGGGGAGGTTTGATCTATGAGAGAACTGCGGGGCTTTTCCGCCCGGTTTGTGTACGTCTATGTGGTGGCCATGGGGCTCTTTCACCTCTACACCGCCGTCTTCGGCAACTTCGAGGCCTATCTGCAGCGCACCCTCCACCTGGCCTGGGTGCTTCCCCTGACCTTTCTGCTCTACCCCCGGCGTCTTTCCCCCTGCACCGTGGCGGGAGAGACCCTGGAAGCTCCGACCTGCGAGGCCCCCGCTCCCCCCGCTTCTTCGGCGAAAGTGGGAGGCATCCCCTGGTACGACTGGGCCCTCGCCGCCATCTCCCTCTTGCCGGGGATCTATGGCGCCCTCAACTACGGCGAAATCGCCTCCCGCATCGTCCAGGTGGACCCCGTGACGGACGTCCAGCTCCTCATGGGAGGACTGTTGCTGGTGCTGCTTCTTGAAGCCACCCGCCGGGTGGTGGGATGGCCCCTGACGCTCATCGCCGCATTCTTTGCGGGGTACATGTACTTCGGCCACTACATGCCGGGGATCATGAAGGGGCTTTCCTTTCCGATCCGGGAGGTCATCGAGGAAATCTACCTCACCAACGAGGGGATTTTTTCCATTCCCCTGGGCGTTTCGGCGGCCTATGTCATGATTTTTCTCATCTTCGGGGGCTTTCTGGAAAAAAGCGGCATCGGGAGCTGGTTCATGGAGCTCGCCCAGGCCCTCGCGGGGACCCAGGCGGGGGGACCCGCCAAGATCGCCGTGGTGAGTTCGTGTCTCTTCGGCTCCATCTCCGGATCGGCGGTGGCCAACGTCTACGGCACGGGGACCTTTACCATTCCCCTCATGAAACGCATCGGCTATCCTCCGGCCTTCGCCGGGGCGGTGGAGGCGGTGGCGAGTTCCGGAGGGCAGATCATGCCCCCGGTGATGGGGGCGGGGGCCTTCGTCATGGCGTCCCTCCTGGGCGTTCCCTACAAGAACATCATTATCGCAGCCATCTTTCCCGCCCTCATGTACTACGGGGCGGTGCTCCTCATGGTGCACCTGGGGGCCCTGAAGCACGGCTTGCGGGGCATGCCCTCCTCGGAGCTCCCCGATCTGCGGGTCGTGTGTCGCAAGCTCTATCTGGTGATTCCCATCGTGGGCATGGTCTATCTGCTTCTGGCGGGATACACTCCCATGCTGGCAGCGGTGGTGGGGGTGGCCCTCGCCTGGGGGGTCTCGCTCTTCGATCCCCGGCACCGCATGGGCCTCCGGGACATCTTCGACGCCATCTACATGGGCGCAAAAAACATCCCCCTGATCTGCATCGCCTGCGCCGCCGCGGGGATCGTGGTGGGATCCGTGTCCCTCACAGGGTTCGGCTTCAAGTTCGTGGGGTTCATCTTTTCCTTCGCCCGGGACGTGCCCTTTCTCGCCCTCACGCTCATCATGGTGGTCTCCCTGATCCTGGGCATGGGGCTTCCCACCACGGGGGCCTACATCCTCGCCGCCGCCCTGGGGGTGCCTCTCCTCGCCAAGCTCGGCTTCGCCCCGCTGGCGGCCCACATGTTCGTGTTCTACTTCGCCATCATCTCCAACATCACCCCTCCGGTGGCCCTGGCGGCCTATGCGGCGAGCTCGCTGGCGGGGTCCAACCCCAACACCACGGGGTTTATCGCCATGAGGCTCGGAGTTCTGGCCTTCGTGGTGCCCTTCGCCTTCTGCTACGATCCGGGGCTTCTCTGGCAGAAGGATCTCGTGGGCAATCTGGTTTCCATGGGAGGAGGCGTGGCGGCGATCTTCGCCTTCGGCTACGCCATGATGGGGTACACCAACCGTCCGATCAACGTGATGCAGCGGGGGGTTTTCCTGGGGGCGGGGTTGCTGGCCCTGGGAGCCACGGTGCCCATGACCCTGGGGGGCGCGGCTCTCACCCTGGGAGGGACCCTGTTCTGGCGTGACCCCCGGAAGGGATCTCTTCGCCCCGGGAAATCGGCATGACGAAAAACGAAAGGGGGATTTCCATGCACGGCACGGAAAATTTCCCCTTCGAACACGATGGCTCTCTGGTGCTGCGTCCGGCGGAAAAGGGGGAGCTCCTCGGGGTGGCCCGGGACCACGCCCGGATCTATGCCCGGGAGCATGGGTTCGGAGAGGACTTCGAGGCCTACGTCCTCCGGGGCATGGTGACCTATCTGGAGGAACGGCACCGGGGGGGGAGCGAGGTCTGGGTGGTGACGGACGGCCACACCCTCGCGGGCTCCATCGGCATGGTGCGGCACAGCGCGGAGGAAGTGCAGCTCCGGTGGTTCCTGGTGCAGCCGGAGTTCCGGGGCCAGGGGTGGGGAGGAGCGTTGCTGCGCCGCGCCCTTGAGTTCGCCCGGGAGCAGGGGTACGGCAAGATCTTTCTGTGGACCGTGGCCACCCTGGAGGAGGCGCGCAAGCTCTACACCCGCCACGGGTTCCATCCGGTGGAATCCGTGACGCACCACCTCTGGGGGCGCGACCTGGTGGAGGAGCGTTGGGACCTTGAGCTGCCCCCGGAAAGGTTCCCTCTCCTCGGGCATCCTTCGCTCCCCTCCGACAGGGAACCGGAGGGATCCTGCCCCCTGTCCCATCTCCAGCGCCGGAAAATTCAGGCCCCCGGAGCCCTGGCCCTCCTGCGGGCCTTCGAGAAGCACCTGGGGGCGGAAAAGGCCCGGGAAGTGGCTTCCGCGGGGATCGCCGAGGACGCCCGGGCCAGCGGCGCCGCCCGCAGGAACCGGCGGGAAGGGGCCCCGCTGGAGGTGTTGGCCCGGGTGGTGCGGGAAGAATGGGCCGCCGAAGGGGCCCTGGACCTCGCCTTCTTTGAGGAAACTCCCACCAGGCTCCGGTTCGACGTGCTCCGCTGCGCCTACGCGGAACTCTACGAAGGGCTCGGCGCCCGGGAGCAGGGCTTTTGTCTCTCCTGCGCCCGGGACGAGGCCTTCGCCCGGGGGCTGGACCCCCGCCTCCGTCTGAAGCGCCGGAGCACCATCATGGAAGGGGCCCCCCGCTGCGACTTTCTCTTCTTTCTCGAAGACCCTTTTTCCGGAACACCGGCCCGGGACGTGCAAACTCGGGGGTAAAGGCCCGGACCTCCTGCCCCTCTGCTTCCGGGGAGCACACTGTGGAGGGGAGCCCCTTTTCGGAAAAAGGAGCCCCCTCCGGGAAAGAAGTATTTTTTCGGCTGCCGTTACCGCCCCCGGTTGAAGGGCAGGGCGGGGGAGGCAGACGACGCCCCTTCTTCGTCGTCAAAGACGAATTCCGCCAGGGTGCCCTGGAGCTCGTCGGCCAACTGGGCCAGATGGTGGGCGTTTTCCGCCACTTTCCGAGCGGTTTCGACCTCGCTGCCCATGGCTTTCCGGGCCTCCGCCGTCGAAACCGTGCCTCCGGCGACTTTCCGACCGATGTCCTGCACCGAGGCGGCGATTTCCTGGCTGGAGGCGGCCTGCTCCCCCGAAACGGCGGCCAGATCCTGGGTGGAAGCGGCGATGGCCCGGAGCCCTTCGATCATGGCGGCCGTTTCGCCCCTCCGTGCCGGACACCTTATCTTGGGACTCTTTCGCGGCGGCGGCGTTGCGCTCCGTGGCGGAAAGCACGGCACCGAGGTCCTGGGCGATGGCCGTGGCGAGTTCGGCGATGCTCCGGGCGGCGGTGTTCGACTCTTCGGCGAGCTTGCGCACTTCTTCCGCCACCACGGCAAAGCCTCGCCCCGCCTCGCCGGCCCGGGCGGCTTCGATGGCGGCGTTCAAGGCCAGCAGGTTCGTCTGATCGGCGATGCCGCCGATCTGGGAGACAAAGCCCTGGATCTGCCGGGCCCGATCCCCCAGGGTCTTCACCGATGCGGCGGCGGTGGTGGCGTCCCGGGCCATTTCCTCCACCCCCGCCACCGCGAGCCGAAGGGCGGCGATGCCCGCATCCCCCGTTTCCTGGGCCCCTACCACCTGATCCGCCATGTCGGCGCTCTGCTGGGCCACTCGCTGGGCGCTTTCCGCCACCTCGTGGACCGACGCGTCGATCTCCGCCGCCGTGCTGGCGAGCCCCTCCATTTCGGCCCCCACCTCCTCGACGCGGAGGCGGGACTTCTCGGCCCCCGCCTCCGACTCGTCCGCCAGAGCGGCGAAGTTCCGGGCGAAGTCGTCGAGGCGCGCGGCGGTTTCGGAGATCCGCCGCATGGCGTCGCAGAGTTTTTCCGTCATGGCTTCGATGGCCCCTGCGGCCTGGGCCACCTCGTCTTTCCCCTCCAGGGCGAAACGCCGGGTGAGGTCTCCCGCCGCGATGCCCTGGGCGGTGGAAACCATGTGGCCCAGAGGGCGCAAAATGAACCGCTGCAACGGCAGGCCCACGGCCCCCAGAAGGAAGACCGCCGCCGCCAGGAAAATGGCTCCGAGGATCAGGATGCTCCGGTGGGCCGCCTGGAGCTCCCGCCGTTCCTGATCGACGCGGAAGACGACGCCGGGGCGCCCCGCGATGTCGCGCAGGAGGGTGAACCCCGTGACCCGATCCTCGTCCCGGGGCACGACGACCAGGGGCCTTTCCGACCCCAAGAGGTTCTTGGCCTCGCTTGCCTCGAAGGGCTCCACCGAAAAGGGAAGATCGGCCTTCTAGGCCAGGTCGGCCGCCATGTCGCTGTCGAGAAAACGTCCCATCACGAGCACACCGTGGACGGGCCCCTGGCGCAGGTTGGTGAGGATGGGCATGGCCCCCACCAGCATGGGGCCCCCGGGAAGGGACAAAATCCCCACCATCTTGGTGTCCGACGAAAGGGACACCAGGGGGCTGGAGGAAGTCAGCTGGGCCTCGAGGCCCGCAGGAAAGGGGCCCTTCTCGCCGCTGTGCCGATGGCACCCCAGGGCGGTCACCACGCCGCCGTCGGAGCGCACGTAGGCGATGGCGTCCAGGCGCATGATCTTGAAATTTTCCTCGTTGAGGTTCTCTTCTTCGTAGAGCTCGTCGGGGCTCAGCAGGTAGTTGTAGCTCGCGTCCCACACGGCCCAACTTTCCAGAAGATCGGCGAGGTTGGTCTTCTCATAGTCGAAGGCCCCCCGGGCCCACTTGAGCTTTTGTTCCATGGAGCTCTTTTCCATCTGGAGAAAGCCGTCCAGCACGAAATAGCGCGCCGAGAAAAAGAGCACCGTCGCCACGGGAAGCAGGGCGGCGGCAAGGAAGAAAAATATTTTCCGGCGTAGAGTCATGATCTTCGCCTCCGTTGTCCTCAGAATGGGAGCCTTGGCGCCCCCATTATAGTGCTCCTGGGAAAACCCGGGAGGATCCCTAAACGCGCTTTCAGGAATGTCGAGGTCAGGAACCGGAAGCGGCCCCCGATGTGGCGGGGCCCGGATCGCCGAGGCGCCCGGGGCGCCTCCGAGAGGAGAAAAACATGACGGGATGTCGGTTGAGCGAGGACCAGATTCGGGCGGCGGTGGCCTTTCACGGCCACTGGTGTCCGGGGCTGGCCCTGGGGGTGCGGGCGGGGGAGCTGGCCCTGGAGGAAGTGGGAAGGAGCGGCGACGAGGACGTGGTGGCGGTGACGGAGACGGACATGTGCGCGGTGGACGCAGTGCAGGTCCTCACCGGATGCACCTTCGGCAAGGGCAATCTGATCTTCGTGGACCACGGCAAGGTGGCCTTCAGCTTCTTTCGCCGAGAGGACGGCAAGGCCCTACGGTTTTTCCTCCGGCCCCAGCGCCGGGATTTGTCGGACGGCGGGGCCTCGCCGGAGGCGCGGCGGCTCCGGCGTTGCAACGAGATCCTGGGGGCCCGCCTGGACGACCTCTTCCAGCGGACCGAGGTGCCCTTTATCCTTCCCCCGGAGGCCCCGATCCGGGAGACCCTCTCCTGCCCCCTTTGCGGAGAACCCTTCATGGAAAGCCGAGGGCGCCTCCTGGGGGGGCGGAGCGTGTGCATCCCCTGCTTCGAGGCAGGGGACTCCCGTCTGCTCCGGCGGTAAAGATTTATGGAAGATCCCGCCGCCCGGAAGGTGGGCCCCGGGGGCGTCAGGGCATCACGGGGATTCCCCGGCGGAAGTGGTGTCTCAGGAGCGTGTCCCAAGGGGGGAAGGAGTGCAGGGCCAGGGGGTGTTCCTCCAGGGAGGGGTGGAGGTGCCAGAGGGACTCCAGCCTCCGGGCCAGGTGAGCCACGGAGGTGCCGCCGCACAGGAGACCGGCCGAAGTGAGCGTCACCTCTTCCCCCACCGCCGATTGGCCTTCGGCCGCCAAGGACCCCACCACGGTGCCCCGCAAGGGGTCTCCCCGACGCACCGCCCGGTCGACGTGCACCACCCACCCTCCCTTGGAGAGCACCACCGCCCCCCGGGGATAGTCGGGCACCGCGCCGGAGAGGAGCTGGACCACCCGGGGATCGAAGTACGATCCCCCGGCCTGGCGCAACACGGTGAGGGCGTCTCCGGGGAGGTACCCCGGACGGTAGGGGCGGTCGGACACCAGGGCGTCGTAGGCGTCCGCCACCGACACCAGGCGCACCAGGTGGGGGATCTCTTCTCCCTCCAGGAGAAAGCCGCTAGCCGGGCCGTAGCCCTTGCCGTCCCATCGCTGGTGGTGGTGTAGCACGATGCTCCGGGCCATGGGGGGGACGCTCTCATAGGTCCGCAGGGCGTTCATCCCCCGCTGGGGGTGCTCCCGGATGAGGGAAAACTCCTCCGCCGTGAGGGCCCCGGGCTTGTTGAGCACCTCCAGGGGGATGAAGATCTTCCCCAGGTCGTGAAAGACCCCTCCCAACCCCAGGCTCAAGCGCGACAAGTAGTCCGGCGCCCCCGAAAGACCCACCGAAGGGGCCTCCCGGGCCAGCGCCAGGGACAGGACGCAGACGGACCAGGAGTGATCGTAGGTATGGGCGTCGTGGTGGGATATGAGGCGCACCTCTTCGAAGAGCTCCCCCCGGTGATCCAGGAGCGCTTGGATCACGCTGTTGAGAGTCGAAGTCAGGAGGTGAAAGGAGGCCCGGGGAATGCTTTTTTTGTTCTCCAGAAATCCGGCGATCTCCCGGAGTTGTCTCTTGGTCTCCTGCACCAGCTCGGGGGGGATGGGACCCGTCTCCGTCCGGTCCTCGTCGGCGGCGCCGAAGCACACCTGCACCGCCACCACGCCCCACTTTTCCATGCTCCGGATGTGAGCCTCGGTGAGCGCCACCCCCGCCGCCAGGAGCAGCCGCCCCGAGGGGTCCGTCACGTTCCGATGGAGCACCACCCCCGGGACCAGGTCTTCCACCGCCAGCATCATGGCCATCGCGCCCACCCCCTCTCCGGGCCCGGGG
>Ga0116184_10003451_pt1 | contig 12946 bp, 8 predicted proteins | sample AD_JPNNA5_MetaG_FD_89886 | JGI IMG/M metagenome (GOLD analysis project Ga0116184, IMG submission 89886) | Active sludge microbial communities of municipal wastewater-treating anaerobic digesters from Japan - AD_JPNNA5_MetaG | ecosystem: Engineered > Bioreactor > Anaerobic > Digestate | place... | reverse complement strand
GGCTGCAAAAGCCGAAGGCCAGATATTATTGGTTGTCTTATAAAGAAAAAGAAACAGGAGGATGACCGTGCCGATATGCCAAAGCAGGCTGACGAGATGATGACCGCCGGCATAATTTCCGAAGAGACTCCAGTCCAGCATGTGTGAAAGCAAAGTCAACGGATGCCAGTTGCTTACGACAATCGCCGTGAATGCCCACTTGATATTCTCAAAGTTCAAACCGGATTGAATTTGATAATTTTCAGTAATGTAGAGGTTGTCGTCAAAACTAATAAATTCATTTCCCGCTATGGGGCTGAAGGATATACAAGAGACGACAATTAAACATAAAGTGATTAGGTCAACATATCTTCTATGCATAGAATTTTATCAAAACATCATTGAAAATTGGCCAGATGCGAAGAGCAAAATATTTCTAACGGCAAAATCCTTTACTTTCCGCAGTCTGTAATGTCACGCAAGTTCCCATTTCACAAGCTTTTTTCGCGTCCCGGCAACCGGAAGTTGTGTCACCTGTGATGAAGTAAGCATTTGCCCGGTTATCGTACGCCTGCACATAGTCCTGTTTTAGCCGGATGCTTTGACTGTAATTTTTGATGGCAACTTGATACTGGCCGAGTTTTGTATGGGCGTTGCCACGGTTGAAATAGGCCTCGGCAAAATCGGGTTCGAGACCAACGGCCTTGTCAAAATCCCTGATGGCCAGCAATGGCTCTTTGAGTTTATAATATGCAATTCCTCTGTTGTTGTAAGCTTTTACATATTGAGGATTCAGCCGGATGGCTTTGTTGTAATCTTGAATGGCCGATTGATATTGATGAAATTTCATGTAAGCGTTTCCCCGATTATAATACGCTTTATCATTATCCGGTTTAAGTTGTATGGATTTTTTATAGTCCGCGATGGCTTGCTGATACCGGCCGCTTCGGTAATAAACATTTCCTCGATTGTAGTAAGCTTCAGCATCATCGGGCTTCAACCGGAGGGCTGTATTGTAGTTTTCGAGGGCCTGCTGATACCCGCCAAGTTCATCATAAATATTGCCTCTGTTGATGTAATAGGCTTCAGCGAAATCGGGCTTGAGCCGGATGGCTTCATTATAGTCCTCAATGGCACGGGCTTTCTGACCAAGTTTGTAGTACGCATAACCGCGATGATAGTATGCTTTGGCGTAATCCGGTTTAATCAGAATCGCTTGATTATAGTTTTCAATTGCCCGCTGATATTGCCCCAGTTCTCCATAAGCATCGCCTCTGTTGGCGTATCCTTCAGCTTTGTCTGGTTTTAAGCGAATCCCCAGGTTATAATCCTCAATGGCCCGCTGATACTGTCCCAGTTTCCCGTAAGCATTTCCCCGGTTAAAATAGCCGCTGCCATCATCCGGTTTCAGGCGAATGCCATGATTTAAGTCCTCAATGGCCCGCTGATACTGCCCCAGTTTCCCGTAAGCGAAACCCCTGTTGAAATAGGCATAGGGATAATCAGGTTTGATCTGAAGCGCTTTGGTGCAGTCCTCGATGGCCTGCTGATAACGTCCCAGCACAACGTTGGCGTTGCCCCTATTAGTGTAAGCCAGATAATTATCCGTTGTTACCAGTGTGGCATGATTCCAAAGTTCAAAACTGTTTTTCCAGTGGGCACATTGCCTCCAGGTTAAGAATGACAGGACGGCAAGTATGATGATTGTCAACGGACATAAAATTTTCTTTTTGGTTTCCGCCGAGGGAATCAGAAAGGGTATTCCCCAGGCACTCATGATGGCGATTCCGATGAATGGCAAATAAACATAATGGTCGGCTATCGCAAAAAAACCTTTGCGGATAATTCCGATCACCGGCAGAAGCGCGATCAGGAACCACAGCCAGCCGACCATCAGAAAGGGCAGGCGTTTTCTTGTGGCGATGGTGACGGCGCTGATCACAAAAATCAGCAAAGCTGCCGGTATTACCTGTAGCGGCGGTAGAATTTCCGGAAAAGGATAGAAAACCGCCAGATGATGGGGCCAGAATATCTTTTCCAGATATCGGACAAAATAAACCAGAGCGTTGGAGATCGTCGAACCCAGATTTGTGACGCAATAAAAAAATACACCGGTGACCCTGGAAACAGGATGTGCCTGTTTCCAGGGCGACTGAGCGTAAATGGTGATGATGGAGAAAACAGCGGATAAAATAAAAAAAGGCATTTTTTCTTTTAACTGCCACATGAAAAAACCTTCTTTTCTCTGTTCAAAACGACCCAACGGCCAGTAATCGAGAAGAATCATGATGACCGGCAGCGTCACCACCATCGGCTTGCTCATCAGCGCCAGAGAAAAAGTGAATAGAACCGCCAGATACCTTCGGATAACCTGATTTTCCGTGTAACGGACATAAAGACACAGCGTCAGCATCCCCAACAGGGCGCTCAGTACATCTTTTCTCTGGGAAATCCAGGCAACCGGTTCCACATGAAGCGGGTGAAGGGCGAAGACGGCGGCGACAAAAGCGCTCTTCCAGACGGCGCCGGTCATGCGGTTCAAAAGCCAGAAGAGCAATAACACGCTTAATATATGCAGAATGACATTGGTGACATGGTAACCGCCGGCTTTCAGGCCATAAATCTCATAGTCAACCATTAAAGTCAGCCACGTCAGCGGATGCCAGAATGCGGCGTGCGTCGTGCTGAATGCCCACCGAACACCGTCCAAAGTCATGCCTGATTGCACATGACGGTTCTCTATAACATAAACAACATCGTCGAAATTGACAAAATCAAATTGATGCGCCTGCCAGTAAACAGTAAGGATTACAACAGCTAATGTGACATAAATGATGAAAGTCTGTTTCTGGAGACTGAGATTCAGTTTATTGAACATATTTCCCTTCCGCGCATTCATTTACCATATGTTGCTGGGGAGTTCAGCCATTTTTTGGTTTGGCGGTCCGATTCGCTGTTTGAATCTTTAGAAGCTTATCCTTCTCAATTCATCATTACCGAAACATGTCAAGGAGGTATATTTCTGCTTTTTTTCAAGATAACGAGAACAAGCGGGAGTTAGCTCTTTTTACCGGGATCGAGAAGGTCGAGCATTTTTTGCGGATCGTTTGTCGGCAAAGCACAGGTGAAATTTGTACAGACATAAGCCGTTGTTTTTCCGTCAATCCGGGTATGAGATTTAGCAGCCGGAACAATGGTTTGAATATCCGACTGCTCGGATTTTTCAGAACGGTAGAGGACGACTTTATTGGGTATAAAGTTGTTTCGTAAGGTTCTCAGCAGCTCTCGAGAGTCTGCTTTATCCATATCTCCGGCAATGATAACTTCGCTTGACGGTCCAATCATAAAATCAAGGCCGCAGAGAAATTGCGTAAAAGCCGTCGGCATCGCATCTGCCTGCGTAAGGAAGGCTTTGTAAATGTCATTTGCCCGTTTTCCCATATCGGCATCGCCGGTCATTTTGGATAGGCGCAGGGCGTTGCTAAATGCGACGGAATTGCCGGAAGGAACGGCGCCGTCGTATAATTCTTTCGGACGGGTCAGAAGCTCTTCCGCATCGGATGAGGTCAAAAAGAATCCGCCGCTTTTTTCATCAAAAAAATGGCTGAATAAGAAATTTTGATAGGTTAGCGCTTTTTGTAAATACCTGGTCTGAAATGATGCTTCGTAGAGTTCCAAAAGCGCCCAGGTTATGAAAGAATAATCATCGACGCTGGCTGCGATCGCGGCTTCACCTTTTCTGTACCGGTGCATCAATCGGCCGTCCCCGGCTTGCATGCACTGAAGAATAAAGTCCATCGCGCGGCAGGCGGCCTTTGCGTAATCCGGTTCATCAAAGGCCTGCGCGCCATGCGCCAATGCCGCGATCATCAGGCCGTTCCAGTCAGCCAGAATTTTGTCGTCCTTGTGGGGATGCACTCGTTTTTCGCGGTAAGCGAAAAGTTTTTTCTGAATCTGTTCAATGCTGGAGATGGCTTCATGGGCATTGTTTTCTTTTGTGATGACCGGTTGCAGATGCGGAATAAAATAACCGGCGGGAATTTCCTGCATTCCGGGTAAATCATGATCGTTGTTATGTCGGTAAAGTGATATAAACAAACCGGCTTCTTCTTTGGTCAGAATGCTTCTGATTTCCTCTTCTGTCCAGAGGTAAAATTTCCCTTCCACACCTTCGCTGTCGGCATCTTCGGCGCAGTAAAATCCCCCCTGCTCATCCGTCAGATCACGCAGAACATAGGTAAATATTTCACGGGCGGTGGTTTCGTATCCTTTTTTGCCGGTAGCCTGATAAAGCTCAGTGTAGGCCAACGCCATCAGCGCCTGATCGTAGAGCATCTTTTCAAAATGCGGAACGGTCCAGCGGGCGTCGGTTGAATAACGGTGAAATCCGAAGCCGATATGATCGTAAATTCCGCCACGCCTCATGTTTTGCAATGTGTGTTCCACCATGTGCAGCGCTTGAGCGTCTGCGGTTCGTTTCCAGTAGCGCAGCAGAAAAAAGATATGGTGCGGTGAGGGGAATTTTGGTGCTTGACCGAAACCGCCGAATGTCGGGTCAAAACTCATCGAAAGCGAACGAAAGGCACGATGCAATGTTTCTTCAGACAGATCATTGCCCTTTTCGGTGAGCGGCTGGCGCAGGGCTTTGGTGATTTCTGATGCGGCGGAAAGGACATCGGCGCGTCTGTGTTGCCATAAAGACTTTATACGAGGAATGATCTCCAGCATTCCGGCACGGCCGTATTGATTTTCTCTGGGAATATAGGTTGCGGCAAAAAAAGGTTTTTTATCCGGCGTCATCATGATCGTCAGGGGCCAGCCGCCGCTTTGCGTCATCATCTGACAGACTTTCATATAAACCGCGTCAATGTCTGGACGCTCTTCGCGATCCACCTTGATATTGATGAAAGTATCATTGAGCAGCGCGGCGACTTCTTCATTTTCGAAAGATTCGCGTTCCATGACATGGCACCAGTGGCAGGTGGAATAGCCGATGGAAAGAAAGACAGGTTTATTTTCCTGCTTTGCTTTTGCAAATGCCTCGACGCTCCAGGGAAACCAGTCCACCGGATTGTGAGCGTGTTGAAGCAGATAAGGGCTTTTTTCATGGATCAGACGATTCGTTTTCATTGAATTCAATATAATGACTCCTGTACTTTTTACAAGGATTTGACAAAAACTTTCTCAAAGGCTTCTTCTGTGAGGACACCTTCCATGATTTTCTCATCTCCGGTGTAAAATGTCGGCACACATGATTGCACATCCTGTTTTAATTTTTTTGAATCCTGAACACGACACCCTGTTTATAGATCTGTTCTTCCCAATTGATAAAACCCGCCTGGGATGAAAGATTTTGAAGTTCCTGCTGATCGAACCAGTGAATCCATTGTCCACTGCGCAGAAAAAAACTTTGGATGACTGATTTTACCCGCCAGATTGAGGATACCATCGGTTGAATGAAAATGTGTCCAGCAATGACTGCAATACAGCGTCGTCTTTCCAGCTTTCTTCTCCCTGGTCATAACCAGGAAATTATTTGATTTGTCGCGTGCGGAACAATCAGGACAAATGAGTTTTTCAAGAATAGAATCTTTCATGCTTTTGCCCCGGAATTGATGGCCGTTGATGATACGTTCAATGTAATTTAACGCAACAGCCTGAGAAGTCAACGGAAATCAACTGGCACTGCCGTTACGCTCTTATCATTAAATAAAAACAAAGTTTTGTTGATTTGTTATTCAAAAAAACCGTTTTGTCCTTGACTTCAAGATTGTGAAATTGCTACATTACACAACAATTCCCCATAGATAATAAATCAGACTTCATGCAACCCGCATATAAAGGAGAAAAGTATGAATTTTGAGCTGACCGAAGAGATGAAAATGTTGAAAGATATGGCTTATCGATTTGCCGTGTCGGAAATAAAGCCGGTGTCGCAGGAATGCGATGAACACGAAAAATACCTGCCGGAAATCAGGAAAAAGGCCGCGCAAAACGGCCTGGTCGGCGCGTGGATTCCGGAACAGTACGGCGGATCCGGCGCCGGTATCCTGGGCAACACCATTATCACGGAAGAAATATCCAAAATAGACATGGGTATCAGCCTCAATGTCGTTGCTTCCGGTTTCGGTTGCGAGTCCATTTTAAATTATGGGACGGAAGAGCAGAAAAAAGCCTATCTGCCAGGTATCTGTTCCGGTGAAAAAGTATGTGCCGGTGCCTACACCGAGCCCAATGCCGGAACAGACGTTGCCGGATACAAGACCCGAGCGGTTAAAGACGGCAAGGACTATATCATCAACGGCAATAAAATGTTCATCACCAACGGCACCGTTTGTGATTTTATGGTCGCGCAGTGCATTACCAATCCTGAAGAAAAAAAACACAACAGCTTCAGCCTGATTATTGTCCCCGCGGACGCCAAAGGCATAACACGCAACAAAATTCACGGGAAAATGGGTATCCGGGCCAGCGATACCGCGGAGATTGCTTTTGAGGATGTGCGCGTTCCGCAAACCAATCTGATCGGCAAGGAAGGGCAGGGTTTCCGTCAACTCATGCACTTTTTCGATATCACTCGCGTGATGGTTTCGGGCCAGGCGCTGGGGATTTCGGAGGCCTGCCTGGAAACAAGCATCAGATACGTCAAGGAAAGAACAGCCTTCGGTGCGCCGTTGGGTTCCTACCAGATGACGCAAATGAAACTCACCGAGATGGCCATCCGTATTGAAGCCTTGCGCGGTTTAGTTTATAAAGCGGCATGGCTGATTGATCAGGGAAGACCTGATTACACGTTGGCGGCCATGGCTAAATTCTACGGCGGGCAGACGGCGGTATTTTGCGCCAATTATGCCGTGGAACTGCATGGCGGCTATGGATACATCGAGGAATATCCGGTGCAGAAATGGTATCGTGACGCGAAGATTCTGGAACTTTACGAAGGCACCAAGGAAGCTGAGATCATGACGATTGGCCGTGCGCTTCAAGCCAGATGATTTTAGCGAGTTCTGACATTAAAGGCAAGGTGATATTGAAAAAAAAGGGGGAAACGTTTCACGTTTTAATGTGAAATTTTTCTTTGCAGAATATTTGAAAGCATTTGTGTTTCAGGCCAGAATGAAGATTTGCTGATGACAGCGGAATATTCCGATGGAATGGATTTTTTTCAGTCACTAAACCGATACGCCTGAAGCCATTCATAAATGATCCCTTGCCCAACAGTAGTCCGTTTAAAATATTATTTTGTTCTTAATCTTAATGATTGCATTCTCTCTCGCATAGTTTCTTTCATTTTTGACAGGTTATCTTCTGTTGGTAAACCCCAGATCCAAATCCAAACCGCTATACAAAAAGCAGGACCAAAAAGGATGAACACGGCTGCAATGATGGCGAAGAGTGCGGGAAAATACAAGTCGCCGAAAGCGTTCAGTCGAACTTTTCCGGATTTTGGTTCCCAGAGTATTTCGACATTATCACCGATAGAATAAGATTGTACGGATGATGAAAAACGGGAATGATACTCTTTTTCTTTGCCGTCGGGCATTAGAAACTTTACCGTTGGATTGCTGACCGGAACACCGTCAGAAAGAGAAGAATGAATTTCCGAAACCGTTCCGTTTAATGTGACAGCCGCGCTCTTAAATGTGTAACTGCTCAAACCCATCGAGATTCCCCAGCATAATATTCCGACGCCGAGAATGATCCATAGACCCAAAAATATCCAGTTTTTCAATTGATTTCTCCAGTCTTATGTTAAAACGGTTTTTATCCGTAGCATTTCACCAGCACATATTATTCTGTTATTGTTTTCCGGATGAGGGCGAAAAGCCAAGCCACTTCCGCTTCGTCCAGACCTGCGGCCAGTTCCACTTCAGTCTTATCGCTGCGGGCTATGATGCCTTTTGAACCGGCCATTTTCATCAGTGACGAAAGCAGGCGTGGCACAGGTCGCCCGTCAGGCATTCGGGGAGTTCCCGTATCGCCAAGCGGTACCTTTTTCATTCCCGACACTTCAATGATGTTGATGGTTTCCTGTCTTGCCGGAGCCACCAGATCTTCCAGCTCATCTATTGGAATTTCGGTCATGGTTTTCTTGCCTTGCCTGATTGCTTCCACGCGAAGAAAAGCCCTTGTTACAGTAATTCGTTCAAAATCTTTTTTCATCTGGTGTGCTGTCCGGATCGCTGATATTAAAGGCACGATAATGAAAAGTCCGAGAAAGCCAAGAATAAGATAACGGATCAAGTCGGGCAGGTCAGACCTGAGAAGCGGAGGCATGAAAAACCAAGTAACACCGATGGCGAAGATGAGAGAAAAGGCAAGGGGAATGTAATAAATTTTTTTATTTGTATTTTCGGGAATATGGATCACTAAACCTTCTCCTGTTCTTTCCACTCGTGAACGCATGGTGGACGGTTTCGGAGGCAATATTCCTTCCGCCTTGTCCACTCGTTTCATTCTGTCTCGATATGATTCATTGAGGTGACCGGGATCGCGGATGATTCTTTCGCCGGTGGATGTATCCACGAGCGGTTTTTGCAGGAAGCGGGAAAGCTCTTCGGCCAGTTGTCGGGCCCCGGCAAAGCTGGTCGGTTGCGAAACGGCAAGGGGTTTTGTCATGCTCCCGCCGGATAACTTGATTGGCCAGGTAGCGGGGGAATCGCTGTCGCCGCTGGAGAAACTCATTTCCACCTGATCTATCGCGTCCATCAAATATTCGGTTCGTTTAAAAGGCACAAGCAATCCGTACCATTGAACAATGCGCCCTCTGGCGCGATCCAGAATAATGCCGGCACGTCCAAAAACGAGCAAAGCTCCTACTAACGTAAAAACAGCGCCAAAGAGAATAACAAAAAGCGAAGACGGTGTATCCGATGGTTTGTTTACAGGGATAAGATCAAGCGGAAGTTGCAGGACAAAAAGACCTGCCAAAAGAAAAGGCAGGCCGAAAACGGAAAGGCAACCGCCTCCGCTGCGAATTTCCAAAGTTGCCTGATCCCTGTAAATAAACGGGCTTTTTTTTGCGCCGATGGCACCCTGATTAAAAATGTTCATAACGCATCACCGGGGGGCCGTGCATCTTTTGATATCTGGTCATTGAAAAAATATTTACCATATCTTCATGATCGAACACAAAAGAAATTTGGGAAGCATCATTTTTCAAAAACCATATGAATATATGGTCATATTATGATAAATTATTTTCCGGTGAAGCCAGAAAAACAGAGGAACAAAAACGTTGTTTTGGGTGTCTAATACCATAGAGAGCAGGAAAGCCGCTGTCGAAGATGAAGATCTGCAATATGTAACTCTTTGTCAAAGGGGCGAAATGGAGGCTTTTGAAGTGCTGGTCGAAAGGCATCAGAAAAGAATGTTGAATATCGCTTACAGAATGACCGGTGATTATGATGAAGCCTGTGATGTAACGCAGGAGGCATTTATTGCGGCTTATAAATCAATGAAGAGCTTTAAAGCGGAGGCGAAATTTTCCACCTGGCTATACAGAATCGTGATGAATCTTTCCAAAAACCGGTTAAAGCAATTACACGGCAGGACGACACGTGAAAGCCTGCGTCTTGATGATTGTGGGGATGGCAGGGCGAAGGAAACAGGAAATCCGTCACTGGTTCATGACGGCAATCCCGGTCTCGATATGGAAAGACGGGAAAGAGAAGCGCATGTGCAGCAATGCGTTAATTCTCTCGGTGCGGAATACCGGGAGGTTCTGGTGCTTCGGGATATTCAGGGATTTTCGTATGAAGAGATAAGGGATATCCTGAAGGTTCCGGACGGAACCGTTAAGTCCCGGCTTTCCCGAGCCCGTAACGCGCTGAAAGATTGTCTCGCTAAAATTATTGGTGATTTATGAAAGAATGCGAACAGATTGAAAACAAGCTCCCTTTGTATCTGGATGATTCATTGTCCGGTTTTGATAAAAAAGCCGTTGAGGAGCATTTGAAGTCCTGCCCCGGGTGTACAAAAAACCTGGCGCAACTCAAAAAGATGCACGCTCTGACGAATAATCTGGCCGAAGTCGAACCTCCTGCCTGGTTCAAGCAAAAGATTATGGTCAGCGTGCGTGAAGAAGCAGAAAAAAAGAGTTGGCTCCGGAAACTGTTTTATCCCTTGAAGATAAAAATTCCCGTACAGATATTTGCCACGATATGCATTGCCGTGCTGGCTGCCTATGTTTACAGGTCAGGTGAAGATCGAATGAAAGAAGTTGCGACATCGTATGTTCCGTCGCCAGCTATTGAAGTTCAGAAAGAAAAGTTGCCGGAACGGAAATTGAAAACATCGACTGATGAAGATGTTCAAAAAGAGCAATCCATCAAAAGACAAGAACGAATATTGCCCGCAAAGGGCATGGTTCGTGAGAAAGATTTTGCCGCCATGCCTTCTCCTCCGGCAGCGGATTTTAACGAGCAATCTGGTGGCGCTCCGGCAACCCGATCCGTCATGATTCCTGAAAAGGCCGATAAGGTTGAAAGCTATAAGGCTGTAGATTCTGCTGTGACTGCTGAGGCAACTGACCGATATGAAAGACCTCAGATTGCAAAATCTGAAATGATGGCGGAAAATCGTCTGGAAAAGAAAAAAGAAACCGGTGTTGGCGATGTCGTCATGAAAACCGCCAGAATACCTCAGGTGCAAACCATGGTCAAATCGTCTATTATTTCATTGCGGGTTGCCGATAGGGATAAAGCAATGATCGAAATTGAAAAACTTCTGGAAAAATATGAGGCAAAGGATATCATCAGGCAAAAAACACCGAACAAAACCATCCTTACGGCTCGATTGAAAAATCAGAAAATAGACGCCGTAAAAGATCACTTAAAAACGATCGGGCGGATCGAATTTAAAGATATATCAACGAACAGTTTTGAGAACGAAACAGCCATTTTCATAGAGATTTTGAATGATTAAAGCGCCACTATGATTTCATAGAATCAACTTGACTTTCAGTCATAATTTGGTTAATTTAACGTCAGATCACCACAGGGATCTGAAAAAGAAAAAAGAATTTATCTGTAAAAAGTTTGAATGGCCAATCTGTAATCAAATAGTTGTTTCCAAGTGAAAATTCATTTAATCTTTTTTCTGCTGATAATTATCAAAATGTATTTTTAAACGCCATAAGTTTTAATCCCAAGGTTTTGCGGGTAAAATTTATTCAATATTGAAGCGTTAATGAAAGGAGGACATGGAGATGGCAAAATATCTCTACAATCAGGAGGCGGTCGATAATCTCAAGCTTAGCGACACCTCTGTTCTGGATCGTCTGGTTGACTACGAATCAGCGCGCGAAGCGCACTCGAAAAAGGAACACGCCAAGAAAGACAAACGAATGACAATCGGTGAAGCTGTTGCGACATTTGTTCAGGATGGTGACATCATCACCGATGGCGGCTTTTCTTACGTTCGGACTCCCCATCAGGCCTTTCACGAAGTGATCAGGCAGGGCAAAAAGAATTTGCAGATGATCGGATCACCCAATACGAATCAGAGTTTTTTTATCTTTTACGGATGTGTGGATTATTCCCACAATTCATACTCCGGGGCGGAGATGCGCGGGATTGACAGACTCTATGACCGCGCTCTGAAGCAGGAAAAGGTTAAAATTCTTTCCGAGTGGAGTCACGGCGGCATGGCTCAAGGGTTCAAGGCCGCTCAACTGGGTTCCCCGGGTGTTGCCAGCAAGCAGATGATCGGCAGTGACCTTGTCCGCTATAATCCTTATCTCAAGGTCATCCAGAATCCCTTAAAGAAGGATAAGGATCCTGTTGTGTTCGTTCCGGCTTTGTATCCCGATGTTTCTTTTATTCATTGTCACGCGGCGGACAAGTACGGCAACGCGTATATCTATGGCCCGGCTGTGAATGATCTGGCGATGGCCGCCGCCGCCCGCAAAGTCATCATTACCGCGGAAGAGATCGTGCCCGAAAGCGATATCCGTTACAACAAGCAGGGGCAGATCATTCCGTTCTTTTATGCAGATGCCGTAGTGGAAATGCCTTTCGGGGCGCTTCCCGGAAGCATGCCCGGATGTTACTACTGGCCGAGGCAGTGGTGGGAAAAGTGTATGCGGTGGGCCACATTGAACGACGAAAACGCTAAAGAGTTTCTAGACTACTGGATTATCAATACTAAGAATCAGTTTGAATTCGTTGAAAAACTGGGAGGCGCGAAGTGGATCGCCGAAGCCCGTCGCCAGACAAAAGCCGCCGAAGGTGATAATGAAGACATTGATTTCTCTTACGAGGAATTTACCCTGAAGCATGATTCAGGACTCTACTACTAGAAAGGAGAAAACCATGCGAGACTTAAATGCACCAGCCAATCCTCTGGAAACATTGGCTTATATCATTGCACAGCAGATTCACGATCATTCGATCGTATATATAGGAACAGGCCTCCCCATGGTGGCGGGGATTCTGGCCAAGAAAACCCATGCCCCCAACATCACCATTGTCTATGAGTCAGGCGGTCAGGACCCGATCGAGGGTGATATGCCCTGGTCGGTCGGTTGTCCCTTTACCTGGCGCAAATCACCCACCATTATGGAAATGGCTTATTCCTTCGCGCAGTGTTACAACGGTTACGTGGATATCGGATTCCTGGGATTTGCCCAGGTGGATATGTACGGTAACGTGAATACGCACATGATCGGCAAGGATTTTCATCATCCCAAGGTCCGCCTGACCGGCAGCGGCGGCAACAATGATCTTTCTTCATTGATGAGTAATATGGTTCTGGTTGGACTCCAGACACCGGATAAATTCCCCGAGAAAGTTGATTTCATCACCTCCGTAGGTCATTTGACCGGCGGGAACTCCCGCCAGGAAGCCGGTCTCGTCGGCAACGGTCCCAGCGCGGTCATCAGCCCCTGGGGTGTTTATGATTTTCATCCGGTCAGTAAACGCATGCGCGTCAAATCCCTGACACCCGGTGTCACGTTTGAAATCGC
>Ga0116184_10003448_pt1 | contig 12950 bp, 11 predicted proteins | sample AD_JPNNA5_MetaG_FD_89886 | JGI IMG/M metagenome (GOLD analysis project Ga0116184, IMG submission 89886) | Active sludge microbial communities of municipal wastewater-treating anaerobic digesters from Japan - AD_JPNNA5_MetaG | ecosystem: Engineered > Bioreactor > Anaerobic > Digestate | place... | reverse complement strand
TTTGTTTTTACGAAACGGGGAAACCTTTAGAACATTCAATTACATTTAGGGGAAGAATCCTGATATGTCTGTAGAAATGTGAATGAGAACACATAAAGCACCGTAGGTGCGATACGTGTCAGGGCTACGCCCCTCAAACATTATTCTTGCTATTTTATCTACAAACGTTTCGGTGCTACGCACCTTTTGTATTTACGAAACGGGAATGATTCGATTATATTAGGGGCAGAGCCCCGATATGTCTGTAGAAATGTAAACGAAAACATATAAAGCACTGTAGGTGCGACACGTGTCAGGGCTACGCCCCTCAAATATCATTCTTGCTATTTTTCTACAGACATTTCGGTGCTACGCACCTTTTATTTTTACGAAACAGGAATAATACGGTTTGTATTAGGGGCAGAGCCCCGATATGTCTGTAGAATTATAATAGATACTAAGAAAAATGTATTTATATTGAATAAGTTAAAGGTTGAAATTTTATAATAGGAATCTTTTTAGTTTTTTCCTTGATATTTTCAAATTAAAGTTGTATTTTAAAAACGACTTTTGCAAATAATTTGTGGTTGAATATGCTTACAGAGTTTGGTAAAATTCTTCTTTTCTTTATAATCGGAATAGTTTTTGTAGGTATAGGTATTTTAGCTGCGAAAATTGTCCGACCAAGCAACCCTACCAAAGAAAAACTTACTACTTATGAATGTGGTGAAGAGCCAATAGGTTTATCGTGGGTAAAGTTTAATGTAAGGTTTTATGTAATTGCTCTAATTTTTCTCATCTTTGAAGTTGAGGTGGTATTTTTATTTCCGTGGGCTCTTGTTTTTAAGCCACTTGGTTGGTTTGCCTTTATTGAGATGATTGTCTTTGTTGTAATTTTATTAGCTGGTTTATTTTATGTGTGGGCAAAAGGTGATCTCGAATGGGATAAACCAAAACCATACATTCCAAAATTAAAGGATTTGATAATTACTAAAAAGTAATAAGAGAAGAAAGGTTATCTATTATGGGACTTTTGAATAGATTGGATGATCCTTATGAAACTGGAGGGGTCATTCTTGGAACAGTAGAAGATTTATTAAATTGGGGAAGAGGTAGGTCAGATTGGTATTTGCATTTTGGTTTAGCATGCTGTGCTATTGAATTTATGGCAATGAATGCATCTCATTTTGACTTTATGAGATTTGGAACAATACCAAGACCTAGCCCAAGGCAGGCAGATTTTATGATTGTTTCTGGAACAGTTACTCTAAAGATGGCTGAGAGAATAAAAAAACTGTATGACCAGATGGCTGAACCAAAATATGTTATCTCTATGGGTAGTTGTGCAAACTGTGGTGGCCCATATTGGGAGCATGGTTATCATGTTTTGAAAGGTGTTGATAGAATTATTCCAGTTGATGTTTATGTGCCTGGTTGCCCTCCAAGACCTGAAGCATTAGAAGAGGGAATGATGAAGCTTCAAGAAAAAATAATGAATCAAAAATTATTTGGAAAGAAAAAATAATTATATAATAGATATGAAATTACAAGCTAAAGATATTTTTGATAAACTAAAATCAGAGTTTTCTGATTCCATAATCGAAATAAAAGAAGACAAAGGTTCTGATCCTTTTATAACTGTAGATGCTAAAAAAGTATTAGATATCTGTCTTTTTTTGAGAGATACTGAAGAGCTATCATTTGATTATTTGAGTTCCTTAAATGGAATGGATTATAAAAATAATCTCGGTGTTGTATATAATTTATTTTCTACAATACATAATCATAAGATTACATTAAAGGTAATTTTGGATAAAGAACAACCTTCTGTGCCTTCTATTGAAGGTGTTTGGAAGAGTGCAAATTGGCACGAAAGAGAAGCTTATGATATGTTTGGGATAAAATTTGAAGGTCATCCAAATCTTATAAGGATACTATCCCCTTATGATTGGGAAGGCTATCCTTTGCGAAAAGATTATAAAACACCAGAGTACTATCACGGATTTAAAGTCCCGTATTAATAAAGGTGAAGTTTATGTCAGAATTAAGAACAATTGAAACGGAATACAGTCTTTTAACCGATAGATTAAGGGTTAATGTAGGTCCTCAGCATCCTTCAACACATGGAGTATTAAGGCTTGAAGTTGTTTTGGATGGTGAGATAGTAGTTGATGTAATTCCTCATATTGGGTATTTACATCGTTGTTTTGAAAAACATGCTGAAGCAATGACATATCCACAGGTTGTTCCTTATGTAGATAGAATGGATTATATCAGTTCGATGAATAATGAATGGTCTTATGTGATGGGTGTTGAAAAGCTGATGGATATAAAAGTTCCCGAACGTGTTGAGTTCATAAGGGTGATAATGGCTGAATTAAATAGGATTGCAAACCACCAGATAGCTGTTGCTACATTTGGTCTTGATGCAGGGGCTTTTACTCCTTTCCTGTATTTCTTCCGCGATCGTGAAATGATATTAAGTATTTTTGAGAAAACCTGTGGTGGCAGATTGCTATATAATTATTTTACTGTTGGTGGGCTTAATTATGACATATACCCAACATTTGTTGATGATTGCCTTGCAGTAGTAAAAAAGGTAAGAGAAACAAATGCTGAAGTGATGGAATTATTAATAAAGAATAAGATTTTTATCGATAGAACTGCTAATATAGGTATTTTACCTGCCGATGTTGGAATTAATTTTGGGTGTTCAGGTCCTATGTTGCGCGGATCAGGTGTGCCATTTGATTTGAGAAGAGTTGATAATTATTCTGTTTATGAAAAATTTGATTTTGAGGTATGCGTAGGTAAAGGAGAGGTTGGCTCTTTGGGTGATTGTTGGGATAGGAATATTGTTAGAATGAGAGAGATGGAAGAAAGTTGTAAAATTATTGAACAAGCAGTAAAAAATATACCTGATGGTGATGTTAAAGCTGCTATACCCAAAAGAGTAAAACCACCAGTAGGTGAGGTATATTGCAGGACTGAAACACCAAAAGGTGAGCTTGGTTATTATATTGTTAGTGATGGTGGTCTAAAGCCATACAGAGTAAAAGGTAGAGCTCCAAGTTTTGTTAACCTTTCAGTTTTGCCTGAAATTTCCAAAGGTTATATGTTTGCTGATTTAATTCTTATTCTTGGAAGTGTTGATATAGTATTAGGTGAAGTTGATAGATAATTTTTTACAATCATAAATAATAATATGGAAAAATTTCTTGTTGATTTAATTGGCGATAATTTAATTACAATTCTTATTATTTGTGTAATTCCTTTATTATTTTTATTGCCTTATGCTCTTGTTGCAATACTTGCAGAGTTAAAAATTTCTGCATGGATTCAGGACCGATTGGGACCAATGAGAACAGGCCCATGGGGTATTCTACAACCAATAGCTGAAGTTGTAAAATTGTTACAAAAGGAAGATATAACACCAGCAAATGCAAGCAAGTTACTTTTTAACATTGCTCCATATGTTATTTTTACTGGTTCTTATGCTGCTTTTGCGGTAATTCCTTTCAGCTCTTCATTCGTTCCATCCAATATAAATATTGGAATATTTTATTTGTTGGCTGTTTCTGCTTTTGCAGTTGTTGGAATACTAATGGGAGGATGGGCATCAAATAATAAGTATTCACTTTATGGAGCAATAAGATCTGTTGCACAAATAATTAGTTATGAAATACCGGGAGCAATTGCATTACTTGCTATAGTAACCTTTGCTGGAACAATGAATTTACAGCTAATAAACCAGATGCAATCAGGATGGTTTTGGAACTGGTTTATTTTTGGTGGGCCAGGTAGTGCATATAAATTATTCATAATTCCTTTTATGATTCCTCTTGCTCTCACATATTTTATTGCAACATTAGCTGAAACAAATAGAACCCCATTTGATATACCTGAAGCTGAATCAGAGTTGGTATCGGGCTACCATACAGAATACAGCGGTATGAAGTTTGCGATGTTTTTCTTTGCTGAGTACTCAAATATGTTTATTGTTGCAGCTATACTTACTACTTTGTTTTTAGGTGGATGGAATAGCCCATTTAACAATTTTATGCAAGGTCCATGGTGGGGAGCTTTCTGGTTTATAACAAAATCATTTTTTGTAGTACTTCTTCAAATATGGATTAGGTGGACTGTTCCGAGATTGCGTGTTGATCAGTTAATGTATTTAAGTTGGAAAGTATTGCTTCCAATTTCAATTGTATGCTTTTTTGCACTTGGTTTGTATAGAATGCTTGTTTAGAGTTTGAATTATTTTTACTAACTGAAAGGTAGATAGAGGTTAGAAATAATATGAAAAAATATTTTTATAATATATGGCTTGGTCTTTATACAACTCTGGTTGGGATGAAAATAACTTTTTCTCACATTTTCCAGAAAAAGGTAACTATTCAATATCCTGATGAAAGATATCCTATACCAGATAATGCAAGAAACAGGCTTTATGTAAATATAGATGATTGTATTGGATGCAATCAGTGTTCAAATGCCTGCCCGGTAAATTGTATAACTATCGAGACAGTAAAAAGTTTACCAACCGAAGATTTAGGGACAACCTCTACTGGTCAAAAAAAGAGATTATGGGTAACGAAGTTCGATATAGATTTTGCTAAGTGTTGCTTTTGTGGATTATGCACTTTCCCATGTCCTACTGAGTGCATAAAGATGACAACATTTTTTGAATATTCAGAGTATAACAGAAACAATTTACTTTATTCTTTTGTAAATTTAACACCTGAAGAGATTCAAGCTAAGAAAGATCAGCTAGCAGCTTATGAAAAAGAAGCGGCTGAGAAAAAAGCAGCAGCAAAACCTGCGGTTGATGGTGAAACAAATAAAAATTCATAATAAATAGATTTTATTAATATGAACTTAGTAGATATAGTTTTTTATGCTTTTGCAGTATTGATAGTAGTATCAGCATTTATAGTTGTTTTCTCAAAAAACATAATGCACTCGGCTTTTGCATTAATGTTTACATTATTGGGTATAGCAGCTTTTTATGTGCTTTTAAATGCGGATTTTCTTGCGATGACTCAAATAATGGTTTACATTGGTGGTATACTAATATTGATTATTTTTGGTGTAATGCTTACTACCCGACTAACGAATGTTGATATTAAGAAAAAGAACATCCAGATAATGCCCGCTGCAATTTTAACAGCAATTATTGGTGGCACACTTTGTGGTGTTTTTTGGAACACAAAATGGATGTCTTTTTATGCCCCTTATGTAGATACAACAGCTGATTACATTGGTTTAATTTTACTTACTAATTATATTTTACCATTTGAAGCTGTATCTGTTTTGTTATTAGTTGCAATAATAGGCGCTGCACTTATTGCAAGACGTAAAGCATAATTTTTTTTGAGGTGATTATAATGACTGTTGGATTATCACATTATTTAGTTATAAGTGCTATATTATTCTCATTAGGTCTTTTTGCAATTCTGACAAGAAAGAATGCAATAATGGTTTTGATGGGAATTGAATTAGTTTTGAATTCAGCGAACTTAAATTTTGTAGCTTTTTCAAGATTTGGGAGAATGAATCTTGAAGGACATATTGCTACAATTTTTGTAATTATATTGGCAGCAGCTGAAGCAGCAATAGCCCTTGCTATCATTCTCAATATTTATCATAATTATTTTAGTGTTAACGTAGACGAAATAGATAAACTAAAAGAATAAATAGAAATATGTCAACTGAAAATTTATTAAAATATTCTATCGTTGTTCTATTATTACCAATATTAAGTTTTGTCATTAATATCTTTTTTGGCAAAAAACTTAAGAGAGCAAGTGGAGTAATAGGAACATCAATTTTAATGTTATCTCTTGTTATATCTATTATTATAGCATTTACAAAGCTTTCTGTTTATAGTGGTGCAAAAATTATTCAGACAAGCGCAGAATGGGTGAACTTTGGAAATGTGCCTGGTATAGGTCCGCTATCCATTGTTGTAGGTATAGGAATTGATAACCTTTCTGCAATAATGCTGGTTGTAGTTACATTAATTAGTGCTCTTGTGCATTTGTTTTCTACTGAGTATATGTCCGGAGATCCCAAATACACAAGATATTTTGCATATCTTGGATTTTTCACTTTTTCAATGTTAGGCATTGTTCTAACGAATAACTTTTTCCTGATGTATGTATTCTGGGAGCTAGTAGGAATTAGCTCATATTTGCTTATTGGATTCTGGTATGAGAAAAGATCTGCTTCAAATGCTGCAAAGAAAGCTTTTTTAGTTAACAGGGTGGGTGATTTAGGTTTCTGGTTAGGAATTTTAATTTTATTTGTATCTTATAAATCATTCAGTTTTGATGTAATTTTTGAAAACATAAAATCTGGTAATTTACCATTCAACAGTGGTTTCTATTTAACTCTTGCAGGTATACTTGTTTTTTGCGGAGCAATTGGAAAATCGGCTCAATTCCCATTACATGTTTGGTTGCCTGATGCAATGGAAGGTCCTACTCCAGTTAGTGCGTTGATTCATGCTGCTACAATGGTTGCAGCCGGTGTATATCTTGTTGCAAGAGTGTTTGTAATGTTCACTGCAGATGCTTTAACTTTTATTGCATACATAGGGGCAATAACAGCATTTGTTGCAGCAACTATAGCTATTACCCAAAATGATATAAAGAAAGTATTAGCATACTCTACTGTAAGTCAATTAGGATATATGATAATGGCTTTAGGAGTAGGGGCTTATACATCTGGATTTTTTCATTTGGTAACACATGCCTGGTTTAAGGCAGCACTTTTCCTTGGTTCTGGTTCTGTAATTCACGCAATGCATCATGCCTTGCATAAAGCAGGTGATCATCATACAGACCCACAGGATATAAGAAATATGGGTGGTTTAAGAAAAACCATGCCAATTACATTTATTACATTTTTGATGTGTACCTTAGCTATATCTGGAGTTCCATTTACAAGTGGCTTTATGAGTAAAGATGGAATATTAGCTGGAACACTTGCGTTTGCTCATTTAAGCGGTCATTGGTTAATACCAATAATTGGTTTTACTGCTGCTGGTATGACTGCTTTTTATATGTTTAGATTGGTGATTATTACTTTTACGGGCAAACCTAAAACAACATTTGCTGAGAATACACACGAATCAAAATTAGTAATGACACTTCCTTTAATTGTGCTAGCTATACTCAGTTTCTGGTTCTTCTATTCAGTAAATCCGTTTGATGCATCAAAGGGTTGGTTTGCTAATTGGATTAAACCTCCTCAGACTGTTGTACCTGCACAATATCAGTGGAACTTTTTAACTACAAAAGTTTCTGAGGAAGTAGCATCTATAGATCAAACAATGGAAGTTGAAGCAACAAAAACGGTTTTAGAAGAAGAGATTCATCACAATCATACAACTGCAATGATACTATCATTATCAGTTGCAGGTTTAGGTATTTTATTAGCATTTGTATTTTACTTCTGGAAGAAAGTTGATGTAGATGCTTTAACTGAAAAGATAAAACCTATTTATAATTTTTCTCTTAATAAATGGTATATTGATGAATTATATCAATCAACAATTGTAAATGGTACTACTGCATTTAGTAGATTATTGGGTTGGTTTGATAATACGATTATAGATGGTGCTATAAATGGTGTAGCTGCAATTTCAAAATGGTTCTCCTTCTTTAGTGGAAAGTTTGATAATGTAGTTATAGATGGAATAGTTAACCTTACAGCCTATGGAACTGGCTTTATAGGCTTATTATTTAGAAAAGCTCAAACAGGTAAGGTTCAAACTTATCTTATTATAGTATTGATAGGTCTTGTTCTATTATTTTATTTTGTAAGTTAAGATTAGTTAGAGAATTATTAGAAAATTTTTATAAACGGAGGATTAATGTTCACAATATTGGGTCTCGGTCCCCTAACCTGGATAACATTTCTACCAATAATTGGAATGATTATCATCTTGTTAATACCAAAGGGGAAAGATGAACTTAGCCTGAAGAAATCCAATAGCACTTTTAGATTGATAACTCTTCTTATAACAGGATTGCAGGTTGTTCTGGCAATATTAATTTATCTTGGTTACAACAATGGATTGGCAGGTATAAACACTCAAGATGGGATGCAATTTGTTGAAAAAGTAAGATGGATTGAGATACCTGCGATGCCCTGGTTTGGAAAAGTGCAAATTGATTATTTTGTTGGGATTGATGGTTTAAGCATACCTATGGTTCTGCTTACCGCCATTATATGTTTTGTAGCTACATTTGCCTCATTCAGTATTGAGAAGTCTGTAAAAGGTTATTTTGCAATGTTTCTTTTACTTGATACTGGTATGATGGGTGTATTTGTGGCATTAGATTTCTTCCTATTTTATGTATTTTGGGAGTTAATGCTTTTACCAATGTACTTTTTAATTGGTATTTGGGGCGGACCAAGGAAAGAATATGCTGCTATAAAGTTTTTCCTTTATACATTATTTGGTAGTGTATTTATGCTATTAGTAATGCTGGCATTATATTTCAGTGTAGTAGTTGTAGATCCTGTTACAGGAGAAAAAGTTCATACATTTAATATGCTAGCTATGATGAATCCTGCCAATTATCAACCAGGTTCAATTTTATCTGGAATGAATACATATTGGAGATATGTAGCTTATGTGGCTCTGTTTATAGCTTTTGCAATTAAAGTTCCAATTTTTCCGTTCCATACATGGTTACCCGATGCTCACGTTGAAGCACCAACTGCGATAAGCGTTATATTAGCAGGTGTGTTGTTAAAAATGGGAACTTATGGTATGTTAAGAATTAGCTTCCCTATGTTTCCTGATGCTGTGCTTTATTTCCAATATGGATTAGCATTTATTGGAATGGTAAATATAATTTACGGTGCACTCTGTGCTATGGGTCAGCATGGTATCGGCAAAAAGGATTTCAAAAAACTTATTGCATACTCAAGTGTTAGCCACATGGGTTATGTAGTTTTAGGTATGGCGGCGTTAAATACTCAAGGTATGATTGGTGCTGTTTTCCAAATGTTTAATCACGGAACAATTACAGCAATGCTCTTCATGATTGTAGGCGTTATATATGAAAGATCACATACCAGAGGACTTGATGAGTTTGGTGGCTTAGCAAACAAAATGCCTATCTATACTGGAATAACTACGGTTGCATTTTTTGCTGCTTTAGGTTTACCAGGTTTAAGTGGTTTCATCAGTGAAGCTTTTGTATTCCTCGGAGCATTTAATACATATCCAATAATTACTGTATTTAGTGGATTGGGAATTATTTTAGGAGCTGCTTATATGCTCTGGACTCTCCAAAAAATATTCTTTGGAAATTTACCTGAAAGATGGGCTGGTCCATGGGATCCTGAGAAGAAAAAATATCCAACTGATGATATTATGCCATTAGAATTGACAGCTTTTGTTCCACTTGTAATTATAGTAATTTTCTTAGGAATTTATCCTGCACCAATGATTAATTTAATGTCTGCTTCAGTAAATCATCTTGTAGACTTTATAAAAACAACTGGAGTAATGACTGCAGCAGGTTTTTAATGATAATAAATTTTTAAATATTTGATAGATAATTATGTTTCAGATTGATACAAGCATTATAATAAGAGAATTAGAACGAAGTATAAATCTTTTTAAACCAGAGACTACATTATTAATTACTTTGCTTATTGGTATAATTGTTGATGTGGTATTTAAAAAAGTAAGAAATATTGTAGGCTATTTATCACTAGTAGGGTTCATTATTTCGTTCATATTCCTTTTTTATTTACCAAATGAATCTCAACCATCATTCTTTGCAATGATTGTTGTAGATCCATTCAGTCTATTTTTCAAACAAATTATCTTGATTAGTAGTATTATAGTTATAGTTCTCTCGTTATTTTCAAAAGAACTACAAGATTCAAAACATAATTTAGGTGAATATTATATATTTATAACTGGAATGGCTTTTGGAATGTTCTTGTTGAGCGGGGCTACTAATCTTGTGATGATTTATCTTGCAATTGAAACAATGAGTATCAGTTCATACATTTTAACTGGTTATACAAAAGAAGTTCAAAGGTCAAGTGAGGCATCTTTGAAGTATGTAATTTTTGGAGCAGTATCATCTGCATTAATGATTTATGGTATTTCTATTTTATATGGATTGACTGGTACTTTAAACTTGTTTGGTATAAGCGATATGTTGAATCGAGCTAATATAAGTGTTATTCCTCTTATGATTTCTGGACTTTTGATATTAGCTGGTTTAGGTTATAAAATTTCAGCAGTTCCTTTTCATTTCTGGACGCCAGATGTATATGAAGGTGCACCGATAACAATTACCGCATTTTTATCAGTTGCATCTAAGGCTGCAGGATTTGCTGTTCTAATTAGATTTTTAAAAATCACATTTGTTGATTTTAGTGCCCCTTTGCAGGTTGAAGCCTGGAGTATACTTAAAGGAATAGATTGGACATTAATCATTGCAATACTCTCTGTTTTAACAATGACTGTTGGTAATGTGGTTGCACTCTGGCAAACCAATCTAAAAAGGCTACTTGCATACTCAAGTATTGCACATGCAGGATACATTTTGATGGGTTTAGTTGTTTTTAATGATACCGGACTTACCGCGATTTTAGTTTATATTATTGTATATCTTATTATGAATTTTGGTGCTTTCCTAGTTGTAATGTTAGTAGCAAATAAAATTGGTAGTGAAGAAATTGATGATTATAATGGTTTAGCCTACAGAAGCCCATTTATTGCAGTATGTTTTGCAATATTTTTAGTTTCTTTAACAGGATTGCCACCAACAGCTGGTTTTATTGGTAAATTATATCTTTTTGCTGCATTAATAAAAACAAATTATATCTGGTTAGCAATTATTGGTATACTTAATAGTGTTATTGGTTTATATTACTATGCCAAAGTTTTCAGAAATATGTATATTCGTGAAACAGATTTTGATAAAACAAAAACTATCGAGTTTTCTCCAGTAATTAAATTACTTTTGTTGGTGTTTGCTATCCCTTCCATTTTATTTGGTCTTTATTTCACTCCAATTGTTAACTGGGCTCAGGCATCAATAAAGATTTTTGGTATACAATAAAATTACTTTTTTAAAATAAAAACCCTTTATGTTTTTTCATAAAGGGTTTTTTGTTTTTATATAAGAGTTAGTAATTTTAACTCAAATTTAAAATATTTTACTTTACAATTTGTTTTTAGTTATAATTTAGTGGTTTATAATATGTGTTACATAGAAAGTTATGATTGTAAAAAATATATTGCATTTGAATAAAAAATTTTGTATAAATATAAATTATGTTTTTATTTAGAATTTTACGAGAGAAAAGATATGAGGTTAAGTAAAGCTTTTATTCCTACATTGAAAGAGGTTCCTGCGGATGCAGTAATAACAAGTCATAAGCTAATGATACGTTCAGGTATGATTAGGCCATTAACTGCTGGTGTATATTCATTTTTACCATTAGGATATCGTGTTATAAAGAAAATAATAGACATAGTTCGAGAAGAGATGGACTCAATTGGTGCACAGGAATTCTTCTTGCCCGCACTGAACCCAATAGAATTATGGGAACAAACCGATAGAGTAAAAGCTTTTGGTGATACAATGTATCACGTAAAAAATAGACCTTATGTATTAGCTCCAACTCATGAGGAAGTGATTGCACATATTGCAAAAAATCACATTCAATCATATAAGGATATGCCTCAAGTATGGTATCAGGTTCAAACAAAATTCAGAAATGAGGCAAGACCAAGATCTGGAGTCATTAGAAGCCGTCAGTTTTTTATGAAAGATGCTTACTCTTTAGATTCATCGTGGGAAGGATTAGATAAAAGTTATAATGATCAACACGAGGCTTACAAAAAAATATTTACACGATGTGGAATTAAGTTTTTTGTTGTTGGCGCTTCAAGTGGTGCAATGGGAGGGAATAAGTCACAGGAATTTATGGTTGAATCTAATGCCGGAGAAGATACCTGTGCTTTGTGTGATAAATGTGGTTATGCGGCAAATGTTGAAGTTGCTACTTCAAAAAAGGAAAAAATTGGAAAAAGAGGAGAAAGTAAAAGTATAGAGAAAATACATACTCCAAATATAAAAACAATAGATGAACTTTGTTCATTTTTGAAAATTACTCCTGATGATTGTGCTAAAGCTGTTGTATATTTTTATCAAGTTGAAGATAAATGGGAACCTGTTTTAATTTTTATGTCAGGTAATGATGAATTAAATGAATCAAAATTAACTTCAGTACTTGGCTGTCAAGTAGTACCAGCAAAACCAGAAGAACTTTTTGATATTTTTGGAGCTAATGCTGGTTCCTTGGGTCCGATAAATATCAAGAAAAAAATAAAAATAATTGCAGATAAAAGGTTAGAAGGTGCAAATAACCTTTATAGTGGTGCAAATGAAGATGACTATCATCTTTCAGGAATTGATTTTGAAAGAGATGTAAAAGTAGATGGCTATTACGATCTTAGAACTGTAATTGAAGGTGAAGCGTGTCCAGATTGTGGTACACCTCTAAGAATTGTTAAAGCTATTGAACTTGGCCATATTTTTAAGTTAGGTACAAAATACTCTGAGGGCTTACAAGCTAATTTTCTTGATGAAAAGGGGGAAGAAAAGCCTATTATAATGGGATCTTATGGTATTGGCATTGAAAGAGTTTGTGCTTGCTATATTGAACAAAATAATGATGAATATGGAATTATATGGAATAAGGCTCTTGCTCCATACCTGGTTAGTTTGATTGCAGTTAATTCTAATGTGAAAGAAGTTATGCAAAAATCTGAAGAGATATATAATTTATTAGTTAAGAAAAACATTGATACAGTTTATGATGATAGAGTTGGGGTAAGTCCGGGCTTTAAGTTTAAAGATGCTGATTTGATAGGTATACCTTTGCAGGTTTTAGTGAGTGAGAAGAATCTGAAAAAT
>Ga0116184_10003447_pt1 | contig 12955 bp, 15 predicted proteins | sample AD_JPNNA5_MetaG_FD_89886 | JGI IMG/M metagenome (GOLD analysis project Ga0116184, IMG submission 89886) | Active sludge microbial communities of municipal wastewater-treating anaerobic digesters from Japan - AD_JPNNA5_MetaG | ecosystem: Engineered > Bioreactor > Anaerobic > Digestate | place... | reverse complement strand
CAACAGGAGGGCTAACCCCGGGTAAGATCCCCGGGCCAAGGCCTCTCCTAAAAAATGCGTCTCTTCCGGAGAAGAGGTCTCCACGAACACCGTCCTAGAGTCCACGACTACCCCTTATTCCGAGAGGACAGGATCATCAGGCCCGTTCCTAGGGCGAGCCCTCCCACCACCCAAAAAAGGGGACCCATGGGGCGATCCCAGTGCACGACCTTAAAAGCGACCAGGGCGAGGAACGATAGGGTAAAACTCCCCAGGGTGTAACGCAACCCCCGGACCCGACTTTTCTCCGACCGTCGTTCTTCTTCCTCTCGCCACTCTTCGGAAGAACGGCGCTTACGGTACATGGCCATGGGACCACTTCTCCCCTTCCGCCAAAGAAAGGCCCCCCGGGGGGGGAGTCCATGCCGCCCCGGCGCCGGGCAAGGCATCGGCGAGCTCGGAGGCCCTCATTCCCCGGTCTTTCCCCCCCGAGGCCCATAGGGCTCCGCTTTGGGCATGCCATAAACTACCTAGAGACGCGGCCCGCAGGAGGGGCACACCCTGGGCGAGGAGGGTCGTCACCACCCCCGCCAAGACATCTCCCGATCCCGGTATGGCCAATATCGGCGCGGCCGTTGAGCATGACACGACATCGCGACCGTCCGACGCCAGGGACCAAGCTCCCTTGAGTAGCGCCCCGGCCCACCGGGCCGCGAGGCTTCGGACGGCAGCAAGGCGGCGAGATCGCACGGCCTCCACGGAGCAAGCCAACAGGCACGAAGCCTCCCCTTCGTGAGGAGTCACCAAGCGGGGCACCCCGGCAGGAGGGGGCGGCGATGATTCCGCCAAGGCGAAGAGGGCATCTGCGTCCGCCACCAGGGGCACGGGAGCCTGGGACCACAGCCGCCTCGCCAAGGCCCCCGATCCCGGAGAGCGACCGAGGCCAGGGCCGACGAGGACGGCATCGACACGGTCAAACCAAGGGGCCACGAGGGACCAATGGTCCTCGGTGGCCTCACTCCCCGGCAAGGGACAGTGCACCGCCTCGGGAAGAGGGGCCCCTCGGTGATCCCCCGCCTCGGGTGTGGCCAGCACCACCCCTCCGCCCCCCGACCGCAGGACGGCGCGGGCCGCTAAGACGGGAGCTCCGGGATAGGACGAAGATCCCCCCACCACCAGCACGGTGCCGAAAGATCCCTTGTGTTGGTGCCATGTCCGAGAAGGAAGGGAAAAGTCGGAAAAGACTCCGCAGTAGACCCCCGGATGGGGAGATAGGAGCGCTTTGGCGGGGACTCCGATGGGGACAACGTGCACGCTCCCGCACGCCGCCGCCCCGGGGCTCACGAAAAGCCCCACTTTGGGCGCCAAGAACGTAACCGTGTGGGTGGCCCTCACACAGAAAGATGGCACAGTGCCATCTGAGGCGTTGACGCCGCTCGGCACGTCCAGGGATAGGATGGGGCCGGAAAAGCGCCCCAGGGCCTCCATGACCCGGGCCACTTCCCCTCGAGGAGGGCCTTGGAATCCGGTGCCCAAGAGGGCATCCACCGCCATCGGGTGGCTCTTCATGATGGTGTCGAGGGAACCATCGTCAAGGCTTTCTGAAGGGAAGCATGGGACCCCCAGGGCTCGAAGGGCCCGGAGATTGGTCAGAGTTGGGGGGAGACACCGATCTTCCGGAGTTGTGTGCACCACAGCGAGGGAAAAGCCCCGGGCCGCCAAGTGGCGGGCGAGGACGAAGCCATCTCCTCCGTTATTTCCTCCCCCGCAACACAGACAAACTCCGCCCATCCCGGGAAAAAGGTGCTCCAAAGCCAGGGCCGCCCCGTGCCCCGCATTTTCCATAAGCACCGCCCCAGAAAGGCCAAAGCGTTCCTCCGCCAAAGCGTCGGCGGCCCGGAGGGCGTCGGAGTCATATAGGGGAAGCATTTCCGCCTCCTTCAAGCAGCACCACCGCCACGGCCATGTCCTCTTCGTGACTGACGCTGACCAAGACCCGGCAAGGGCCCGGGGCCAACTCTCCGGGCAAAATGCCCTCGGCCCATCGTATCTCAGGGATCCCCTCGGGAGTGCGATGGAGCCACACCCGGAGTAGCCCCACCTTGGCGAGTCCCCACCTCCCCGCTTTGGCGAAGGCTTCCTTGGCCGCAAAGGACGCCGCCAAGTGCCGGGCGGGATCCTTGTGCGAGAACGCATAGCGCCGCTCTTCCTCAACGAAGACTCGGGCCAAAAATTTAGGGTTTTGGGAAAAACGGGCCATACGCCGCACCGAGCAAAGGTCCACGCCGATTCCCAGGATCACCACCGCCGCTCCCTTCGATGTCGGTTTGTGGCCGTCAGCCAAATTTTCTGTTCGGTGGACTTTCGACGCTTTAACGCTATATCACCCATGATAAACCGTTTCAGTGGAAGCTTTGGCGAGCCCGGCCGGATTTGAACCGGCGACCTACAGCTTAGGAGGCTGTCGCTCTATCCTGCTGAGCTACGGGCCCGCGACAACGGGTATCATCCTAGCACAAATCTCTTCCGTCGGACAGGGGGACAAGGGAGGAAGGAGGCATAACATCTGCCACGGAGCGGAAAAAGGAGGCAATTTCTCGCTCTCCTGCGTGACGGTAAAACACTTCCGCCGCCCGATCTCGATCTCGGGACAGCTGGGTCACCAGCTCGGAGGCCGAGGGGAAACGCCGCTCGTCACGCAGGCGCTCGAGAAAAAAGGACCCCAAGGTCTCGCCGTAAATGTCTTTAGAAAAGCCCACGATAAAAACCTCGCATCGGAGGCTCCTCTGCCCCGCGAACGTGGGATTATATCCCACATTCGCGGCCCCCGGATACACTCCCCCCTCGACCACGACGGCCGCCGCATAGACTCCTCCCGGAGGAAGGAGCTTTCCCGGAGGACAGGAGAGGTTAGCTGTGGGAAATCCCAAGCCTCGCCCTCGGCGATCGCCGGGAACCACGGGGGCCAAAACGCCAAAAGGGTACCCCAAAAGGGCCTTCGCCGCCGCCACATGGCCTTCTAGGACCGCCCGACGGATGGCCGTACTGCTGACGGCCTGCCCGTCTTGTTTCATAGGGGACACGACGTCACAGCTCCACCCCCGGCGGACACACTCCCGCCGAAGGAAGTCGATGTCCCCCGACCTCCCCCGACCAAAGAAAAAATTGTTCCCCACCACAATACCTCGAAGGGGGTATCGCGTCGCCAAAAGGTCCAGGAAGCGCTCGGGAGGCATATCGGCCAGCCCGCGAGTGAAGGGGAGGACCTCCCATCGAGGGACCTCAAAGACCATCGCCAAGATCCGCCGCTCGGCTTCAGTGAATAAATAATTAAAATTTCTCGACGACACCACGGCCTGGGGATGGGGATAAAACGTGATGACTCCCCAATCGTCTCGCCCTTGGCTAGCCCGATGCCGAGCCTGGTCAAAAAGGCTCCGGTGCCCCCGATGAAATCCGTCAAAGGCTCCAAGAACGGCGATCATCGAATCCCCTCCCCGTCGATGCCGATCAGAGCGTGGGGGACGAACCAAGGCCTTCGGTCCATGAAGGCCCTCTTGCCCAGGGCCATTCCTCGGGACAGGAGCACCACCAAGGGAGGGGGACAGTGATCCCCCCATCGATGGCGCCGCAGGAGATAAAGGGGGATGGAGCGCCCATGCCGAAGGGCCTCTTCCGCCTCGGGGCTTGCGGGCACGTAGGTGGGATAGGCCTCCGCCAGGTGGCGATCCGGGAGCAGACGCTCCATAAGCTCCGCCGACCCCAGATTTTTTACCTGCTCCGTGGATAGGGCCTGTGCCAAGGAAAAGGGACCACAACGGCGTCTTTCCAGGGTTACCACGTGGGCACCGCATCCAAGGGCGCGCCCCAGGTCTCTGACGATGCTACGAATGTACGTCCCCTTGTGACAACGGACGCACAATGTGACCCGCCCATCAAGGGTCACGGGGCCCCGTCGCTGGACCGACGACACGAAGACCACCCGGGGTGATAGGCCGGGATCCTGCCCCGCTCGGGCCAAGTCATGGGCCCGCTGCCCGTCGACGTGGACGGCCGAAATCGCCGGGGGTATCTGAAAGCGGTGCCCTAAAAAGGCCGGAATTTTTTCGTCCAGACGCCGAGTCAACTCCTCCGGAGTTCCCCAGGGGCGCCGTTCGAGGAGATCGCCTGCGGCGTCGTCCGTCGAGGTGGTCTCCCCAAACTGGACCTCCGTCACGTACTCCTTGGCCAGAGCCATGGCACACTCGCTGAGGCGCGTCGATGCTCCCACGAGGATGACTAGAATCCCTTCGGCCGGGGAGTCCAGAGTTCCCGCATGTCCCACCTTCGCTCCTTTAAGCACCCGCCGCACCAGGGAAACACAGGCCGTACTGCGCTCCCCCGGAGCCTTATGCAGAACAAGAATCCCCATGGAAGTACATCTGCCCCAGTTCTTTTTTCACCTCTTCCGCCACCTCTTCCCACGGGCGACGGACACGAAATCCCGCCGCCTGGGGGTGACCTCCTCCCCCCCACCGATGGGCCAGGCGCTGTGCGTTAATGGTTCCCTTAGACCTCAGGCTGGCGCTGGTCATCTCTTGCTGTTCTGTGAGAAGGACCGCAAAGTCCGTTCCTTCCAGGAGCAACAATTGGTTTACCAAGCCTTCGATGTGGGTCCGGTCCGTGCCGGTCGATAAAAAATCCTCGTCTTCGAGGAAGGAAAATCCCACCCGCCGCTGGTGCCATTGGACGGCCCGTTCCAGGGCCCGCCCCCACAGGTGGAGTTTCCCCAAGGGGGCCCTCGCGTTCACTTGATCAAAGATCGCGGCGGGGCGCACCCCGAGCTGCACCAGGTGCATGGCGACCCTCAGGGTGTCGACGGTGGTGTTTGAATACGTAAAAAAGCCGCAATCCGTGGCAATGGCCACAAAAAGGGCCTCCGCTGCCCCCAAGGGCAGGGGCCATCCCGCGCGCTGAAAGAGGCCCCAGACGATCTCTCCCGTTGCCGCCGCCTGGGAATCCACCAAGGCCAGAGGCCCTCCTAAGGAGTTATCGCTGTGGTGATCAATCACCACCAAGCGCTGGGACTTTGCCCCGGAAAGGGGATCGTTCTCCGGCGCCCTCCCGGGGGCACTGATATCCACCGCCACCACCGCCACCGGCTCGGGGAGGCCCAAAGGCCGGGGAAGGGTGTTGCAGACCTCAAAACGCCCCACGTGGGGGAGAAAGGCCAACGACTCGGGCACGGGGTCCTTTCCCATCCATCGCCACTTTTTCCCCAGATGTTCCGCCGCTTCCGCCAGGGCGGAGGCGCTACCCACGGTATCCCCGTCGGGTCTCTCGTGGCTTAAAATGAGCCACGATGGGGATTCCTCCAGGGCGCGCAGGACATCATCCATGGAAGTCATGGATGTCCCTCCTCCACCTCCTCGGAATCTCCCTCCTCTTCCTCTCGGGAGAGGGAGAGATCCGACGATGTCTCCGGGGAAGGACGCTCTTGGGCCAGGCGATCCAAAAGGGCATCAATGTGCTGAGCTCGGTCTTCCGTCCGATCCAGGATGAAACGGAGCTCGGGGATCTGGCGGATCTGAAGCATCTTCCCCAAATGCCCCCGGATCACTCCCCCCATCTTGGAGAGAAGGTCGCCCACGGCCTTTCGATCCTCCGGACGCATGGTGAGGTAGAAGACCTTGGCCGACGACAGGTCGCGGCTACAGTCCACCCCTGTGATGATGGCGGCCGATGCGAGATCGTTCTTGATTCGCAGTCGTAGAATTTCCGAAATGTCCCGCTGCATCTCCTTGTTCAGGCGCTCAACGCGAAAGCTCGTCATAGCCCACCACCTCGAATCTTTGACTCATAATATAAAAATCGCCCTCTTCTTCCCGATGAGTGAAGTAGGACCCCAGGGCATCGAGTTTTTCCCTCACGGCGACGAGGGAGTTTCCCGCACAGCAGATAGCGACGCTCCCATGGCGCCAGGAGTCCTCGGGGCTCAGCTCCGCCACGGAGACGTTCCAGTGGTGCCTGAGGTGATCCACCAGGGAACGCATCACCTGCCGTCGATCTTTCAGGCTCCGAGACCAGAAGACGTCCACTTCCACGACTCCGGCCCCGAAGAAGGGTACCGCCCTCATCCGTCGAGGGTACGCTTCTCCTGGACGATTTCGTAGGCCTCCACCACGTCGCCCTCACGAAAGTCCTGGAAATTATTAAAACTTAGCCCACATTCGTATCCCGCCGCCACTTCTCGCACGTCGTCCTTAAATCGCTTCAGATCGGAGAGGGTTCCCTCCCAGGACACCACTCCTTCGCGTATGAGACGTACCCGGGCGTTTCTTTTGATTACTCCTCGGGTCACGTAGCATCCCGCCACCTTGCCCGATTTAGGCACCTTGAACACCGCCCGGATCTCCACTTCGCCCAAGATCTGCTCTCGTAGCGTGGGAGCCAGCATTCCTTCCAGGGCCGCCCTGACATCGTCGATGATGTCGTAAATGACCCTATAGAGGCGAACCTGGACCCCTTCACCTTCGGCAATCTTCGTGGCGTTGCTATCGGGGCGCACGTTAAATCCCATGATGATAGCGTTGGAGGCGGCCGCCAGCATGACGTCGGACTCGGAAATCCGCCCCACCCCTTCGTGGACGATGTTGATTCCCACTTCGTCGGTGGCGAGCTTTTGCAGCGACCCCCGCAGGGCTTCCAATGACCCGATGACATCGCATTTGAGTACCAGGTTTAGCAAAGGGGCCGATCCCGTTTGCATCTGGTCGAAAATTTCCTCCAGGGTGAGGCGTTTGACCGTGGAGGAAGCCACCTTCTGCTCCTGGATCACCACATCCACCTGATCCCGGGCCTCTTTCTCGTGCATCACTTTGCGGAAACGCTCTCCGGGCTGGGGAACGCCATCCAATCCCATGATTTCCACGGGAATGCTGGGGCCCGCCAGATCCACGGGCTTTCCTCGGTCATCCAGCATGGCCCGGACGCGCCCCCAGCGGGTTTCGGTGAGCACGATGTCCCCTCGCATCAAGGTCCCTTCCTGCACGATCACCGTGGCCACCGGCCCCTTGCCCTTGTCTAGCTTGGCCTCGATAACCGTGCCCACGGGGTCCACCGTGGGATCGGCCCTCAGCTCCCGCAGTTCTGCCACTAGGACCACCATCTCCAGGAGCTGTTCCACGCCGATGCCCTTTTTGGCCGATACTTCCACCATGACCGTTTCGCCGCCCCACTCCTCGGGGACCAGGCCGTGATCCGAGAGCTGTTGACGAACCCTGTCGGGCTTGGCGTCGGGCTTATCGATCTTGTTCACCGCCACAATGATGGGCACTCCCGCCGCCTTGGCATGGTTCATGGCTTCCACGGTTTGGGGCTTCAGGCCGTCGTCCGCCGCCACCACGAGAATGGCGATGTCCGTCACCTGGGCCCCCCGGGCCCTCATGGCGGTAAAGGCTTCGTGGCCAGGGGTATCGAGAAAGACGATCTTCTCCCCGTTGAACTCCACCACCGAAGCCCCTATGTGCTGAGTAATGCCCCCCGCTTCGCTAGCGCTGACGTTGGTCTTTCGGATGCAGTCCAACAGAGTGGTCTTCCCGTGGTCCACGTGACCCATCACCGTCACGATGGGAGGGCGCTGTTGAACGTGTTTTCCCTCGTCGGCTTTGGACGTTCGGGAAGAGGTTTTTTTCTCCTCCGTGCTCTCCTCCGGGGCCACCGCCGCCCACCCCAGGGAAACTCCGAAGGCCTTCCCCAGCGCATCCAGGGCCCTCTCATCCACCTTGGCATTGGCAGGGATCATCATTCCCGCCGTCACCAGAGCTTTTACCGCTTCTCCCGGAGTGACCCGGAGCAGGGACGCCACCTCCGCCACGGTGGATTCCAGGGGGACGACCAAGGATTGCCCCGAGGCTGGGGCCTCACTCACCACTGGAGCCCCCGACCGTTTAAGAAAATCCTCCGCCTTCTGCCCCAATTCGGTATCGATGGAACTCATGTGGGAACTGACTTCAATCTCAAGCTGCTTTAGTACTCCCATCAACTCTTTATTCGACACTCCCAGGATTTTGGCGAGCTCGTACACACGAATCTTGCTACTCATTCCCTTCGCCCCCCTTTGACAAAAGCGACTCCACACGTTGCGCCAGGCCGTGATCTCGAGGAAGCCCCACGATCTGGGATCCTGGAAGCCCCGTACGGCCCTCGATCATCTCCCGACTAGCGCCTAGCACAAACACCGCGCACCGCCCTCGTTCCTCGTATCCCCGGAGCATGCGGCGCACATTCCCGGAAGCATCGGAAGCCAAAAGAAGCGTCATGTTCTTGCCGCAACGCAGCGCCTGGCGTATCCCATCCTGGCCAAGGACAAGCACCCCCGCCCGCCGGGCCAACATGACCAAGGGGAAGAGTTCGTCTAAAACATCCATGAAAAATCACACTTCTCCTTCGATGGTCCCGCCGACACAAAGCGCTTCCAACGCCAAATAGATTTCCTCTGGAACCTTGACTTTCAGCGACCTGGAAAGGGCGTCCTTCTTTCGGGCCGCCTCCAAGCACGGCCTTCGCCTACAGAGGTAAACGCCTCGTCCCGAGGCTTTTCCCGTGCGGTCCACGGCCACCACCCCACCGGGGCTCCGGACAATCCGCACCAAAGCAGACCGAGGGGCCTCGCCACCACATCCTACGCACGTTCGAGGTCGACGCCGCTTTATTTCTCCCGGTCCTCCCATAGTTCCTTCGGCGCCCCCTTGATCAGGTCTTCGAAAAGGTCTTGCAACGTGGGCATCCTCTCCGGCTCAAGGACTTTGATGTCGATCTTCCACCCCGTCAACCGGGCTGCCAAGCGGACATTCTGCCCCGCCTTACCGATGGCTAGGGAAAGTTGGTCGGGGCGAACAAAGACCCTCGCCGCCCGGTCAGCCTCCAGGGAGGGCTCCACGCGCACCACCTTCGCGGGGGATAGGGCATTGCGGATGTACTGCAGAGGATCGGCGCTCCAGATGATGATGTCCATGCGCTCGTCCCCGAGCTCTCCGCCCACGGCCTTGATGCGAGCTCCCTTGGGCCCCACGCAGGCCCCCACGGGGTCCACGTTCGCGTCCATGGAAAGCACCGCCACCTTAGACCGGGTACCAGATTCCCGCACGATGTTACGGATCTCCACCACACCCTCGGCGATCTCCGGCACCTCCACCTCGAGAAGACGCCTCAAAAGTCCCGGATGCGTCCGGGAAACCACAATGCGGGGCCCCCGGGTGGTACGCCGCACGTCCAGGAGGAAAAATTTAAACCTCTCCCCCGGGGGATAGCTTTCCCCGACGATGCGCTCCTCCCGAGGGAGAATGGCCTCCGTCCTCTCGTTTAGCCGGACTAGCACGTGCTCTCCTTCGGTTTTGAAGATGACCCCCGTCACCAAATCGCCGATCTTATCGGCGAATTCGTCGAAAATCACCTGCCGCTCCGCATCCTTGAGGCGCTGGATTATTACCTGACGGGCCGTCTGGGCGGCAATGCGACCGAATCCCTCCGGAAATACTTCGATGCGAACGACGTCGCCGGGATCCACGTCATGGTATCCCAACGACCGGGCTTCCGTCAAAGACATTTCGGTGTCAGGGTCGACTCCTTCCGCCACTACCCGCCGGACCTCGAAGAGAGAGATTTCCTCTCGATCCAAGTCGAGGTTCACTTCCACGTTCTGGTTGCCTCCCCGGTGCTTCCGGTAGGCCGAAATCAACGCCGCCTCCAGGCTGGAGGTAATGATCCCCACGGGAAGACCTTTTTCTTCCTCAATCTGATGTAACGCCTTGACAAAATCACGACCTAGCTGCACGCGCGGTCCCTCCTTTACCGGGTTTGGAAGGCTTTTCCGGCTCGTACACCAGATGGGCTCGGCCCATATCGGCCAGGGAAATCACGACCTCGACGCCGTCATCCCGGCGCAACGACACCGCATCTTCCGTCACATGACTCAGGGTTCCCGTGCACTTCACTATTTTACCCGCCCCATCCCGATGACTCAACTGAGCCCTCTGGCCCAGAAATCTTTCAAAGTCCTTCTGCGAAAAGAGGGGGCGCTCCACGCCGGGGGAACTCACTTCGAGGAAATAGCGCCCTTCAAAGAGATCTTCCGGCCCGTCGAACAGAGGGTTTACCTTTCTTGAGACCGTCTCGCAATCCTTGACGTTGATTCCTCCCAAGGAGTCGATATAAAGGCGCACCACTGATTGATCCCCTTCCACGACCCTCTCCATGCCCACAAATTCGTACCCCAGGCCCTCCACCGCTTCCCGAACGAGGTCCGTCGGAAGAGGGGGGCGCCTTTTGTGTCCGACCACTCGTCACACCTCCACGCCAACGCATTTTCTCATTGCCACAATGATTGATTGAAGAACCATCGCAAGTTTCCCTGTACACGGAACAAAGCCCCACAAAAAACGAAGAGTGGGTCCGTCGCCCACTCTCCGCCCTACCATCCAAAAATCCGCCCCACCGTGACGGTCAGTGTATCACGTTCTCCCAAGGAATACAAGCCCCGCCCCCCCACTCCGCAGGGGAGAGGCCATTCCCATCCTGGGATTTTTCCCTCTTGGGTCACATGCAATCTCTGGAAACGAAGACGGGCCACCACTCATCCATGCCGGAAGAAAAGGTTTCCTCCAGCGATGGCTGAAGCTGGTCGTGCCCCAACACCTCTTCTTCCAGGCGTGAAAGCTCCAGGATCCCTTGCCAAACGACACCTCGTTCCTCTCCCGTGAGCGAAAGAAGACTCGGTCCCCTCATGCTTTCACCGCCCTTCGCCCGCGCTCTGCCCTTACTCTACGCCATAGTTAGGGGCCTCTTTCGTGATGGTGACATCGTGGGGATGACTTTCTCGCATGGCCGCTGCGGTGATCTTTACGAAGCGCCCCTTTTCTTTTAGCTCAGACACCGTGGCCGCTCCCACGTAGCCCATGCCCGCCCGGAGCCCCCCCGCTAGCTGATAAAGCACCGCCCCCAGAGATCCCTTGCAAGGCACCATGCCCTCGATTCCCTCGGGCACGAGCTTCTCTTCGAAAACCCCCTCCTGGAAGTATCGGTCCTTGCTACACCCTTCCTTCATGGCCCCCAGAGATCCCATTCCGCGGTAGCTCTTGAAGGAACGCCCTCGATAGATGACGGTCTCCCCGGGGCTTTCCTCGGTACCCGCCAAGAGGGCCCCCACCATAACGGTATCGGCTCCCGCCGCCAAAGCCTTGACCACATCGCCGGAGTAGCGCACGCCTCCATCGGCGATGACACACCGTCCCCGGGACTTGGTCGCCCGGGCCGCCTCCATGACGGCGGTGATTTGAGGTACGCCGATGCCCGCCACAATGCGGGTCGTACAGATAGACCCCGGGCCCACTCCCACTTTTATGCCGTCGGCCCCCGCATCCATGAGGGCCTCAGCAGCCTCCGTCGTGGCCACGTTCCCCGCCACGATGGGCAAGTCGGAAAAGAGCGATCGAAGCTCTTTCACCTTGCGAATTACCCCCGCCGAGTGCCCATGGGCCGTGTCCACCACCAGGGCATCCACTCCGGCCCTCGCTAGCATCTCCACCCGCTCCAAGGTATCGCTCCCCGCCCCCACAGCGGCGGCCACCCGGAGCCTGCCGTGGGAGTCCTTGCTGGCATTGGGGAAATCCTTCGCCTTCTGGATGTCTTTTATGGTGATGAGCCCCTTGAGACGGTAGTGACCGTCCACTATGGGAAGTTTTTCCACCTTGTGGCTCATGAGGATGCTCTTGGCGTCTTCCAGAGTGGTGCCTTCCGGAGCCGTCAAAAGGCGATCTTTGGTCATCACTTCCTGAATGGGCTGGTCGTAGTCCGTCACGAAGCGAAGGTCCCGGTTAGTGATGATGCCTACCAGGCGTCGAGAGGCGTCCACAATGGGGACACCGGAGATGTGGTAGTGCTCCATGAGGCCCACCGCATCCCGCAACAGGTTCTCCGGATGAAGGAAGAAAGGGTCTACGATGACTCCCGATTCGGACCTTTTCACCTTGTCCACTTCCGCCGCCTGACGCTCCTTCGGCATGTTTCGGTGGATAACGCCAATACCCCCCTCGCGCGCCATGGCAATGGCCAGACGGCTTTCTGTCACCGTGTCCATGGCGGCGCTACAAAGCGGCAGGTTCAGCTCAATGTCCGGCGTCAGGCGCGTGCGGAGGTCCACCTGGGCGGGCACCACCTCGCTGTAACCCGGCACCAGAAGGACATCGTCGAAAGTCACCCCTTCATACGAAGCAAACTTGCTTTGTTCACTCATGGATAGGCTCCCCTCCCGGAAATATTTCGGGGGAGTGTAGCACGAAGGGCTTCTCCCTCGCAAGACGTCGTTCCATCTCCATGCCCTTCTCATCGGCGCAGGGCACCCGCAACGCCTCCCAAGTCATCTTTTTGGCGTGGCGCGCCCCGATCATTGCTCCCCTGTCCTGGGAGATTTCCTGCGCCCCAGCAGCGCCACGGCGTGACACGCCAGGGCTTCTCCTCGACCAAGGGCTCCGATTTTTTCCGCTGATTTTACTTTGACATGGCAGCAAGGCCCCTCGCCGCAGCGCAGGACGTCGTCGAGGGCTACGCCCATGGCGTCACAGAGGGGGCCCAGGCGAGGCAACTGAGCCTCCAAGGTGACGTCGACCCACTCGGGTTCCCAACCCTCGTCCCGCACGTAATCCACCACGCGCCCCAAGAGATCCATGCTGCGAGCCCCCTTGTATCGCTGGTCTGAAGCTGGAAAGAGGCGTCCCAGGTCCGGGAGCCCCGCCGCTCCAAGCAGGGCGTCCGCCACGGCGTGAGCCACCAAGTCGGCATCGGAGTGTCCGTCAAGCCCCAGCGGGGAGGGAATGGTCATCCCCGCCAAAATCAGGCGGCGCTCCGGTACGAGGGGGTGAATGTCAAAACCGTGCCCCACGCGAAACTTCTGTGGTGGAGCGACCATAAGCTCCGCCATGTGCCAATCCCCCTCGTAGGT
>Ga0116184_10003437_pt1 | contig 12976 bp, 8 predicted proteins | sample AD_JPNNA5_MetaG_FD_89886 | JGI IMG/M metagenome (GOLD analysis project Ga0116184, IMG submission 89886) | Active sludge microbial communities of municipal wastewater-treating anaerobic digesters from Japan - AD_JPNNA5_MetaG | ecosystem: Engineered > Bioreactor > Anaerobic > Digestate | place... | reverse complement strand
ATATACTTTTAGCTTCATTATTTGCCTTGAGATAATAAGACAATCCCATTGCATTATTTTTCATTTGCCGATACACATAACCCATATTGCCATATAAGGTAGCATTTGTGCTGGGGTCTTCAATTTTTGCTATCACCTTTTCAATCTTCATCCCCAAATTCAATGCCTTTAAGAAATCCCTCTTCTCTGAATAAAGATTCACAAGATTAACTTGCATTAACCAATACATGTATTCGTTACCATTTTGAGAATGAAGCAACGAGCTTTTTTCAAAATAACTTTCCGCTTGACTATAGTCTTTCATAGATAAAAAGGCGAAGCCCAACCCCCCTAGTAAAGTTGCTTGATTCTCTTTATCATTCAATTTCACATATATTTTCAAAGCAGGAAAAAGATATTGCAAGGCTTGTTTATGGTCTCCTAGTTGAACATAACAATTCGCTATTTTGCTATATGTCGATGCTAAAAGCGCATTATCCTTTAATTGTTTCCTAATTTTTAGCGATTCCATTAAATAATTAATCGCTTCATTATAATTACCTTTCCTAATTGCAACAATTGAAAGATCGTTGAATCCCATTGAAATCCAATAAGGGCTATTTATTTTTTTTGCCAACGTCATTTCCTGCTCTGCAAAGAACATAGCAGAATCTAAACTCAAAAACCCGTATTCCCACGAAAGCTGAGTAAAACTATTTAATTTTTGGGAATCACTTTTCGCATTCGCCAATTGAATTTTATACACCCTAATAAGGGAATCCGGGGTTTGTCCGAATGTCGACAAAAAACAAATACAAATGATTGCACATATAATCGGTGCACGCATAACCAACAATTTTATAGTGACAGGAACTAAATATTAGGTAAAAATACCTAAAAATACTTACTGAAACCAACATAAATAAAATCACCACCCTATCCCAACATTTAAAATGGACATCATCTTCAAATACCGAAATCTACGTATTGCAAATACAATTTTTTGCTTACAACAACCTTTCCTGGATTTATGAACATTGCAGTGACGAAACTACTGAATGATCTCTTCAAAAAATTCACCCAAGAACAAATATTGCCTGTCCCTCATGGCATCAGGATCATTTGTTTCGTCAACAACTTTAAGCTATGAGGGCAGGCATATTTGTTCGACAAATAAAAAATCAAATGAATTTATCCGTCAAGTACTTAAGACTGATTCTCGCAGTATCACTACTGATTCTGCCTCGAATCACATTTGCCCAAAGCAACATTAAAGAATTGTTATCCCTCGACGATAAAACTTTCTGGAAAGGGTTTCAGAACATCCCAATGGCCGGCTCGAGTGGAAAACCATATCGTAATGGACAAGGAGTAAGAGCATACTATCCATCATTGCCAATTCCAAAAAAAATAGCACTGGTCTCCTTTTATCTATTTGATATAGGCACAAGAGAATCCGTATCATTCGGAAACTATCGAGCATTTGGATGGAGCTCAACACATACTAAAAGCTGGAATATGACCGAAGAGGGAGCAAAAAAACTCGCAAATCAATTTTATGCTTACTGGATGGAAACAGCACTGGAGTCCTTTAAAATAACAGGAAGCACACTAATAACTCCCGACAGCTTTACGCCTGAACAAAAAGCTGCTTATGAAAACTTCAAACTAGAAAAATCGAAAATCGGAAGCGCAATCATGTCGCAAAGCGAAGTGAATGCTGATGTGATTGAAATGGCTGACGGATACTTACCAATTATTCCATTTGCACCCGGTGATTATAAAATGGCAGAGTCAATTGGATTATTGGCTAAAGAACTTGGTGTTGATGCAGTATTGATAGCAGCAACAGAAGTAAGAACAGACAAACAAGGATCACATCTTTCATCAATAGGAATGTATATGTATGGTCCGAATCCGGTGCCTCGCAAAGAAGATGTGAAGTATTTCGGATTTAATGGTGCGGGACGACAAGAAGGAAATGTATACGAGGTTTGCAAAGTCAACTTCAACAAGACAGATGGCGTTTTATTCTATGGCGTTGACAGAAAAAGTGGCGAAGTAAATTATTTCGACTATGAAGGTATTGATCAATTATATGGTAAAGTTTTAGGAGGATTATGGTATCAATTAGTAACTGTAAAAAAATGTGGACAATCAGATGATAAATAAGATTATAAAAAACATGAAAACAGCTGTAATAATTACATTTCTATTTGCTTCAATCTCTGCAAGTGCCCAACCGGATATAACCGGATACAACTCCGTTGAATTGGGATTATATTTCAACCACCTAACAGATGGAAGTAAAGGGAAAGACACAAAAAATTCGTTTATCTCTAATAGCTTTGGATTAACGATGTGTGAAATGACCGGTTCTTTGATAGACGCAATTGCATCCGCTAAAAAGAGACATAAATTTAGGTTCGGAGATGCGCTCACGATGGGAGTTGGGGCCGGCTATGCATCAGAAAAAGGATATGATGAAGGAGAGGCAGTAAAAAACGGAACAATTAATTTCAGAATGTGGGCTGGATATGGGGCACAAGCAAGTTATGAATATGGAGATGGGCAGATAGCAGGAATTAGATGGGTTAGAACCTCTGAAGAAATGGGGAATTTTTATTCTGACGTTGGCGTTGGAAGCGGAAAATCGGCATCATACGGATATCATAAAATCGGAGTATTCGGAGTATTCAAAAATTTAGGCTACGAAGTGTCATATTTAATGAATCGCCCTACTCCTTCAATTGAAACTTCCGGTGTTGATTATTCCTTTCATGGGTTTGACTTAAAAGCAAAATATATTGTAAGTGAAAAATTTTATCTGTCTGCTCATTACGCATCTGTAGTTCGAGAGAGTTCGCTGTATGGAGTCATTTATGGAGTAGAAACGCGAGCAAAGACTTTTAGTTTTGGAGGAGGCATCTCATTATGGTAAAAAAAGAGGGAAGTAAATTTTACTTCCCTCTTTTTTTTATCTCATCAAATACATCTTACCCCAACCTTTTTTGAAGTAGGCGTCGAGTGCGGTTTCTTTCTTTTCAATTTCTGATCCGTTGATGCCTGTGTAAACGCGATAGAGATAAACTCCGTTTGCTAATTGATCACCAAACTCGTCTTTACCATCCCAAGCATATTCTGAAATATTTCGTCCGATATGAATATCACCAATTTCTTGTCGCGTAATTTCACGTACAATCTTTCCGGTAACTGTCATGATGCGAATACGGAAGTCATCAGGGATTTCACTTCCTGTTAACACAAACACAAATCGTGTTGATGTACTAAAAGGATTCGGATAATTCACAACTTCAGTAATTGAACTTTTGTTCACCACTTCGAATTGAATTTTATAATCAAGAGCTCCACTTAAATTACCTGACTCATCTTTTGCTTGAACAGTCAACTCATAAACACCATCTTTAGTTAACAACGGATTATAGTCGATACGGAAGCTGTTTTTCGGAAGTGAAGCAGGAATCCATTTCAAAAGATCGGAAGACGTAGTAGTACCTGAAACAGGCTCAAAATGCAAATAGGATATTACTCCATCAGGAGCAGTTAATGTTACTCTAAAATTGCCTGTATCATTGAGTGCAATGAATTTATTTTCATCGAGCAATTGCATTGTTACATTCGGACGAGCAGAGACGATATCGCCATTCAAAATATGTGTCCCATCAAAAGTAACATCTAACAAAGGATTAGTTATATCCCTAGTCACATGGAAACGAACATTTGCCAAGTTATTAAAATGATACTGCTCCGGTTGATCATTACGTGGATTTGCTTCAATCCACAGTACATTATCACCTAAAAAATCTCTTGTGCTAAATGATATTCCTGTCATTACAGTATCACCAGCTGCTAACGGTCTATTCAAACGAACTGTTGCTAAATCGCGACGCACATTATTCTGATCGAACAAATAGTAATCGACCAATAATGTATCCATATCAACACTGCTAATATTCTCAAATGCCATGTTGAAAGTTACTTTTTCGCCTTCTTGTACAGTATCACTAACAAAAGAATAATACTTCGTATTTAATGTTCCTTCAGGCACCGGCGAATAATAAACTTGCCATTTCACCAGTTGAGGAGGTGTACGATTAATTAAATCTTCGGTATACATCTTCAATTTCAAATAAGGATATTGCGCTGCATCAATTGAGTTAATTGCAAAATCTTTTTGACTTTGTGTTATTCCGCTCATCAATAAAATTTCTTGGCCGGTGGTATTAACGCCATACACATTCAACAAGACAGAATCAGGAGTGAATCCTGTTTCTGTTGAAGCATAATCCCAATGAACACTTGTCCATCCTGTTGAAGGACCAATTTTAGTGGATGTATAAAATCCTTTATCCCAATCACGTTGCAAAGCATAATCGATTCGCAAGTCCTCTGTAGGGAATATTCCTTTTTTGAAGATAATAGACGAAGGGTCTCCTTTCTTCATAAACAACATGTATTTATCAGCATTCGTCAATGTACTATACTGAGATACTCCAAGATTCGCAAAACCGGCTTTCAAATCAGCCAAAGTATCAAAACCTACTCCGAAAACTGTCCAGCTTAACAAATAATCACCATCAGGAATTTTATTTGTAATCATGCTTATTAAGCTATCGGTTTGCGATTGAACGGCAGTGTTAAACAAGAAGAATTTATCGGGACGAGGTCTATTACATCCTTGGAATGTATTACAATTAAAATAATTATAATTTCCATAATAACGAATACATGAATCGGTTTGCCATGGATGTTCAAAGTCGACAGAATCTAAAACTGCCACAGCAATTTGAGGCATATAATTACAGCCGCCATAATCCATATTCGACCCATTAATTTCATAGGAAGGACGAGTATCCACATGCGTCATAGTTAAAGCAAACTGCGATGAGACATATTCAAAATAACGTGTTGCATCATGACGAAACATATTCGTTAAATCATCTTTACTAAATTGAGGATAATCGGCTTGCGACCAACCTGTAATCCCTTGCTTATACATAAATGAGCTTTGCTTCCACTGAAAGTCATTAGAGATAGAAGTATCAGGATTCATGATTGAATCGTTAGCAACTCTCCAATAATATACTTCACTATCGGCAAGTGCTATGTTAGGTGTCCAACTAACAACACCAAAAGCATTGGCTACTACTCCTGAAATTTTCGATGGACTAGAAAATACTGCGGAAGTATCAAGTTCGAATCGATAATTTTTAGGTGCGGCGAACAGATTTGCAGTTGTTGCTTTTAATGTTACTGAAGATGTTGGAATGATAGCATATTCCTGTGGATAAACTGGATTAATATCTGTTGATGTAATTTGCAATGTTGTTGTTGCTACGTTATTACTCGACTCATTCAACTCTGCAACATCATTGTAATTGTCGACAGTGACTTGGAAAGTATTTAATCCCGCACCATCTTTAAAATCAACCGGGAGTTTTACTTCAAATGTATCGCGGTATGTAACGTAAGGTACTTGAATGATGGTATCATGTTTTGTAATTCCGTCGGGCATAGTACGACTAAACAAAATACTCATCGATTGATTTGTGTTTTCGCCAAGATTGGTAACCGCTATTTTTACTTTAAACGAATCAACTTCTGTAGTAACTACTGAGGGTTCAAATGAAATACTTGAATTATCTACTGAATAATCAGGCAATTCAAATTGATTCATTTTAATTGCAGGATCACCATGCAGCGTCATACTCATACATACATTTTTGTATCCTGCATTTGATGACATCACATTGGCTATTGTTCGTTTCATACTCTCAGCAACACCTTTACCGTAAGACGTACGGAACATTTGTTGATGTAATTCCGATGAGTATGTATCGAGTTCTTCAATAATTCCTTTATCAGGCACCGCAATAAATCCGATAGCTGCTTTATCAGGAGTTAACACAAATCTTTCGTTTAATAATTTTTGAGTTGTAAAAATGTCACCTACAAAACAGCTCTGAGCAAGCACAACGGGATATCTTCCTTTGTTGCTATAATTTTCAGGGGCATCAGTACTATTATCGAATGAAGTTCCGGCAGCATGTCCGTAGAACGTCATCATTGTACAACCCGAATCAATTAAAGCTTGCAAGTATTCACTTTGGTTAATTTGAATCGGCGCATTTGAATTTTTCAAAAACGTATAAACGTTTCCTCCAAACAATGTGTCTTCTATTAACTCTGCATAAGTATGTAACTTAGCGGAAAGAATATCTTGTTCATCTTGATTAGATCCTCCACCAAAGTGCAATACATTTTTCATCCATAATGCGGGAGGTTGAAGTTGATTGTTTTCAAATTCAATTAACTTATTTAAATATGCAGTAACATCGGCATCCGATTGTGCAGAAACACGTCCTGTGGCTATTTCTGTTTTATACTCATTGGTGTTTAAGTGAGCAGTAAAAAGTTGATCGGAAGCCGGCTCTCCCCAAGTCGGAACTAAGTTCAATCCATATCCTGTACCGGATTTACTATCTGTAATCATAACTCCTTTTCCCAATAACAATAAATATTTTGGTGGAGCAACAGCTAAATCGATTAATTGATCAGCAAAAGACCGTATAGCTTGCGGATGTTTTCTGATTCCCCATGCATACTGATCGTATAATTCATTCACATCTGCTAAAAGCGGACTATATCCTTTTGTTGCACGATATGAAGCATAATCTTTAGCGCTAGTCCATATTGCTTTATTTGATACAATAAGAAAATCGGCATTCATTCCTTGCTCTAAGAAATTATTAAAACGTGCGTATTTTGCAGGATCAGGATCGCGATTTACTGGTTCAATCGTAATATTACCGTTAAAAGCAAATGCTTGATTATTGTTTATGATGTAAATTTTTTGCTCCTCTGTATAAGCCGGAATTACCGCACTAAAATTACCTCCACTATTTAAAACCGAAATAATTCTTATTGTATCACTTCCAACAACATAGACTTTGGGATTTGTCAATCCTGTATTCGAAAAATTAATTGTTGCTTTAGATCCTTGTGGATTCAGATACAATTCCTGCGGGAATGTTTCTGATGTAAAATCTGTTGACCTATCATACTCAAAACGAATATACCCTGTATTCATGTAATTTTCGTTAATCGGATTGGTAACGTCATCGTCAGGAATAATGTTAATGACTACTTGTCCGTTCACCGGCGCATTATTAACAGGAATAGTTTGGTTGTTTAAATCATATCCATAGAATAAAAAATTCCCGATAGTGGATCCATTTACTGATACTGTATAAGGATGTGAAAGGGCATTGGCCCCCATCATTGCTATACTTACTTGAGGAGGATTTACTCCTACATTAAGCTTATTGGTATTAAATGTAAAACTGTTTTGACTACCATATGCTATTTTATTAAAATACCATCCCTCGCCCATCATATAGCTATTATCGGCGATTTTGTTTCCATCTCTAAACGCGATATTGTATTCTGCATCCGACACGCGTACTTCCTTTGATCGTAAATACGGAACAGTAGGATATAACCCGAAATTTTGATCATTCTCTACAATCATCCTCTTATTAGTAGCTGACGATAAATTATATGTCAAGAAATAGGCGGCAGTATCATTAAACAAACTTTGATACGGATTTGGTTGAGATGTTGGCGCATCATAAATCTGCGCATCAAATGTTCCATCATTTTTATCTCCGAAAAACTCAATATAATCGCCTGTGTTAAAAATTCCGTTCTGATCTACGTCTACTACATTAATAAACTGCTCTTTTCCATCGTGGAATATTTGATATCTATCCGGACTAAACCATGAATTCACAGGAATTCCGTAATTCTGCAAATCACTATAGGTTACTTTAAAAATTCCTTTCTTCCAGATATTCATTCTGAAATATTGTTGATTGGAATAATCTTGTCCGCTTACAAATGAAATCCATTCATTGTTGTAGACTTGCGCATTTACATTGCACAATGCCATTAACATTAAAACAGATAAGAGGTAAAATTTACGCATGATAAAAGTTTTTAATTACAGTCCCGAAACTGTTAACTTTATTTAGTTGCTGCCTTACGCATAATATTCAACTTTAACGAGAATACATTTGAGTACAACGTACCCGCACTTCCTGTAAAGTTTGTTAATGCATAATCAATAGTTACATTTTTTATTTTTACTCCTGCTCCAATACTTGGTTGAGCTGTTGTTGAAGTTGATTGATCAATATTTTTTACTGATTGGATATTACCCACTCCTGCACGCAAGAATAAGAAATCATCATAACCGATTTCCATTCCTACTTTAGGATCTACACTTACTACATCTGACTTAATAGGCACATTTCTTTTCCCGTCGAATGTCAAATCAAGATCAACTGAAGGAGTGACCGTTAATTTTTTCGTAATGTTTGTTTTATAGCTTGCTCCTAAAATTAATTTCGGCAGTGTAACTTCTAATCCGTTTTCAGGAATTTCATTTCCTGTTTGCGTGAATACATCTTGCAAATTTTCGGTATTGTAGGTCCATGCATTGAATGTTGAAGTAATGTCTTTACCCATTGCTCCAAACTTCCATTTACCTGTTTCATATTGAGCACCGAAATCTAATCCGAAGCCCCATGCTTTTGCAAAATCTCCAACTTTACGATGAACAATTTTTACATTACCTCCGATGCTTAGCCCTTTAATTTTCATGGCTTGAGCATATGAAAGCAAGAAGGCATAATCGGCAGACGAGAATGTTTTCAATCGATCATAATCGATATTTCCGTCTTTATCGATCAAATCGGTAGAGTCAATAATATCGTCAATAGCAAATCGAATTACCGATACACCTACTGCTCTTGTAGCATCGATAGGTGCAGCGAATGAACCGTAATCGTACTTTCCGATTCCTCCGAAATATTCGTTGTGCATTGCTGCCAATTGGATATTGCCTTTCACTTTTAAAAGTCCGGCAGGATTCCAAAATCCCGCAGTGGCATCATCCACTATTGCTGATTGTGCTCCCGCCATTCCGAGTGCTTTAGCTCCTACCCCTATCGAAAGGAATTCATTACTGTATTTTTCCTGTGCGAAAAGTGATCCCGGAACGATAGCCGCGGCGATAAGCGAAAGAAGAATTTTTTTAACTTGCATAGGTTTGTTGGTCATTTAGATAACTCACAACGAATAGGAGGCAGAAATAGTATTTTTTATTCGAATCTCTTATACTGTGTGAGAGGCACAAAGGTTATAATAGTTTCAAAGTTAAAGAACACAAAAAGAATATCTTGTAAACAATTTATCGTTCGATAAATATACCTTTGCAGCATGATTAAACATTTACCCAACCTGATGACCCTGATGAACCTGTTTTGCGGGTGCTTGGCGATCATCAGTTTGTTTAATGGTCATTTCGATAATGCCTTGCTGTTGGTAGTTATCGCCGGTATCCTCGATTTCTTCGACGGATTCGTTGCCAGGCTCGTAAAAGCTAACTCAGAATTGGGCAAACAGCTTGATTCTCTGGCAGATATGGTTACATTTGGGGTGGTTCCGGGCTTCACTTTATTCTTCATTTTTAATCGCACAATGTTTGCTTTGAACGAAATGAGCAGCCCCGTGGCATCCATTTTGCCTTACCTAATGTTTGTGGTTACCTTATTTTCATGCCTTCGACTCGCTAAATTTAACATCGACCCCCGCCAAGCTTCTTATTTTATTGGCTTAAACACCCCGTCCAACACTTTCTTGGTTATGTCATTGCCGCTAATCTTGAATCATGATGAATTTGGGCTGGCGCCGATAATTTTAAATCCTGCCTTTTTAATCGCTTTCGCCATCGTTTCTTCGTATTTATTAGTAGCTGAAATTCCGTTTTTGTCGTTCAAAATCAAGTCGTTAACATGGAAAGACGCTAAACCTCAATTATTACTATTAATTGGTGCAGTGTTATTTTTATTGACATTAAGGTATGCTGCACTTCCAATAATTATAGTCTATTACTTAATTTTGTCGTTAATATATCCTCCGCATAAAAAACCAACCACATGAAATTCATAGCTCATATCAACGTAATGCCTCAAAAAGCTCTTTTAGATCCTCAAGGAAGAGCAGTATCTGCAGGGATGAAAAACATGAATCTGCACGAAATCGGCAATGTTCGTATCGGCAAGAGAATTTCATTGGAAGTAGAAGCTGCTTCTAAGGATATCGCTACCGAAAAAGTTGAACAGGCTTGTAAGCAACTTTTGGCGAACCCTATCATGGAAACTTTCGAGTTTAGCCTCGAGCAAGCATAATTTCATGCGCATCCTGACCTTTCTTGTCTTGCTCATTTTCGCAGGATCAAATGCTTATGCCCAAAGTGATGCGGCAGCGATCAGCCAAATTGAGATGTTTCAATCTCAGCTGAATGCTGATTATAAAAATCCGGATGATTCACCTCTGCCGGCTGAGGAAATTCCTCACTTCAAGGGACATCAATTTTTTAAGGTCGATTTAAAATACCGCGTTAATGCAAAGGTTGAACGTTTAACGAATCAGGATACCGTTTCATTTCCAACTACTGCAGGTAAATTCAAAAAGTATATTCCTTACGCTAAGCTTTCTTTTAAGATTGATGATACGTCGAATGTATTATACGTTTATCAGTCGGTAGCTTTAATGCAACAAGAAGAATACAAGGATTTCCTTTTTCTTCCTTTTACTGATAAAACAAACGGATTCGGTTCTTATGGCGGAGGAAGATATATCGATTTACGAATTCCTTCGGGCGATTATATGACGATCGATTTCAATCAATGTTATAATCCTTATTGCGCATATAGTAATGCTTTTAATTGTCCGATTCCTCCTGAGGTCAACCGACTAAAAATGGCGATTCCGGCAGGGGTGATGGCACCCGCGGGACATTAAAAAATTATCTTAATTCGAAATTTTGTCCGAGGTAAACGCGACGCACCGTTTCATCTTCTGCTAACTCACGCGCCGTTCCTTCTTTCAATATCTTTCCTTCAAATAAAAGATACGAGCGATCGGTAATCGTTAACGTTTCATGTACGTTGTGATCGGTGATCAAAATACCAATGTTTTTTGCTTTCAACTTATAAACGATACCTTGAATATCTTCTACGGCTATAGGATCGACGCCGGCAAAAGGTTCGTCCAATAAAATAAATTTAGGATCAACAGCAAGTGCTCGCGCAATTTCAGTTCTTCTTCGTTCTCCTCCCGACAATACATCTCCTCTGCTTTTGCGAATTTTTTGCAAACCGAATTCATCTAATAATGATTCCAATTTTTCATCCTGAGCTTCTTTTCTCAACTTAGTCATTTCAAGAACAGCCTTGATATTATCTTCTACGCTTAGCTTGCGAAAAACAGAAGCTTCTTGTGCCAGATAACCAATACCCATCTGAGCTCTCTTATACATAGGCTCATTGGTAATTTCGGTATCCTCAAGATAGATCTTCCCTTCGTTCGGTTTAATTAAGCCTACCGTCATATAAAACGTGGTAGTCTTACCGGCACCATTCGGACCTAATAGCCCTACAATTTCGCCTTGCTGCACACGAATAGAAACTTTATCTACTACGGTACGGCGTTTATAGCGCTTAATCAGTTGATCGGTGCGAAGGGTTAACATATTGCTGCAAATTTAGCGAAGAGAGTAATACAGAGCCGAAATAATTTAAAACAAGAGCTGTAGACTGGCTCTTATCCCGAATTTTGAAATATCAGGATGATCGAGGTAGGCCATACGCCAGATAAAATCAACGCGTATCAACTTGAAGATATTTTCAACACCGGCACCTAGTTCAACATAAGGTTTCTTCGATAGCGTACTGAAGGCAGTAGGATCTTTTAAGATTGCGAGATTACTTTTGCTAATACCGCCGTAAACGATTTTAGCTTGCGCTACTTCCCTCCATTTCAACTTTCGCATCAAAGGAATTTTATCGAGGAAGAATCCGTCGAAGTGATGTGTTGCATATCCGCTTAGATAATAATCGCTCACAAACTCAAAATAATTCATGAGGTTGAATGCCGCGTAATCATAAAAATAAGTCTCGTTACCGGGATGAAGTTCTAGCAAAGGATAAGGAAGTGTTCCCCAGATTTTACCTGCGCTTAACACCCAATAAGTATAACCGAAAGGAGCTAATCGTAATCGATCATCAATTTTTACAGTGAGCTTCTGATATTCAAAATCACTATTCATTACTCCTTTCAATCCGTAAGTATAATTTACTTGTAACACAGGATAATCGGAACCTAAACTTACACGATCTATTTTACCTGCAACAAATTTTTCGCGATAAGCGAAACGTGTGAACAATGAAATCTCAGAGGTCTCGAATGAATTTTTATAATCGGTATGCTCGTCGTTGGTATAAAAACTTACATCCAGATCACCTAAAGGCCTAAAGCGGCTATGCCCAAACGTTACACGGTTCGAGAAGCCCGGAAACCATTCCATTTCATACCATGCTTTTTGAATTTCGATGGTATTTAATTTTGTTGCGGGATTTCTTCTAAATAATGAGAAGAGTAAATTATCGTCGGTAAAACCATTGTCACTCTGCCCGAGCTGCTGGACATCATATTTATAATTGACGCCTACAAACTGCCGTGGCTTGTCTGATAGTTTGAATTTAATTCCTCCTCCGTATTTAAACTTCTCGTCTTTCAATCCGTAGGCAAGATATCCATCCATTAAAACTTTTGTACTGAAGTCGTCACTGGTTCTTCCTCCGATACGGAATCTATTGCCTTCAATTTTATTGAAACTATAAACAGTGTAGTATGGTCCTAATTCAATCTTGCCGATGTCTTTATATCCTGTGAAAAATAAGGTCACAAAATCGACATAAGTTTTAAATGCAGGCAACGATTTTATGGTATCTACCATGTGGTAGATTTTTGTTTCTCGTTCCGACAAACTATCATGCCTCGACTGTGTCCAAAAGTCATCGGTGCGAGCTAACGCTTCATCATTCACTACAATATTCTCGGTGCCCTT
>Ga0116184_10003432_pt1 | contig 12985 bp, 12 predicted proteins | sample AD_JPNNA5_MetaG_FD_89886 | JGI IMG/M metagenome (GOLD analysis project Ga0116184, IMG submission 89886) | Active sludge microbial communities of municipal wastewater-treating anaerobic digesters from Japan - AD_JPNNA5_MetaG | ecosystem: Engineered > Bioreactor > Anaerobic > Digestate | place... | reverse complement strand
GTTCATGAGATAGGGGAATACCGAGTTGGGGATTCTTCCCACACCGGTCTGGATGGTGGACTCGTTCTCCACCAGATCCGCGATGTGCTCGCCGATGACCTTGGCGATGTCGCCTGGCGCCTTCTGCTCAAACTCCAGGAGCTCCACGTCGTTCTCCACGAAGGCGTCGATCTCGCTGACGTGGAGAAAGCTGTCCCCGAGGGTCCGGGGCATGTGTGGGTTCACCTCCGCCACCACGTACCGGGCCACCTCGGCGGCGGTCTTGGTGATGTCCACCGAGATGCCGCAGCTCACGTAACCGTTGTTGTCAGGGGGCGACACGGTGATGAGGGCCACGTCTACGGGCATGCTCCCCCGCATCATGAGCAGGGGTATCTCGGAGAGGAAGATGGGGGTGTAGTCGGCCTTGCCTTCCTTGATGGCCCTGCGGGTGCTGGCGCCGATGAACAGGGCGTTGTGGCGGAAATTGTCGTCGAACCGCTCGTCGGTGTACGGTGCAATGCCCAGGTCGAGGAAGTGGATGATCTGAGTGTCCGCGAGGTGCTCGGCCACGTCGATGAGGGTTTGGATGAGGAGCTGCGGCTCGCCGCAGGCGGATCCGATGAACACCCGGGCCCCCCGATGGATGCGGGACAGCGCGGTCCGGGCATCGGTAAGCCGCTCACGATAGGTCGATTTCCAGTCGAGGATCATGGTCACTGAAAGGATAAGGACAGGGCAGGGACTTGTCAATCAGGGGGTGAAAAAAAGGCGTTGAACGGGTGATCAGGATGCCGCGGCAAGGATGCCCATGGTCTCCTGGCAGGTCTTCTTCATGCCGTTCCACAGCCTGATGCCCATGTTCCGGTGTTCATTCAGGATCTGTCTGAGCATGTACCGCTCGGTGTTGGGGTTGATGGTGATGGCCCTGAGCACCACTATCTTCCGCGGCGCGTAGCGGGTGGACTCGAGCCTGGTGCGGGACACGAAGGACATGTCATGGTCCCTGATGGTCTTGTGCAGCTCGATGTTCAGGGCGTTGATGACCTTGTTGATGGCGGTGATCCTGTCGGAGTTCCTCCGGGGGTTCTTCATCAGGGACTTGAGCAGTGTCCTGAACTCCTCTGGCACGAAGCGGTAGTTGATGATGAAGAGCTCGGGCTTGTTCATGAGCTCGAACAGGGTGTCGCGCTCGATGAACTCCACGAAGGTCTTCTGGAGCTCCCGGGCATGGTCGAAGATGAGCTTGTATCCATGCCGGCCGATGATTTTGACCGCTGCCCACGGCTTGAGGCAGGAGAACGACCGCGAGCCTTCCATGGTGAACCTGCCGAGATCCACCGAGCCCTCGCGGATGATGTAGTTGGAGGTGTGGTAGAGGTTCCTGGAATCATCGATGTCCTTGAACACGCAGATTCCCATGCTGTTCGGCGCGTAGAGGAGCTTGTGTGCGTCCATGGTGACGGAGTCGGCCTTCTCGATGCCCTTCATCATGTCCCGGGCGCCGTCCATGAGCAGCGCACCGCCACCCCAGGCGGCATCCACGTGGAAATGGGCCCCGAGGTCCCGGGCGATCTCGGAGAGCGCCGCGAGGTCGTCGATGTTGCCCGTCTCGGTGGTCCCTGCAATACCCACCAGCGCGACGAACTTGGTGGGCAGACCTACGGCCTTGTCCTCTTTGCGGATCTTGTGCACGATGCACTGGAGCTTGTTGATGTCGATCTTGTTGATGCAGGGCTGGACCGGTACGCGGATGATGCCCTGCTCTCCCACACCCAGAATGGTGCCTGCCTTGCAGATGGAATAGTGTCCGCGCTTGGAGACCAGGAAGAGCGCCTGCCGGTAGCCGTAGTGGTCCAGCGCCCTGGCAAGGCCTTCCACACGGACCCCGCGGAAGCCCTTCCTGTCCGGAGGGAAGGCCTTGGCCATGGCCAGGATCAGGGCGGTGAGGTTGGCCACGGTGCCGTCGGAGGTGATGTTGCCGAGCGCGATCTTCGGGTTCTGGATGTGTTTTTTGTAGAACTCCGTGCTGTTCCTGTAGATGAGCTGGTGGATCCAGCACAGGAACTCCCGCTCCACGAAGGATGACGCCTTGGCGCTCTCGATCTTCACCTGGTTCTGGTTGAGGCTTACCGCGATCATCTCCAGCAGAATCATGAAGTAGGGGATGGCGCTGGTCATGTGGCCGATGTAATAGGGGTTGGCCACCTTCACCGAGTGCTTGATGATGTTGTTCTTGATCTCGTCCAGGACATCCCGGATGAGCTGGGGCTGGGAGGGCATCTCGATGTTGCAGAAGATCTTGGCCAGATCCTCCATGGAGATGGATGAGTGGATGCCGCCCTTTTCCTTGAAGAAATCGTGGATCATGTCGAGGAGATGAACCCCGAATTCCACGAACCTGTCCGACGAGTCGGGCATGATGAAAAGCTTGCGCATGTACTCTGGAGTGCTCTCGATCTTTCTGTCGTGAAGCATTCCGCCAAGCTTTAGAGACTCCATGGACAGTCCTCTTCCTTCCCTTAACGGTAATAATCATATATATCATAACGACGTATCGTGAAAAAGGAGAAACTGTTCGCCGCACATGAAGAACCCGACCCTCTACCTTGTCCCCACCCCCCTGGGAAACCTCAAGGATATCACCCTGCGTGCTCTCGAGGTGCTCCGGGATGCCGACCTCATCGTCTGCGAGGACACCAGGCACACCAGGAAGCTCCTGACACACTACGGCATCGCGGTGCCCCTCGTGGCCTGCAACCGTTTCAGCGAGGCGAGGCGGGCGGACTACATCCTGGGGCAGCTGGAGGAGGGAAAGACCGTTGCCATGGTGAGCGATGCGGGGACACCGGCGGTTTCCGACCCGGGATCACGCCTCGTCACGCAGGCCCGCAGCCGGGGCGTGAGGGTCGAGGCCCTTCCCGGCCCCTCGGCACTGATCACGGCCTTTTCCGCATCGGGGTTCGATCTCCCGCTGCGTTTCATCGGGTTTTTCCCCCGGAGCAGGGAGGCCATGGAGCAGGAGATCAGGAAGATGTCCATCACCCACGAGGTGACCGTATTCTACGAGTCGCCCCTGAGGCTGACCCGGACGCTGGACCTCATGCATGCAGCCATGCCTCACCGGGAGATCTGCGTTGCCAGGGAGTTGACCAAGATCCACGAGGAATACCTCGTGGGTACGGTGGAGGAGGTGCTGAGGCGCGTGATGGACACCCGCGTCAGGGGGGAGATCACGGTCCTGGTCAAGGGTTCGTCATCAGTCGTTGACCTGTCGGCCTCCGCGTGCGAGGACACAGCACGTGAACTCCTGGAGCAGGGGCATTCACGGCGGGATGTGCTCCGCCTCCTGTCGCGGGAAACCGGCATCACCAGGAACGAATTGTACCGGATGCTCCTTTCGGTGAAAAAAACCGTAAAGTAATGCCGTCGCCTTCCGATAAGAGAAGTGTAGAACTCTTGAAAGGGGTCCGCCATGAAGGTCAGTCCTGAATTGGGAAGCGTGATCAACATCATAAAGAAGGAAAAGGACGAGCAGTACCAGAGAAAGGTGCAGGACGACCTTGCCCAGGAGCGTATCGAGGACATTGTCTCCGTAGAGAACAGGCAGGCTTCGCGGTCCCGGGTGGAGAGCGTGGATGAGGCGAGGGCGATCCTGTCCTCGGTGACCAGGGACATGGAGAGCGTGTCCTCCGATCTCTACAAGATGAATTTCCAGAGGGTCTCGAAGATCATCAACTGATCCGACCGACCGGGCACTACAGGGAAGGATCTCACCAGGCCGGCTTTGTCCGGCCTGTTCTTTTTTCCATGTCCGAGTGGGTGGAATGGCAGGTGCTACACTGCCTGTTCGATGATGTCCGAGGTTTCCTCTGAGTCGATGGTGACCTTGCGGATGCGCCTCAGATCCCTGGTGATCTCGGGGATGAGGATGCTGTCCATCCGGGGTGGTTTGTTGATGAAGCGATAGTAGTCATCGCCGATATAGGGACCGGTGATCTCCTGGGTGAAGTTCTTTGCGGCGATGTCTGATATGGCAAGGATGGAGAGTTCCTTGATGATGTCGTTGTTGGACTGGGCCAGGTCCCTCAGGGGCCAGAACATGGGCCAGTGATGCCTTGCGATGCAGGACACGAGCCGGCCAGGCATGCTCCAGCGCTGGGCAAGAATGCCGCCTAGGGTTGCATGGTCGATGCCGTAAAAATCGATCTCCTGTTTCAGGTGCTGCCTGGGGTCAATCGAAAACCCTCCCTCGGGCTGCGGCAGGGAACGGTACATGATGTTCCTCGCTATGTCATGGAGCATGCCCAGGGTCACCATGGTCCCGCCCGGGACATTGAGGCGGCTGACGCTGGTCAGGTATGCGGCGATGTTGGAGGTCAGGTTGGCGTGCACCCACTCGGCCTTGTCGGGCTGTATGCCGATCTTGCGGGTCCTCTCTTCCATGACGATGCGGTATATCTCGTTGTACCCGAGGATCACGATGGCATTGAATATGTTGTCCACTTTCTGGAGCAGGCCGTAGTACGGGGAGTTCACCCTCCTGAGGATGAAGGATGTGAGGCCCTGGTCCTGGATGATGATCTTGCTGATGTCCTTGGGATTGATGTCCGGATCGTTCAGCTTGGATGAAAGCTCGGTGATGAGCGGTGAAATGTTCTCGATCCCGCTGATGACCTTTTCTATCTCCGGGGGCAGCTCGGGGGTTTTCTCGCGGTCCGGTTTCCACTCGAGGTTGTAGACGTCCATGAACGACTGGATCTCTTCGTTCGAGGTCACGGTTACGTAGCGGGCAGGCGTCTTTTTGAGCACCGGTTTCTTGTTCGCCTTCCCGAAGCCGGTGAGCATGATCGTCAAGGCGGCCCCTGCTGCGAGCGCAATGATAATCCAGAGGATTACAGTCATATCCATCACCAGTCTTATCGGGATATGGAAGAACGCTCTTTAGGGTATTTTCACCAATCACTCAAAAACGTACCCATGGCCCTCGGGAGGCTGCTCGACAGGCCACATGGACAGGGGGCGCTGCCTGTACGTGTTGTATGCCGGGGGCGGCGCTGCCCTTAAGAAACATCGCGCAGTTTCCGAGGATATCAGTGTGCACGACAAGAGAAGCCCTGTCTTAGAACGGGAACGGATCCTGGACATCCTGGCAAGGGCCCCGGATATCCTGACCCTTCCCACCATCATCCACGAGATCATGGAGGTGATCTCCCGGAAGAGCTCGTCCGCGACCGATCTCACCACCATCATCGAGAGCGATCCCGCCCTCACGGCGAGGATCCTCACGGTGGCGAACTCCCCATACTACGGATTCGTCAAAAAGATATCCAACGTGACCCACGCCATAGTGGTCCTGGGCTTCCAGGAGATCCAGAACATAGCGCTGAGCATGTCCGTGCTCCAGATGTTCGACCGGAGGGGGTCGGAGTTCTCCGAACAGCTCTGGCGCCACTGCTTCTCGGTGGGTGTCGGGACCAGGATGGTCGGCAAATACCTCGACCTGAAGGTCGACGGGAAGTTCTTCGTGAGCGGGCTCCTGCACGACGTGGGCAAGATCTTCGTCTCCCAGTACCTGGCGGAGAGCTTCCATCGGATCCTGAGCGCCATGGGTGACGAGGATAACCTGTACGGGTACCATGCCCTGGAGGAACGGATCCTCGGGATCACCCACCAGGAGGTGGGCCGGATACTGCTCGGTTCCTGGATGTTTCCGCCGGACGTGAGGGATGCCGTCGCGTTCCACCACGATCCGGCAGCTTCACAGGGGAGCCCGCTGCTTGCCGCGTGCGTACACCTCGCAGACGTCCTGTGTACCGCCCGGGGGATCACCCCGGTGAAGGACCATCACTTCGTCACCGTCAACCGGAGCGTCCTGCCCATCATCCAGGAGCACAGGCACACCTTCGGTACCGAGGACATGGTTTCGCTCATGGGGCAGCTCGATATCGAGATCGACCGGCAGGGGAGCTTCCTCTCCGTGTTCAGGAAACACTGAGCCTCCTGTCGCGGTTCAGGACGGCAGGAGGATCCGACGGGCCATTCTCACCGACCGTCCGGTCAGGCCCTGCCCAGAAGCCTGCACAGCAGGGTGTGCCCCTCTTCCACGAACAGGCCCGAAGCCCGGGCGTACTCCTCGGTGAAACGCCTCTGGGCGTCCGCCTGCCTGGTGCTGTCATAGAGAATGTAGGGTACTGGGTCTGCGGTATGGGTCTTTCTGGCGATGGGTGTGGGATGGTCGGGCATGACCAGTACCCTGAAGGGCACTGCCGAGTCGCGCATGCCTTTCACGATGGGCCCCACGATCCTGGCGTCGAAGTCCTCGATGGCCTGGATCTTCTTGTCCAGGTACCCCCCGTGCCCCGCCTCGTCCGGCGCCTCCACGTGGACATAGACGAGGTCGTGGCGTGCAAGGGCATCGATGGCGGCCCGGGCCTTGCCCTCGTAGTTGGTGTCGATCCACCCGGTGGCGCCCGGCACGACGATGATCTCCATGCCACGGAGCCTGCCGAGCCCCCTCAGGAGGTCCACGGCGGATATCATTGCGCCGGAGACGCCGTACTCCTCCTGGAGGGTACGGGCCTGCATGGCCTTTCCCTCTCCCCATGGCCACAGGGAGGTTGCCGGGCGCAGGCCTTTCTCCGTGCGGGCCCGGTTGACGGGGTGATCCTTCAGGAAGGCCATGGACCTGTGGATGAGATCCACCAGCAGGGGGTCGTTGGGGAGGTACCCATCGATGCGCTCACCGGTGATGTCGTGGGGCGGGGTGGTTTTCAGCCCGGCACCCTCGTATCCCCTGATAACCATGAGGTGGCGGTACTCGATGCCGGGGTACATGGCGATGGCTGGTTTGTCGCGGACGGTCTGCCTGAGGCCCGTGATCAGCACATGGGCCTCTTCGGTGGATATGTGCCCCGAGCAGTAGTCCTCCATGACGGTCTTCCCGCCAAGGTCCGACAGGGTCACCAGGTTGATCCTGAAGGCAGTGTCGTCGGGGGAGAGCGCCACCCCCATGCTCACGGCCTCGATGGGGGCACGGCCGGTGTAGCAGGCTCCCGGGTCGAGCCCGAGCACCGCCATGTTGGCCACGTCGCTGCCCGGCGGGAACCCACCCCTGACGGTGCGTGCCATGCCGAGTTCGCCCTTTGAAGCCAGGCCGTCCATGACCGGTGTGCGGGCCACGTCCAGGGGGGTCTTCCCCTGGAGCGCCTCCAGGGGCTCGTCCGCCATGCCGTCACCGAGCAGGATGAGGTATTTCATACGATCTGCCACGTCCTTTCCCTTCATGAGCATCACGGCTTCTTGTTCTTGAGCCTTCTGTCTTCCACCCGGATGACCACGGGCATGCCGCTCACCTCGGACAACTTCGATATCGCCTGGACGGCGCTGCGCATGTTCGACTCCTTGGCCTCGTGGGTGAGGAGCACAACGGGCACGAAGTCGGTGTCCTCGCTCCCCTTCTGCATCACCGATACGATGCTGATGTCCCGCTCCCCGAGGATGCCCGCGACCTTTGCCAGCACCCCGGGCTTGTCCAGGGCGTTTATCCTGAGGTAGTAGTTCGTGTAGATGTCGTCAATGGGCATGTACCTCTTCGGTACCGAGCTGCCCTTGCGGTACCCCAGGTGGGGGATGCGTCCCGCGATTCCCGCCAGGATGTTCCTGCCTATGTCCGCGAGGTCGCTCACCACGGCGGACGCCGTGGGCATCATGCCTGCGCCCCTGCCGTAGAAGAGGGTTGAATCGACGATGTCCCCCCGGACGTAGAAGGCGTTGAACACGCCGTCCACCTTGGAGAGCAGGTAGTTGAAGGGGACCAGGGTGGGGTGCACCCTCGCCTCCACCTTGCTGCCCCGGTCGATGGTGAGTGCCAGAAGCTTCACCTTGTACCCGAGCTCGCGGGCAAAGGTCACGTCCAGCTTGTCGAGATTGGTGATCCCCTCCACGTACACGCCCTTCATATCCGGCGGCACGCCGTACGCCAGGCTGGTCACCAGGGCGAGCTTGTGGGCCGCATCGATCCCCTCGATGTCCAGGGTCGGGTCCGCCTCGGCATAGCCGAGCTCCTTGGCCTGACCCAGCGCCTCGGCGAAGCTGGATCCCTTCTCGCCCATTTCGGTGAGTATGTAGTTGCAGGTGCCGTTCAGAATCCCGTAGATGAAGGTGTAGTTGTTGGCCACCAGGGCCTCGCGGAGCGTCTTGATGATGGGTATGCCGCCCCCCACCGCGGCCTCGTAGTAGAGGTCGCGGCCGTAGGTCTGGGCGGCGTCGAAGAGTTGCTTTCCATGGGACGCCAGCAGGGCCTTGTTCGCCGTCACCACATGCTTGCCCTTCTTGAGGGCATTGAGGATGAAGGTCTTCGCCGGGTCGGTCCCGCCGATGAGCTCGATGATGATGTTGATCTCCGGATCGTTGATGAGCATGTTCGCATCGGTGGTGAGCATGCCTTCCGGAATGGCGATGCCGCGGTCGCGGGTGATGTCCACATCCGCGATCCCCTTCAGGGACAGGGAGAAGCCGAGCCTGTCCTCCAGCAGGGCGCCGTTCTCGAGCAGGGTCTTGGCGACTCCGGTTCCGATGGTGCCTAATCCGATGAGGCCGATCTGTATCTTGTCCATGCACTCTCCTTCATGTACGGTGAGGGTTCATCACGGGACGCGCCTGTTCTCCATCTCTTCGAGCACCTCTCTGGCGCGGTAGGAGCTCCTCACATAGGGTCCGGCGATACAATAACCTATGCCGAGTGATTCCGCAAGCTTGGACCAGGCCGGAAAGCACTCGGGCTCCCAGTAGCGCACCACCGGTGCCTGGGCCCTGGTGGGCCGGAGGTACTGGCCGATGGTGACCACGTCGCATCCGGCACCCGCCAGCAGTGCGAGGAGACCCTCGATCTCGTCGCGGTCCTCCCCGAGGCCCACCATGAAACCCGACTTCACCAGCATGTCAGGATACAGGGTCTTCGCGTGCTCGAGGATCGACAGGCTTCGATCCAGATGAGCCCCGGGCCGGACTGCAGGGTAGAGCCGGGGCACGGTCTCCACGTTGTGCCCGAACACGTCGGGCCTCTGGTCGAGCACCCTGTCCAAGAGGTCCATCCTGCCGGAAAAGTCCGGGCACAGGACCTCCACGGTGCACCCGGGGTTTCGCGACCTCACGCTCCTGATGGTGGCCGCGAAGCCCGATGCCCCCCGGTCGGGGAGGTCGTCCCTCGTGGGCGAGGTGAGGACCGCATGGTGAAGCCCCATGTCGTGCGCGGCCTCTGCGATACTGCCGGGCTCCTCCGGATCGAGTGGCACAGGGGCCCCGTGGTTTACCGAACAGAAGGAGCAGGCACGGGTGCAGGTGTCGCCCAGGATGAGGAACGTGGCGGTGGGCCTGCTGAAGCATTCGGATATGTTCGGGCACCGCGCCTCCTCGCACACCGTGGAGAGCCTCGAACGTCTCAGCCGCGCCTTCAGGCAGTGCAGGGATCTCAGGTCCTTGGATTTCTTGAGCCAGTCGGGCAGCCTGTCGGCGGATTCAGGGGGTCTTGTCGGGGATGCCATCGGGTCTTTTCGGGGATGCGCCTTGTGCAGGGAGTCTGCTCACCCGCTCCTTGAGTTCGTCCAGACGCCGGTTCAGACGGCGCTCCTGATCCTGGCGGTCGCTGCCCGACAGGACGCTGAACAGGATGGCCGTGAGCGTGCCTGCCACGAAGCACGCGAACAGGACGAGGTAGAGGGGGTATGACCTGGTGGCCAACCAGAAGATGTGGACCTCGGCGCTGCCCTGGTTGGACACGCCGAACAGGATGCCCAGTACGGCGAGGACGAGGAAGAGGGCTGCCTTCAGGTAGATCACGGCAGGTTCTCCCTGATCTTGTCCAGGGTACTGACGATGTGTTCGGAGATGACGTGCACATCGCCCAGAACGGGCATGAAGTTGGTGTCACCCTTCCAGCGTGGCACGATGTGCAGGTGCAGGTGGTCGGCGATGCCGGCGCCCGCCACTGCGCCGAGGTTGCATCCGATGTTGAATCCGTCCGGCGACATGCCCTTTCGGATGGCCCGGACGATATCCTGGACCATGGACATCATCTCGGAGAGCTCCTGGGCCGTCAGGGAGGCGAGGTCCCCGGTATGGCGATAGGGCGCAACCATGCAGTGGCCCGTGGTGTAGGGGTAGCGGTTCATGATGGCGTAGCACTGCTCGCCCTTTTTCAGGACCAGCCCGTCGCCGTCGACGGCAGCGGTGCACAGGGCGCACCCCTGGCCCTTGTCCGAGATGATGTAGTCGATCCTCCACGGTGCCCAGATCGTGCTCATACGGGTATGATGTCTCCTGTAATGGTGGTGCCCTTGACGGTCATTATACCGATGGACCTGGTGCTTGTAAATCGAGACTCCATAGGCGAGCCCGGGTTGAAGAAGAAGACCCCTGCATCAAAGGCCGCGAACCCCTCGTGGGTGTGGCCGTACACGATGGCGTCCACCCTCGGCAGCGCCTCCCTGATGCGCCTCCTGATACCGGAGGGCGCCCCCCACCCGTGCATGATGCCCAGGGTGACTCCCTCCACCTCGATGATCCTCTGCACCGGGTACGAGGCCCTCACGTCGTATCCGTCCATGTTGCCGCACACCGCCACCACGTCCCTGCCCAGGGCGAGGAACACGTCGAGCACCGAGCAGTGCACCATGTCACCGGCATGGACGATGAGGTCCACATCCGCGAAATAGTTCAGGGCGAGCGTTTCCAGGCGGTCGTCCGGACCGTTCAGGTGGGTGTCGGAGATGACGCCGATCCGTTTCACGACGATGCCTGGCCCCGTGTCCCCGGCCTACAGGAAGGCATCCGCGTCCGCATAGAGGTTCTTCACGTCGTAGACCACGCAGTCTTTCGCCTTGAGCCGCCCCAGCTCGAGATCTCTGAAGGCGTCGTGGGCCACCGCCACCATGATGCCCTCGTAGGTGGAGGTGAGCTGCTCCGGGCGGGACTTGATGTCGATGCCGTACTCGTGCCTGACCTCGTCCGGGTCTGCTACGGGATCGTAGACCTCCACGCCGCAGTCGAAGTCCTTGAGCTGCCCGATCACGTCGATGACCTTGGAGTTCCTGATGTCCGGGCAGTTCTCCTTGAAGGTGACCCCCAGCACCAGGATGGTGGTGTCCGTGATGCGGTGGTTCTTCTTGATCATGAGCTTGATGAGCTGGGTGGCCACGTACCTGCCCATGCCGTCGTTGATCCTGCGGCCCGCGAGGATGACCTGGGGGATGTAGCCGAGGCTCTCGGCCTTGTGGGTGAGGTAGTAGGGGTCCACGCCGATGCAGTGCCCGCCCACCAGGCCCGGGGAGAAGGGCAGGAAGTTCCACTTGGTCCGGGCCGCCTCGAGGACATCCGCGGTTCTGATCCCCATGCGGGCGAAGATCAGGGCGAGCTCGTTGACAAAGGCTATGTTGATGTCGCGCTGGGCGTTCTCGATGACCTTGGCCGCCTCCGCCACCTTGATGGAGGGCGCCAGGTGGGTGCCGGCGGTGATGACGGAGCGGTACAGGTCGTCGATGATCCGTGCTGCGTGCGGGGTGGAGCCCGAGGTCACCTTCCTGATGGTGGTGACGCGGTGCGCCTTGTCGCCCGGATTGATACGCTCGGGGCTGGAGCCGCAGAAGAAGTCAACATTGAATTTCAGCCCGGACACGCGCTCGATGACCGGCACGCAGTCCTCCTCGGTGCAGCCCGGGTACACGGTGGACTCGTACACCACGATGTCCCCCTTCCCGATGACCCTGCCCACGGTCTCGCTGGCTTTCAGCAGCAGGGATATGTCGGGCCTGTTGTAGGTGTCGATGGGGGTGGGCACGGTGACGATGTAGGTATTGCAGGGCTTCAGGTCGTCCACGTCGGTGGTATAGGTGAGCAGGTGTGCCGCCCTGAGTTCCTCGCCACTGACCTCGAGGGTCCTGTCCAGGTGGTTCCTGAGATCCTCGATCCGTTTGGACTGGATGTCGAAGCCCGTGGTGGGGTAGTGCTTCCCGAACTCCACGGCCAGGGGCAGTCCCACGTATCCGAGCCCGATGACGGCAATGCGGTGCTCCATGCAACCTCCATTCGCACAGGTGAGATGGGCCGCTTATACCGTAAAGGAAGCCCGGGGTGCTACTGAAAACTCGCACCTGCATCCCTGGTTCGATGCCCCTGCAGCCTGTTCGAACGGGTCCTCAGAACGGGGAGAACTCCACCCGCCTGTTGCGGGCCCTGTCCTCGTCGGTGTTGCCCGGGGCGATGGGCCTGGTGAGGCCGAAGCCTTTTGTCCTGAGACGTTCGGCCGGGACCCCCCTGCCGGTGAGATACTGCTGAACCGATGCGGCGCGTCTCTCGGAGAGCCTCAGGTTGTACCCCGGGGTCCCCACGTTGTCGGTGTGGCCCTGGATCTCCATGTTCACCCCGGGGTTGGCCAGGAGGTATTCCACCACCTGGTCGAGGACCGGCAGTGATTCCGCCATGAGGTCGGCCTTGTTGAAGGCGAACAGTATGTTCCGGAAGATGATGGCACCCTGCTGGGAAGCAGGCGGACACCCGCTCGCCTCCACCGTGGTCCCCTTCGGGGTGTCCGGGCACTTGTCCAGGCAGTCTGGAACACCATCGGCATCGGCGTCCTTCTGGCACCAGTCCCGCTCAGTGCAGCCAGGGGGGGCATCCGGACACGGTGCTTTCTCCTCGATGACCACAGGGGCTTGTGCAGTCACCGGTGGCATCAGCTCCACAGGGACCGCGATCTCGGAAGGTCTCTCCCCGAACCCCATCTGGAGGGTGAGCCCGGCGCCGGCGAGGAAGTTGTGGCAGAGCCCGTCATTGGCGAAGTCGAGGAGGTATCGCAGGTCACCCCGCAGGGCGAGGTCCCTGGTGATGAAGTACTTCAGCCCGACGCCGGTGTCGAAGAGGATATCGGAGTCCTTGTCGAACCCCCGCCGGTCTGAATTGATGGTCTGCATGCCCAGGCCGGCGGAGACATAGGGCACGATGCGCTCCG
>Ga0116184_10003429_pt1 | contig 12990 bp, 14 predicted proteins | sample AD_JPNNA5_MetaG_FD_89886 | JGI IMG/M metagenome (GOLD analysis project Ga0116184, IMG submission 89886) | Active sludge microbial communities of municipal wastewater-treating anaerobic digesters from Japan - AD_JPNNA5_MetaG | ecosystem: Engineered > Bioreactor > Anaerobic > Digestate | place... | reverse complement strand
CGCGTCGACAAGCGCGCCAGCAGTGTCGACGTCGACGAGACCGAGCAGGCGGAGGGCTTCGAGTTGCCCGGCGCCGACCTCTCCGGTGAAGAACTCTCCGTCCGGGTGCTGCCCAAGCAGGCCGACGAGTTCACCTGTTCCCGGTGCTTCCTCGTGCACCACCGCAGCCAGCTCCACAGCGAGAAGGCGGGTCAGATGGTCTGCCGGGAGTGCGCGGCCTGACCGTGCCCCTGCAAGCCCGCATCCTCGTCCAGAGGGTGCACCCGGACGCCGTGCTTCCGGCCTACGCGCAGCCCGGCGATGCCGGCGCCGACCTGGCGAGTGTCGCGTCCGTGACCTTGGCCCCCGGGGAACGTGCGCTCGTGCCGACCGGGATCGCTTTGGCGCTGCCCGAAGGCCTGGTCGGCTTGGTCCACCCCCGCTCAGGGTTGGCCGCGCGGCACGGGCTGAGCATCGTCAATGCGCCCGGCACGGTGGACAGCGGCTACCGCGGTGAGATCCTCGTCAACCTGATCAATCTCGATCCGCAGAGCAGCGTGACGATCCAGCCGGGGGACCGGATCGCCCAGCTCGTGATCCAGGAGTACGTGAACGGTGATTTCTCGGAAGCCGATTCGCTTCCGGAGAGTGTCCGGGGCGAGACTGGACATGGTTCAACGGGTGGGCTCTCAGGTGGGTCGACCCAGTCATTCGTGAACGAGGAAGTGGTGTGACGTGGGCATCTTCAGCCGGAGCGGCAAGGCCAAGGACGCCGTCGCGTCCGTGGCAGAGCCCGAGGCCCTGGAGGCCGAGGACGGTGCCGACCATCCCGACGACGTGGTTGAACCGGTCGCCTTTGATCGCGCGGAGGGACCCTTCGACCGCTCCGAGGTGCAATCACTCGAGGACTACATCGACCTCGGCTCGCTCCTGGTCAACGGTGTCGAGGGCATGCAGTTGCGCCTCGAGCTGGACCCTGAGCAGACGCACGTGATGGCCGCGACGGCGGTCCTTGGTGAGTCCACACTGCAACTCCAGGCCTTCGCAGCTCCGCGCAGTGGAGGGCTCTGGGCAGAGATCCGTGACGAGATCGCTGCCTCGGTGGTGTCGCGGGGTGGCACCGCCGAGGTGCACAACGGTCCCTTCGGCCACGAGTTGCGCACCCGGGTGCCGCAGGCGGACGCCGTCGGACGGACCGTCTTCGCCCCCGCCCGCTTCCTCGGGGTCGACGGTCCACGGTGGTTCCTCCGTGGTGTCCTTGGGGGACGTGCGGCCGTCGAGGAGCAGGCCGCGGCGGCGATGCTGGACTTCTTCGGTCGCACCGTCGTGGTCCGCGACGGGGAGCCGATGCCACCCCGCGAACTCCTGCCGCTGACCCTGCCCAAGGAGGCAGCGGGCCACGATGAGAAGGCCGCTGAGGCCGATGATCCTGCGCCGGGTGAAGGCGCGCGTTCAGGTGATCTCAACCCCTTCGAGCGTGGGCCCGAGATCACCGAGGTGCGGTGATGGGACTTCTCTCGCGCGTCCAGGACCTCGCCAAGTCGGCGAGCCAGCACGAGGCCGATGAGATCCGCGCCCAGACCATGGAGCACCTCCCCGTCTGTGAGACCCCGCTCCTGGATCGGCAGCACGCCGAGGTTTCGGGGGTGGTGCGTTCGGTGACCATGCCCCCTCGCCAGAGCGTTCCGGTCCTCGTCGCCGAACTCTTCGACGGCCGCACTCAGGTCAACCTCGTGTGGATCGGGCGCCGCCGGATCGTGGGCATCGAGCCCGGGGTCGTGCTCCAGGCCAGTGGTCGGGTCTGTCTCCGCAGGGGGACCCCGACCATTTTCAATCCGGTCTACACGCTCGTGGCGCGCCGATGACGGCTGAGGCCGCGGGTCCTCCGGCGACCACTCAGAGGTTCACGACGGTCGAAGAGGTCATCCGCCACCGACTGTCGGTGGCATTGGGTGGCTGGCGGGGGGCGCTGGAAACGGCGCTGCCCACCGCGGTCTTCGTCGCGGCGTGGTTGTGGCTGGGCGACATCCGGACGGCAGTGATTGCGGCTGTCGTCGTGGCGGTCGTGCTCGCCGGCCTGCGTGTCGCGCAGCGGAGCAGCCTGCAACACGTCATGGGCGCCGTCTTCGCCACGGCCATCGCTGCCTTCTTCGCGCTGCGCAGTGGCAAGGCCGAAGACGCCTTCCTGCCGGGCCTGCTCATGAGCGCTGCCTGGGGCGTCGGGACCCTGGTCAGCATTCTGGCTCGCTGGCCTGTCGTGGGCTTCCTCGTGGGTGTCGCCGATCCGCGCGCGCAGACCGACCCGTTTGCCTGGCGGCGGGACTCGGCGATCGTCGCCGTGTGCCAGCGCCTGACCTGGGTGCTCGTGGCTGTGTATGCCGTGCGGCTGGGGATCATGGTGCCGCTCTACCTCGCCAAGAACATCGCCGGGCTCGGTGTGGCCAAGATCGCCCTCGGCTGGCCGCTCTGGGTGGCTGGTGTCGCCGTCATGGGGATGATGCTCGTGCGCGGGCGCACCCCGCTCGACACAGCTGAGGCGAGCGACAAGGTCGACTCCGGCCCGAGCCGGGACTGAAGCGAGCGACTGGTCCAACCTCGGCTTGGCCTGGCGCAGCCGTTGGTGGCGGCTCAGTCGTCCTCGTCGTCGAGGTCGCGGCGACGGTGCTCTCCGGGGCTGAGCATCTGCTCGAGCTCTCGCTCGACCTCCTTGGTCGTGATGAAGAGCAATTCGTCGAGGGCCTCGAGAGCGTCATCGCGTGAGGGGGCGATGGCCCGCCCGCCACGGATGATGCCGGTGAGGACGGTGTCCTCGGGGAGGGTGATGTCACCAAGGCGCACCCCGGCATACGGGCTGCCCTCAGGGAGGGTCATCTCCACCATGGAGGCATGACCTTGCTGGAACTCGAAGATCCGGACGAGGTCACCGACGGACACTGCCTCCTCGATCAGGGCCGTCATGAGGCGTGGCGTGGACACTGCCACGTCGACGCCCCAGGCCTCGTCAAACATCCACTCGTTCTTTGGGTTGTTGACGCGTGCCACGGTGCGGGGGACGGCGAATTCAGTCTTCGCCAAGAGGGAGAGCACGAGGTTGACCTTGTCGTCTCCCGTGGCGGCCACGACGACGTCGGAATCGGCCAGGCCCGCCTCCTGGAGAGCGTCGAGTTCGCAGGCATCGGCTTGGAGCCAGACGGCGTCGGGGACCTTCGCGACGCGGTCTCCGTCGGTGTCCCTGTCGATCAGGAGGACCGTGTGGCCGTTGCGGATGAGTTCGCGCGCGATCGAACGACCGACGCTGCCGGCTCCGGCGATGACGACTCGCATGTGATTGGGACCTTACGTTCGCGGCGGTTGCGGTGTTGACAGAGGGTCAGCGGGCGGGAGGCGCGCCGTCGAGCACGCGCTCCGCGGCAGCCAGGCGGTCGCGCTTGAGCATGAGGTGCACGAGGTCACCGTCCTGGTGGACCGATTCGGGAGTCGGCAGGATCGCCTCACCCAGACGGGTGACATAGGCGATGCGACCGCCGGTGCTCGACTCGAGCTCGAGGTGGCGTCGTCCCACCCAACCGGCGGCGATCGGCATCTCGGCCAGGACGACCTTGCCGGAAGGGTCGGTGTATTCGGGCACATGACCCTGGGGGAGCAGCCGCCTGATGACTTGATCGGAGGTCCACTTCACGGTCGCCACCGTGGGGATCCCGAGGCGCTGATAGATCTCGGCACGACCGGGGTCGTAGATGCGCGCGACGACGTTCTCGACACCGAACTTCTCCCGGGCGACGCGGGCCGCGAGGATGTTGGAGTTGTCGCCGCTGGACACGGCGGCAAAGGCGTAGGCGTCGGTGATCCGTGCCTCGCGCAGAGTGTCGCGGTCGAAGCCGACCCCGACCACCCGTTGGCCCTCGAACTCGGCGCCCAACCGCTGGAAGGCCCGCTCCTCCTGGTCGATGACGGCCACCTCGTGGCCGCCTCGCTCCAGCGCGCGAGCCAAGGACGCCCCGACTCGACCACAGCCCATGATCACGAAGTGCACGGCCCGACGCTACACCTGTGCGCGCAGTGGTGTGGAGCCGTCCTAGAGTGACCACGTGACAACAGGTGGACGCGTCGTCAAGCGCATTCTCGTCGGTCGCGCGATGCGCAGTGACCGGCTGGGGGAGACCCTTCTCCCGAAGAAGATCGCCCTTCCCGTCTTCGCCAGTGACGCCCTGTCCTCGGTGGCCTACGCACCGGACGAAATCTTCATCACCTTGTCCATTGCAGGCCTGTCTGCCTACGCCTTCTCGTGGAAGGTGGGCATCGCGGTGGCCGTCGTGATGCTCGTCATCGTCGCCTCCTACCGCCAGAACGTGCATGCTTATCCCTCCGGGGGAGGCGACTACGAGGTGGCCAACACCAACGTGGGTTCGTTCGCTGGGCTCACGGTCGCCAGTGCACTCCTCGTGGACTATGTCCTCACCGTGGCCGTGTCCATCTCCTCGGGGGTCCAGAACGCCGCGTCCGCCATCGGATTCGTCAACGGGCACGAGGCCGTGACGGCCGTCATCCTGGTCGTGGTCCTCGCCGCGATGAACCTGCGCGGTGTCCGGGAATCGGGGACGGCGTTCGCGATCCCCACCTATGGCTTCATGGTGGCCATCATCGGCATGACCCTCTGGGGTCTCTTCCGAGCCGCAAACGGCTCGCTGCCGCTCGCCGAGAGCGCCAAACTCGACGTCGTCCAGGACCCGGGATTCGTCGGGGGGCTGGGCACCGCCGCCGGCATGTTCCTGCTTCTGAGGACCTTCTCCTCGGGCTGTGCCGCCCTCACCGGGGTGGAGGCGATCTCCAATGGTGTCCCGGCCTTCAAGAAGCCGAAGAGCAAGAATGCCGCGACCACCCTTCTGTTCATGGGCACGATCGCGGTGACCATGCTCATCGGCATCATCACCCTCGCCAACAAGGTCCAGATGCGTTATGTCGATCCGGCGACCGACATGGAGCGCTTGACGCGCAACGGCCAGACCGGGGTCCAGACCGCGAGCGGCATTGTGAAGTTCCCGGACGGCACGGTCTACGAGCAGCACACGGTCATCGGCCAGATCGCCAAGGTGGTCTTTGACCACTTCCCGCCGGCCTTCTACTTCACGATCGCCGCGACCGGCATCATCCTCATCCTGGCCGCGAACACCGCCTTCAACGGCTTTCCTGTGCTCGCCTCGATCCTTGCCAAGGACGGCTACCTACCCCGCCAGTTGCACAACCGGGGTGACCGCCTGGCCTACTCCAACGGGATCGTCATCCTGGCCCTCGCCGCGATCGTCCTGATCATTGCGTTCGATGCCGAGGTCTCCAAACTCATCCAGCTCTACATCGTCGGCGTCTTCGTCTCCTTCACGACCAGCCAGATCGGCATGATCAAGCACTGGAACCGACTGTTGGCCACCGAGAAGGACGCGGGGGCTCGGGGACGGATGCATCGCAGCCGGATCATCAATGCCGTCGGCGCGAGCATGTCCGGGACGGTCCTTCTCGTCGTCCTCGTCACGAAGTTCACCCACGGCGCCTGGATCGCGATCGCGGCGATGGCAGTCCTCTTCGTGATCATGCGTTCGATCTCGGGCCACTACGCGAAGGTCGCGCGAGAGATCGCCGTCGGGGAGACCGACACGAAGGCGCAACTCCTGCCCTCGCGCGTCCACGCCATCGTCCTGGTGTCCAAGATCCACAAGCCGACCTTGCGTGCGGTGGCCTATGCGCGAGCGACCCGCCCGCAGGTCCTCGAGGCGCTCACGGTCAACGTCGACCCGGAGGAGACGGCGGCACTCCAGGCGGAATGGGTCAAGCGCGACATCCCCGTGCCACTCAAGGCGCTCGACAGCCCTTATCGCGAGATCACTCGGCCGGTCGTCGACTACGTGAAATCGATCCGCGGCGACAACCCTCGGGACCTCGTCGTGGTCTACATCCCGCAGTTCGTCCTCGGTCACTGGTGGGAGCAGATCCTCCACAACCAGAGTGCGCTGCGCCTGCGCACCCGTTTGCTCTTCACGCCCGGGGTCATGGTGTCGAGCGTGCCCTGGCAGTTGGCCTCGTCGGAGGGCGCTGAGGAGCGCATGGACGAACGCCCGATGGCTGGCGACGTGCGCCGCGGGACCCCGTGACCCTGCGTCCCGCCGAGGGTGAGCTCGGGATCGGTGACCGCGTGGTCGTCGCGGTCGGCCCGATTGCCCACGGGGGACACTGCGTCGCTCGGCACGACGGTCGCGTCCTCTTCGTGCGCCATGCCCTCCCGGGTGAGGAGGTGGTCGCCGAGGTCACGGAGGGGAAGCCGGGTGACCGATTCCTGAGGGCGGACGCCGTCGAGATCGTCCGGCCGTCCCCTGATCGCGTCGTACCACCATGCTCGTATGCCGGGCCGGGCCGATGTGGTGGCTGCGACTTCCAGCACGTCGGAGTCTCGGCCCAACGCGAGCTCAAGGCGGCCGTTGTCCGAGAGCAGTTTGCTCACCTCGCCCGCCTCGCGGTCGACCCCGTGGTCGAGGAGTTGCCCGGTCATCCCGATGGTCTGGGGTGGCGCACGCGGATCGAGTATGCCGTGGGGCCCGGTGGCGAGGCCGGCCTCCGACCGCATCGCTCCCACGAGGTCATCCCGATCGCCGAATGCCTCATCGCCGACCAACGAATCCAGGACGCCGATGTGCTGCAACGGGATTGGTCAGGCCAGTCCTCCGTCGACGTGGTCGCGCCCAGCGCCTCGCGTCCGGTCGTCGTCCCGGTGCCCAGTGGTGTCGGACGTGAGCCGGTCGTGCAGGAGTCGGTCGCTGCTGGCGGCTTTGCGCACACCTTCGAGGTGTCGGCCCGCGGCTTCTGGCAGGTCCACCCCGCCGCCGCGGCCACCTTCGTCGCGGTGGTTCTGGGCATGCTCGACCCGCAGCCCGGCGACCGGTGTCTCGACCTGTATGCCGGGGTGGGACTCTTCGCGGCCGCGCTCGCCGACGCGGTGACACCGCTGGGGCAGGTCATCGCGGTCGAGTCCGACCGGCAGGCAACGTTTCATGCCAAGGCCAACCTCACGGCATACCGGCATGCTCTGGTCGTGCCCGGACGGGTGGACGACCTCTTCGGGGTCGCCCGACCCAAGCGACGGGGGAGTGCCGACCGTGGCCAGCGACCGCGCAAACTTCGCCGTTCGCCGTTGCTGCCGGAGCGGGCCGACCTCGTGGTGCTCGACCCGCCACGCACAGGCGCCGGAGCCGGTGTCGTGGGGGCCGTCGCGGGGTTGCAGCCGCGAGCCATCGCCTACGTGGCGTGTGACCCGGCGGCTCTGGCGCGGGACACCGCGACCTTCGCCGAGCACGGTTACACGATGACGCGCCTGCGGTGCTTTGACGCTTTCCCCATGACGCATCACGTGGAGTGCATTGCCCGTTTCGAGCCCACTGCCTGATGGCCTCGCGCGCCTCGTGGGCCCGGCTCGACCTGGCGACCCGGGAGTTCTGGCGGGTGGTCGGGCGACCGGTCGATCTGGTCGGTGCGCAGTCCTGGCTGGACGCGCCCAGGGGCGACGGCGCGGACATCGGAGCGAGTTGGCTGGAGGCTGCAGCCGCTGCCTTGGGCGGGCGGGTCGATCGGGACGCCCTGGATGCCGGACTGCTCACTGATCTGGCCGTGCTCGATGGACCGGAATTCTCGGCTGCGGAGGTGCACCCGGACGTCCGTGAGTTCTATGAGCACACGAGCCGTTGGCGGCTCGAGGCGTGGAGTCAGTGGTCCCCGGTCTTCGCGCCCGGTGGCTTCCTCGTCACGCACCTCTTCGGGCGCCGCATCCAACAGTTGGCTCTCCCGGTGCGGCCCCTCGAATTGGCGCAGGGGATGGACAGCGAAGTGGTGCCTGTCTTCGATGCCGACGGAGTGCAGCGGTGGGCCGGGTGGATCCGGCGGATGCGCTCGACCGGGGACGTCGCCTTCAGCGGGGCCTACGGCTCCACGGTGTTGCCGGGGACGCCGTCCCGATCGGTGCACGTCGCCTTCCCGCTCGAAGAGGGCAACGTGCAGGTCTTCCTCGCACCGCGCAACAGACCCGGTGGCGGCCTCGAACTCTGCTCGGGCCCGGGCCCATTCGGCGGCGAGGGCACATACATCCTCGCCGGAGACCGTCGGGGGCGGACATTCGCGGCCAAGGTCCCGATCCATGAGCGCTTCCACGTGCGTGTGGACGACGAGGGCGTCCTCCGGGCCGATCACGAGTTGGCAGTGGGTGGTGCGACCGCCCTTCGACTGCACTACCGGATGGACCGGAAGCCGGGCACGCGGGAGACTGGACCTGACGCGCGGAGCTGAGCGCACGGCATACCCAATCAACGCCTGATGTGGTTAGATATCTTGATATCAAGATAAATCTGGAAGGAGCCCCCGTGGCCAGCACGAACAGCTTCGATGCTCGCGGCACTCTCGAGGTCGGAGACGCGTCGTACGAGATCTATCGCCTCGCCAAGGTCGAGGGGAGTGACTCCCTTCCCTACAGCCTCAAGGTGCTGCTCGAGAACCTCCTGCGCACCGAGGACGGCGCGAACATCACCGCCGACCACATCCGGGCGCTCGGGTCCTGGGACGCCGATGCGGAGCCGGACACCGAGATCCAGTTCACGCCGGCTCGCGTGATCATGCAGGACTTCACCGGTGTGCCGTGTGTCGTCGACCTGGCCACCATGCGTGAGGCCGTGGGCGACCTCGGCGGCGACCCCAAGAAGATCAACCCCCTCGCGCCTGCTGAGCTGGTCATCGACCACTCCGTGCAGATCGACGTCTTCGGTCGCGCCGACGCCTTCGAGCGCAATGTCGAATTCGAGTACGGCCGCAACAAGGAGCGCTACCAGTTCCTGCGCTGGGGCCAGACCGCCTTCGACGACTTCAAGGTCGTCCCGCCGGGCACCGGCATCGTCCACCAGGTCAACATCGAGCGGCTCGCCCGCGTCGTGATGACGCGTGAATTGGGTTCTGCTGGTGGGGTGCTCACCGCCTACCCCGACACCTGTGTCGGCACCGACTCGCACACGACGATGGTCAATGGCCTCGGCGTGCTCGGCTGGGGCGTCGGCGGCATCGAGGCCGAGGCGGCCATGCTCGGGCAGCCCGTTTCCATGCTCATCCCGCGCGTCGTGGGCTTCAAGCTCACCGGGGCGATGAACCCCGGTGTCACGGCGACTGACGTCGTCCTCACGATCACCGACCTGCTCCGCAAGCACGGCGTCGTCGGCAAGTTCGTCGAGTTCTACGGCGAGGGTGTCGCGGCGCTGCCGCTGGCCAACCGCGCCACGATCGGCAACATGAGCCCGGAGTTCGGCTCCACCTGCGCGATCTTCCCGATCGACTCGGTCACCATCGACTACCTGCGCCTGACCGGCCGCTCCGAGGACAACATCGCCCTCGTCGAGGCCTACGCCAAGGAGCAGGGCATGTGGCTCGACCCGTCGGCCGAGCCCCGATTCTCCGAGAAGCTCGAGCTCGACCTCTCGACCGTCGTGCCGTCCATCGCCGGACCGAAGCGCCCGCAGGACCGCATCGTGCTGTCCGAGGCAAAGCAGCAGTTCGGCATCGACGTCAAGAACTACGGCGTCGACGGTGACCTGCGTTCGGTGCCCGTCACGGCGCTCGACGCCGACACGGGTCCGGCCGAGACGGGTTCCTATGGGCTCAAGGACGGCGCCGTCGTCATCGCATCGATCACCTCGTGCACCAACACCTCGAACCCCTCGGTGATGATGGCCGCGGCGATGCTCGCCAAGAACGCCGTCGAGAAGGGCCTGGACGTCAAGCCCTGGGTGAAGACCTCCATGGCCCCGGGCTCCAAGGTCGTCACCGGCTACTACGAGGCTGCGGGCCTGTGGCCCTACCTCGACAAGCTCGGCTTCAACCTCGTCGGCTACGGCTGCGCCACCTGCATCGGCAACTCCGGCCCGCTGCCCGAAGAGGTGTCGGCGGCCGTCCAGAAGGGTGACCTGGCCGTCACCGCGGTGCTCTCGGGCAACCGCAACTTCGAGGGTCGGATCAACCCCGACGTGAAGATGAACTACCTCGCGTCGCCGCCCCTGGTCATCGCTTATGCGCTGGCGGGGACCATGGACTTCGACTTCGACACCGACGCCCTTGGGCAGGATGCCGATGGCAACGACGTCTTCTTGAAGGACATCTGGCCGGCTCCCGCCGACGTCGACGCGACGATCCAGTCCTCGCTCTCGCGCGAACTCTTCGAGAAGGACTACGCCGACGTCTTCGCCGGTGACGAGCGCTGGCAGTCCCTGCCCACGCCCGAGGGCGACACCTTCGAGTGGGACGACGAGTCGACCTATGTCCGCAAGCCCCCGTACTTCGAGGGCATGAGCATGGACCTCACGCCGGTCTCCGACATCTCGGGCGCACGCGTTCTGGCCAAGCTCGGTGATTCGGTCACGACCGACCACATCAGCCCGGCCGGCTCGATCAAGGGCGACAGCCCGGCGGGCGTCTACCTCACCGAGCACGGCATCGACCGCAAGGACTTCAACTCCTACGGCTCGCGTCGTGGCAACCACGAGGTCATGATCCGCGGCACCTTCGCCAACATCCGTCTGCGCAACCAGCTCCTCGACGACGTCGAGGGTGGCTTCACGCGCAACTTCCTGGCTGATGGTGCTCCCCAGACGACGATCTACGACGCCTCGGCGGCCTACCAGGAGGCGGGTATCCCGCTCGTCGTCCTCGCCGGCAAGGAGTACGGCTCGGGGTCCTCGCGTGACTGGGCGGCCAAGGGCACCGCGCTCCTCGGGGTCAAGGCGGTCATCGCCGAGTCCTACGAGCGCATCCACCGCTCCAACCTCATCGGCATGGGCGTGCTGCCCCTGCAGTTCCCCAAGGGCGAGACGGCGACCTCGCTCGGCCTGACCGGCACCGAGACCTTCTCGATCACTGGCGTCGAGGCCCTCAACGACGGCACGACGCCCAAGACGGTCAAGGTCCGCGCCGAGGGTGAGGAGGGCCCGGTGGAATTCGATGCGGTCCTGCGCATCGACACCCCCGGAGAGGCCGACTACTACCGCAACGGCGGCATCCTCCAGTACGTCCTGCGGTCGTTGGTCCGCTGACGCCGGGTTCCCCGCCGCAACCACGTCGTATGCCGTGTGCTCACCTGAGGGTGAGCACACGGCATACGCGCGTCAGGGCTTGTATGGGGGATCGTCGTCGGGAACCTGTTCTGGGACCTCTTCTGCGACAACGATGTTCAGGGTGTTGGTGTTGAAGTCGACCATGCCGCTGCCATTGGGCGGCGCGGACTGCTTGCGTTCGAGGGAGCGCACCTTGTCGAGGTCACGCTGCTCGCGGGCGTGTTGCTCGCCCGGGTTGAAGAGCTCGAAGAAGCTCATGGCTGGGTCTTGACGGGGACGACGAGATCGGTGAGCGGACCGTCTCCGGCATTGGCGATCTCCCAACGGTAGCCGTCGGGGTCAGCGGCGTAGCCGGACCAGCCACCCCACACGCGGCGCGTGCCCCACTGGAGGACGGTGCCGCCGGCCGCCTCCATCGTGTGCAGAATGGCGTCGACCTCGGCGTTGCTGCGGACGTTGTGCGCCAACGTGATCGGTGCAATGCCATGACCGAGGGTGATCTCACCGACCTCGTCGGTGAACGAGTCGGCGTGCCACAGGCTGAGAAGCAGGTGCTCGCCAACCGGGATCATGAGGACGTCGTCCACGTCGAGGAAGGGCTGCCAGCCGAGCCCCTCGACATAGAAGGCGCGTGAGGCATCGAGGTCGCGCACGGCGAGAGTGATGAGGCTGACGCGCTGATCCATCAAGTGCCCACGCCCCGGGACTGGTCCTCGGGTCTGGTGCCCGGGGCGAAGAGTTCGAGATGGCCACAGACGATGCAGCGGAAGCCCTGGATGTCGATTCGCTCCTTGCCGAAGCGGACCGCGCCGCCGAAGAAGCCCCGCTCGAGCGCGCCGGGGATCCAGCGTGCTGCTCCTTGGGAGGACTGGCCGGTGTCCTCGATGAACCCCGCCTCGAACTGTTGCTCCCCGCACCAACTGCACGACTTCGGCCGCCACGGTGGTCCCTGTGAGCCGAACCCTGCGCTGTAGGCGGACCCCGGAGTCGTCATGGCTCCACCCTACGGACATCCCTGTTGGCCTCGGTCGCGGCCACGGCGCGCTCGCCCACGCACCATTCCTCATCACGCATGCGATGCCGCCGCCAGTAACCTCACTTCATGGCCACGGTCCTCATTGTTCACTCAGCCCTCGGCTTGCGACCTGCGATCACCGAACTTGCCGAGACTGTCATGGGGTTGGGCCATATGGCTGTCGCTCCTGACTTTTTCGACGGTCGGACCTTCGGAGGGGGTGCGAGCGGTTATGAGGAAGCGTTGGCCCACCTCAAGGAGGAGGGGCAGGCTGCCGACCAACGAGTCGAGGATGCGTATGCCGCATTGTCCGGCCCCGTGGTCACCCTCGGCTTCTCCTGGGGCGCGGGTCACGCCCAGCGGCTCGCCGAGCGGGAGGCGGGCGTTGTCGGGGCATTGCTCGTCGGCGGGGGAGAGCGCTACAGCGGCGAGTGGGACGACGGCGGCCGCTGGCGGGGTGGCACACCGTTGGCATGCCATTGGATGGTCGAGGATCCGTGGCTGGACACCGCAGCCCACGGAGCCCTCGTCACCGAAGCGGCCTCCAGCGGAAGTGACGTATCCGACTACGTCTACCCCGGTGATGGTCATCTCTTCATGGATGCCGGCTTGCCAGAGGAGTACTCGCCTGAGGCGGCCGAGTTGTTCCGCGCACGGGTCGAGGGCTTCCTCAGCCGCTTCCTCTGACGCCTTGGTCGCCTTCGACGGGGCTCCGTGAGCGACTCTCGTCACCCGATTTCCCAACCCATTTCGTATGCCGTGCTGCACCCGACCCGCGCGGCGCCCCATTTCCCAACCAACTTCGTAGGCCGCGCCGCATGTGGCTCGGCCGCCGCCCCACTTTCCCATCCCAGTTCGTAGGCCTTCCGGAGG